>Ga0157370_10002389_pt1 | contig 22640 bp, 21 predicted proteins | sample C35metaG_FD_113463 | JGI IMG/M metagenome (GOLD analysis project Ga0157370, IMG submission 113463) | Corn rhizosphere microbial communities from Kellogg Biological Station, Michigan, USA - C3-5 metaG | ecosystem: Host-associated > Plants > Roots > Rhizosphere > Soil | place: USA: Michigan...
CGGGCGATGAAGAACGCAAGCAGGACAATCGCTTCGACGCCGAACAGGATGGGCACCCACGGGGAGCCACTCCCGGTCGCCGCGACCGACTTGTTTTGCAGCGCGATGGCCGTGCCCACCGCCATGAGCAAGGGTATGGCGGCCCCCAGTGCGCGGGGTAGCCATTCGCGCAATCCCTCGGCCTTGGGATCGGAGAGCGTCGGGAGGGTGGGAATGTCGAAACGGTACACGGTACGGGCGGTGTGCCAGACCGCGAAACCGAGGCACCCGGCCATGGCGAGCGCGCCGGCGCGTGCGGCAATACCCACACTCGATGCTACACCGGAATTCGGCAGCACCAGCAGGAGGAACAACTCCCAGATCTGGTCGACCCAGAATGTCAGGATCACGCCCAGGAGGATGATCAGCAGTGGAATGCGCACTGCCTTGACGTGATCGACCAGCAGTCCGACCGTCAGTGCCGGCATTCTTGACGCATGCGGCCCGGCGGCCTCGGTCGGCGTTCCCTCTGGCTTGCCCATCTCGAATTGCTCCCCATGGTCGCGCGCAAGGCGCTCGTTGTCGTTCGACGCTGCTCGATGCGCGAGCGGTCGCAATTCTATTGCATCCGTACAGCGCCGCGCGGCCGTACGCGCGGCCGTACGTTCTGTAGAGTGAGTGCGCCTAGTCGAGCGCGGGTTCGGAATGGTGCTCGTGCGTGATTCGCCAGTCGATCACAGAATCGATACCGGGCAGTTACACATTCCGCCTCCAGTGCAACGAAGGTGTAACAGGCACTGACGCGATGGTAACCGTCACAGTGAATGCCGGCGGCGCCTGGCACCTTCCCAGGCGGCGGCAAGAGCGGCGGAGCCAGGTGGAGGTCGATCCGACGGACCGGAGCCGGCATGGTCGCCACCCGCCAACTGACCGCCTGGAAAACACGAGCGCCTCGGGTGACAGCGCCGGATTGACGGCCTTCCAAACGGGCCCCTATTCTGGGTTGCTCACCACCGGCGACCCATCGGACCACAGGGAGAATCGGATGAAGACAGAGCTCATCGCCGCCGCGTGCGGCTTTGCGTTGCTCGCCACGGCGAGCAACGCGCAGGTTCCCGTCAACATTGCCGAGAAGGTGCGCGCCGCGGGGCAGGCCATGGACCCCACGATCAGCCAGCTCTACGCGCCGATGTTCCCGAAGGAGGCCTGGGCCGGCGTCAGCATCCAGCGGGACATTGCCTATGGCTCCGACCCCCTGCAGAAGCTCGACGTGTTCACGGCGAACGGGGCCAAGGGCAAGAAGCTACCGGTGCTGCTGTTCGTGCACGGCGGCGGCTTCACGCGAGGCGACAAGCACGGCGCATTCTATCCCGACAACATCACCCTGTGGGCGGCCAAGAACGGCATGGTCGGGGTCAATATCAACTATCGCCTGGCACCGAAGGACCCCTGGCCGGCGGGCGCCAAGGACCTGGCCTCGGCGATCGCCTGGACCAAGGCCAATATCGCGCGCTATGGCGGCGATCCCAACCGCATCGTGCTCTTCGGCCATTCCGCCGGCGCCAACCACGTCGCCGACTACGCCGCCCATCCCGAGGTGCGCGGCGCTGAGGCGTCCTCGGTCAAGGGCGTGATCATGCTGTCGCCGGCCTATTCGACCGCCCCCAGCGCCCGCCCGAACCCCTACTATGGCCAGGATGCCGCCGATCTTGGCGCGGCGTCGGGCCAGGTCACACGCCTGACCGCCAGTCCTTACCCGCTGTTTTATGGCTATGCGGAGTTCGATCCGCCGCCGATGAAAGCCACGGCCAGCGCCTTGATCGAGGGTGTTTGCAAGACCCGGAGCCGCTGCCCCAGGTCGGTGGAGCTGAAGGACTCCAACCACTTCTCCGAAGGTATGGCGGTCGGCACGCCTGATCAACAGCTGACCGGGCCGCTGTTGCAGTGGATCAAGGCGCTGCCGGCGAAGGGGTAGGGGGCGACCTCGGACATAGCCGTTACTTTCGCCGCACGAGTCACTCGAGCCGCAAGTCGGGGGCAGCGGGGAAGGGCGGTGTTCGGCGGCACTAACGTTGGGGTTGCGAGGCGCCCCGAGCGGCCGCTCCGGATGGAGTCGCCGGCGTATCGGCGCGATGTCCAAACTGCACCGACTCGGCCATGTTGGGGAATACATGGACCCGCGATCTGATACGCCAGCCGTTACGGGTCTTCACATAGACGTCCTCGTACCCTCCCTGCCGCTCGATGGTCGTCGGATTGCCGCCGACGCCCAGCGCCACCAGTATCGACTTCCCCGTGGCGCCCGCCGCGGTGGGCGTGATAACGAGGTCGACGATGAGGTGCGTAATGCCGTAGCCCAGCATAGTCTTTGGGTCGCGGCAGCCGTCGGCCGTGCCGCCATCGACGCGCGCCAGAGCATCGCGGCCTTGCGCATAGACCTTGCCGGGGGAACCCCACGCTTGCGAGACCGCGAACGAGCCGTCATCGGTGTACAGATCGGCGTAGTCGTAGCCCCGATTCGTGCACGTCTCGATGGCGAACGCGTAACGTGAAGACAGTTGCTCGATCTCGATGTAGTCGAGCGCCGTAAGCTTCAGCGGCTTGGCCTCGTTGGCATGGGCCGGCAGCAACAGCAACACGGTGAGTGCGACGGCGGCACATTGCCGAACCCGGATCAGTGTGCGGAGCATCGGAACCTCCAGCGAGCCTGTTTGCCCGTATGCGCGACTTGCTACCGAACCAGGTCGCGTTCACCGTAGAGTGCGGATAGATCGAGATCCCCGTGCCCTTGTCCGAGGATTGGGGCTGGATTATCTTTCGGCCGAGATAGCCTGGCAATCCGCAAGATCAGGCAGCCCGATGAGTTGAGTCGGTAGTGGAGGATTGCGATGAAGCGCGTGACAGGCACAGCACTATTCGGAGCGGGACTGGCGGTAGGCGCGGCGCTGACTTTGCTGCCGCAAGCGCAACTGATGGCCAAGAGCGAAGCCGCCCAGCCGTCGAGCCTTGCAGCACGCGTCCAGGAGCTCGAGGACCACATCGCGATCGAGCGCCTGTTGATGCAATATGGCGTTGCGCTCGACGGCCGCGACTTTGCGGCCTATTCCCAGCTGTTCGCACGAGAGGGCACCTGGAGCGGAAGCATCGGGACTTTCAAGGGTCCCGCCGCAATCAAGGAGGCGATGGAGAAAGCCTTCAAGTCCGATACGCCCGGTCCTGACGGGACGTTCCATCTGCTGACCAACCCGATCATCCAGGTGCACGGGGATCACGCAACGGCGCTCTCCAAGTGGACCTTCTGTCGTACGGCCGGCGGAACCCCGACGATCGCCCTGGCCGGGAGCTACGCGGACACGCTCGTCAGAGAAGACGGCGTGTGGAAGTTTTCCAGCCGGGTGGCTACTCAGGCGACGACAGCGGCGCCCAAGTGAGCCAGGGGAAAGTCCCTAACTTCGGCGGTCTTGCCGCTTGGCGCTCGGACGGGGCCCCGCTATTTCCAGGTAGGCGCGCAGCGCCTCATCTCGCGCCAAGGCACGCTTGGCTTCCTCACGCGATGAGTCCAACCCCGGTTGGGCTATGCCGTCCAACGCTTCGACGACTGACCGCAACAGGACCGCAACGCTCCGGTGGTCGGCGGTGGGATTGGCCAACGACATGACGGCTTTGAGGGCCGTGGCGATGATTGGATCCAACTCGCGTGCAGCCGGGCGCGTCACGCTCATGAGCCTCCAGTTGTGCTGCAAGCCGGTGAGGGCCGAGTGGGCCTCACTTGCATGCTTGAGCGCCGCCCTCCGGCGTTCCTGTTCTAACCCCGAATCCGTCATGCGTTCTCCGCGGCCACTGAGAGTGTCCTACGAAGAATATCCCGAGAGGCACAGATTGCCGCGGTTCACTCTGGGAATTCGCGCGCTGCCGGCGTCGGTGCGGCGGAACGAACTGGAGGCATACCGCCGCGGCCTGCTGAACGGGGGATTGGAAATCGTGCCGTTCGATGAGCGGGCGGCAGACTGGATGGCGAGTGAGCGGGCACGGGAGGAGAGGTTCTACACCAAGAACTTTGAGACACAACCGATTCAGACGGTGACGCATTATATTTAACATAATATACATTATGCGAAGTATTGGTTCCGCGTCATGATGTCTGATAACGCGGTGGATTTGTTGACCGGCTAAGCAAATGTAGATGCGCTGGCAAGCAAAAGACGGCGTTTGGCAAGCAACTGACCTGGCGCGCCGCCGGTCGCGACACCAACAACCCCGCTCGCTGTTAGCTGAATTCGAACGCGGCCTCGAAGCGATCAGCAAGGGACGATGGAGACGCGCTTCCCGCTGCTCGTGGCAAGGCGGCCAATGTCGTCCGGGTCGCTGGTGACGATCCGGTCTCCCGAACGGGCAACCAGTACTACAGTTGCATCGATGGGATCGTCGGTACGCGCCTTGGCAAGGAGTGCGCCGGCCTCGCGGCCCATTTGCTCGTCGACAGAACGCACGTCTACGGCTCGCAGCAGCCTGGCAAGGCCAGCCTGTTTGCCTCCTTGGCTCCGCCATACCTGTGCGATCACGACGGCGCTCGTCCGCAATTCGTGGCCGTGCAGCTCCGCGACACGCAGGCGCGCGATCATTGATCGATCGTTCCTGTCTACCGCAATGAACGCACCTGCGTCCAGGACGAATGCGCTCACCTGCGGGACTTCTTCGGAGATCCGACCCCAAGCTCACGTTCCGCCTGACTCAGTTCGGCAGCAGTCAGGGTACCGTGCTTCTTTTCCCAGGTCTCGAGGAAGTCCTCCAACGCCTCCGCGCGGAGCCGGGCTGCAGCCGCTCCCGCAAGCCACGAGGACAACCCCGTCCCAGCCTTGCGCGCAGCGTCGCGCACTTGGTCACCTAAACCCGCGTCAAACGAAATGCTGATCTTGTCTACTTTCATGCTGTTACTTTACCACATTGTTTCATACCACGGTAGTTCTTACCACGGTACGAATACATCCCAGCCTTTCGGCGCCGCCTATTCGGCCGACTGGCGCCTGCGGCCCGCGGACCCATCCGAGACTCTCGTGACAGGCCGCTTTGCGGTAGGCAAAATCGCATCTCGCCCAGGTCAGCGAGCGCTAACGTGGCAATAAGAGAACTGAAGGGCCACGGTGGGCAAAACGCCCTGACGGGCTCGCTACGCTAATTCCGCGCAGACGCGCTGGTGGAGTGGCCCGGCACGGCCGCCTCGGCCTGCAGTACGGACGGGGATGGGCGGCCCGAGGTCGCGGGTCCCGCGGGGCTCCCTGAGCTGCCTCGTTGAGCTAAGAATTCCTGGATCACTCGATCCAGGTCCTCGATGTCGAAGGGCTTCGTCAGGTGCCTGGCAAAGCCGGCCTCGTGGCTGCGTTTCACATCCTCAGGCTGCCCGAGACCGGTGAGCGCGATCAGCGGAACCGCCGTGCCTAAGCGGGAAAGCACTTCGCGCGCCACCGCATACCCGTCCATATCCGGCAAGGTGATATCCACCAAGGCGAGATCGGGTCGGTGTTCCACGATGGCCGTCACCCCCGCGGCGCCACTCATCGCAGCAATGACGGCGTGACCGCGCATTTCCAAGAGCGCCCTTGCCATGTCACAGGCATCGGGCTGATCCTCGATGAGCACCACGCGCGCCTGCGAGGCGACCTTCACGGTTTCCCCCAGAGTCTGGGGCACCTCGTAGAGCGGCAACTCCACCACAAATCGAGCCCCTCGCCCTACCCCTTCACTCTGCGCGGATAGGGTGCCCTCATGGCCTGCCACGATGCGACGGGCGATGCCTAAGCCCAATCCGAGACCACTGCTACTGGATCCGCTTTCGCGGGTGCGGCTGAAGAGCTCAAAGAGCGTCTGCAACCGCTCCGGCGCGATCCCATCCCCCTCATCCGTCACCGTAGCGCGCGCCCGCGTACCGTACCGCTCCAAGGCGACCACGATTTTCGTCCCCGCGGGACTGTGCCTGACTGCATTGGTGAGCAAGTTGGTGAACACCTGCTCGAGGCGTGCCGGATCCCCCAGCAGCGGAAAAGGCTCCTCGCCGAGGGAGGCGACGACGCGTACACCAGTCTTGGCACGGGTCGTGACCACCGCATCCATGGCGCTGCGAACCGGCTCGCGTAAGTCCAACGGGACACGCGAAAGCTCGAAGCGGTCGTGGGTGATGAGGGAGACATCCAACAGGTCCCCCAGCAGGCGCGTCATTTGCGCGGCCTGGCGGTTCAACACGTCGATCGCTCGCTGGCGCCGGGTGTCATCGGTCGCCGGATGCGACAGAAGCGCGGTGGCGGAGCGCACGGCATACAGGGGGGTGCGCAGCTCATGCGACACCAAGGCCAGGAAGCGCTCGCGCACACGACTGGCTTCCACCAGCTCCCGCTCCGCCTGACGTCGGAGGGTGACATCGCGCGCCACGCAGCGGCTGCGGACCACGGTACCGCTCTCGTCCCGGTCGCCGGTCGCGCTCAAGGACACTTCCACGGATGTGCCGTCCTTTCGGACCATGGTGATCTCGAAGTCCCGCACGTCACCGCCTTCCCTCAATCGCTCCTCGAAGGTCCGGAGCTTCTCGCGGTCCTCACCCAGGATCAGATGGCTGAAGGGGCTGCTCGAGAGCTCATGCGGCGTGTACCCCAACGTCCGCAGCAGCGTCTCGTTGAACTCCACGATGCGTCCGGAGTGCAAGTCGACGAACACGAACATGTCCGGGGCGTGATCGTACAGGTCGGCGAGGCGTCGCTCGCGCTCGGCGAGCGCTTCCTCGCGCCGCTTGCGCTCGCGGATATCCCGGTCGATGGCGGAGACGCCGATGACGAGCCCTTGCGGATCGCGCACGGCGGATAACGTCGTGGACACGGCGATCGTGGTGCCATCCTGATCGGATCGGACCGTCTCCATGCTCACGACCGAGCCACTCCACGCATCGGCGAAGGCAGCGCTGAACTCCGCGCGCTGGCCGGCGGGGAGGAGTCGCTCGAGCGCCATCCCTGCGGCCTCACTTTCCGAGAAGCCGTACAACCGCACGGCGGCCGGGTTCCAGGCCGTGACTCTTTGATGATGATCGAGCCCGATGATGGCATCCCCGGTGGAATCCACGATCGAGGACAAGAGCTGCCCGCGCTTGCGCTCGGCGGCGAGCGCGGTCAAGTCCGTGATCGAGAGCACCACCCCATAAGCCCCATCGGGTCCCACATAACTGTTGATCCGAATGAGATGGGTGTTCTCGTGATGGTCGATGACCTCATACTCGATGGGTGTCCCCTTGTCGCGGCAAGCGCCGATGTCCGCCATGAGGGAGGCGCGCTTGAAGGGATGCTGGAAGCTGGTGAGCGGTCGGCCCTGATCATGCTCCATGAGCCCGAAGAGCGATCCGGCGCGCGGTGTAAAGCGACGGATGCGCAGTTCATTGTCCAGGAAGATGATCGCGACTTCGATGTTCTCAAACAGCAGGCGCATGTCGTGATTGAGGTCAGAGAGCTCCTGGATCTTCGATTGCAGCTCGGCATTCACCGTGTGCAGCTCTTCGTTGACCGAATGAAGCTCCTCGTTGGTGCTCTGCAGCTCCTCGTTCGAGGCCACCAACTCCTCATTCGTCGCTTGCATCTCCTCGCTGCTGCTCTCCAGCTCCTCCAGCGTCGTCTGCAGGGTCTCGCGTGATTGCTTCAGTTCCTGCTCGAGCGCGCTAAAGCGCTCCGTCGAGAGCTCCCCCATATCCACCCGGGCCGGCTCGGGATCACTCAGCACCCGCTTGCCTTCCGAGACGATGGATACGAGAAAGGCCCGGGGCTTGCCTTCGGCCTCTAGCGGATCCACTCGCAGATCGACGCTAGCCCCGTCTGCCGCATCGGGAGCGGACCACTGAATCGCATCGAAGCGCACCGCGGTGCGCTCGCGCCCCGCACGCGTCAACGCAGCGGCGAGTGCCAGCCGGGCGCTCTCGGGGATGAGATCCAGGATATCGGCCGAGGAGCGCCGGCGGCGCACCCGCAGCAGCCGCTCCGCGCCCCCGAAGCTGTCGATGATGTTGCGCTCCGCATCGACCAGGAACGAAGGGGGCATCACATGATCGAGCACCGCATCGTACAGGCTGAGGAGCGGCGTGTCGGGGGCGGCCGGTCGCGCTCGTTGCAATCCCGCGAGCGGCTTGCTCATGGAGAGCACCGGCGGGCGCCGCGTGAGCCGGCGTTTCAGGTAAATCCGACAAGGCTCATCGACGGCCTCGAATTCGCTCGCGATGTCTCCGGGGGCCTCGCTCGGGCCTAAGAGCATCGCTCCCCCTAAACGTAGTCCGTAGGGCAGGAGCGACAGCGCGTGCTTCTGCGCTGCGGGCCGAAAGTAGATCAAAAGGTTGCGGCAGGAGACAAAGTCCAATTGCGTGAACGGCGCATCCTTCAAAAGGTCATGCCGCGCAAAGACCACCGCATGACGCAGTGGCGGAGCCACCTGGAAGCGCCCATCGGAACGGGCGATGAAATACTGCCGGCGACGGCGCTCATCCACATTGGCGATGGCTTCTGCATCGTAGATGCCCTGCCCCGCACGCTCCAGCGCCTGAGCATGCACGTCGGTGGCAAAGACCTTGACGGAGATGGGCGGGGATCGGCCTGCGACCGCATCCAGCAGCAACATCGCCACCGAATAGGCTTCCTCGCCGGTGGCGCAGCCGGCGACCCAGGCCCGCAAGCCGCTCTCGGCGGTCGAGTCCTCGGCGAGGCGCGGAAATACGCGATGCTCGAGGGATTCCCAGACGGCGGGGTCGCGGAAGAATCGCGTGACGCCGATCAGGAGATCGTGCCCTAGGGCTGAGAGCTCGCGCTCGTCCGTGCGCAGCAGCTCGACGTAGGACTCGAGCCCCGGCAGTTGCCGCAAGGACACGCGACGGCGGATGCGCCGCACCACGGTCGGTAATTTGTATTGCGCGAAGTCGATGCCCAACACGCCCCGCAACTGAATAAAGACATCCGCCAGCAGCGCACTCTCCGGCCCCCCGCGCACCGCATCCCCATCGCTGGCAAACTCCAGCAGGATGCTCGCCAACTCCTCCGCGGGAGCCACGTGATCGGCCACTCCGGCCGCGATGGCCGCCCGCGGCATACCATCAAAGCGCGCGGTATCCGGATCCTCGACCAGCACCAGTCCGCCGGCGGCGTGCAGCCGCTTGACGCCCCGGGACCCATCCGAGCCACTTCCGGAGAGGATCACCGCCGCGGCGCGCTGTCCGCGATCCTGGGCCAGGGAGGTGAGGAAGCGATCGATCGGCAGGGCAAGTCCCGCGTGGGGGTCGCGATCGAAGAGCTCGAAGGCGCCGTCCTTGATCTCCAGTTCCTTGCCCGGTTGCAGCAAATACACATGGTCCGTTTCCGCTTTGACCCCGGCGGCCGCGCGATGAATCGTGAGATCGGTGAAGCGCGAGAGCAGCTCATCCATGAGGCTCTTGAAATCCGGTGACAGGTGCTGAATCACCACGAACGCGGCGCCCGTGCAGGCAGGCAAGGCTCGAAAGAGCTTCTCCAGGGACTCCAGCCCCCCCGCGGAGGCGCCGATCCCGATGATCGGCGCGGCGGTCGGGTCCTGATGGACAGCAGGCTCGGCCTCTATCGGGGGACCTTCGCTCATTCGCGGCTTAGATCTTGATGCGCTCTGCCAGTGACGCCCCTGCAACGCTTCGCCCGCGCAGAGGTTCCTCCGCTTCCCCCCAGCACGCTCGCGCCTTGGCCCTTGGTCGCGCGTGCATTGAAGGGCGCGGCTCTTAGGATGAGGACTTGGGCGAATTCTGAACCCGCCGTGAATAGGAGGCACTTGAGGCCATCTTTCGGAGGTGCGCGAAGAGGCTGTGCCGCGATGTTTTTTTATGAACCCGATGGCGCAACCACGCGTTGCTCTCTGTGAGCGCTTCAAGTTCGCGTGACATCCGACTCCAACGCTTGCTGAGACCTGAGCCGCAGCCGCGTCACGGCGCGTGTCGTCGTCGCTACCGTTGTACGCACTATCCGAATCGGCTTCGACAATTCGCGCTAGTCGCTCTGGCGTGAGTTCCATCGATTGGGCATATCAAACACCTCAAGTAGTGTTAACACGCCCTGGATTCATTGCCTTTTGGTTGGTAGAGGACTACAAGTCCGCATTGCGACGTGAGAAGCGATCAATCGAACTCTCAGAGACAGATCAGGGAGCGGGCTAGTGAATCACATAGTGAGCGCGCTTGCGTTATTGCTGACTGTCGGCCCCGTCTACGCGGGCGACCTCTGTAAAGAGAATTCATTCACGAAGTCCCAAGCTGAGCAGGGCAGACTGGAATACAACTCTAGCTGTGGGCTCTGTCATCTATACAATTTGAAAGGAAGAGTACCGGGCGAATATCAGAATGAAACGCCTGATATCAGTCTCCTGAACGACAACTACATCAAGACGCTCGACGACAATGGCGATGTGACTCCTCCACTGGTGGGCCAAAAGTTTTTTGGCAAGTGGAAGGACCAGAAGGCCTTCGTGGACCGGATCAGTAATGCCATTCTTGGCTTCCCGCCGAAGAACTACGTCAAGTTTGATTCTGATATGCGAATCGCCGCGTACATTCTTTACAAGAATTGTGGACAGGTGGGTGAGCGATCAGGTCATCACTGATCATACTGTCGGACCGGTCGATCGGTCGTCGGGCCGCTACCCGCGGAGCCAGCCGCTCCAGGCGCGTCACGGTGAGGTTGCGACGCTTGGCTTCGTGCCGTACGCGAGTGATTGAAGGCCGTGGGTTGGATGCTGCGGACATGCCAAAGACGATAGGTCCCTCACTCGCGGGCGTCAATCTCCTGAGAGTCAGCATCTACGGGACCTCAACGGACCGATAGTGCTCCGCGTACGCCTCGCCATTGCAGCCATAGTACGTGACGACCCGCTGCTGCAGATCCACCTCGTAGCGAACCACTCCGGCTCGCCAGGAAGCACTGAGAAATTCCGCAAAGGAGCTCTGTCCGGCTTGATCGGTGCGCAGCGCCGCAATCAGCGCTTGCTGATCGAAGTGCGGCACGTCCGCGGCGCCCGTCAGCAGCGGCGTACCCTGCATGACGACCGGCCCGGCATCCGTCAGGTACAGGCTCTCGCACGCCGGCAGGAACCAGGTATTCCGAGTCACGCCCGCGCGTCTGAGGGTCTCGGCGAGGTAAGGGAATCCGCCCACTTTCGGACGAATCGCGAAGGCGCGCTGTTGCGCGGCTTGCAGGGTTGCTATCGCTTGGCTCACGGGGATTCTCCTTATTTCACGCGACCGGAATGCGAGCGATGTGGTGCGCGGTGGCCAGCTTGCGCAGCAGCTCACTCAACGTGGAGCTCTCTTCGGGGCTGAGAACGGCAAAGAAGTGCTCGTCGTTGCCGTTGGCAATCTCCGTAAGGCTGGGCAGAGTTCGCCTGGCATGGGCCGTCAACGACAGCTCCTGCACGCGGCTGTCCGCCGAACTGGTCGTCCGAACGATGAGTTTCTTCGACTCGAGTTTATCGAGCACCTTCGAGACCGCGCCCCGCGTCATGCCCATCGCCGTAGCCAGTCTGGCTGGCGTCAGATCGGCCCCGGTCGCAAGCTGGTTCAGCGCAACCCACTCCGCGACGGAAATGTGGTGTCGCTCCTCCAGCGCGCGCTGGAAGGCACCGGACACCTCATTGGACACCAGGCGCAGCCAGTAGCCGAGATGGGCTTCCAGACTCGCCGCAGCCCCAGCGCCTGTCGTGCTTCGCGTCTTTGTTTCCATGGAACCTATCATAGTTTCCTTGGAAACCTACTGTCAATGGGTCATCTACCGGGGTGCAGGCCCTTTCCCGGCGCCGGATCCGACGACATCACTCCGGCGACCCCCCGGCGCTCACGAAGTTCAGCTCGACCCCGACGCCCGAGGGGTCCCGCAGGAAAATCTGCACCTGGTTGACGAGCGGCACGCTGTCGATCGAATGCACGACACCGTGTTGGCGCAGCCGCTCGAGTTGCCCTCGAGGTCTGAGCATCGGAAGGCAATGTGATCGGCTGCCGAGTGACGCTCGGCAACGGCGGGCAAGGACTCCGAAGCCGCAGCGGCGGTGAGATGAAGCACCGGTACGCCATCGGCATACAGCCAGAAGGCCGCCGACCTGAACGGCGGACGGGGGCCGAGGGCCAGACCGATCACGTCGCAATAGAAATCGCGCAGGACGAGCAACTCCGCCTGCGAAGAGCGGATATTGAAGTGATGGAGGCAATGGACGGCCATAGCAGGACGCTTCTCCACGAACACACTCAGCGGATCGCACCGGCAACAACGCGACTACGTCGCGGCGCCCTCTTCCCGGCACGAGTTTATTGCGATTTCCGGGTCGGCAGGCGAGAAATCAACCCATTACTGGCCACCGCCCGCGCCCTCCTCGTGTCATGATGGCAGCGCTGGCCCTGCGGCGTGCTATCTGAAGCCTCCGCACCACTGCGCGGCCCAGCAGGGAGAGAGAATGCGTCATTCCCCTCTGATGCTCCTCGCACTGGCATTGGGTGCCTGCAGCAGCTATGCGCCCGATGCCGGCCACGAGGTCGTGCTGGTCGAGAAGCCGTTGATTTTCGGCCACGGCGGAATCGACAGCGAGCCGGTCAGAACCGGCCGCACGTTCGCTGCGCTCACCACCGATGGCATCGATGTCGAGATGCGCCCGCAGCGCTTCGAGGCGAACCTGCCGGATACGATGACCTCCGATGGCGTGCCCATCAGCTTTCACGCCATCGTGACGCTGCAGGTCGTGGACTCCGTGGCTCTCATCAGGAACTTCGGCCAGAACTGGTACGCCAACAATCTCGAGCAGCCCTTCGGCCAGTTCGTCCGCCAGGCCGTGCGCAAACGCGGAATGAACGAGACGGCCATCAGCACCACGGCATTGGACGCCATCGATGCCGAAATCCGCGACGATCTCAGCGCTTTCATCAAAGACAAGCAATTGCCTGTGAAGCTCGTCACCATGACGGTGGGCCGCGCCAACCCGCCCGATGCGATCAAGAACCAACGCATCGAGACAGCCGCCCAGGAACAGCGCGTCCAGACAGAGAAGCAGATCAAGCTCGCAGAGGATCAGCGCAAGGCCGCGGAGGAAGCGCGAGCTGCAGCCGACAACGCCTACCGCCAGGCGTTAGGCCTCTCGCCCGAGCAGTACGTGCAACTGAAACGGATCGAGATGGAGCGTGCCGTCTGCGCGGAGGGAAAGTGCACCTTCATCGACAACGGGAGCGCGGTGCCGACGCTTGCGGTGAAGTAAGCAGCTGAAAGGTGCGAATCGCGGGAGTCAGCCGAGCAAGCGCGGCAACCCCAGGTGGATTGGGGAGCTTGGCCATTGCACTGCGATCATTCGAACCCGGGCCAGCACGATGACCGCCGAGACTGCCCTGCCGCTCAACAACCACTCGCGGGGACTGATTGCCAAGGAATCCGCCAGGCCGGCCGGAATCTGCGAACCGGCAACCGTAGCAGCCGCCAATCCCACGTTCAGGCACACGGAATGCGAGCGCAGGCGACAGCATGCAGATCGTGCTCTCGTGTGCCTGGCTCGCCGCTGTTGCCTGGCTGATCTTTCGAGCGTTTCGGCAACGGAACGCCCTCGCGCCGCTGGCTCCGCACACCGGCGGGAGCGCCACCGTCGTCGTCATCGTCCCGGCTCGCGACGAAAGTCAGAACATCGGCCGGTGCGTCGAGTCTCTGATGGCGCTGCAATACCGCTCAAACAGCTTGCACCTCATCGTCGTCGATGACGGCTCAGCTGACGGCACAGCGGAAATTGCCGCGGGCCTGGCCGCGAAGCACAGCCCCCGCATCACCCTCCTCCAGGCACCGGCACTCCCGGCGGGCTGGAAAGGCAAACCTCACGCCTGTTGGCTGGGAGCGCAGCGGGCCTTTGGGCAGGATGATGTGCAATGGCTGTGCTTCATCGATGCGGACATGCACGTGGAGCCGTTGCTGCTGAGCAGTGCCGTGGCTGCGACAACCCGCGACCACATCGATCTGCTGACGTTGGCCCCCAGGCATGACCTGCTCAGCCTGGCCGAGAGGCTCATTCTGCCTTGCGGCCATTACCTGCTCGGCTTTTCTCAGAATCTGCGACGCCTGCAGTCACCCGGGAGCACGGATGTCGTGGCGAGCGGCCAGTTCATGCTGGCTCGCCGGTCCACTTACGAACGCACCGGCGGACACGCTGCGGTGCGCGCCAGCATCTGCGAGGACCTCGAATTGGCCCGCCTCTTCAAGCGATCCGGGTATCGGGTGCAACTCCAGGACGGAAGCCGACTGCTCTGCACCCGGATGTACACCGGTTGGCGCACGCTCTGGCCCGGAATCGCCAAAAATCTGACTCAAACTCTCGGCGGCCCCCTCAAGACACTGATGCTCCCCGCCGTGGCCGTCGTGATGGCCTGGACGGCGCTGCTGTTGCCTATAGCGCAGGGCGTTCAGTGTCATCGCGACTCCTCCCTGGCCTGCATCGCGCTCGTGCCCGCTCTGCTGGGTTCCGCGGCGGTGATTGCGTTCCACGTTGCCGGCGCGCTGCACTTTCGCATTCCCGTCTGGTGCGGGCTGCTCTTTCCGCTGGGCTACACCGCGGGGGCGTGCATAGCGCTCGACAGCGTGCGCAGAAGACTGGGCGGCGGACGAGTGTCCTGGAAGGGACGCATCTACGAATGAGCCGTGTTCTCCTGCCATTCGTGACCGCAGGCTTCCTGGCGTTGCTGTGCAGCCCCCTCATCGAGCGCGTAGTGGCGCGCACCCGCTGGCCTCGCTGGGTCGTCTGCTGGCTGGTGCTGCTGGTGCTGCTGAGCGCCGTGCTGCTGTTGGGCTGGCTGCTCGTGCCGCCATTGGCCTCGGATCTGCTGCATGTTGGAAGCGATCTGCAGGCAGCGCTGCAGAGCTTGTTCCAGGGATTGCTGGGAGAGCGGATTCTCAACGTCCCGGTCGACCCCGCACAGTTGGCAAGCGCAGCCGTTGCGCGGCTACGCCAGTGGGCGGGAGGCGACACGGTCCTGCTCCTGGGCGCACTGGGTGCCGCGGGAGTCTTCGCCTTCATCCTCTTCTGGGTCCTGTTGGCGTATTTCCTTTTGGACGAGCCTCGCATTGCCGCCGGGCTGCTGTGGCTCGTGCCGCCCGCACGCCGCTCGTTTGCGCTGCACGTGTGGCGGGATCTGGCGCCGACGCTGCGCCGTTACTTCGCCGGTGTCGGTGTCATTGCCGCTTACACGACCTTGGCCGCCTACCTGGGCCTGGGCGAGATTCTGCGTCTGCACCACGCCCTCCTGCTGGCACTGCTCACTGGGATTCTCGAGCTCCTGCCGGTGCTCGGCCCCCTGGCCGCGGCGGTCATTGCGGGCCTGGTGGCGATCGGCCAGTACGGCGGCGGTTCTCACGTGATCGCGTACGTCGGCTACGCGACCGCGTTGCGTGTTTCGATCGATCAACTGGTCGGCCCGATGGTGCTCGGGCGCGCCGGACGCTTACCGCCCGTGCTGGTTATTTTCTGCTTCCTCGTCGGCGGGGTGCTGTTTGGCGTGACGGGCGTCATTGTCAGCGTGCCGGTTGCCCTGGCGGTCAAGTCGCTCCTCACGGCTCGGCATGCAGCGCTCACATCGAGTGCTCTCTGACATCCCACCCTTCCAAGGACAACGAAGCGGCAGCGTCGGAACCCTCGCCCAGGCCCCGAGTTGGTTAGCAGGTGCAACTGCGGGACGCGCAACAAATTGCCGGGCAAGCTGAGCATGACACGCGAGCGAGTGACGACTTGGCCGGAGCAGGCCATCTGGGCTCTCGATCAGTGGCTGCGCGAGCGCCAGGGCATCTATGAATACACGGACCAGGCGGAGTGCCTGTTTCGCATTCAACGCGAGCGCGCGCCGCACTCCTTCGATTTCTCCGATGGCACCCGGGTGCGCGCCGGCGATCCCATCATCGGATTGCACCTGTGGAACGAGCACATCCCGGTCATGGGCCGCTGTGGCCCGACACTGGCCTGGGCTCGGCGCACGCTGCGCGCACTCGATACGTCCTTGCGCGAGCTCGCTTGGTTTCTGCAGCGCCGCGCAGAGTACGCGGACGTCAGGGCGCTGTATGGAAATATGTGCCTCGGAACAGCCGCTCAATGCGAGCAGTTGAGCAGGATCGTGCGGCCCTACGGATTCGAGGTCCTCTCCGACCGCCACAGCGGTCGTTCCGGATCGTTCCATGGGCTCGGGCAGAACATCCTCACGGCCATGCTGGTATTGGTGACCAATCCGGCCACGCTGCGCACAGCTCTGCTGCGACGCTATCGGGAGCTGCTGATCCTGTCGCGCGCCACCCTGGAGTCTCATTACGGCCTGTGCCCCACGCAGTTGGCCGGCAAGCACTCTCCTCAGCGCAGACTCTGGTTCAAGACATAGGCAAGACGCACACCGGCTTTGCTCAACTGCTCGGCGGCGACCGTCACGGCATCATTGATGTAGCTCGCTGACAGCTCATAGTGACCTGCGGAGCTCGCCGCGGGCAGCGAGGCATACGCATGCTGTCGGGCGATCTCGAATGATTCCATGGCCCACTCGGAAGGCTTCCCCGACGACCACGCGATGCGCTCAGCAGGGGTGATCTTCTGGATCAGCCGCTGGGCCACCTGAGCCTCGCCCCTGCCGAGCTTCTCAACGAAGGCGACATCCCAGTCGGCATGCAGATTCCCCGACGGCAAGGCCGGGCCTGCCACGATCTTGAGATTGCCGCCCTCGTCGTGATTATCGCTGGCGTGCAGCGGTTGATGCACGTCGCCGACCAGGTGCAGCGCGAACTGCAGGGCCAGCAAGCGCTCATTCTTCGAGGTAGCGCGCGAGCCCAGCTCGGCAATGAACTCATCGAGCTTGTCGACGATGCAATCGGCCGCTGGACCGGCGGAGGCCGCCTTCTTCGGCGGCGGCGGCTCCCCGAAACACGCCGTGCTCAGATCCGCTCCGTCGATCTCCAGGTCGACGAAGTGCCAGTTGCGCGTCTGGTTGTAGCGCGCTCGAGTCGTGTCGCGGTCGGAGTCGCGATACCGGTCGGCCCAGGTCGCTTCCGCTTCGATGTCCGTACCGGCGGTCAGCCGCGAGCGGTCGCCGGCAAGAATCGTGGCCACACGCGAGCGCACGGTCGGCTCCAGATAGTGATCCGCGATCCGGGCGATGACCTCATGGCCGAGGTCTCCCCAGGCGAAGACCGGCCCCGGGACGCCGGCGACCCCCGACATCGCAAAGCACCATGCTATTTTAAACAGGCACTTACGATTTATATTTAAAGTCATATATCCCAAAAACGTCCGAAAGTGGGCAATCTTCAGGATCTCGGCTATATTTCGCGCCTAGTCGCTTGACCAGATTACGTTAACAACAATCGACGCTGTCCCGCAGCAACAGCGGCGGCGGCGCCAGGATCTTCGGGGGGTAGTGATGAGCACTACATTCGAACGCCTCCAGGGCGCGACGCTGTCGCTTGCCGGCTCCGCGCCCATCAAAGAGCGTCTCACGGACGCCTTCCGCAATCACCTCGCGCTCATCGCGGAGGAAGAGCTTCCGTGTGAGCTGCGCGAAGAGTTCCGAACACTGCATCATGAGGTGACGCGTGAGCCACCGCTGCTGCGCGGCGAGGACGCATTGCGCGCCACGGTAAGAAAGCTCTCGTGCGACGAAGCCGAGGCGATCGCCTGCCGCGTCGTACATCTGTTCGTGGATCTCACGCGCACACAAACCGCAAGCGTGCGCCAGAAGGTCTCAAAGTCAGCCGCGGTCGTTCCGCTCTTTCTCGCCGAAGCCTGATTTCCCTGGCTAATCGAGCTTGAACTCGATCATATCGAAGCGCGCAGTATCCTCGTGCCGCCCCTGCCGCCGCAAGGCATCCACCAGGGCGCGCTCGTCCCAATCCACGATCTCGTCGGCCAGATCCGTGATCGCCTTGGGGATCGGCTTCTGCGTACCGAAGGGCTTCATGACAACCACGGGCTTGCTGCTCGCCTGTGCGTAGAGCAACTGGAACGTCAGCAGATCCTGGTTCTTCTCGAACAGGCTCGTGAGCCCCACGACGACTTCGACCGGGGCGATCTGCTGCCGCAGGCTCTCGCGCAGCGCCTCCCGGTCACCGGCCGGTGGGTGGTCAGGCGTGCTGAAATTGCGATAGAAAAAGTTCCGTGAGCTCTCCAGGTACTCGAACACCCGCAGGTAGTCGTCGGAGTTCTCCCACAGGTGGGTGACGAAGAGACGGACTGGATTGGCCTGCGACATTGTGACAAACCTGCAGATAGCCTCCAGTCTCGCACAAGCCCAGCCGGCGCGAAACTTCGCCGGACGGCGACAGGGCCAGCGGGGGCCGCGACCCTCCCGCGGGCCCTCCGGCACGCTAGAATGCAACTTTTGGGGCGAGGCCCGACTCAGTTTGCGACTCCTGGTCTACAACATTCGCTACGCTACGGGCACCGGTCCAGCCTTCCACCTCCCCGTCCCTGGCGCGGGGTACCTGCGCAGCAACCGCAAAGTCCTCGCCGGCATCACCGATTTCATCGGTGCCGAGCATCCCGATGTCGTCGGCCTGATCGAGGTGGACACCGGGTCGATCCGCACCGGGATGGTGAACCAGGCCGAGCACATCGCCGGGCAGCTCGGCCACTACTCCACGTTCCAGTGCAAGTACGGTACCGGCTCGATCAACAACCTGATGCCCATCGTGCGCAAGCAGGGCAACGCTTTCCTGTCCGCCCCGCACGTGCACGGCGAGCGCTTCCACTATTTCGATACCGGCATCAAGCGGCTGATCATCGAGCTCGAGCTGGAAGATGTGTGCGTATTCCTGGTGCACCTGTCGCTGAAGTTCCGCCACCGCCAGTACCAGCTGCGCTCGCTCCACGATCTGATCGTGCAGTCGCACAAGCCGGTCATCGTCGCCGGGGATTTCAATACTTTCTGGGGCACGCACGAGATCTACCTCTTCATGCGCGCCGCGGGCTTGCGGAGCGCGAACTCTGCCGGCCTGCCTTCCTTTCCCGCGCGAGTGCCGCGCGTCGAGCTGGACTTCATCCTGGTGAGCGAGGGCATTTCGGTCACGGATTTCCGTGTGCCGGATGTGCGCTTCTCGGATCATCGGCCGCTGGTGTGCGATTTTCACGTGGGCGCAGGCGAGTCTGCGCGCCGTTCCGCCGCGTAACCCGCAGAACCCTCGGGGGCGCGGAAGAGGTTCTCAAGCCATGAACGAGCCCGCCGCATGGAGCCTGGAGCGCGATTCGGAAAAGATCGCGTGGCTCACGCTGGACAAGCCCGGTACCTCCGCCAATGTGCTCTCGAGCAGCGTGCTGCGCGAGCTCGAAGCGCTGTTGCAGCAGCTCGCACAGGATCTGCCGGCCGGCGTCGTCGTGCTCTCGGGGAAGAAGAGCGGCTTCATCGCCGGAGCCGATATCAATGAGTTCACCGCAATCGCCAGCGCGTCGGACGGCTATGGCCTGATCCGCTCCGGGCAGCAGGTCCTGGATCATCTGGAGGCATTGCCCTGTCCCACGGTCGCAGCCATTCAGGGCTTTGCGCTGGGTGGCGGGCTCGAGCTCGCCCTGGCCTGTCGCTACCGCGTGGCCGTCGCCGACGAGCGGCTGTCGCTCGGACTGCCCGAAGTGCAGTTGGGGATCCATCCCGGCTTCGGCGGTACGGTGCGCTCGGTCCGGCTGCTGGGCGTGCGCGCCGCGATGGAGATGATGTTGACCGGCAAGTCCGTGCGCGCCGACAAGGCGCTCAGGATCGGACTCGTCGATCGTCTCGTTCCGGCCGACCAGTTGCGCGCGGCCGCCCGTGAGATCATCCAGCGTTGCCCGGCCCCGCAGCGGGCGCCGTTCATCGAGAAGGTGCTCAGCTGGCCGCTGGTGCGCTTTCTGGTGAAGCCCGCCCTGATCGCCCAGGTGGCTGCGAAGGCCCGCCGTGACCAATACCCTGCCCCGTTTGCGATCCTCGAGCTGTGGGGGCGATACGGGGCGCGCGGTGCGGCCGCCTTCGAAGCCGAAGCGCGCTCGATTGCGCACCTGTTCACGACCGACACCTCACGCAACCTGGTGCGGGTGTTTCTGCTGCAGGACCGGCTGAAGTCCCAGGGAGGCAAGGCAGCCGCGGACGTCCAACATGTGCACGTCGTAGGTGCCGGGGTCATGGGAGGCGACATTGCCGCATGGTCCGCTCTGCGCGGCTTCACCGTGACCCTGCAGGACCGCACCTTGGAGTTGATCACTCCGGCGCTGCAACGCGCCCGCGATCTGTTTGCGAAGCGTCTGAAGGATCCCGCGCAAAGCGCAGCGGCGAGCGAACGGCTCACGGCTGACGTGGAGGGAACGGGGGTGGCGCGCGCCGATGTCATCATCGAGGCCATCTTCGAGAGCCTGGATGCCAAGCGCAGCCTCTACGCGCAACTCGAGCCGCACATGAAGTCCAATGCGCTGCTGGCTACCAACACCTCGAGCCTGGTTCTCGAGCCGCTCGCGCAACGCCTGGCTCGCCCGGAACGGCTCGTGGGACTGCATTTCTTCAATCCCGTGGCACAGATGCCTCTGATCGAGATCGTGCACTCGCGCAGCACCTCGCCCGAGGTGCTGCAATGCGCGACCGCGTTCGCGCGGCGACTGGACAAGCTCCCGGTCCCCTGCAAGAGCTCGCCCGGCTTTCTGGTGAACCGCGTACTCATGCCCTACCTGCACGAGGCCATGTTTGCGGCGCAGGAAGGGGTTCCGCTGGCGGTGATCGATGCAACCGCCGTGCGCTTCGGCATGCCGATGGGTCCGATCGAGCTGGCCGATGTCGTGGGTCTGGATGTGGCGAGCCATGTTGGTGAGATCATCGCCGAGGAGCTGGGACGCGCCGCGCCGGACCTCTCGCGACTGAAGCAGAAGGTCGCCGCCCGGCAGCTCGGGCGCAAGAGCGGCCAGGGCTTCTACACCTGGAAGGACGGCAAGGCCGTGAAGCCGCCCTCCGAGGCCACGCCTCCCCCGGACCTGATCGATCGGCTGATCCTGGTGCTCGTCAACGAGTGCGTAGCGTGCCTGCGGGAACAGGTCGTCGCAGACCCCGACCTGGTCGATGCTGCAGTGATTTTTGGGACGGGGTTCGCACCGTTTCGCGGCGGCCCGCTGAGGTACGCGCGCAGCCGCGGTTTCGCAACCGTCGAGGCACGCCTGCGAGAGCTGACAACGCGATACGGCTCACGTTTCGAGCCTGATGCGGGATGGACTTCACTGCAGGGTTTGCGGGCCGATCCGGCTTCGCCCGATCAGCGGGCGGCGGCGGGAAAACCGTGAACGGCGTTCCGCAGGACGACGAAAGTCCTGTGCTACCATGAAACATAAGTTGCGACGCACCACTTCTGGATCGATGGCGTCAGGCTCGACTCAATGGCCGAAGAACGCGAAGCCAGCGTTCACTTGCTCAAGACTCTCGCGCCGCTCGATGGGCTGAAGCGCGAAAACCTTGCCGCGCTCGCGAAAAAAGTCGCGGTGCGCACCCTGTCGGCTGGGCGTCCGCTGTTCAAGGAGGGCGACACCGACAAGCGCACGGTGTGGGTCGTGGACGGCATGGTCGAAGTGCGCGAAGGCGAGCGCACGATCGCCATGATCCGTGGCGGCACTCGCGAAGCCCGCACTCCCCTGTATCCTGAGCTGCCCCGGCGTGTGACCGCGCGCGCCGTGGACGAAGTCAGCTATCTGTCGATCGACAGCGAATTGCTCGATGTGATGATCACGTGGGACCAGACCGGCTCCTACGAAGTCTCGGAGCTGCAGCGGCAGGGTGATGCCGCCGGCGGCGATGACTGGATGACGACGCTGTTGCAGACGAATGCGTTCCACCGCATTCCGCCAGCCAACATCCAGGCGATCTTTCTGCGCCTGCAGCGCGTGCCGTTCCGCGCCGGCGACGTCGTCATCAAGCAAGGCGACGAAGGCGATTTCTTCTACATCATCGTCAGCGGCAAGTGCGTGGTCACGCGCGAGACTCCGCTCAACCGCGACGGCATCAAGCTCGCGGAGCTGGGCGTCGGGGACACCTTCGGCGAGGAGGCACTCATCGCCGAAGCCAAGCGCAATGCAACCGTGACGATGCTGACCGACGGCTCGCTGATGCGGCTGAACAAGAACGATTTCCGCGAGCTGATGAACGAGCCGCTGCTGCAGTGGGTGAGCTCCGAGCGTGCCGAGCAGATCGTCCAGGGCGGCGGGCGCTGGCTGGACGTTCGCCTGCCGAGCGAGTTCCAGAACATGGCGGTCGAGGGCTCGTTCAACATCCCGCTGTACTTCATCCGGCTGAAGCTCTCGACGCTCGATCGCAACACGCCCTATGTCGTGTATTGCGATACCGGCCGGCGCAGCTCCGCGGCGGCTTACATCCTGGTGGAACGCGGTTTCGAGGCCTACGTGTTGAGCGGCGGCCTGACCAACAGCTCCGTCACCCTGCGCCGCACGGCCTGAGGCGCGCTTCCTTCTCAACGGTGCGTCTGCGCGCCGGCTACGCTCACATGGTGTGGGTCGCTTTGTCGCCCGACAGGGCCCCTGCCAGGTAGGTCTCGATCTTCTTCTGTGTCTGCCCGCGGTCCTGCTCGCTGAACTGCACGCCGATGCCGGCGGTGCGCTTGCCCTGGGCACCCTTGGGGGTCACCCAGATGACGCGC
>Ga0157370_10002390_pt1 | contig 22640 bp, 13 predicted proteins | sample C35metaG_FD_113463 | JGI IMG/M metagenome (GOLD analysis project Ga0157370, IMG submission 113463) | Corn rhizosphere microbial communities from Kellogg Biological Station, Michigan, USA - C3-5 metaG | ecosystem: Host-associated > Plants > Roots > Rhizosphere > Soil | place: USA: Michigan...
CAATAATTTTAACGGGTAGTCGGTTCGATATTATAACTGTCTTCATGCTTGTATTTAATGTATCTACATAATAGAAGCAATGAATACCGTTTTTGTTTTGAATTTTTAATTACAAAACATTCAAATGATTAAAGGAAAGTGGGAATTCCTCATGTTTTAAGGAAATTTAGAGCAATATATCACAGGTTTTGCCCATTTAAATATAATTGAACACCAGCGAAAAAGTGGTTAGTTTGTCTGGTTCCGAAACAACTTCGATGCTACCCCGATGCATTTTCATAATGTTGCGGCTAATGGTAAGGCCAATGCCCGACCCATTTTTTCGTGTAGTATAAAACGGCACAAATATTTTCTCCAAGTTTGCCGCTTCAATACCTTTTCCATTATCGCTCACATCAATATACAGTTTGGTGTTTTCTAAACGGTAACTGACAGTAATGTGTGGGTTTTCCTTTTCCTCAACTGAATAAATACTATTGGTAATCAGGTTAATCAATACCTGTTCTATCAATTTTAAATCGAGCTGAACTGTAATTTTAGAAGAAGTTTGTTCTACATCTAAAACCACATTTTTTACCCTGGCAAAAGGCTGCATCAACACTTTTATATGTTTCAGGATTTCGCCGATGGTATGCGATTCGAGATTTGGTGTAGGCAGTTCGGCAATTAAACGGTAATCTTTTACAAAATCGAGCAAACCAGCCGAGCGCCTTTTGATGGTTTGCAAGGCCGTTTTCAAATCTTCCATTTCGGATAAATCGAGGTTTTCCTTATCGCTTACCATGCTGTTAATCGTATCGGATAAAGAACTGATTGGGGTAATCGAATTGAGGATTTCGTGCGAAATAACCCCGATTAGGCGGTTCCAGGCCTCAGTTTCCTTTTGCTCAATTTCGTCCTTTATATTTTGAAAACTGATAATGGTATAATTTTTTCCGTATAGGTTTAGTGGAATAACCTCTGTTGAAAGCTGAATGAGCTTATCCTGTATTTTTAACTCTAAAAACCTTTTTCCACCTTGTGTAATCTCCTCTATCTCCTGTGCGAAAGCGGGGAGGTGCTGTTTTAGCCTATGCCAGTATTTATACGCTGGTATGCTTAACAGATTGGATGCTGCCTGGTTAAAAAAGGCAATTTCCTCGTTTTCTGCATCTCTTTCGGTATTGTTAATCACAATTACACCAACCGGTACCTGTTCCAGAATGGTTTTAATCAGTTGGAACATGGCTTCCTGCTCAAGCCTGATTTGTTTATGTACCTGCAAAATTTCGCCAAAAGACTCGTACAGCTCAGGGAAACTGCCTTTTGTGGCTTTATTTTTAAAGTTTAGGGTATGATCACGCGTTTTTACCGCCAATATAAACAGTTTAATATCCGAACGGATTTCGTTGATGTAATAATAAAGCGAAATAATTGATCCAAACAGCAAAAATGCCACGCCAACGATAGTAAACCAAAGCTGGGTATTATTGATGAGGTAATACAGCAGATAAGCCAGCAGATTGATAACAAGCAGGCGGAATATTAAACGAAAAGTAAAGCGTTTGTAGAACATATTTTAAGGTTAAAGGAGGAAGGTTTAAAGGTAGAGGGGTTGATAGCGAAAACTACCTTCTGCCATCTACCTTTTTACCCTCCACCTCCAATTAAATTCCAAATTTCTCAATTCTCCGGTACAATGCAGCACGTGTTAAACCCAGTTCGGCGGCAGCTTTTGATATATTACCCTTATGCTTGTCGATGGCTTTCTGTACCATCATTTTCTCCATATCTTCCAAAGCCATTTCATCAGGCAAGGTATTGTTTTGGGCAAAGCGCTGCGGACTTAACTGCAAATCGGCTTCCGAAATTTCGGTACCATCACTCATAATTACCGCCCTTTCTAAAACATGCTGTAACTCGCGCACATTACCGGGCCATTTATAATGGAGCAGCACTTCCTGGGCTTTAGCGCTTAAATTACGGATTTCTTTATGGTATTTCGAACTGAAAACCTGCATAAAATGATTGGCAAGCAGTAAAATATCGCTCCCGCGTTTGCGTAAAGGTGGGAGCAGTAATTCCACAGTATTAATCCTGAACAATAAATCCTGCCTGAAGGTATTTTTAGCCACCATCTCATCAAGGGGCATATTGGTTGCCGTAATCAACCGCACATTTACCTTACGTTCTTTGCTTTCGCCTAAACGGGTAACGGTTCTGTTTTGTAAAACACTCAATAACTTGGCCTGAAGTGGCAGGGTTAAATTGCCAATCTCATCTAAAAAAATAGTGCCGCCGTCGGCCAGTTCAAAGCGACCCGGTTTATCTTCCCGTGCATCGGTGAAAGCGCCTTTGGCATAACCAAAAAGCTCGCTTTCAAATAAATTTTCATTTAGCGAACCCAGGTCGACATGCATAAAAACCTGGTTTTTCCGCTGCGAGTTTCCATGTATTTCGTAAGCAAAAACCTGTTTTCCGGTGCCATTTTCGCCTAAAATAAGCACGTTGGCATCAGTAGGGGCAACTTTTATCAAGGTGTTTTGTAAATGCTTTATTCCTTCGGCCTGCCCAACAATATTGTCGAAACCGCGGGTCATGTCTTTTTGCAGCGAAGAGTGTATTTTTTCGAGTTTCTTTACCTTCCTGGTCGATTCGCGCAGTTTAGAAGCAGCCGAAATCGTGGCAAAAAGCTTTTCGTTTTCCCAGGGTTTCAGGATAAAATCGGTGGCTCCATTTTTAATTGCTTTTACAGCAAGCTCAACATTACCAAAAGCAGTCATTAAAATTACTACATAATCTTTATCAATTGATAAAATATGTTCGAGCCAGTACAGCCCTTCGCGGCCATCACTCGCACCTTTTTGATAGTTCATATCTAAAAGGATAATATCAACTTCGTTTTTGCTCAGTAAAACATTGATCTCTTTGGGTGATTTGCAGGTAATCACCTGTTTAACCTGCTGCTTTAAAAATAAACGCGCACTCAATAGAATGTCGTCATCATCATCGATAATTAAAACTGTAGCGTCTAACATAAATAAATTCTTACCGCTAAATTAGCTAAACTGTCCGCTCCCGCACATAAACTGTCCGATAATGAACATGTTAAAATAGTAAAAACTTTTAAATTATTGATTGTTAGTGTTTTAATTGTGTTTTTCGCTTTTGGCACAAGCTTGGTTATTAGTGAAACCGAACAGTACAACCGAACACATGGACAAGAAAATAGAGAAGAAAAGATTTAGCAGAAAAACCTTATTGATGATAGGTGGAGCCATTGCTTTTGTAGCAATTGTAATTTATGGCTACACCTTATCGCTGAAGAAAGTATATAGTGCCGATGCCGATAAATTAACCATCAGCAAGGTAGAGTTTGGCGATTTTGAAGATGTTGTTTTGTTAAATGCCAGTGTAGTTCCATTAACCTCGGTAATTGTAAGTTCATCAGAAGGCGGTACAGTAGCCGAAATTTTTACCGAAAACGGTGCCTCAGTAGTAAAAGGAACACCACTATTGCGGATCTCTAATTCGAATGCGATGTTAAGTTATACTTCGAGTCAGACTGCAGCTACCGAACAGATTAACCAATTGCGCAAATCGCGACTGGATTTAGAGCAGAACCAGCGGGTGTTAAACCAGGATCTGCTCGACGTAGAAAATAACCTGCGTACAGCGGCAAGACAGTTTCGTTTGGATAGTAACCTGTTCAGTAAAAAAGTAATTACGCTTCAGGAATTTAACAAATCGAGTCAGGACTACGAGTATTATCAGGGTAAACGTAAAATTGTGCGACAAGCTATTGCCCAGGAAAACCAGAGTAGAAAAATGCAACTGGCACAAATCGACCAATCGATGGGGCAGATGAATGAGAGTTTGGAAATGATCCGGAAAAACATCGAAAATATGACAATCAAGGCCCCGGTTTCAGGTAAATTATCTTCTTACGATCCGGTAATTGGTAAATCTTACAATTCGAACGAAATGATTGGAAAGATTGATGTATTGCAAGGTTACAAATTGCAGGCAGGTGTTGATGAATATTATATCAACAGGGTAAAAGAAGGGCAAACTGCTACCTGCGAATTTAATGGTAAAACCTATAACTTAACGGTAAGCAAGGTAATACCAGAGGTTACAGCAGGGCAGTTTCAGGTAGAAATGGTATTTAAAACCGCTGCACCAGAAGGTTTACGTAGAGGTTTATCGCTGCAAACCAAGTTAACTTTGTCTGATAATAGTAAATCATTGCTTTTGGCACAAGGGCAGTTCTTTCAAAGCACAGGCGGATCATGGGTTTTTGTGGTAAAAAATGGCAAGGCCATTAAGAAAAATGTGAAAATCGGCCGTAAAAATTACCTCTATTATGAAATATTAGATGGTTTACAAAAAGGCGACGAAGTGATTACCTCTTCTTACGATCAGTTTACGCAATACGATCAGGTAGAGATTAGTAAGTAAGATAAGCGTTTAGCGGAAGTTTTAAATTAATTAAACAAATTAAAAATATAATCAAGTCTTGCTACTCAGTACTTGCTACTAAATACTTGCTACTAGTTCCCAATACTTGCTACTCAATACTAAAAGTTATGATCAAAATAGAAAAACTGGAAAAAGTTTACAAAACGGAAGAAGTAGAAACTACGGCACTTAACGGGATTGATCTCCATGTAAAAGAAGGCGAGTTTGTATCCATTATGGGCCCGTCGGGTTGTGGTAAATCTACGCTCCTAAACGTAATGGGTTTATTGGATAAGCCGGAAAGCGGAAGTTACAAGTTTATCGATACCGAGCTTTTAACCCTTAACGATAGAGAACGTTCCAATTTCCGTAAAAGAAATATGGGCTTCGTTTTCCAGAATTTCAATCTGATTGATGAACTGACCGTTTTCGAAAACATCGAACTCCCGTTAATTTATAATAAAGTTCCGGCAGCCGAACGAAAGAAACTGGTTAATGAAATTATTGAGCGGATGAACATTGTAAACCGTAGCGGACACTTTCCACAACAGTTATCGGGTGGGCAGCAGCAACGTGTGGCTGTGGCGAGGGCCCTGGTTACCAAACCTAAACTGGTTTTGGCTGATGAGCCTACCGGAAATTTAGATAGCTCGCACGGTAACGAAGTGATGGAGTTGCTTTGCGAATTAAACGAAACCGGAACTACCATTGTGATGGTAACCCACTCGAGCCATGATGCCAGTTTTTCTAACCGGATTATTAACCTGAAAGATGGCCATGTGATTTCGGAAAAGATAAACAAAAGCCGTAACGAGGAGCTGATATAAGAAGGAAGGCTGAAGGTTTTAAGGTGGAAGGTCAAGTTATATCAACCTGTAAGACTCCGCCTCAATGCTTTCAGCCGCTTAAAAAGATTTTAGTTTAGTTTAATGAGAGCCACCCAACAATCTTCCCGGATGGGGAGATTGGGGACAGGCAAGAGAAAGCTTATTGCTGCTCAACACTTGATACTAAATACTAATTACTTGATACCAAATACTTAATACTTAAAGTGCCCAACACTAACTACTTGATACAAATAATATGTTCAAATTAAACCTGAAAATAGCCTTACGCAACCTTTGGAAAAACAAGGGGTTCTCACTGATCAATATCGGTGGATTAGCCATTGGCTTAGCCAGTTGTCTGATTTTGCTTTTATACGTGGCCTATGAGTGGGGTTACGATAAGCAGTTTACAAACAACGAAAAAACTTATGTAGTTTATCAAAGTGTAGTAGCAAACGGCAAAACCTTCAGCTGGTCGTGGACACCCAACGTAATGGCCAGCGATGTGCAGGAAAAACTACCAGGAGTTAAGTATGCCTCTCATTCAACTTATCCACGAACAAATTTAATCACTGCCGGTGAAAAAAAGATAAGCAGCAGAGTCGTATTTGCTGATCCCAATTTTCTTAAAATATTAGATTATAAATTTATTAAAGGTAACTCATCTAAGGTTTTAAAGGATGTAAATACGATTATTCTTACTAAATCTTACGCAGTAAAATTATTTGGCAATGAAGATCCTATTAATAAAACCGTAAAGTTAGAAAATGAGGATGTTTTAAAAGTTGAAGCCATAATAGATGATGCCCCAGCGAATAGCAGTATAAAATTTGAGTGCATTATGCCCTGGGAATTATTTGAAAAAAAAGAGACCTGGGCAAAAGAGCCTAATTGGGGAAACAATATGTGCCTTACCCTTGTGCAATTAAAAGATAATAGTGCATTCGCTAAAGCTAACGACGATATAAAAGATATTTATAAAAGGCATAATAAGGAAATTGCTGCAGTGGCATTACTTCATCCTTTAACCAAATGGCATTTATATGCCGATTTTGAAAACGGAAAATCTGTGGGGGGTAAAATAGATCAGCTGAAGGTGTTTTTATTGTTAGCCTTTTGTATATTATTAATTGCCTGCATAAATTTCATGAATTTATCAACTGCCCGATCAGAGCGTAGAGCTAAAGAAGTTGGTGTTCGGAAAGCAATCGGATCAACACGTAAATCTTTAATAAGTCAGTTTTTTTTAGAGTCGCTGCTAATCACATTTATTGCTACTGTATTTGCATTTATTTTGGTTGAAGTTAGCTTACCCTATTTCAACAATCTATTAAATATTAAGCTCACAATTGATTACCACAATAGCTTATTTTGGTTAATCTTATCGGCTTTAATAATTTTTACAGGATTCGTAGCAGGTAGTTATCCGGCATTATACTTATCATCTTTTGAGCCGGTTAAAGTATTAAAGGGCTTTAGCTTGAAAACAGATTCATCCGTATCGATCAGAAAGGTTTTGGTAGTTGGGCAATTCGTTTTTGCCGCATGTTTAATTGTTTGTACTGTGGTGATTTACCAACAGCTTAATTATATTAAAAACAAACCTATTGGCTACGATCAATCAAACTTGGTTCAGATTGCAATTGATGGCAAGTTACGTGATCAGAGCAAGTTAGAAGTGCTTAAAACTCAAATGATAAAATCTGGTGCGGTAACAAATGTAACTTTTTTTAATTCTGACTTTACTGAAGGAGGAAACAATACTACCAATATTGAATGGGATGGTAAAAATCCAAAAGAGCTGATTTCATTTAACCATAGGGGAATAGGTTACGACTTTACCGAGACCATCGGGACGAAAATAATTAGTGGAAGAGAGTTTTCTTCAAAATTTCCAAATGATACAAGTAGCGTTATGCTTAACGAAGCTGCCGTTAAGATGATGAATTTAAAAAATCCTATTGGTGCCATAATCAACTTTTGGGGTACCAGGTTAACCAATGTTGGTGTGGTAAAAGATTTTGTTGTAGAAAGCGCTTATCAAAAAGTAGCACCCATGATTTTCTATTTAAATACTAAGGATAATGCTACAATGATTATTGCGCGTTTAAACCCCGATCAGAATATCAGTTCTTCATTGGAGAAAATAGATGAATTGGTTAAAGAAATGGAACCCAATTACCCTGTTAACCGAAAATTCGTGAACGAATCTTTTGAAGTGAAATTTCAGGATGAAAAACTTTTGGGCACACTTTCTAACTGGTTTGGTGGTTTTGCAATATTCATTTCTTGCTTAGGATTACTTGGTCTTGCACTCTTTATGGCCGAGCAGCGCAAAAAAGAAATTAGTATCCGCAAGGTATTGGGCGCCAGTACAACCAATATCCTCACTTTACTGAACAAAGATTTTATTAAACTGGTGGCTATTGCTAATATCATTGCATTTCCGCTGGCTTACATCATTATCAATAAATGGTTATCAGCTTTCGAATATCGGGTTTCGATTTCGCCCTTGCCATTTATTGTAGCAATTACACTATCGGTGCTAATTGCCATTTTAACTGTGAGCATTCAATCGGTTAAAGTAGCTAAAGCCAACCCTGTTGATGCTTTAAAATACGAATAAAGCTGAAAGCAAAAAAGACCAAAGACTAAAGCGAGCACTGCGGTCTTGATACTAAATACTTTTATCCTGATACTAAAGACTGAAAAATGTTCAAATTAAACTTAAAAATAGCTTTACGTAATCTTTGGAGAAACAAAGGGATTACTGCCATTAATGTTGGTGGTTTAGCCATTGCTTTAGCTGCGTTTATTTTGGTAATGCTGTATTTTACTTACGAAACCAGTTTCGATAAGTCTAATCCGAACTATAAGAATATTTATGTAGTTGGGCGTATATATCCCGATTTTAAAACAAATTATACGGCACCACCACTTGCAAAAGCGATAGCACAACACTTTCCCGAAGTTGAAATGGCCGGGATATTAAAAGGGAGCTTTTTCGAGCTCGTGTTAAAAAATGGCAAGAACACCATCTTTACCAATAATTTTCTTCAGGCAGATTACAATGCAGCCAAAATACTTGACCTAAAACCAACTGGCGGTCTCGAAAGGCCAGCGGGGAATGAAGAGCGTGTTTCCTATTTAAGTAAGGAAAGTATGAAAACACTTTTCCCAGATAAAACTGACAATAAACCCGAAATGGTAACCGTAGGAAGCAGTGTAATGGGGATAACCAGTAAGATTAATGGTTCCATTGTAAATAATCCTCATTCAAATGTAACTTTCGATGGTATATCAATTGGTAACGAGATAGGGCAGGGCGAAAATTATGGACATAACAATTACACCACCTACATTCAGGTTAAACCCGGAACTGACGTTGCGAATTTAACGGAAAAAATAACCAGACTATATCGGGCCGAGTTACTGAAAGCAGAAACCGATCGGGAAACAATTGATAAAATAAAAGGTATCTCTACCTTTTTAGATCCATTGTCGAACCAACACTTAAAACCTAAAGCAGGTAACGACGCACCTTATAAAATATTAATCGCGCTTTCGGTATTAGGGATTTTGATTCTGCTAATTGCCTGTATAAATTTCACTAACCTGAGTATCGCACAGGCCACAAAAAGGGCAAAAGAAGTTGGCGTTAAAAAAGTAATAGGTGCTTTCCGTTTTCAGCTCGCGGTGCAGTTCATGGTTGAGATATTGATGCAATGTTTCGCCGCGACTATTTTAGCCCTAATGCTGGCCGAGCTCGTTTTGCCAGGCTTTAACAACCTGTTCCTGCTAAAATTATCGATATGGCATGCTGGTAACGATTTGTTTTGGCAACTACCATTAATCTTACTTTTAATCACATTGATTGCAGGTATTTACCCGGCAATGGTGCTATCTGGTTTCAAGCCTGCACTGGTTTTAAAAGGCAACTTTTCTACCAGCAGGCAAAGCTACTGGTTGCGCAATGGTTTGCTGGTTTTTCAGTTTAGCATTGCTGTCATTTTCATTATTGGCTTGTTCATCATCAATGCCCAGTTAAAATACATGCGGAGCCAGGATTTGGGTTTTAAAGCTGAACAAGTGGTTTACATTAAAAATATTGCCCTGTTCTTCGATCCGGCCAAATTTGAGCCGGTTAGAGAAAGGATGCTGAAAATTCCAGGCATTAAATCGGCAACAGTAGCAACGGGAATCCCTAATGGCGCAGCCAACGGAACCAATACCTATACCTCAAATGGGGTAAAAAGCAGTATCGATTATCTGGATGTAGATTTCGATTACTTCGAAACCCTTGATATCAAGCTAAAAGAAGGTCGGTTTTTCTCCAAAGCCTTTAAAACCGATACTGCAAATTCGGCCGTGATTAACGAGAGTGCTGCCGCGAAATACGGCTTAACCAATCCGATTGGCCAAACCATAAGTGGCTGCGGTACCGATTATAAAATAGTTGGGGTAATTAAAGATTTTAAGGCCCAGGGTTTCGAAAATGCTACCCAGCCAACCATTTATGCCATTAAAGATCCCTGCGGAAATCCAAAAATGGAAATCATGCTTAAAATTGAAGAGAATAAAATGGCCGATGCATTGGCTGCCTTAAAGGCTCAATGGCCCGAAATTAATAAACTCGACGGGGAAGATTTTCGCTATGCCTTTTTGGATGAACTGTACGGTAAGCTTTTTAAAAAACAAGAACAGTTGCAGTCTGTGTTCTTCGCCGCTGCTGTACTCACCATCTTTATTGCTTTACTGGGTTTATATGCATTTGCCAAATACATTACCAATGGTCGCTTAAAAGAAATTGCCGTGCGTAAAATACTGGGCGCAACCGATGTGCAATTACTCAAATTGATTAACAGTTCATTTTTCATCCTGGTGGTTATTGCCAATATCATTTCATGGCCAATTGCCTATGTTATTACCAATATGTGGCTTAAAACTTTTGCATACCGGATCGATTTTCCTGTTTTACCCTTTGTAACCACTACACTGATAACCATTTTATTAACCATTATAACCGTAAGCATACAGGCTAAAAAGGCAGTGAATGCCAATCCTGTAGATGCTTTGAAATACGAATGAAGCCGAAAGACTCAAGCGAAGAGTCAGTCTCGATACTTGCTACCCGGTACTTGATACCCGAGACTAGGTACTTGATACCCAACACCTAATACTCAACACTAAAAAGATGTTCAAATTAAACTTAAAAATCTCATTACGGAACCTGTGGAAGAACAAAACCTCTTCTTTCATTAATGTAATTGGTTTAGCTATTGGCCTGGCTGCCTGTTTAATGTTGTTACTTTATGTAACGTATGAATGGAATTTTGATAAGCAGGCTAAAAATTCGGCTCAGGTTTATACCACCATGACCAATATTGAGGGCGACAACAAGAAAATAAGCGGAACTTTTGAAGGATCGGTTACGGCTTTTGGACCGGCAATAAAAGCGGCTTTACCTGAGGTAATGTATACGTCAAGGATGGATTATGGTAAGGAAAACCTGATTGCTAACGGTACCAATGCATTTAAACGCAAATCGAAATTTGCTGAGCCTGATATCCTTAAAATGTATGATTATAAATTTACAAGAGGGGATGCCAAAACAGCTTTGAATAGCCCAAATTCCATTGTGCTCACCGAATCTACTGCCAAACTTTTATTCGGAAATACTGATGTTTTGAATAAAGTAGTGCGTTTTAAAGATAAGTACGACCTGAACATCACCGCTGTAATTAGCGATCTGGCAGAAAATAGCTCAAATAAATTCGATTATCTCATGCCCTGGTCGTTTTACGAATCGATAGATGAAAGTGCCAAATCCATCAATTGGGGCAATTACAGTTACATTACACTGGTTAAGTTAAAGGAAAATGCCGATTTAACAGCAGTAAATAAAAAGATTATGGGGGTAATTAAAGCCAATACCCGCGATGATTTTCAAACCCAGGCCTTATTCCCATTAAGTAAATTACACCTTTACGGAAAATTTGAAGAAGGAAAAAGTATCGGCGGGGCTATCGAACAAATCTACCTGTTTGTTGGTCTGGCTTTTGGCATCCTTTTAATTGCCTGCATTAATTTCATGAACATGGCCACCGCCAAATCAGAAAAAAGGGCTAAAGAAGTTGGCATCAAGAAAACCATCGGGGCAAACCGTACTTCATTAATCATTCAGTTTTTAACCGAATCGATGGTACTTACGTTTATTGCAGTCGTTATAGCAATTGCCCTGCTCGAGATTTCGCTGCCTGCCTTTAACCATCTGCTTAACATTAACCTCAGTATTTCTTATTTTAATGTAGCAAGCTGGATCGGAATTTTAGCCATCGTATTTGCTACAGGCCTGATTGCAGGAAGTTATCCGGCATTTTATCTCTCGTCTTTTAATCCCGTTCAAACACTCAAAAGAAAAATAGGTTCGAAAGGAGGCTGGTCGGTTAGTTTACGACAGGTGCTGGTTGTTGGGCAGTTTTGTTTTGCCATTATCCTGATCATTTCTACGCTGGTAATTTACCGTCAGATTCAATATATTAAAAACAGGCCGGTTGGTTTCGATATCAATGCTTTGGTAGAAATTCCACAGGATGGCGAGTTGAAAGGGAAATACGAATTGTTAAAAAGCGAATTGCTTAAATCAGGTGCGGTTTCTGCCATGTTCCAGTCGTCGGTAAGTTTATCGCACCATGGCTCCAACTTTATGGATGTAGCCTGGGAAGGTATGACTAAACCAACCAATACCGTTTTGTTTAATCAGGTAGCTACCACTTACGATTTTATCAAAACCAATGGCATTAAGTTAACCGATGGACGTGATTTTTCAAAGCAATTTGCTTCCGATTCAGTAGGCGTATTGGTAAGTGCTTCGGCGGTAAAAGTATTTGGCTATAAAAACCCGGTAGGGAAAACCATGAGTGCTTTCGGCGATAAATATCGCATAATTGGTGTGTTCGACGATTATGTTTGGGATTCTCCCTACAAATCGAATAACCCGATGGTTGTATTTTTCGATCCACGTAGAACCGGATACATTACCATGCGGTTAAATGAAACGAACAGTTTGCAAAACAATATCGAAACCATCAACAAAATTATCAAGGGCATAAATCCGGCTTTTCCGGTCGAAATAAATTTCCTGAATACTTTATACCTGGAGAAATATAAAACCGAAAAAACATTGGGTATACTGTCTAATCTGTTTGGGGGGCTGGCCATTTTTGTTTCCTGCTTAGGTTTATTTGGCCTTGTAGCCTATAGCGCCGAACAACGTACCAAAGAATTTGGCGTGCGAAAAGTCTTGGGAGCCTCGGTAGCCAATTTAATGCAGTTGTTATCACTGTCTTTCCTTAAAATGATTGCTGCAGCCATTGCAATTGCTATTCCGGTAAGTTATTATGCCATGGGAAAATGGCTCATCAAATTTGAATTCCATACCGATATCAGCTGGTGGATTATGCCGCTGGCAGCTATGGGTACTTTATTAATGGCCCTAATTACGGTGAGTTTTCAGGCTTATAAAACTGCGAAGGCTAACCCGGTAGATGCTTTGAAATACGAATAAAACAATTGACAGTTTTCAGTTGGCAATTTAACAATTAACCAGTTTAACAATTTATACAGTTAACCCTAAAATGTTCAAATTAAATCTAAAAATCGCATTACGGAACCTGTGGAAACACAAGGGCTTTACGCTAATTAATGTTGGTGGCCTGGCCATTGGCATGGCTTGCTGTTTAATGCTGTTGCTGTATGTAAATTACGAGTGGAGCTTCGATAAACAGTATAAAAATGCAGATAAAGTATATTTTGCCGCATTAAACCTGAAATTTAACGGTAAACTGGCCACTACAATGGCCGTACCGAACAAGTTGGCCAATGCAGTCGCCACAGAACTGCCTGGTATTAAAAACGCAGCACGCATTTCTATGCCCGGCGGCTCCAGGCTTTACAGTCACGATCAGAATCATTTTAAGCTGGAAGCACTGAGTGTAGACCCCGCTTTTCTAAAAATCCTCGATCAGAAATATATTTACGGCGATCCCGAAACAGCATTGGCCGAACCCAATAATGTGCTGATCAATGCCTCTACAGCTAAAAAGTTATTTGGCGATCAAAATCCGCTGGGGCAAAGCATTACTTACGACAACAAAATAAGTTTGAAGGTGAGTGCCGTGATTGAAGATCTGCCCAAAAACCAAAGTATCCAATTTGATATTTTACAACCCTGGGCATTTTTAGAACAGGAAAACCCAGCCGAGAAAGAATATGGATGGGGCGCTATTACCTGCTTAACTATATTCCAGCTGAAAGATAACGCCAATTTAGAAGCTACGAATACAGCCATTAAAAATTTTGTGGTAAATAAAGAACCTGACCTGAAGGAAATGACCTACCAGATTTTTCTTTTTCCACTGGCTAAACTCCATCTGTACGATAAATTCGATAATGGAGAATCGACTGGCGGTAAAATTGATCAGCTAAAATTATTCGTTTTTCTGGCCATTTGCGTGTTACTTATTGCCTGTATCAATTACATGAACCTTTCTACCGCGAAATCTGAAAAACGGGCGAGGGAAGTAGGGGTACGTAAAGCTTTAGGTTCTACCCGCAATACCATCATGGGACAGTTTATGATCGAGTCGCTTTTGTTATCGGTTCTGGCCATGGCTATTGCTTTTATTACGCTCGAGGTTTCTTTGCCTTATTTTAATAACCTGCTTGATATTTCGATTAAGATCGACTACAGTTCTTACCAGTTTTGTGGATTATTACTTTCGATGGTATTGATTACCGGCTTACTTGCCGGAAGTTATCCTGCTTTCTATCTTTCTTCTTTTATTCCTGTCAAAGTACTTAAAGGTTTTAAAGGCTCCACCGGTTCACTTTCTATCCGTAAAACATTGGTGGTGGTGCAGTTTAGTCTTTCTATCTGCATGATTATTTCGGCCATTGTAATTTACAGCCAGATTCAGCACCTTAAAAATAAGCCACTGGGCTTCGATCAAACTGCGCTCGCTCAGGTTGATCTGGAAGGCGAGTGGACTAAACCCGGGAAATTAGCACTATTTAAGAATGAACTGGAAAGATCGGGAGCCATTACAGCGGCTACAGAATATGCCAGTTCTTTTACCAATAGTGGTTCCATTACAGGTGATATTTCATGGCCTGGTAAGCCTAAAAACGATGTTTCGATTATCAATTACAGAAGCACTGGTTTTGATTTCGCTAAAACTACAGGAGTAAAAATTGTGGCCGGAAGGGATTTTGATCCTAAGTTCTCGGCCGATACCGCCACATCGCTTTTACTAAACCAAACTGCTGTTAAAACCATGGGATTAAAAGACCCGGTGGGCACTGTGATTCATTGGGGCGATAATCCTCCGCTTAAAGTAGTAGGCGTAGTGCAGGATTATTCAAACGAATCGCTTGCTTCCAAAATACAGCCGACGGTTTATTATTATAACATTAAAACCAGCAAGGTTTTATTGCTTAAACTAAACCCTGCGCAATCGTTAGCTACTTCGGTTGAAGCGATAAAATCGGTTAGCAGTCGTTTAAATCCTGCTTATCCGGTAGAGGTAAAGATGGTTAGCCAGGGGATGGCCGAAAAGCTGCGCAGCGAAAGGTTGCTAAGTGTACTTTCTAACCTGTTTGGTGGCTTTGCTATTTTTATTTCCTGTTTGGGTTTACTAGGCTTGGCTTTATACACTGCCGAACAGCGGAGTAAAGAAATCAGCATCCGTAAGGTTTTAGGAGCCAATCTTTCTGATATTCTGATCTTGTTGAACAAGGATTTTATGAAACTGGTAGTTATTGCCAATCTGATTGCCATTCCGGTGGCCTATATTCTGGTTGCAAAATGGCTGGAGAAATACGACTATAAGATTTCAATAAATCCCTGGCCATTTTTGCTGGCACTTTTAACTTCTATACTAATTGCGCTGATTACGGTGAGCATGCAAACCTTTAAGGTTGCTAAAGCCAATGCTGTTGATGCACTTAAATACGAATAATGCCGAAAGCATAAAGACTAAAGCTTAAAGTATTTTAGCCTTGAACCCCGCTACTAAATACTTGATACTAAATACTTGATACTAATTACTTGATACCAATAAAATGTTCAAACTCAATCTCAAAATAGCCTGGCGCAACCTCTGGAAAAACAAAGGTTATACGCTTATTAATATTCTCGGTCTGTCTATCGGGATGGCAAGCTGCATTTTGATCTTTATTTTCATTCGATATCAAATGAGTTTTGATAAAGATTTTAAAGATAGCGACCGGATTTACCGTGTGGTTTCATCCTGGGATTATAGTGATGGGAACCAATTTTTTTCGCAGGGCGTTCCTATGCCTTTAACGCCTGCTATGCGAAATGATTTTTCTCCTTATATAGAAAAAATAGCTGCCATTGAGCAAAGTGCCGGAGTAATACAAATTAAAGATGCCGCTGGAAAAGAGACACTCAAAAGCAATGAAGATGTTTTTTATATTGAGCCTGATTTTTTTGGAATATTTGGTTACAAATGGTTATCGGGCGATTATGCTGCGCTTAAAGATCCCGGTAATATTGTCCTTTCAAAAGAAATGGCCGATAAGTTTTTTGGAAGCTGGAAAAATGCCCTTGGCAGATCTGTAAATTTTGATATGGCCAATTACCTCGTTATCGGAGTAATAGATGATGTGCCGGAAAATAATTCTGTGCCGTTAAAAATTATGCTTTCTTATAAATCTTTAAAAAGTAGAAACCTGGAAAGATGGGGGTCGGTAGGCTCAAGCTCTGAAAGTTACATCAAATTAAAACCAAATGTAAAGATCGAAGCCTTAAATACACCACTAAAGGCATTTTTAAAGAAATATTATACCGAAAAGGCCCCTGGAAAAGAGGGACACTCATTTCAGCCCTTAAATGATATTCACTACAATAGTAAATTCGGTAATTTTTCGGGAAGGATTATGCCTAAAAAACAAATTTATGGTTTGGCCATTATCGGCTTCTTTTTGATGATTACCGCATCCATTAATTTTATCAATTTGGCTACAGCGCAGGCAGTGAGCCGTTCAAAAGAAGTGGGTATTCGTAAAGTAATGGGCAGTCAGCGAAGCCAGCTCGTGGTACAGTTTTTAACCGAAACGCTCACAATAGTGCTTGTTTCGCTATTGCTTGGCAGTGTTTTAACTGAAATTGCCTTACCCGGAATGCAAAATCTGTTTGGTTCAAAAATATCTTTCAGCATTTTTCAGCACCCCATTATTTTGGCTTTTTTATTATTTCTTGTCGTTTTTGTCAGTCTGATAGCTGGCTTTTATCCGGCCGTTGTCCTGTCAGGGTTTGACCCGGTTTTGGCCATCAAAAGTAAGATTTCGGCAAATACCGGTGGTTTAGGTTTGAGGAAAATTTTGGTTGTACTTCAATTTGCGATAACAGCAACGCTAATTATTGGTACCCTGGTTATTCTTCAACAAATGAAGTACATCCGGGAGCAGCCCCTGGGTTTTAATCCAACAGCAATTGCCATGGTCGATTTACCAAACGACAGCCTGACCATGCAACGCTTTGACACTTTTAAAAGCCAGTTAAAACAAATTCCTGGTGTTGAAGCGGTAAGTTTATGCAGAACTGCTCCTTCATCACAAAATAATAATGGAAGCAGCTTTTCCTATAATAGTTCAAAAGATGCCGATTTTCAGGTAAATACCAAAAATGCAGATGTGGACTATCTGAAAACATTTGATTTAAAACTTGTAGCAGGTAGAAATATTGTTAAATCGGATACGATAAATGAATACCTGGTTAACGAAACCCTGCTGAAGAAATTAAATGTAAAAAATCCAAATGAAGCGATCGGTAAAATATTATCTATGGGTGGAATGAAAGCTCCCATTGTGGGGGTAATCCAGGATTTTAAAAACAGGAGCTTGCACGAAAGTATTGATCCGATTTTGGTTGGTTCGTCCAGAACGCGATATTTTAATGCTGCCCTGAAATTAAATTCATCGCAAATGGTGGCTACGATGCAGAACGTTAGAAAAATTTGGCAAAACACTTTTCCTGAATCTGTTTACAGTGAATTATTTTTAGATGAGCAGATCGCAAATTATTATCAGGGAGAAAGGGTTATGGGTACTTTGTTCAAGGTCTTCGCTGCTGTAATTATTTTTATTTCTTTTATCGGCTTATTCGGACTAATTTCATTTGTAGCCACTCAACGAACCCGCGAAGTGGCCATCAGAAAGGTTTTAGGAGCCTCTACTATCGAACTGATAAAAATGCTTAACGGCTCATTTCTAATGATGGTGTTTATTGCCAATGTGATTGCCTGGCCTTTAGCTTATTTATTTGTATCGAAATGGTTATCCGGCTTCGCCTATCGCATAGATATAAGTGTATGGCCTTTTGCATTGGCAATGATCATATCGATGCTAATTACTTTAATAACAGTGAGTTTTCGCTCTTATAAAGCTGCGGTTGCCAACACTGTTGATGCACTTAAATACGAATAAAGCTAAAAGGAAAAAGACCAAAGCGAAAAGCCATCTTAATACTCGATACTTAATACTCAATACCTGATACTCGATACCTGATACTATATACTTGATACTATAGATCCAAAGAAATGTTCAAACTCAACCTAAAAATCGCATTGCGAAACCTGTTTAAAAACAAGGTGTATGCAGCCATTAACATCGGCGGATTGGCCCTTGGGTTAACCGCTTTCTTATTAATGCTGCTATATATTAATCACGAAGAAAGTTACGATACCTGGTCGGCCGATCTTAAAAATGTTTACCAGATCAGAGAGAAACATAGCTTTTTCACACCCGATAATCAGGATCACTGGCAGGAAATCAGTAATTCGAGGGTTGCGGCTTTAATAAAAGGAAATGTACCGCAGTTTACCATGGTTACCAAAGTGGATCAGGAGTGGGGGAATGGCTTTTCTGTTAAAATAGATCACGCCGATCCGATCCTAATAAAGGGAATTAAAGATGCCGATTCTGCGTTTTTCAATGTTTTTCCTTACAAATTTATTCAGGGTAACGAAAAAACAGCTTTAAAAGAGCCCAATACAGTAGTTTTAAAACAGGATTTGGCCATTAAGCTCTATGGAACTGACCGGGTACTGGGTAAAGTTTTTAAACTGGTTAGATGGCGCAATGATGCGGGTACACCATTGAAAATAACTGGTGTAATTGCTGATGCGAGTACCCCCGAAAGTGTGAGCTTTAACGCAATAAGCCATACCGGCGATCAGGACCACGATCCCGATCAGGTAGGTAGCTCACACTATAATCAGGTATATGCAAAATCAGCCAATCATATCGATACACTATCGGCCAATAAAAGTTTGCAAAAAGTATATGTAGATTTTAAAAAGAAATCCTTAGCTGAGGAGAAACGGAATTTTAATGACATTTATAAAAACGGAAAAACACCGGGGCTTAAGGCTATCCCATTAAAAGATGTTCATGCCAATCCGCCTTTTGCAATTAACTGGTTGAATAAATTAAAACCTGTAATCGGGATTAGTATTTTTTTGCTGCTGGTATCCATTATCAATTTTGTTAACCTGGCTACCGCACAATCTGTTCAGAGAGCTAAAGAAGTTGGTGTAAAGAAAGTGCTTGGTGCTTACAAAAAACAATTGATTACTCAGTTTTTAATCGAATCGGCTTTACAAAGTGTTGTTTCACTTTTTTTAAGTGTCATTTTAATCGAAGTGCTGTTGCCAGCGTTTAATCATCAGTTTAATTTAGCGTTAACTTTCTGGCACAATCAACATTTTTTAAGTATTGCATGGCAGCTCATTGCAGTTTTTGTGGTGGTAACACTTCTGGCGGGTTTCTATCCGGCCTGGATATTATCTGGCTACCATCCCGTTTCGGTGCTTAAAGGCAATTACGAAAACAGCCTGAAGGGAATTGTGCTGCGTAATATTCTGGTCGTTTTTCAATTCGGAATCTCTGTAACCTTTATTATTGCCATTGGGGTAATGCAAATGCAAACCAGGTATATCAGTAATAAAGATCTGGGGTTTGAACGCGATAAACTCATTAACCTTCAAACCGGCTACGATCAGGATTTTGCCGATAAAATTAGGCGTATTCCGGGTGTTCAATACGTTTCTACAACAACTCAGGTGATGGGAAATGCCTTTAACAACAAAAGTGAAATTATTTATAAAGGCCGTGAAGTTAATCTGAATGGGGTTACCGTTACCATGGATGCCCTGCAAACACTTGGCGTAAAGTTAATATCCGGGCGGTTGTTTGCTAAAGAGTATAAACAGGATACCATTAATTCGGTTGTACTTAACGAAGCTGCAGCTAAGCTACTGGGTAAAAATATGGTTGGCCAAACCTACGGCAAGGTCGATTATCTTGGTAAAACCATTACCTTTCAGGTTGTTGGTGTAATTAAAAATTACCACAATGAGGGTTTCGATAAAGCTGTACTGCCTACAGTTTATAAAGTAAGCAGCTTAGGGGGCACTTCGAATACAAATAATCTGCTGGTTAGGTTCGATACCAAAAACTATAAGGGAATAATCAATAATATAGAAACTGAATGGAAAAAGCTTTATCCCGATTTTCCTTTGCAATACCAATCTATGGATGAGGCCTTTTCTGAAATTTTGGAAGAGAACAAGCGGTTTATGAATATGATCGTGCTGTTTAGCGTCGTATCTGTCTCTTTATCGTTGCTGGGTTTGTTTGCCTTATCTACTTTTGTGGCAAAACGCCGCACCAAAGAAATTGCGGTTAGAAAAGTTTTGGGAGCATCAAACATCCAGATTGTAAACCTTTTAAATAAATCCTTTCTGATTTTAGTAATAGCAGCTAATTTAATCAGCTGGCCGGTAGCCTATATTTTAGTGAAAAAATGGCTCGAAGGTTTTGCATACCGGATAGACATGCCGGTTTATCCGTTTATGTTAGCCACTGTTATTTCAATTATTATAGCCGTTTTAACTGTAAGTATTCAGGAAAGAAAGGCAGCCACCGGCGATCCGGTAAATGCACTTAAATATGAATAACGGGGGGAAGGCAGAAGGTTTTAAGGTAGAAGGCTAAATTGCCCAAAACCTTCCAACCTTTAACCTTTCAACCCTCAACCTTAAAAAAATATGATACAACTTACCAATATCGAAAAGTATTACGCCAACAAAGGCGTTAAAAATTATGTGTTACGTTTGGTAACCACAACCATTAATCAGGGCGAATTTGTTTCCATCATGGGGCCTTCGGGTGCCGGGAAATCTACTTTGCTCAATATCATCGGCATGTTAGAAGAACCAACTTATGGTACCTATAACTTTTTTGGCGAAGATGTAACCAGTTTAAACGAGCGTAAACGTATCGAACTTTACCGTAACCATATCGGTTTTGTATTTCAGGCATACCATTTAATCGATGAAATGACGGTTTACGAAAATATTGAAGCACCACTTTTATACAAGAAAGTAGGAAGTGCCGAGCGAGCCAGCAGGATAGCCGATTTGCTTGATCGTTTTAATATTGTGGCTAAAAAGGATTTATTCCCCAACCAGTTATCAGGTGGTCAGCAGCAATTGGTCGGCATTGCCCGGGCATTAGCCGCACAACCTTCGCTTATTCTGGCCGATGAGCCCACCGGGAACCTGCAGTCGGCACAGGCTGAAGAAATTATGAGCTTGTTTAAAAAACTCAACGAAGAAGAGGGGATAACCATTATCCAGGTAACACACTCAGAAAAGAACGCGCAATACGGAAACCGGATATTACACATTGCCGATGGAGTGGTAAAGGAGGATATAGCCGTAATAGCTTAATATAATTTCCATCCATTTAATCCTTTTTATCTGTGGTTAACTACCTTTGCGTTATGCAAAAAACGTTTACCGATCAGATGGGGCGGGAAATTACCTTTAATTTCCCGCCAAAACGGATTGTCTCTGTTGTTCCTTCCCAAACCGAACTGCTATTCGATCTCGGCCTGGATACCGAAATAATCGGTTTAACTAAATTTTGCATTCATCCGATAGAAAAATTTGCCACACGCACCAAAGTAGGTGGGACCAAAAAACTGAATATCGATCTGATTAAAGATTTAAAACCCGATTTAATCATTGGGAATAAAGAAGAAAACACGCAGGGCGATATTGAAGAGCTTGCGGCTTATTTTCCGGTGTGGATGAGCGATATTTTTACCCTCGATGATGCCATGAAAACCATTGGCCAGATAGGCGAGCTGGTAGATCGTGAGCCTGAAGCCAGTTATTTAAACCATTTAATTTCTGCTGGTTTTAACGATTTGAAAACGCTTGCCTTACAACAGGGTATCGATAAGAAAGTGGCTTACCTCATCTGGCGGAAACCTTATATGGTTGTGGGCAAAAATACTTTTATTGATGATGTTTTGTTAAGCAACGGCATGACCAACGTAATCAATCAGGAACGCTACCCGGAAGTAATACTAGAGGAACTGAAAACTTCAAATTGCGAACTGATTCTGCTTTCTTCAGAGCCTTATCCTTTTGCCGAAAAACATATCGAAGAAATACAGGCTGCAGTACCAAATGCAAGAATTATGCTGGTAGATGGCGAAATGTTTAGCTGGTACGGCAGCAGGCTGGTTAAAGCGGTACAATACTTTTTTGAGTTTCAAAAAGAATTATATTAAGGCTACTGCTTTAATTTTCTTAAATTGTAGCATATTTTAAATTATTGCGTTTTAACTATCATGAAAAAAATCTTAATCCTATCCCTGTTTGTTGCGGCACTTTCGGGCTGTACAACAATGAATAATGGCAAGAGCGCTGGCGCTATAACTGTAAAAGGTAAAATAGAAAAACTAGGGATGACAACCTTTCAATATGGTACCCACTTACTAAAAGCTGAAAATAAAACCTATGCCTTGAAAAGTGCCAGTATTAACTTCGATAATTACCTAGATAAAGAAGTTACCGTAAAAGGGAAAAAAGTAGCTGGTTATCCGGTTGATGGCGGACCTGAGCTGATTGATGTAACCCTCATTAAATTCTAGGATAAAGCATAGGGAAGGTCCCCTGGCTTAAGCCCTTAAAACCGGAATTTGATGTTTGATCTGATTGCCATTATGAAAAATGTGAAAATATTTTTTTAGCCGGTTGTAAACCGGAAGTAATTAAGATGGGTGCTATCTGTCAGCAGCACAGTGTTTTCATTTTTTTGTTGAAATTAAGTGAAAGAAACCTGCACTTAATTTATGTTTTCGTGTTGCATATAAAGTTTGATTATTCAATCTAATTTCTATCTTTGCACGCATTAAACATCCTGAGATGCGGAAGTGGCGTAATTGGTAGCCGCACCAGACTTAGGATCTGGCGCTTCACGGCGTGGGGGTTC
>Ga0157370_10002392_pt1 | contig 22621 bp, 21 predicted proteins | sample C35metaG_FD_113463 | JGI IMG/M metagenome (GOLD analysis project Ga0157370, IMG submission 113463) | Corn rhizosphere microbial communities from Kellogg Biological Station, Michigan, USA - C3-5 metaG | ecosystem: Host-associated > Plants > Roots > Rhizosphere > Soil | place: USA: Michigan...
CGCACTCATCGCAGATGAACACGGTCGGCCCGGCGATCAGCTTCCTGACCTCGTGCTGCGACTTGCCGCAGAAGGAGCAGTAGAGGGTGCTCTTGCTGTCGCCGCCTGAAAGCTTGGTCATTCGCGTCCTTGCATTTCGGCCGCTGGGCGACCTTCCTCTGGTGGGCATGCTAGCCCGGTTTATGGCACAATCAACTCTGCAGGCCGGTTAACGTATCCCGCTCGCCCAATTGGCCGTTTCTAATCAAGAATATGGATGGAGCCCTGCCCCCTAGCAAGTCCTCGCGGGCGGCGCGGTAACCTTACCGTGTCCCAGCTTTGGGCGGGAGTTGGTTACCAAGGATCGCCGCAAAAGCAGCCCGCATATACTCCTGGAACTCCGATCGCGCGTAAATGTCATTATGGCCCGCGCCGGCGATCGTCCGGTCGTAAACGAGATTCACTATGCGTTTCCTCAGCGCCGATGTGCGCTCGGGCGGCACGATCTGGTCGAACTCGGCAGCGAGAATGGCGACCGGCACGTCGAATCCCTCGAGTGCCGCGGCGGCGTCAATCTCGTGGGCAAAGAACCGACTGATCGGAATCCATGGGTACATCGATTGGGCGACCGCCTTCAGCGAGTCGAATGGAGTGACAAGGATGATGCCCGCGAGCTTTCGGCTTGCCGATAGCTGCGCGGCAATACCGCTGCCGATGCTGAAGCCCACGACGACAACCCGAGAGGGCGCGGCGCGCTCGACCGCAGCATCGTAGACCAGCGGCGCATCGGCGATGAGCGCCTCGGCCGACGCGGTTCCTGTCGAAGGGGCATAGCCGCGATAGTGAAACGCGACGACATCATGCTCGGGGTATAGCTGATGCAGATATTCGGCGACGTCCTGTCCGTTCCAGGCATTGCCGCCAAAGCCGAGCACCAGCGTGCGGCTTTCATCCCCTTGGTTAGCGGGCATGTAGACGCCTTGAACCCTATCGTCGTCGGGGGTCGAGACCGACAGCCGCTCGGCCTTCGCCGGCAATGGGCCCGCCGGTGGGACGGCGTTCGTCGGAAAGATCAGCTGCGACTGAAAATCAAACAATGGCAAAGCTCACGATAAGCCGAATCGGTCGCCCGAGGAATAATCAGCCGGCGAATGCGGCCTCTATCGCCGGGGTAACCCTGTCGACCGTGTAAGGCTTTTCGATGACCGGTGCGTTATTGAACTCCGGCGGGGGCGGATCGACGTGCCCCCCTGTGGCGATCACGAACGGCACGTTACGCTCACGCAGCTTGGCGGCGACCGGCCACACGTTCTCGCCTTTGAGGTTCACGTCGAGGATCGCGAGGTCGAACCCGCCCCGCTCGACCTCCTCGAGAGCACCTTCGACGCTGTCGCAGGTCCCGCGCACCTTGTGCCCAAGCGAATCGAGGAAATCCTCGAGCATCATCGCAATGAGCGGTTCGTCTTCGACGATCAGAATGGAACGCTGCCCCGACATTCAAGCTCGAATAAAGCGCGCAAGCAAAAGCGCAAATATCTTATTTTGTACCGACGGTGCGTCGCGCCGCTTCGGCAAGATCGGTCACCGAGAAGGGCTTGGGCAGGAAATTCACGTTTTCGATGTCGATCGACTTCCTTAGCTGTTCCTCGGCGTAGCCCGACATAAAGAGGATCTTGAGCTCGGGTCGGCTCTGCCGCGCCTCCCGAACCATCGTCGGGCCGTCCATACCGGGCATGACCACGTCGCTGATCAACAGGTCGATGGGTTCTCCCTTGGCGAGGATCTCAAGCGCATCTTCGCCATTGTCCGCAGTGATCACGGTATAACCGTGACGAGTAAGAGCGCGCTCGGCGACGCTGCGGACCATCGGCTCGTCCTCAACCAACAATACGGTGCCGCTGCCCCACAGCTCATCCTTCTTCGTCTTTTCGCTCTTGCGAGCCTTGGCGGCGCCGGCTTCCTCGCGGTGGACGGGCAAATAAATGTCGAAGCTGGTCCACTCCCCCGGGACCGAGTCCGCGAAGATGAACCCTCCGGACTGTTTGACGATCCCATAGACGGTGGACAGACCGAGACCGGTACCCTTGCCTACCTCTTTCGTCGTGAAGAAGGGCTCCCAGATCTTGCCGATGACATTACGCGGGATGCCCGTGCCGGTGTCGGTGACCTTCAGCGCCGTATAGTCGACGATCGGAAGGATCTCGTTGCCGCTTTCGACGACCTGATCGGCCTTGATTGAATAGGTCCGGATGGTGAGCGTGCCGCCGCCCTTGGCCGCCATCGCATCGCGGGCATTGACTGCAAGGTTGATGATGACCTGTTCGAGCTGACCTGGATCGGCGCGCACCGATCCCAGGTTGCGGCCATGCTTCACGACCAGCTCGACGGTTTCGCCGAGCAGCCGCTTCAACAGATGGGACACCTCCGAGACCACGTCGGGAAGCTGGAGCACCTGCGGGCGAAGGGTTTGCTGCCGCGAAAAGGCGAGAAGCTGTCGAGTAAGGCCGGCGGCGCGGTTCGAATTCGACTTGATCTGCTGGATGTCGTCATAGTCGCTGTCTCCCGGCGTATGGCGCATCAGCATCAGGTCGCAATGGCCGATGATTGCAGTGAGGATGTTGTTGAAGTCGTGAGCAACGCCGCCGGCGAGCTGCCCGACCACCTGCATCTTCGTCGCTTGGGCGACTTGCCGCTTGAGCTTCGCTTCCTCGCTATTGTCCTTAAGGAGCAGGAGAACCGCCGCATCACCAAGGCCGCGCAGTCCGGCAATCGTCAGGGCGACAAGTTCCGGAGACTGTTGGGCAAGCCGGACTGCCAGATCACCAGACATGGCGGGACCTCGCGCGTTCCGCCTGATCGCATCGGCGACCGCGGCCTTGTCCTCCTTGACGACGATGTCGCCGGGATAGACGGGCGTATCGGAGACCTTGATCCCGGCAGCCTGGCGAAACGCGCTGTTCATGATCAGGAACCGCCCGTCGCGGTCGACCAGCGCGAGGCCGATCGGCATGACGTCCAGCAAGGCCTGAAGATTCGACGATTGCGCGACGGAAGTCGCATTTCCGGCATCGAACAGCAGGAACGTCCCCGCTCCGCCATCGGCTTGCGGATCGGCCGGCACGTGGACACCGCGCATCGGTTGTCCGGTTTCGCCTTCAGCGACGAGCCGCATCTGCTCGTCATCACCGATTTCGACCAGCTCGCCGAACCGAGTCGCCTTGAGCTGCTGATTCGCATCGATCGCCCGGTCGGCGAAGAGCCTGTTCGCGGCGAGAATGACTCCTTTCCCATCGACGACCGCGGCGAGCACGCCCGCTGCCGCCAGTCGCTCGCCAGTGACGCTTTCCATGCGCCGGACGGCGGTCGTCAGCGGATCAGCCGCGGGCGTCTTGGGAAACCGCCACAGCAATAGGTCGTTGCCCGCTGCAACCCGATCGACCTCGACTGGGCTGATCCCCGCCTTTGTCTCGATGCCCGCGACGCAGCCGGCGCCGTCACGCCATGCCATCGACTGCGCGAGCTTGAGCCCCTTCTGCGCCTCTTCGTTTGCCGCAACCTGCAGCGGCGAGGCATTTCCGAAGCGTTCGCGATAGGCCGCGTTTAGGACTAGCAGCGCGCCATCGCGGCCTGTCAATGCAACTGGATCGCGGCTCAGGGCCAACGCCGAGCCCACCAGCGAGTAATCGGGGCCGGCAAGCGGCTCAAGGACCGGCGATGTTGCGGCTGGCTTCCGAAGAAGGACGACTGCAGCGGCAATTCCAACGAGAACCGCGATAAGCGCAATCGGCCGATTGCCAAGCAGCAAGAGGATGACCGCCGCACTCGCAGCTGCGGCGACGGCAAGCGCCGGTACGAGCCAGCGTCCCCATCCGTCGAGTGGGGTTGCGTCAATGCGGGGCAGCTCCTGGTGCAGCATAGCTTCAGGCACATGCTATCAGATGCGCATCAACCCGCCAGATGGGAAGGTTGAATTCGGGGAGCCCTAGCGACTGCGCCGCCGTTCCCAGCGACTGCGCGACCAAAATCGCCATGCCACGGAGGCAGTGAAATATCCGAACACCGCCATCGCCGCCGCGATGGTCAGGATTCCGAGCGCGATCGGGCCGGATGCGTGGTGGACCCAGAAGAGCGCGCGGCTGAGCTCGCCCGAAAGTCGTGCGGCGGCTGCTGGGTCCACGAGCGGTCCCTCGTGATGAAGCTCCCACGATCCGATCCGATAGGCGGCATAGTACATCGGCGGGATCGTGAGCGGGTTCACCACCAGCGTAATGGCTGCCGCAACGGCGACGTTCGCTCGGGTGGGTATCGCAAGGAGCGCCGCGATGAACGTGTGCATGAAGGGGATGATGATGGCGACGAACAGGCCCACGGCCACGCCGCGCGGTACCGACCGCCGGTTCATCCGCCACAGCGACGGATGCCGGAGATGCGGCGCAAAGGGGCGCAGCAGGCGATAGTGATCGATCGTCTCGCGTGTTGGAATGTGCCGCGTCAACCAATGGAAGCGCGCCGGCGGAGTCGCCTCAGCCACGGCTTCTGAGCAGCCGCTGCTGCTCCCGCTTCCAGTCACGCTCTTTCATGGTCTCGCGCTTGTCGTGCACTTTCTTGCCGCGCGCCAGTGCAAGCTCGACCTTCGCCCTGCCCGCGGCGTTGAAATAGATCGACAACGGGACGAGCGTCAGACCCTGGCGAGTGACGGCGCCATGAAGCTTGGCTATCTCGCGATTCTTGAGCAACAATTTGCGCGGTCGCTTCGGCTCATGATTGAGACGGTTGCCGTGACTATACTCGGGAATGTGGCTGTTGATCAGCCAGACTTCATCGCCCTCCGCCGTCGCATAACTCTCCGCGATGGAGCCCTCGCCGTGGCGCAGCGATTTCACTTCGGTTCCGGTGAGCTGGATACCAGCCTCGAACCGCTCCTCGACGAAATAATCGAAACGTGCGCGCCGGTTCTCGGCCACGACCTTTTGCTTGTCGAACGGGTGCGGGAGCGGCTTGGCCATGAGGCTTAGATAAGGCCTGCGTGCTCCAACGCAGCATCGACCGCGCGTTTGGAATCGTCAGAAGCTTCAACCAGCGGCAGCCGAAGCTCGCTCGGAAAGTCATTCCTGATGCGCCTCAGCGCATATTTGGTGGGCGCAGGCGAAGCGTCCGTGAACAGCGCGGCATGGAGCGGATAGAGCCGGTCCTGCAATTTCAGCGCATCGCCCCATCGATTCTCCCGCATCGCCTTCTGGAAGTCCGAACAAAGTCTCGGCGCCACATTGGCAGTGACCGAGATGCACCCCACGCCGCCCATCGCATTGAAGCCAAGCGCCACGTCGTCGTTACCCGAGAGCTGGATGAAATCCTCGGCGCAGGCGAGCCGCTGAGCAGAAACACGGCCAAGATTACCCGTCGCGTCCTTGATGGCGACGATCTTCGGGTGCTTTGCGATCTGAGCGAGCGTCTCGACCGAAATGTCGGCGACCGTCCTCGAAGGAACGTTGTAAACCACGATCGGCAGCGGCGATGCGTCGGCAATAGCGAGGAAATGCGCCGCGAGGCCCGCCTGGCTCGGCTTGTTATAATAAGGCACGACCACCAACGCTGCTTGGGCGCCGACGTCGGCCGCGGCACGAACCATCTCGATTGCGTGCGCGGTCGAATAGCTCCCGCAACCCGCGATGACGGGCACCCGCCCCATTGCCGCCTGTACGGTATGGGCGATCACTTCGCGGTGCTCGTCGGCGGATAGGGTTGCGACTTCGCCTGTCGTTCCGCACGGTACGAGCGCGTTGGAGCCTTCGCTGATCTGCCAATCGACGAACTTGGCCAATGTGTCCTCTGCGACACGGCCATTCGAAAATGGCGTCACCAGCGCCGGAATTGACCCGAAAAACATGAACTTGTCTCCTCGAACGGGAGTTTTCTGTGGACAGATTGTCCGTGTTCACTGGCTGATAAGGAGCCCGACTGCAAAATGTCCAGCATGTGGCGTGTCGCAGTCCTCGTGCCAGTGCTTCTGGCTACCGCGGCGTCGGGCTCGGCTCAAAATAGCTCGTCCGTCAGCACCGATTCGTCTGCTTATGCCAGTCAGAGCGTCGCTTCCGCTCTGGATTGGTGGCGTGCGCTTCGAAAGAGCGACAATTACAGCTTTGCCGATTATGCGCGGTTCCTGATCGCTAATCCCGATTGGCCAGACTCGAAACGCATGCGCAGCTGGGCGGAACAAGCGATGAAGCCGGGTGAGAACGGCCCCACCGTCGTCGCATTTTTCGCCAAGGACAAGCCGGAAACCGGCAACGGCTGGGCCCGGCTCGCCGAGGCGTATAGCGCCAACCGCCAATTGACTCAGGCGCTCGATGCTGCTCGCCAGGCATGGGCTTCACCAGATCTCAGCAGTAATGACGAGCAAGCAATCTTTGCGCGCTACGGCGCAAGCCTCACTCGCGCAGACCATGACCGGCGGGTGGACGCATTGCTGTTTGCCAAGAGAGCCGACGATGCTGCGCGCTTTCTCTCCATGGCCAGTCCGGACCGGCAGGCCGCGTTCGGCGCCCGGATTGCGATGCAGCAGAACGCTCCCGACGCGGAGAGCCGCTACCAGGCCGCAATGGGGACGGTTCTCCACGACGCCGGCCTGATGATGGATCGTGTTCGGTACCTGCGTGCGCGTAACTTCGATTCGGCGGCCGAAGACCTCGCCGCGCGCGAACACCATTTCACCTACAAGCCCGCGGACCCCGAGCGATTCTACGATTTGCTCATCCTGCTCGCCGGCGATGCGGCCCAAGATCGCGATTGGAAAACAGCTTACAATATCGCGAGCCAGATCGACGACATCCTTCCCGCCGGTGTCAAGGTCGCCGATCAGCCCTATGGCGTTCGCGACAATTACACGACGCTCGCGTGGCTTGGCGGAACTGTTGCTCTCGACCGGCTGCACAGCCCGTCAAATGCGTTGGCAATGTTCGCCCGCTATGCGTTGGCTGGGCGCTCGCTGCAGGTCCGGACCAAAGGCGATTATTGGGCCGGCCGTGCGGCGCTCGCCGCTGGAAACAGTGAGGAAGCGAACAGCTATTTCGCCGAGGCCGCAAAGGACCCAGGACTGTTCTATGGCCAGCTTGCGCTTGAACGCCTTGGTCGCACCGTCCCCGCACCCTCAACTGCGCTTCCGCAATATGTGACGTCGCAATTTCAGCGAACCGCCTTCAACAGCCGCCGCCTCGTCCAGGCGGTGCGCCTTCTTGGTCAGCAGGGCCGTTCCACCGAGCAGGCGTTGTTCATAAAGGCGCTCGCCGAATCGCTCGACAATGACACCGACCGCAACCTTGCCGTCGAGCTTGGCCATGAGCTTGGCCGCAAGGACCTGGCTGTTTGGACCTCGCGAATGGCCCGCGTGAAGGGCTCCAGTTTCTACGTTCGGCAAGCTTATCCGCTGCTATCCGGGCCGGTATCAGGTGGGCTGTGGTCGCTGGCTGAGGGGATCAGCCGGCAGGAAAGCTCATTCGATCCCTATGCCGTGAGCCATGCCGGGGCGCGCGGAATGATGCAGCTGATGACCGGAACTGCGCGCGAGCAGGCAGACAAGATGGGCATCGGCTTCGACAGCTACCGACTGATCAGCGATCCAAATTACAATATTATGATCGGTTCGGCCTACTTCAAACGGCTGCTCGATAGCTGGGACGGCAGTGTTCCGCTCGCCGTCGCCGCCTACAATGCTGGAAGCGGCAACGTCCGCAAATGGGTGAAGCAGTACGGCGACCCACGCGGCCAGGTCGACATGCTCAAATGGATCGAGACGATCCCATATGGTGAGACCCGCGCCTACGTGCAGCGCGTGATCGAGAACAGCGTGGTCTACGATTCGATCCGGAACAGCAACGCCAACACTCAGCAAACGGCGATGCACGTCTCGCGCTATCTTGGGAAGGACCGTCCCGGCTGATAGTCGTCGGCGGTGGCTGACAGATTCATCACTCCCGAAGGTCTCGCGCGAATCCGAGCGGATTATGACGAACTGTTGGGAATCGAACGGCCGAAAATCGTCGAGACGGTCTCCTGGGCGGCTTCGCTGGGCGACCGCTCGGAGAACGCCGATTACATCGAGGGCAAGCGCCGCCTGCGCGAGATCGATCGGCGCCTCGCCCACCTCGCCCGAATCATGAAGAGTGCGAAGGTCGTCGATCCGTCGAAGCAGCAGGCGCGCGACCAAGTCCGCTTCGGCGCCACCGTCGAGCTCGCCGACGAGGACGACAATCGCCGCAGATTGACGATCGTCGGCGATGACGAAGCGGACGCCTCTGCAGGGCGGGTCGGGTGGAGCGCTCCCCTCGCCCGGGCGCTGATCGGAGCGAAGGTCGGTGATGAACGAATGGTGCGTCTGCCCCTGGGCGAGAAATCCTACGAGGTGATGGCGATTCGCTATCCTGATTAACCGCTACCGCCCGTCACCAGCTGCGGCGGCTCCGCCGGCATCACTTTGGACCAGGCGTCGGCGATTGCCTCGAGCGCCGCGAGCGCGGCCTGCTGTTCATCGTCCGCATCGATCGTTCGCCACGGCGACCAGCGTGTGTCGGTATTGGCCCTGAGCTCGGCAAGAGCAGCCTGGTAGCTAGGCTCGTCCGCGCGGATGAGTTCGTCCTGGCCTTTTCTCGGCCGCCAGGGACTGCGCAGCCGCTCAGCGATCCGCTGCTGCTGAACGTCCGCGCTGACATCGAAATAGAGTTTTACTAGCAAGGTCCCATAGTCGCGCTGCTGGACCTCGAACTCGTTGATCTCATCGAACACCCGCGGGACGGACTCTTCCGGGGTTCGGCCGAGCACCCGATCGTCAAGCACTCTCCGGTACCAGCTGCGAAGAAGGATAGTGGTGTTGCCGGCGCTCGGAAGCTGGCGCCAGAACCGCGCCAGCCAGTGGCCCTCGCTGGATTCCCGCCGGTCATAACCGGTGCAATGAACGGTGAAGTGACAGGGATCGAACGCAGACGCGAGCTGCTTCAATGCGTACTTCTTTCCCGCTCCCTCGAGTCCCTCGAGCAGGATGATGGCCCGACGCGCATAAGCGATCTGGGGCAGCTGCAACTCGCCAACATGCTCGCGCAACGCCGCCAGCGCGGATTGCGTGTCGTGCGCCATTCTCGCTCCCCGGTCAGCTTTTGCGTCGATCACGGTCTTGGAGCCTAGCGCGATTGACGCCGCGCACAACGGCTAAGCCGAAGCCGCGGCTACCGCCGTCCCACAATGAACCGCGCTCAGCTCGGGTCGACCACCTTGATGTGCAGTTCCTTGAGCTGCTTCGGCATGACTTCCGCCGGAGCGTTCATCATGAGATCCTCCGCCTTTTGGTTCATCGGGAAGAGGATCACTTCGCGGATGTTCGGCTCGTCGGCGAGTAGCATCACGATGCGGTCGATTCCCGGCGCCGAGCCGCCGTGCGGCGGAGCGCCGAACTTGAGCGCGTTGATCATGCCGGCGAAGTTCGTATCGACTTCCTCGCGCGTATAGCCGGCGATCGCGAACGCCTTGTACATGATGTCCGGCCGGTGGTTGCGGATCGCTCCCGAGCTCAGCTCGACGCCATTGCACACGATGTCGTACTGCCAGGCGAGGATATGGAGCGGGTCCTTTGTCTCAAGCGCCTCCATCCCGCCCTGCGGCATCGAGAAGGGGTTATGGCTGAAGTCGATCTTCTGCTGCTCCTCATTATACTCGTACATCGGGAAGTCGACGATCCAGCAGAAGCGGAATGCCCCTTTCTCGACGATGTCCAGCTGTTCGCCGACGCGTACGCGCGCCGCGCCCGCGAGCTTTTCTGCGTCCTCTTCCTTGCCGGCGGCGAAGAAGATGCCGTCGTCGGATCCAAGACCCATCGCTTCGGCTATGCGATTCATGCCTTCCTCGCCATGATTCTTCGCGATCGGGCCGCCCCACTCGCCGCTTTTTCGGGTAGCGTAGCCGAGACCCGCAAAGCCTTCGCTCCGGGCCCATTCGTTCATGTCGTCGAAGAACTTGCGGCTCTTTTCGGCCGTGGCCGGGGCCGGAATGGCGCGAACCACCCCGCCCTTGTCGACAATGCCCGCGAAGAGGCCAAAGCCTGACCCTTTGAATTCGCCGGTCACGTCTGTGATCAATAAGGGATTGCGAAGATCTGGCTTGTCCGTTCCGTATCTTAGTAGCGCTTCCTTATAGGGGATACGAGGGTATTCGCCGGCCGGAGTGACCGTCCGTCCGTCGGCGAACTCCTCGAATACCCCCGACAGCACGGGCTCGATCGCGGCGAAAACATCCTCCTGGGTAACGAAACTCATCTCGAAGTCGAGCTGGTAGAACTCACCTGGGCTGCGATCGGCGCGGGCATCCTCGTCACGAAAGCAGGGCGCGATCTGGAAATAGCGGTCGAAGCCCGCGATCATGATCAGCTGCTTGAACATCTGGGGGGCCTGCGGAAGCGCGTAGAACTTCCCCGGGTGGACGCGGCTCGGGACCAAATAGTCGCGCGCGCCTTCGGGGGAGCTCGCTGTCAGGATGGGGGTCTGAAACTCGGCGAAGCCCTGCTCCATCATCCGCCGCCGGATCGATGCGATCACGGCCGAGCGCAACATGATGTTGCGGTGTATCTGCTCACGCCGCAAATCGAGGTAGCGGTACTTGAGCCGGATGTCTTCGGGATAATCCGCTTCGACGGAGACCGGCATCGGCAACTCGGCCGCCTCGGATTGCACCGTTACTTCACCGGCCCGGACCTCGATCTCGCCCGTATCGAGACTGGGATTCACCGTCTCGGGCGAACGGGCGACCACCTTTCCTTCTACGGTGACCACCGACTCGAGCCGTTGGCGGTCGAGCACCTTGAAGGCCGGCGATTCCGTGTCCGCGACGATCTGCGTGATCCCGTAATGATCGCGCAGATCGACGAACAGCAGGTGCCCGTGATCGCGCTTGCGGTGGACCCATCCCGAGAGTCGGACCGTTTCGCCGACCTTGCTGAGGCGTAGATCGGCGCAGGTGTGGGTGCGATAGGCGTGCATGATCAAATGGGCTCACTCAGCGGAAAATTGTGGAGAAAATCGCGCGCCGCGCTTCAGGGGCGGAAACATTTTTGTCAACCCGCGAGGGCGGGGCTAAAGCCCTTTGCAGACTCATGCGCATCCATCCTCTGATTACCAAGTCGGACGACCTCAAGGCTCTGGTCGACCGGCTTTCCCGACAGTCGTTCATCGCCGTGGACACCGAGTTCATGCGCGAAAACACCTATTGGCCCGATCTCTGCCTGATTCAGGTCGCAAGCATTGAAGAAGCTGCCGCGATCGATCCCAAGGCGGACATCGACCTGAAGCCGCTGCTCGGCTTATTTGTGAACAATGAGCAGGTGCTGAAGGTCTTCCATGCCGGCGGTCAGGACCTCGAAATCATCCATAACCTGACCGCCAAGGTGCCCCACCCCCTCTTCGACACCCAGATAGCCGCCATGGCGCTCGGCCACGGCGAGCAGATCGGCTACTCGAACCTGATCGAAAGCCTGCTCGGGCACAGCCTCGACAAGGGCGCGCGCTTCACGGACTGGAGTCGCCGACCCCTCGACAAGCGGCAGATCGACTATGCCATCGCCGATGTGACGCACCTTGCGACCGTGTTCCCACGCATGGTCGAAAAATTGAAAAAGACCGGACGAGGCGCCTGGCTCGACGAAGAGATGGAGCGCCTCGCCGATCCCTCGAGCTTCGCCTTTCCGCCGGAGGACGCATGGAAGCGCCTCAAGCTTCCAAGTCGCAACCCCGCCGTGCTTGGCCGACTGAAGGCTCTCGCCGCATGGCGCGAGGTTGAGGCGCGGGGCAAGAATTTGCCGCGCGGAAGGATCATCAAGGATGATACCCTCAACGAAATAGTTCTTCATCCGCCAAAGACTCAGGACGACCTCGGGCGAGTCCGAGGACTTTCCGCTGGCTGGAGAACGAATGACATCGGCTCTCGACTGATGGCGGCAATCAACAATTCAAAGCCGCTTGCGCCGGAGGAAATGCCCGATCGCGAACCGCGGCGTCCCGGCCTTACCAAGGACGCTGTGCTGGTCAGCGACCTGCTCAAGCTGCTCCTCAAGATACGCGCCAAGGAAACTGGCGTCGCGGCCCGCCTGATCGCGCGGGCCGACGATCTCGAAGCTCTCGCCGCGGGGGTTCGCAAGAATCTGAACATCCTGTCCGGCTGGCGCTACGAGCAATTCGGCAAGGACGCGCTCGACCTGGTCGAGGGCCGCCTCGCTTTCGCGATTGAAGATGGGAAGCTGAAGATGAGCCGCATCGAGACTCGTGAAACGGTCGATGCGTAAGGTCGCTATTCTCGCCTCCGTTTTGCTTGTCGACTGCTCGACCGCCCCCGCCGAGCCCCCGGTCCACGGGGTTACCCCGGGTCATGTCTGCAAGGTCGATGGAACTGGCTGGTTGATCGGACGGCGGGGCACCGGCGAAACGGGCGCCGCGATCCTTCGCACATCAAAGGCGGCGGTACTTCGATGGGCTCCGCCGGGGGTCATTCTGACCATGGACTATCGGCAGGACCGGGTGACCGTCTATCTCGACCGCAATCGAAAGATCACCCAGATCAGATGCGGTTGAGGCGTTAGGCCGCTTCGCCGATCATCTGCGAATCGATCAGCGCCCGCCTGATCGTCGGGAGTGACAGCCGGGCCCGCTCGGCAATGGCATATCGGTCGATCGTTTCGACCGCGCGCTCGGCAGTCCAATAATCTCGGTGAAGCCGCTCGCTCATGAATCTTAGCGCGTCTGCCGGAATGTGAAGTCCCCGATCGGCGAAGTGAAGCTGGATGAGGCCCGCGAACAATGCGTCGTCGGGATGTTCGATTCGCACGACGGGGGTGATTGCGAGCCGCGTCTTCAGATCCGGCAGCCTTGGGGCCCAGGCGGGCGGCACTTCATCCGCAACCATTACGAGGGGGCGCGCGATGTCCTGCGCATGGTTCCATGCGTGGAACAGCTCCTCTTCGTCGCGTTGGTCGGCGTCATCGAACAACCGCCCGCCGACTCGCTCGACGAAGCTGCGCGCGAGCAGACTCCGGCCCGAACGCCGCGGACCGGTGAGGATGGTCGCCTTGACCGGCCACATGCTGAAGCGGCGGAAGTGCTCGAACGCCTCGCGGTTCGCGTCCGAAATGATGAATCGGGCATTGCCGTCGCTTTGCGGCCAGTCGAGCGGGAGCGCGATCTGGTCGGGGGTCTTCTTCACGGCTCGGTCTTTGGCGCCTGTGCTGGCGGCTGCGGCGTAGCGGCCGAGGGGACCGGCACTGGCGGCGGCGCGGGAATGGGCGGCGGCTTGTCACCATTCGCACGAATTCTGACCACCGTTCCGGCGAAATCCACAACCCAGCCGCGGGCAGACAAAGCCGCAGCAAGCTGGGCGATGCTCCCCTTGTACGAGACCAAAATGTAGCTCGTCCCACCAGGATTGATCTGCTGCGGAGTGGCCGACTGAACGCCCGGAAGTGTGTGCAGGTGAGCCATGGCGAAATTGTAGAAAATGACATTGTTACCGGTCACCTGGACCTGGATCGCGGTGAACTGCTTTACCGGAGCCGGAGGCTTTTCGACCGGTTGCGGAAGGACCGGTGGCGGCGGCAGGTTGAGCGACGGATCGCGCGTCAGGCGGCCCGCTGCAAGGGCGCCGGCAAAGATCTGATCAATCCGTTCCGCACCCTGGGCCATCATCGCTGGGATGCCCTCGCTGTTGGCCGCTGTCAGTGTGAAGCCGCCGATAATCTCGTCATCCGGACCGTGGCGAGCGATGAAGCGCGCCCGAGCCGGTCCACCCGGATAAAGGCGCTGCAGCTGCACCTGCGCAACGAGGATGTCGCTGGCGCCGTACATGTCGAGTAGGTTGCGCCACCAGCCGCGGCCGGGGCGGTGCGTCAGCGCGGCATTGATGAGCAGCGGGTCGGCTCCCATTCCGCTGATTCGTACATAGCTGATGGGACTTTGCGCCGTGTGGAACTGCGCCCAGGCACGCTGCCACGCATTGAGAAGTTCAACCGATGTTGAAGTCCCTGCCGACACCGTGATCGGAATCAGAAGCATGGGCGCAGAATGCTGGACAGCCCCCGCTTCCACCCCGAGGAACGGGGCGGCAAGGTCGCGATCGAACTGGATTCCGAGATCGGCGATGTAGCGATTCGGACCGATCAGGTCATGCTCGACGTCGATCGAGCTGACGATCTGGTCGAGCGTCGAATCGGGGAGATTCGGCGCTTGGCTCGCGGGCACGTTGTGCATCTTCGCCCAGAGCATTTTGAAGCCCTGCCGCTGGGCGATCCGCCAGCCGGCGAGGCGCGCGCTTTGCGCATCTGGGCCGCCGACATCGACATGAATGCCGGTGATCTCGAGCGTGTTCGACGTATCGAGCGGCAGGATTCCCCGATCGCTTGACTCAAGCTGCGCATAAAGCGCGCCGCCGATACCGACGGCAGCGACCAGCAACAGAAGAGGAAGAGCGAAACGGCGAGCAAGCATTCAAGAGCGCCTTTTGGCGACAACAGCGTGGAAATCCAAGCGGGATGTGGTTAGCAGCCACTTCCCGCTTGCCCTTAGCGAAGTCGAAGGGCTGCATTTCCTGTGCGAAGGAGAAGGGCAGGCCTTCGACTTCGCTCAGGACAAAACGGATTGGGAATGGGTCTAACCTACAAAGACGCCGGGGTTTCGATCGATGCCGGCAATGCGCTGGTCAAGGCGATCAGTCCGCTTGCCCGCTCGACCGCTCGACCGGGGGCGGAGGCCGAGCTCGGCGGCTTTGGCGGCTTCTTCGACTTGAAGGCGGCGGGATACGACAACCCCCTCCTCGTCGCCGCGAACGACGGAGTCGGGACCAAGCTCAAGGTGGCGATTGAAACTGGCCGTCACCACGGCGTCGGCATCGACCTCGTCGCGATGTGCGCCAACGACCTGATCGTCCAGGGCGCCGAGCCTCTCTTCTTCCTCGATTATTACGCGACCGGGAAGCTCGACAACAAAGTCGCTGCCGCGGTGGTCGCCTCGATCGCCGAGGGGTGCCGACAGGCAGGCTGCGCGCTAATTGGCGGCGAGACAGCGGAAATGCCCGGAATATATGCCGCGGGCGATTACGATCTCGCCGGTTTCTGCGTCGGCGCCGTCGACCGGGACAAGGTGCTGACCGGCGCGCGCATTGAGCCGGGCGACGTCATTCTCGGTCTCGCCAGCTCGGGCGTTCACAGCAACGGCTTCTCGCTCGTGCGCACGATCATCGAACGGCAAGGATGGAATCTAGACGAGAAGCTGCATGATCAGGGTAACCGGACGCTTGGCGAGATCCTGCTCGAGCCCACACGAATCTACGTGCGCGCTCTCCTCCCGCTGGCGCAGGAGGGACGAATCAAGGGCCTCGCCCATATCACCGGCGGCGGGCTTCTCGAGAATATTCCCAGGGTTCTGCCGAATGGGTGCCACGCCGACATAGATGCCGGCAGATGCGAACTGTCGCCGATCTTTTCGCTGCTTCAGGAGGGCGGGCACATTGCTCCTCAAGAAATGGCGCGAACCTTCAACTGCGGCATAGGCATGGCCGTGATCATCGCTCCCGAGGAGGCAGATACAATCGAGGCGGTGCTTCAAGGCGCAAGCGAGACGGTGTTGCAGATCGGCCGCGTCGAACAGGGCCAGCGTGGCTGCACCGTTCATGGACAGGCAGGCACGTGGAACTCCCCGAAGGACTGGTACGCGACCCACAATGCGTGATCCAAAGCGCGTCGCCATCTTCATTTCCGGACGCGGCAGCAACATGCGTTCGCTCATCGAGCAGGCGAACGGCTATAGCGTCGTGCTGGTCGCCTCGAACAAGCCGCACGCTGAAGGGCTCATCTGGGCGAGGGATCGCGGGGTCCAGACCTGGGCGCTCGAAAGCAAGGGCATCGGCAAGGAAGAATATGATCGGCTGTTGAGCAGTGAGCTCGACCACCTTCAAGTCGGCACCATCGCGCTCGCCGGGTTCATGCGCATCTTGTCGCCCTGGTTCGTCGATCAGTGGCGCGGCCGAATCCTCAACATCCACCCTTCCCTCCTGCACAAATATCGCGGCCTTGATACTCATGCCCGGGCGATCGAGGCTGGCGATCTCGTCGGCGGCTGCTCGGTCCATATCGTCACTGAAGAGCTCGACGCTGGTCAAGTCCTCGGGCAGGCCGAGGTCCGGATCGACCCCAAGGATACTGCGGCGAGTCTCGAGCAGCGCGTGCTTGCCGCGGAACACCGCTTATATCCAAAAGTGTTGAGCGAATTCGTGAGCCGATGACCGATCCACTCGAGAAAATCCGCGAGGCCGCCCTCGAATTGCCCGAGACAGAGGAGCGAATTTCGCGCGGGCAGCCAACCTTCTTCGTCGCCGGCAAGCAGTTTGCACAGTTCCGCGACAATCATCACGGCGACGGCCGGACGGTCGTCTGCGTCCGGGCCAGCAGCCTCGACGAGCAAGTGATGCTGCTCGAGGCCGATCCGGACACTTATTCGAGACCCGCCTATCTGCCGAGCTGGGTGTCAATCAATCTTGCTGACGACAAGGTCGATTGGGGGCACGTCGGCGACCGGATTGCCGAAAGCTGGGAGCTTGCGGCACCGCGACGGCTGTTGGAAGCTGGCGGGCGATGAGCGAATCTCCCGAGGCCCGAGCGCGCCGCCGCTGGATCAACCTTGGTGAGCTGATCGCGCTCGCCGCACTGATCGTCTCGGGGCTCGGAGTGTGGATCGCGTGGAAGAGCAGCAATCAGGACAGAACCACCCGAATTGTTGAGCAGTACCACCCCGTTCCGCTGTCACTGCGGGCGACCGTCGACGAGGACGGACGAACGCTGACCCTGGTCCCGGCCGATTCCTCGCATGCGCTCGAATCGGCGACGCTGACGATCAAGGACGCGGCGCCGATCGAGGTCGGAAGCGACGGACGATTGTCGGCGAGCGACATCGAATCCTCGCTCAAGGACCGCGAAAAGCAGAACAAGGATGTGGCGTACAGCGTTAAGGTACGGATCGCCGCCCGCTACGTCGAGAACGGAACCGATCGCCGCGGTGGCGGCCCCTATGTTCTGCGCTATAAGTGGGAGGGCGGCGGTCTGTTTGGCGGCCGCTCGATTCGGATGCTCGGTCTCAGCAAGGCCTGAGGCTCCTCGGCGCTGGACACCGCCGCTGCAATATGCGGCAAAGGAAATATGGATCTTGAAGCGATCAGCGGAGGCGCGGTTTTCGCAGCCGATGTTGCGACGGCGGCGCGCGCATTGCTGAGGCCGCATCGGGAGCCCGCCTCCCGGCTCGCCTGGATCATTGCCATTTTTGCGCTGCCGATTGCTGGACTCATTCTCTATTTGCTGGTCGGCGAAACACGGATCAGCGGCGGCCGAAGAGCGAGGGGCAAGGAAATCAACGCTCGCCTGCCGCGGCCGCCCGGCAATTGTGAACGCGGCCCGGAGACAGGGCATCGACGCTGGGCGCCCTTTGCGCTTGCGCGCACCGTCAACCACCTGGACGCGACCTGCGGCAACAGCGCCCGCCTCGCACCAGACAGCAATTCAGCCATCGAGGCGATGATCGCCGATCTGGATGAAGCCCGAGAGACCGCCCACGGCTGCTTCTACATCTGGCTCGCGGACAATAACGGGCTGAAGCTCAAGGAAGCGTTCATCAGGGCGGCTGAACGCGGTGTGCGCGTGCGCCTCCTTGCCGACGCACTGGGCTCCCGGCGCCTGATCCGTTCGACGCACTGGAGCGACATGCGAGATGCTGGCTGCGACGTTCGGGTGGCGTTGCCGGTCGGCAACCCGCTGTGGACATTGATCCGCGGGCGGGTCGATCTACGCAATCACCGCAAGTTGATGGTCGTCGACAATGCGATTGCCTGGTGCGGGAGCCAAAATTGCGCGGACCCCGAATTCCGGATCAAGGCGTCCTACGCGCCTTGGGTCGACATCATGAGCCGCTGGGAAGGCCCCGTGGCGACGCATTGCCAATATTTGTTCGTCTCGGACTGGATCGCCGAAGGCGGCGAGGACATCACCAATCTCCTCAGGCAAGCTCTGCCGTCCGCCAATGGTCGGGTGATTGCCCAGGTGCTCGGAACAGGCCCAACCGCCGAATTCGACGCAATGCCGGCCTGCTTTTCCGAGCTCATCCACTCGGCGCGCGAGGAGCTGGTGGTGACGACTCCTTACTTTGTCCCCGACGAACAGCTCCTGTTCGCGCTGACGTCCGCAGCTCGTCGAGGCGTTCGCACCCTCATGCTTTTCCCCAAGCGGAACGACAATTGGATCGTCGCCGGGGCGAGTCGAAGCTACTACAAGGACCTGATCGACGCCGGTGCGGAAGTTTACGAGTTTCGGCCCGGTCTCCTCCACTCAAAAACGATGATCGTCGACCGTCGAACCGGCCTGATCGGAAGCGCCAACCTCGATAGGCGCAGCTTCGAGCTCAATTTCGAGAACAACATCTTGTTCGAGGATAAAGCGTTCGCTGCCTCCGTTCGTCGGCGCCAAGGCGAATATCTTGCCCAGTGCGATCGTGTCACGCGTGAAGACGTCGATCGTTATGGCATCGCGCTGCGCCTCTGGCAGAATCTGCTCGCGACGCTCAGCCCGATGCTCTGATCTCGCGCTTCCCGAAATTGCACGATAGCGATGGCGTTGCTCCGCTACGCAGCTGACGTGGAGAGGCCGTTGGCGACCGTTATCACTGCTCCGCAACCTCGGACCGCGCAATCAGGCGTCGTGGCTCTATTATGGGCCCATCCTTTAAAAGCGCTTTTCCACGTGCGTCATGCGCGCGCGGCCGTGGGCGTGATCAGCCGACGATCTCGTCCGGCTTGAAGAAGAAGTCGATCTCGACCTTCGCGTTCTCGTCGCTGTCGGAGCCGTGGACTGAGTTGGCCTCGATCGATTCGGCATAGGCCTTGCGGATCGTGCCTTCGGCGGCGTCGGCCGGGTTGGTCGCGCCCATGACCTCACGGTTCCGCTTCACCGCATCCTCGCCCTCGAGCACCTGGACCACCACCGGCCCGGAGGTCATGAACGTGCAAAGAGCATTGAAGAATGGCCGCTCCTTGTGGACAGCGTAAAAACCCTCCGCCTGGTCGTGGCTCATCCGGATACGCTTTGATGCGACGACGCGCAGGCCAGCGTCCTCCAGCATCTTGGTGACCGCACCCGTGAGGTTGCGACGGGTAGCATCGGGCTTGATGATCGAAAAGGTGCGCGTCACGGCCATGACCGGGCGGTCTCCCATATTTGAACTGGTTGAATTTGGAGCGCCGCCTAGCGATGCCGCGACGGGGCGGCAAGCCTCAGCCCTTCTTAACCCACTTGCCGCCTTCGCGGGCCCAGTACCGCCGTTCGACCCCTTCCCTCCCCGCGAGCAGCTTCCAGGCGAGCCGTGCCCCCTCGAGCGTGCTGTCATCGAACAAATAGAAGCTGCGGTCGTAGGTTAGTGCCGCCTCTCTCCAGGCGCCGTCGGCAATCAACAGGTTGCGCGCCTGATTGGGCGCATCAGGACTCTCCGAAAGCAGGATCGGCTGCCGCGAGTCGTCCGCGCCGCCAGCCAGCCCATGCGGAAGAAAGCTGGGGCCACCCTGATCCCAAAGCAGACGATCCAGTCGCGCCAGGAAGCCCTCGTCCTCGGCGATGATCAGCAAGCGGCCGTCGCTTTCAAGAATTTTTTCCGACAGGGTTGCGATCACTTGCTCGACCGGAGTGCCCGAGAGCTGGTAGAAGTCGACCTGCATAAGGCGTCATTGCGATGAGTGAAACACCGAAGCAATCCGGTCATCGCCGCTGGTTTGCTTCGCTCCGCTCGCAACCACGTCAGTGTTCAAGCACGTCCGCGACATATTGGTCGAGCAGCCGCACGCCGAAGCCGGTCGCACCCTTGCCATAGGTCGGACCCGCCTTGTCGGCCCAGGCCTTGCCCGCCATGTCGATATGCGCCCATTTGGTGCCGCTCTCGATGAATCGCTGGATGAATTGCGCGGCCGTGATCGAACCACCTTCGCGCGGACCCACGTTCTTCATGTCGGCGATCGGCGAATCGATCAGCCGATCGAACGGCTCCGCAAGCGGCATCCGCCACAGCTTGTCCCCGGATTCGTCCGCGGCTTTGAGCAGGTTGCCGGCCAGCTCCTCGTTGTTCGAGAAAAGACCGGCCCATTCGTGGCCGAGGCTGACGATAATCGCGCCTGTCAGTGTCGCAAGGTCGATCACCCTCGACGGCTTGAAGTTACGCTGGACGTAGCAAAGCGCGTCCGAAAGCACGAGGCGGCCTTCTGCGTCAGTATTGATTACTTCAACCGTCTGGCCCGACATGGTCGTGACCACATCGCCCGGCCGCTGGGCATTGCCCCCGGGCATGTTTTCGACCAGACCGCAGATGCCGACGATGTTCGCCTTGGCTTTGCGCAGGGCAAGCGCCTTGAGCGCTCCGGCGACCGCGCCGGCGCCGCCCATATCCCATTTCATCGCCTCCATGCCCGCCGCGGGCTTGATCGAGATTCCGCCCGTGTCGAACGTGACGCCCTTGCCGACGAAGGCAGTCGACTGGCCGCCCTTGCCACCGCCACTCCACTTCAGGATCATCAGACGGGCTTCGCGCGCGGAGCCCTGGGCTACGCCAAGCAGAGCGCCCATGCCGAGCTTCTGCATCGCAGCGCGATCGAGCACGTCAACTTCCAGGCCGCTGCCCTTGATCGAACCCTGTACCCGTTCGACGAAGCTTTCCGGGTAGATTATGTTGGCGGGCTCGGTCACCAGCTCGCGGGTCAGCGACACGCCTTCGACCACCGGTACCCAGCGCTGCTCGTATCTCTCGCCGGCGCTGCTTCCGCCGCCGACGATGACGATTTCCTCGAGCGTCGGCTTCTGGTTGTCCTTGAGCTTGGTCCTGTAGCGATCGTAGCGCCACGACCGGAGCGCCGCGCCAAGGCCGACGCGCGCCGCCGCATCGGCGTCGAAGCCGAGACCGCCAAGATCAATGACGGCGCTCTTCTCGCCCGAAGTCTGCAGCCGTGCGGCCGTCGTTCCCCCGAGTTTCTCCGCGGCATCGCCGGAGATCGGTCCGGCTCCCGTGCCGACCACCAACAAGCGCCTAGCGGTGCCATTGTGATCGATAAACTGCTCGGAAACGCCGGAAGCCTCACCTTCGAACCGCTGGCGGTCGAGCGCTGTTGCAACGGCTTGCTGAGAGGAGCCGAGTGCGCGGACGGACGAACGGTCCTTGCCTGCAACCGGCAGAACAAGCGCAAAGTCCCCCTCGGGCCGGCTGTCGGCAAAACGAATTCTCATTTTCGGCAATCCTGTACAGGCGAACGTTCGCTAGGCCTTTAGGGTCCAAGTCAAAGCGTGGCAAAGGCGCGCCGAATGGCACCTGCGGAGCGATTGCCGCCATGCGCGCGAGGTGCGATAGGCCGGCTCTAGTCAAGGATATTCAAAGGCGGGCGGCGAGCATTGCGGACGAAATTTGTCTGGTGGTCGGCGCTCCCCTTGCTTCTGACGGCTGGTGCGGCCGCGGCCGCACAGAGAACCGCATCCCCCCCGTCGACACCGGCTGCCACCACCGTCCCGGACGAGAACCAGGTCGTCGGTTTCAGCGCCGACACCGTAAGCTTCGACAGCGATACCGACGTCGTGACCGCGACCGGTGAGGTCCGCATGAACCGGGAGGGCAATTATCTCGCCGCCGACCAGGTCATCTGGAACCGCAAATCCGGACAGGTCTATGCAAAGGGCAACGTTGTTATCGTCACTCCTGAGGGCGACAAGGCCGTAGGCGACACAGTCCAGCTCACCGACACGCTGAAGGACGCCACGGTCGATAATCTCATGGTCGTGCTCGCAAGCGGCGGCCGCGTCGCCGCGACGCAAGGAACGCGGGTCAATGGCGTGTTCACGCTGTACAACGCGATCTACACCCCCTGCCCCGTCACGAGTGACAGCGGCTGTCCGAAAACCCCGAGCTGGTCGATCACCGCCGTCCGAGTGATCGATGACCCGAGAAGCACACGCATACGCTTCGAAGGTGGCAGGTTACAGTTGTTCGGACTGAACATTCCCCTGCTCCCGGTCGTCCAGGTCGCGCGAGGAACAAACGGAACGAGCGGATGGCTCGTGCCGGAATTCTCCATCTCCAGCCGCAATGGATTTTCGATTGGGGAGCCCTACCATTGGCAAATCGCGCCCAATCGCGATCTTACCTTAACTCCACACGTCTACACCGCGGTGCTGCCGGCAATCGAAGCCAAGTATCGCGAACTCAACAACCTCGGCGCATTTCAGATCAGCGGCTTTCTGACTTACGGACGGATCGACAATCTCGACCCGAACTCAACGGCCGACAATCGCGCGTTCCGCGGCTATTTCGACAGCAACGGCCGTTGGCAGCTCTCGCCCGAATGGAGCATCACCGAATCGCTCCGATTTGCAACCGACAAGACAGTGACCCGGCGTTACGACATTACGAATGACGATCGCCTTCGCAATGTCATTAGCGTCGAGCGGATTACGCCCGACAGTTACATTTCGGTCGCCGGCTGGGCTTTCCAGGGACTGCGCATCGATGACAATCAGAAGCAAATTCCGATCGCTCTTCCGGCGATCGACGCCCGGTTC
>Ga0157370_10002394_pt1 | contig 22613 bp, 21 predicted proteins | sample C35metaG_FD_113463 | JGI IMG/M metagenome (GOLD analysis project Ga0157370, IMG submission 113463) | Corn rhizosphere microbial communities from Kellogg Biological Station, Michigan, USA - C3-5 metaG | ecosystem: Host-associated > Plants > Roots > Rhizosphere > Soil | place: USA: Michigan...
ACATTCAGCACTGAATTATCAGACGCCATCAGAGTTTGCAGCACGGTGGCGAAATGGAGAATGTGAAGGTAAACAAACCGACATTACTAACTGAAGGTTGTATCTAATTCTGGGGGCAGGTCACCACCACTCCGCTACATTGCAGGATCTCTATCGTGACGTCCTGTTGAGATCGCAGCCCGGCCGGCGGGAGAAGAGGTAACCAGGGCCGGGAGAATATGCATCCCGGCGGGGTGGTTAATGATCGGTAAGAGAAAGCCATGAAGCCTTAAGACGGATTTGGAAAAGGGCAGGTACAGAGCGTTGACCCGGTAAAGTATCCGGACGTTAAATTAATCTTTTTCAGGTGATTTTTTTACTTTTGCGGTTTCAATTTCTTGTGCAAAACTCTCAATATATTTATTACTGCCCCTGTCTGCTTTTGAAACAGTGAGTACCGGTACGTCAGCTAAGACATCCCTCCTTTTTTTAAGGGCCAGATCATAGGTCAGTCCGCCGACACTGTTTTCCTTCAGACCTCCAGTGAACCCATACCGGTTTACTGATGCGAGCCGCGTTTGAAGTAGGTTTTCCAGAAGGGTGATACCGTTTTTTTCTTCATTGCCGAGAGGTTTATCACCTTTGGTTCGGTTGCACTTTCTGCAGACAGGGAGCAGGTTTAGCGGCAAATTTGTTGACGCATTCAATATTGAACTTATATTGACCTTAAGATACTGATCGTCATCAGAGACTTTTAATTCAGGGTTTATGTGGTCAATATCAAAGGCACTTGCGCTATACACACCGAGACAATAAAAACATAAAAAACCTGAGTATGCAGGTCTATCCTGTATCATAATTTCGTTTAATAACACATCCCTTAATGCCTTTTTTTCAATCTTATTTTGAGCAGGAATTTTAGGCGTATCTTCAGGTATGACCCCATCACCTATTGCGTTCTCATTAACGGCCGCATTCTCATCTGTTGCGTCCTCATCATCTGTCACGCCATCATTATCAGTTGCCACCTCATTGAAATTTCTCTTAACTCCCTCACCGCCCGGGATCAAGCCATTTTCGCCTGTTGAAACATCAGTTTCCTCTTCCATCCCGTCAACACTGACTTTCAGAATAAACGGCTCTCTTTTACTGTCATTTAGATTTTCAACAAAACTTAAAAAACTTTCCTTAAAGATTATTTTTCTTACTGCAGACCCAAATAAAATTTTTGATGGGGGGCTTTCTTTGACGGTCATCGTACTAATTGCTTTCTTAAGGCTGACTATGTGAATGCCGGGTTTTTTTCGCCTGATAATGTGTAGTTTTATCTTTTCAGGCAGTGCCATCATTGCTTCATAGATCCCCTTGATTCTTAAAAGCTTATCTCTAACCTCCGTACTGATTTGATCGTTATTAAGCCCTTTCCGGATGTATTCTGCTGTTTTGTCCAGACTGTCTGACTTGGCACTGTTACAGTCTGTACAACATGCAATCAAGTTTTCTTGATTATTCGCCGCTCTTTTCCTCAAAATTGCCATACCACGATCTGAGAACAGATCTTTGTTTTCATTCAAGTAACGAAGATAATCTTTTTCTTTGGTACCCATCCAGTTTCTGTCATTTAAAAACTGATAAGCATTGTAGAACATCTCCTGCCAGCAGATACCTTCCTCCTCATACTTAAATTTATACTCTCGTTCGTCTCCGTACTCCCGCTCACCAGAAGCATTCGCAGGAGATATTTCTTCCCGAATTTTTCTAAAATAAAATTGCATTTTTTCTTTTTCAAGCTTTCCTTTTCTTTGAGATGCCAGATAGGCCTTGTACTTAGTGTAAACTTTAATGGGTATAATATGATCTATGCAGATCTCAACAGGACTGACGTCCTTAGCACAGTACGGACAGCAGTATAGTTTTATATCGCCCTCAACATTAAGATGCGGCAGTCTGGATATATACCAGTATCTTACTTCCTTATCGAACCCTTTTATCTTAAGCAGGGGCATAAGATTTTTTGCTAACATAACCGGCATCGCATAAGTTTCAAGTGTTGCAGGATTATCGTTTCTGACCTCGCGTTCGGTGGTGGTTTCCACACCCTTTAGCTTCCTTATTTTTGTGAACTTTATCGACACTGGATCTGTAATGTCTTTGATAACCCTGACTGTATCCGGTGGTTTACTCATATTATGATTTCCTGACAACGCCAGGCGAGGCTGGCGCTAACGTTAATGTTGTGTGTAAGCTTTAATTTTTGGACGGTTTTGCCTGTATAGCTTCATTAAAACTAACACCTGTATGACAACACAATCATTTACCTGCCCTGATAATGTCAGTTGCACCTTCACTATTTAAGGTGCAATCCTTCACTGCTTTACGTTTTAACCTTTTTTTTCAGAATCTTGGGGGTGATTTTCTGCCCTCTGGGATCAAATGCAATCCCAACCGCAATGATCTGTTCATCAGCGCTGGCAACCGTGGGAGACAGAGATATATCCAGTTTATTGGATTGCAGAAATAAGTCTCCCGCTGGCGCAATATTTTCCCGGAAACTGCGCCAGACACCGTCTTTTTCTGCACGGTACATGAGCCTTAACATCCTTACTGAATCTGTCATGTTGCTGCAGTCCAGCCTTATACTGTAAGCACCTGCCGCCGGTAAGTAGAGCAGTGAAGGACTGACATAAACTTTACGTTTTTCTTTGTAGAGCGGGGTCAGGGGCTCTACCATTATTGCAGACGGTGGACTGACATCATAAGTATTTCCGGCTTTGTCATGGCATGAAATTTTGAGTCTGAGAACATACTCACGTGGATAATCTGACTTCTTCTGGATAAAAAATTCCAGCCCAGCCAGGCTGCCATTGATGACCAACTCCGTTTCATCAATATGATGAATGTCACACACTTCTGTGGTTCTGCGCTCAGAAACCGCTTCATAATCCTTCATTTCATCAGCCTGAACGGCTGTGTTCTTTATGATCCATTTCTGCGGGCGGCTCGCGTTTTCCTTACTCAGTTCCAGTGCGCAGCCCCGCGCCCCGGCATCACCTTTTTCCCAGTCGTGGCAGGTCAGAAAGTCATCTTTGAATGCCCCGGTTCTGGGTGAGAGTGTGCCATCCACGCCGGCATCCCATTTCTGCGCCAGCTCAGGCCTTGAGGGACTTGCGATAACGCGTCCGGACTTGTCATCCACCGAAAGGAGCAGGTCGTTCGCGTTATTCACGGCGTTCACTCCGAGTGCAGAAATGAAGCGCCCGGACTCATCCCTGCGCCAGTACTGATGCTGTCCGCCGATGTCGGGCTGAACAACGACTTCAAAAACGTCCTGTCCCGCCAGCAGGTTCCGGGGATCTTCTCCCAGGGAGGCGGAGAGTACACCGCCGTTGATGCCTGAAACCAGCTGAACCCATACCTCTTTCAGACCGCCTACAGGTGCTCTGTAGAGCGATGATTCCGCACTTTCAGAACACTCGGCCAGATACCACAGATGGCTGAGTCGCCCGGCGTTGCTGCGTTTTTTCAGTATCAGACTTCTGGCTGACGGAGCATCCAGAACATAATCACTGCCCAGCGCGCGGCAGATCAGTTCCCCCGACCCCGGGTAGTCCCACATCTGGGTACTGTCTTTACAGAGCTGGCTGAGGCTGACCGGGTATTCATCCTGCGGAGGGGCATCTGCCGCGGCCGGAAGCTCAGCCGTCAGTGCATAGAAGATTTCACTGCTGTTACCGTGCAGGGTTTTCTGGCCGGCAGCGCGGAGTACGAGCTGTCCGTTCTCGGTCAGTCGCCACAGTTGCGTGGGAACGGTTTCGGGCCGGGTCAGAATGGCCTTTTCACCCTGACTGGGCGGATCGGTTTTTACCGTTACCGCCGCATCATAAGCGTTATTGATGATGCTGAAATAGACCTCACGGGCCTTGCTGCCTGCTTTGTCACCGTATTTGCCGTAAAACAGGAAGTAGGCTTTGTCTTCGTGCAGTAATGCCTGCTTCGTCCGGGCGAGGCTGTACTTTTCAAGCACACTCCAGCAGCGCGCGGAAATATCGTCAGGAAGCAGATCCAGCGTGGGGATGAGGTTCTCGCGCTGCACATTTGCCCAGCGTCGGTAGTCGTAGAGTGATTCGGCCCATGCGGCGGCGTCCTGCACGACAGTCCCTTCTCCGCCAACGGCGTTGAAGGTCATGTTCTGCGCTTCGCTGGAGTTTTTCTGTTTCATCGCCTCCTGCTTGCTCTTTTCATGGCTGGCGTCTGCTTCGGCATCCACGTAAACGGTGCTGAGACTGGCTTTGATTTTGCCGCCAAAACGGTCGGTGAAGTCTGTGGCTTTCTCATTACCTTCAAACCTCTTCTTTTCAGTCGCGAAAAGCCGCCCGCCGACCAGCGTCTGCAGCGGAATGAAGTGGCCGAATCCGTCAAGCACCTTTTTCAGCCTGTGGAACGCGGGTTCGAAAGTCTCATTCTTTTCAGGATCGAAGCTGCCGGTGGCAGACTTACATGCTTCATAAAAGGCCCTGCTCGCACAGGCCTTAGTGTCATCAAAGGAAAGTTCTATTTTCGGCAGGAAGAAGTTAGCCGTTGTAAAAACGGTTTTACCGACGAATCCGGCACTTTCTTCCTGTTTACTGTAGTTACTGTATGACAGCCCCAGAGAAGCGCTGTTGCGCAGCCCCCCCACGGCAATACCCAGTGAAAACGTGAGGTTTGTCACGCCGTTTTTCTGCGTCTGGAACACGGTTTCTGAGGTGGTGTAATTGTTTTCGAAATAGCCGGAAAAATTGGGTTTGCGGTAAAAAAGCTGGGCGGGCTGAAGCGTTGGGAGGGCTTTACCCTCTTTACTCTTTATATCCTCTTCAGGGCGGGGCTGCGCATCATCCGGCTTCATCAGGACGTCCCGGAAACCCACCTCCACCGGATTGCTCAGGGAATGATCGATAACCACGCCGCGGTAAAAGCCCACGCGGTCAAGAAGATCTGCGCGCTGCGCGATGCCCAGGTCAAAAAAATCAGGCTCATCCCTGAAGCGGGCCTTGTGGGCTTTCAGCAGGTCAACCACTTCACGCGGGGCAAACTCATGATTCTCGTGTGCGAGGGCGCTGAGTTTTTCAAACAGTGGCGCAGCCAGGTCAGGGGCTTCAACCTTTACGGCCTTCAGCAGCTTTGTCCGGTGATCGGCCAGTTCAGCGCGCTGCCGCTTCTTCTGCTGCTCGGTCTCGTCCTCTGCCTGTGTGACGGCCATCCGTTCCTGCTCTTCCATCACCTTATTGACACGTTCGCTGATGCTGGGCTCATCCTGCCCGGGTGAAACAGTTGACATGGTATTCTCCTGTTAGGAAACCTGCTGGTTTGCATATGACACAGGGCTGCACTCTGCAGCCACATTCCTTTTTGCCAGGCGCTGATATGTACCGCCCGGCAGGTCTTGAATCCGTCAGTACTGTAATCAGAAACCGATATTCACCCGGACCATCACCATCTGCTCGCGCTTGCGCTGCGCGTCCAGACCCAGCGTCGCCTGGTAGGCAATGCCCGGCGTGATGCTGTGCGGCAGCAGAAAATCCATGCTGGTCCCCACCGTCACCGTCTGGCGGCTGGGCTCCGTGAGCGGCACGCGCCAGGTGTCGCTGGCCGTATCGGCATAGCCGACGCGTGCAGAGCCGCTGTCGCTGAGCGCCTGCGCATACTCAACGCGGCCCTGCAGGCGCAGGTCGCCCCAGCGCGCCGGAATGCGGCGTTCACCGCGCAGCCCCGCGCCGGCAGTCACCTGCGAAACCGTCTGGGGGGCAAAGGCCAGACTGTAGGCGCCCGCGCCGGTCTCGCTGTAGCCGTCAAACCAGGTGCGGGTGTACTGCAGGCGGGCGTAGGGTGAAATCAGGCTGTCGGGCGTCCGGAAGTCATAACCGGACGTCAGCGAGGAAAAGACCTGTCGCCCCGACCGGCTGCCACGGGCTTCATCACCGGTTCCGGTAACGACGCGGTTGCTGTCAAAGTCCATCAGCCCGTGACCGATAAGGCCGTCCACGAAAAACGTGCCCGGGTGATAGCTGCCGTAAAGCGCTGAGCTGAAGGATCGTCCGTTCGTGCGTGACCCGCTGTCGCCGATGTCGCTGACGTCGCGGCCGAAACCGATGCCCAGGCCGGCGGTGAAGGCCCGGGAAAACCGGTAGTCGGCACCCGTGGTGACGCCCACGGTGGTGTGGCTGAAGCGGACCCCGCCGGCCTTATCGCCACCGAAATCCACATAGCCGCCGGTCCAGTAGGAAAGCCGCTGCGCCTGCTGTTCAGAGGAAAAAGGCAGTGAAGGGATGCGTGGCTGTGCCGGCGTGTCGCTCATGAAGGCTTTCTGCTGCTGCCACGCGGTGGCCCACATTTTCTGGTCCGCGTCGTGTTCCGGGCGGGCTGACGGCATCGAAAAGCGGATGCCGGTCATGTCAGAAGGGAGACTGTTTCCGCTGTGCAGCTGCTCGAGGCGGTCGCCGAAGTTGCGCAGCTGCGCGCGGGCAAAGTTCTGCGCGGCCTGGAACTGTGCGCTCACCATGCCAATCACGTCAGCATCCTGTGCAGGATTGGGGCGGGCCGTGATGGTCAGCAGGACCTGCGCGGGGGACGTCGTGCCGGTCGGGCCGGTCAGCACGTAGCGCAGGGCAACGGTACCGCTGGCCTGCGCGGCGGCGGTAAAGAACAGCTGAAAATCATTACCTGAGGCGCGCACTGCGGCAGAGCCCAGGCTGCTGTCCGGCTGCTCAAGCAGCTGAGCACCGGTAAACGGCCCGCCCGTTGCGCCGCCGGTCAGGCTCACGTTCACTGACTGGCCGGCCACGAGCGTGGCGCTGTGGTCTGTGGCCTGGGGCCCGGCGGCTCCGACAGACAGGGTGTAGCCCGCCTGAACGGTGTTTCCGCCGGCATCCGTGACCAGAACGGTGAATGCGCCGTTACCGGCAGCCTGCGGGACGCCGCTCAGCTGGCCGTCAGCAAACGACAGGCCGGCAGGCGGGGGGCCGCTGATCTGCCAGCGGTAAGGGGCGGTGCCGCCCGTGACGCTGAAGGTCTGCGCATACATTTTTCCGGCTGTCGCCGGAGGCAGGGGTCCGCCACCCGGCTGTAACCGGAGAGACTGCGCGGCGGCGCTGATCGCAAGCGTGTAGCTGGCGGTACCGCTGGCGCCCAGGCTGTCCGAGGCCGTGACCTGAAAACTGTAGCTCCCCGCAGCGGCAGGCGTCCCTGAGAGTTCGCCGGTCGCGCCGTCGACCGTGAGCCCCGCCGGGAGGTTAACGGCGGTGTAGCCATAAGGCGCCGTTCCGCCGCCCGCAGTCACGGTCTGCGTCCAGCGGCTTCCGGCCGTTGCAGGCGGCAGCGCGCCGCCCGGCGGCGAAAGCGTCAGGACTGACGGAGACACGCTGACTGAAATCCGTGCGCCGGCTGACGTCCCGCTGCTGTTGCTGGCGGTGTAGGTGAGGCTGTCGCTGCCGGAATAACCGGCGGCGGGCGTGTAGGTTATCCCGGTGCCGGAGACCGTGGCGCTGCCGTGCGAAGGCGGCGTCACAATGCTGAGAGAAGTGGCCGCACCGCCGGAAAGGCTGAGGGGGAGCGCATTGCCGCTGCTGTTGGCCGCCACCGTGGCGGCGCTGTCGCTGGCCACCGGCGCGGCGGCGCTGACGCTCAGCGTGTAGCTGGCGCTGCCGGTGGCACCCCGGGCGTCCGTCGCGGTGGCCTGAAAGCTGTAACTGCCCGCCGCAGAGGGCGTTCCTGACAGCGTACCCGATGATGCACTCAGCGTGATGCCCGGCGGGAGTGCCGTGCTGCTCCAGGTGTAAGGGGCCGTGCCGCCTGACGCGGTCAGCGTCTGCGACCAGGCCGTGCCGGCTGTGGCAGAGGGCAGTGAACCGTCCCCTGGAGAAAGGGTAAGGGTGGGGGCACTGACGGTCAGGGACACCGTGGCATCCGCTGATGTCCCGCCGCTGTTTGCCGCGTGCCAGACAAAACTGTCGCTGCCGGAATAGCCGGCCACCGGCGTATAGGTGACCGTGGTACCTGAAACGGTGGCGCTGCCGTGAGCAGGTGACCTCACGAGGGTCACCGAGGTGGGCGTGCCGCCACTCAGGGCCAGCGGGATGGTGTTATTCGCGCTGTTCGCCGCCACGGTTGCGCTGCTGTCTGCCGACACCGGCGGAGCCTCCCCGCGGGTAACGGTGATGCTGTATGAACGCGTGGTGCCGTCCTGTGCCGTCACCACCACGGAAATACTGTTGCTTCCGGTGGCCAGACTGATGCTCTGAGACGCCGAGCCCGAAGCCACGGCCGTGCCGTTAACCATTACCGTGGCATGGCTTTCACTGACCACTGGCGTGACGGTGACTGACGTGACGCTGTTTGCGACAGAAGCGCTGTAGCTGCTGGTCCCGGAACTGAACGACGGCGAGAGGGTACCGGCTGAAAGCGACAGGCCTGACAGGGTGGCATCACCGGAAGAAGAGGCGGCGCCCGTACAGTTAAACACCAGGTCACTTATCTGGCCATGCGACGTGGTGGCGCGGACGGCAAGGCCGTTGGCTTCCAGGCTGCCGGCCGGGACGGTAATGGAGACGGTATGCGGGGAGGTGCTGGTTGAGTTGGTAGCGTTGTAGGTCTGGGCGTTACTCAGGTCATTACGGGCAAGGCTGACGCTGTCGGTGTTCATCGGGGGAGAGCCCTTGCCTGCGCCGCTGTCGGTAAAGCTCAGTGTCAGCGCGTCACCGGGCGCGAAATCCGACGCCGGATACCTGTTGGCGCTGTAGGACAGGGATGTCGAGCCGGACAGGTTATTCACGGCTGTACAGCCGTTTGAGAGCGCGAATGCTGCGGGTGTTAGACACATGAGCACAACGGCAGAAGCCACGCAGGCGCGCAGGCGCCTGAAAGAAACGATAAACCCCATATGTCACCCGGAAACAGTTAAACGGTTATGATTATTCTTTTAGGATTACTCCCATTGATACAAGCTAACACAGGATTTTACTCACTGAAATAAGTTCCCCGTAATTTAAGTGATGGCCACTACTGGGCTGCTGCTGAAGCGACGGTGCGCACCGTAGCGGTCATTTAATGACCACCCTGTTTTCAGGTGTTACTGGTTGACAGAAAGGATGAATGCCGGAGGACGAAACAGAAAATATCAGGAAGGCTTATGCGCTTGCTGTTCCAGTTTAATTATGGCTATTTTGGGTATACTCAAAATGGCCGAAAGCCAACCTTAAAAGAAAGGGGTATTGAATGTTTCAGGCAAAAACGAAAACTTTTTCGGGAAGAGTTGAACGCGTTGTTCATGTGGCCACGATTAACGAGGTTAACCTGATGCTGTATGGCGTTCTGCTTTCAGGAGAGCCGGAATGGCTGCGCATCTGCACAACCGAGATTAAGAATGCCGAGAAAATAGCGTTTCTCAGCCCGAACGCTCACGTTGAAATCAGGGTGCGCGGCGACATAGCTGTCAGGGGGACGACATACATGGAATTTCACTCCCTCAGTTAACATCGTTTGCCCGTACTGGAAACATTCCCGGAGGTCGCAGTGAAACCCTTCAGCCTTTTAGTACACCATCCACTGGATGAAACTTATCTCAGTCCCCCGGGGGACACCTATACGGAAGGTGAACTCCCTGAAGAGGAGAAAGAAGTACGTCATGCGCTTACAGCCATGTATGTACTGACAAACCGCCTGATAAACATCAGCTCATGGCACCGTCTTTTCAGAACCCGTAAGTACTCGTCAGCCAGCCGTTCGGCAACAGAGGCGCAGCGGAAGCTGATGGCGCTTGTGAACAGTACGCCCTTACACAAAGCCGCGCTGAGGCGCATTGTGAGCGACATGCCTGAAGACAACGGCGGCCGCGAGGCGCTCAGGGATTATTTACGTTAAGAAAGCGGGACAGTTAAAGCTATGCAGATTGCACGTATCTATCTTCGTGTCAGTACGGATGAGCAGGAACTGACGCGGCAGAACAGTATTATTGAGGATGCACGGGGCAGGGGTTTCTATGTTGCCGGCGTCTATAAAGAGAAGGCTTCCGGTGCGAGGGCTGACCGCCCTGAGCTTCAGCGCATGATTGCCGACCTGCAGCCCGGTGAAGTGGTTGTGGCTGAGAAAATTGACCGCATCAGCCGTCTTCCCCTTAATGAGGCCGAGCAGCTGATTGGCTCGATAAAGGCGAAAGGGGCGAAGCTGGCCATCCCCGGCATAGTGGATTTGTCCGAGCTGGCCGTCAGCCAGGACGGCGTGGCCAGAATCGTGCTTGAGTCCGTTCAGGACATGCTGCTTAAGGTAGCCCTTCAGACCGCACGGGACGACTATGAAACCCGTCGTGAAAGGCAACGTCAGGGCGTGGAGCTGGCTAAGGCTTCGGGTAAGTACAAAGGGCGCAGACCGGAACCAAAAACGCACGAACGTATCATTGCCCTTCGCGAATCCGGTATGACGATTGCGCGCACAGCAACGCTTGCAGGATGCAGCGTAAGTCAGGTAAAGCGCATATGGTCGATTTATAAGGCAGAAAAGTCCGGACAATAGCTAATTATTAAAGAAACACCAGTCAGGCTTCGCGTCATTGAGGGCTGAAATGGCAGAGAACATCAGGCTGTTCCAGCATCTGACTCATCAGCTCCGGCTGCTGAGAAAGAACCGCCCCATGAAAAAGAGCGCTGTTACATGGATGAGGACGTAAACAAGACCCGTAATCGAGACCGGATTTTAGAATTTTTCTGATACCGCCTGCGCAGGTTTTACCTGACGCTGTGAATAACCTGAGCATGAAAAATAAACAGAACAAAAGGAAGTGTTATGCCATCTGTAAGCTGTTATATGCTTCTCAACCGGCGTGAGTTCACTTCACTGAACTGCCCGGGCGTGGGGAATTTTCCGGCATTCTCGGGTCAGAAAGAGGGCAGAAATAACCCGGACAAAACGAACGTGCCCGACATCGGCCCGATCGTGAGGGGACGTTACTTTATCGTGGAAAGACCGTCCGGCGGCACGCTGGGGCCCCTGCGCGAGCGCTTTCTGAAGGAAGTTTACGGTACTGACCGCTCGACATGGTTTGGCCTGTATCGTGATGACGGCAAAATTGATGATTATACCTTCATACAGGGTGTGAAACGGGGTAATTTCAGGCTGCACCCCATAGGCCCGCTGGGGCTGAGTGAGGGCTGTATCACGCTGGTCCATCCCATCCAGTTCAGCTACCTGCGTGATATGCTGCTGAAATACGGCCCCACACTCAATATTCCCGGCAGCCAGTTGAAAGCTTACGGAACGGTACAGGTATTCTGATGAAGCGGATAATTTTCCTCACTATTGTTTTTATCTTCTGTTGCGTCGCGCTTTTTAAGGCCGTCGCCGTTCTGGTGCCTTTTTCAGTGTTCAGCTGGCTGGCTGGCCAGTTCCACATTTACGGTGATGAAGCTGTGACTGACTTTATGGTCATGGCCAACATTGTCATCTCTGTCATTCTGTCTCTGCTCCTGGTGTTTACTCTGCCCAAAAGCAGCAGAAAACCTCGCTGACAGGCCGCACGCGACGTTCTTCCTACAAATTTCAGGCTGAAGGAAACGCCGGCATGTCTGACTTCTCTGCAGCGTTCCAGGACCACCACCGCCCCGGACCGTATTCCGTATCGTAATAAGCGGTTTTCACCTGTTTGCGCTGCAGGTACTCAGGCGTGTTCATCCCGAAGACCTCCATCGGCAGCGCATCCACGCCCGCCACGTCCCTCAGTACGAAGTCCGGGAACACGTCTTCCTCGCCGTCATAACGCAAAGGCTTGAGAAAGGCCCGTTTTTCCTGCCACAGCTTCTCTTCGACGACTTTCTCATAACCTGAATCCAGGGGGATAAAGCGTTCGCTGACCGTCATCAGCGCCACATCGATAACGGTGCCGCTGCTGAACTTCTTTTCAGGCGGGTCAGTTTCGGCGATCACTACCACCTTCGCTCCCCGGCGCCAGTCACCCAGCTCACGGGAAAAACTCCTTTTAAGTCGCTGGAGCACGTCATCAGGCAGGAGCAGATCAGGAAAACCCGCAAAAAAACCCAGGGGTAATGTCTCATCAAGCCGGGCTTCACGCTCTGGTGACCAGCTGGTCAGAATGGATACCAGAATAAGCCGTCTCTGCTTCCTGATTGCCTCGTTGAGATTCTGCCAGTTACTGGTGGCCACCGGCGTATCTTTATGTGTCAGCAGCAGCAACGCTTTGGGGAGTGGGACGCGCCCGACCTTTATCTTTGCTGCGAATTTATGGAGCCTTGAGCCGACCCATTCTGCCGAGCGCTTTTTATTCTTTTCATAAAACGGATACCAGACGTTGATTTCGGCCTGCTCCCACATCAGGTGAAGCAGTCCCAGCAGGCGCATGGAGGGACGTTTTCTTCGCCTCTCCGGCCCGTGACCTGCGTTTACATTTTCCCGGGTATGCTCAGAAGGCGCTTTTTTGCTCAGCCCGGTAGGCAGACGCACCACAATGGTTCCGTCCTCGGTGGCCCTCACAACATCACTCTGGTAGATTTCGGCCTGACGTTTATCCGCCCACACGGAGTAAAACCGGCAGTCTGTGTTGTGCTGATGCCCTGTATAAGCGAAAGAGGAAAGCCAGCACCGTTTCGTGTCGTCAGAGTAACTCACTTTCAGCCGGCGCTGAGGGGGCTCTGTTTCCCGGGGCTGGCAAAGGCAGGTCACCACCGTGGTCTTTTTGTTATCGCGGGCGCGCTTAAGCCAGCGCTGCCAGGTCCCGGTTTCCTCCTGCTGGAAGGCCTCAGTAGCGTCCTGCTCACCGCGCTGCCCAAGGAAATGCACCGCGTAGATTTTCTTTTTTGTCATTCCCGCATCCCCCGTCCGAAATTACGTTTTCCCCCCGCACCGGAAATCACGCATTTATTTGTCCTGACACGTCACCGGCGTGGATTCATTCCACAGTCTTTCGAATTCTGTGTTATATTCAGCAGCAACTGCTTTATTATCAAAAACTGCCAGTACATTTTCTGCATTCCGCTTTTCAGCCGACGAGGTGTAATTAAACGACCCGGTTTCGGTATTCATTCCGTCAGCCACAATAAACTTGTTGTGTATGATGTTGTAGCGGTCATCCGTACGGACCGGCACCTCGCTGCAGGCCAGCAGGGATACCAGCGAATAGCGGCCGTGACTGACCTTTTCATCCGCCACCAGGCGGACCGCCACGCCGCGCTGCGACTGGCTTATCAGCGCATCTGCGACGGGCCTGCTGGTGAATTCATAGGCCGCGACGTCCAGCGTTTTCCAGCTCCCGCGATGAGATTCAGGATAAGACGCTGCGCGGTTCCGCCCGGTGAAAAACCCACGGCAATGTTGTCTCCGGCGGACGCAGACACACTGAATACGCCAGACAAAATAAATAAACTGACCCGCACGCTTTTCATTATTTATTCTTTTCCTGAAAAAATAACTGAATGGTATTATGCCCCCGTTCCGTCGCGGAATAACAGCGCACAGACACAGTAAATAGTAATTTAAAATAGCAGGCATTCTCTCTGAGATTCATTCTGCGTCAGAACGTAAAAGGGGTGGCCGTGTTATACATGACGTTGTGTCTTTTCCTGATGGTGATGAGCCTGAATGAACTTTTCTCCCTCCGTCACGCCGCAGCGGAAGTCAGGGCCGGAACCGTTCTGCTGGCATCCGCCATTATTCTGCTTCCCCTGACGCTGGCTGCACCGGTTCTCGCGGGGTTCTGGACGGCAGGGAATGAACTCACGCGGCACACCCTGGACGTGGTCTCCGTGTCAGCCCAGTGGACGGGAGCGGCAGGTGCGGTTCTCCTGAGCGGCCTCTATTTCATGCTGGCCCGGCGCGCCGGAAAGCGTTTCTGGTACACCGGCGCTTTCATCGCCTCGGCGCTGCTGGCGTTCATCTTCGCCAACAGTCTGTGGTTCGTGTCGCACAGAGACGCCGCCATCGCGTCGCCGGTGCTGCTGGGAGAAGGTGAGGAAGACTGCGACGCGCCGGCCTTTCTCGTTCGCTATCATCCGGATGAGCCCTCTGAATGGCGCTGTCCCACCGGCGTGGTGCTGATGGGCGAATCCTCGCATCCTTTCCTGCCCTGGCCGGACTACCGGCAGGGAAAAAGCCGTCAGATGAGCGACAATATCAACGCCCTGATAAAGAACGCGCAGGGGAAATCAGAAAAGAAAGCAGGATGATGCACCGGAGTTACCCTGCCAGGGTTGCCGGGTTACAGACAGCGCCATAATCGGTTATATAGATCAGTTAATCAGACCAGTATCAGGATTCAGGAAATGAATGTCAGCGATGAAGCCCTGCTGAAATCGCGTATCAACCAAACAGACTTAAGCAGAATAAAACACAACGTGTCGGTACACGGGGGGCACGCTGGAGGAAGCGGTAGAAAGCCTTGCAAACCGCTTCCGGGCCCTGACATGGGTTATCACGTTCAGCGCGCTGCTAATGGCTGCTCTGCTGGTATTCAGCTCCCCCGTCAAAATTATTGCAGGTGGAGTGTCATTTTTGATCGTGATTGCAAAAGTGCTCTCCGCCCAGCCCGTAACGCTCGCTTGGAAATGCTGGCGTCACCGGAGAGCTGACAGTCGTTAATTATCCTGTGACCTGGTTTCCAAGTTCGTATTGCTTATCGTTTAAAACTTGCAATACCCGTTTTCTGTCCAGTTTAAGCCCGTATTTACGTGAAACTGCCGGGCAGAATTCTTATGTTGACCCTGATTTCTTACCACCGTAATCTCAAATAAGCAAAACGATAAGCTGTCAGAACAGCACCCGCCCTTAGCCCGTCTTGAGGCTTACATTTAATTCGAATAATTTACTGTGGAAAAAACATGACGAAAACGGACTGGTTAATGAAGTTCCGGCGTTGCCGCTCAATGGATACGCTGGAGACCGTTTATGAACACCTGAAGTACGAAGGCGACCCAATAGAAGAATATGCTATGACCTCAGCATACGATCACCGTAAAGCTGAACTGACAGTCGGGAAACTCTTTGACCGTGTTCCAGTTCATGTATGGAAGTTAGTGAACTGAGTGTACATTTAAAGTCTTGCCAGTCTTTTTCGATAACGGGAACCGCATTCGCAAATTTTTTGCGTGTGCGGTTCCCGTTGAACAAGCCGATAGGCGCGTTAGTAAGAATGATGCTTTATCCACATGTGCACAGGCTCGATCCAATAAATATTCCAGTTAGATCCTTATAGCTCCCAATAGATCCCGTTATCTCTCAGGCCTTGTGCCTCCTGCGTTCAGGCCAGTTACAGATGTGCGCTGGTGGGATAAACATGTGTGCTGGCGGGATTAACGTGTGTGCTGGCGGGCTGGTAATGTGTGCTGTTGGGATGTAATGTGTGTGCTGTTGGGATAAAGGCGATCTTTATGCACAGTAAGATCCTGTGACTACTAAGTGAGATAATTGTATGAAAGATGAGTCATTTATTGGCGATGCACTCTACAGTGACATGATCAGCAAGGACAAACAACTCACAGTAAATTCCAATAATACCGTACAGCCTGTAGCGCTTATGCGTCTTGGCGTTTTTGTTCCCAAGCCCACAAAATCTCAGGGCGAAAATAATGTAGTGGATGCATCTGAATTATTCTCTCAGTTAGAGATAGCACGGGCTGAGGGATATGATCACATTAACATTTCTGGGCCACGTCTCAATATGGACAGCGATTTTAAGGTCTGGATTGGGGTTATTTATGCATTCAGTAAATATGGTCTGGCATCAAACAAGATCGAACTGAAGTTTACTGAGTTTGCCAAAGGGTGTGGATTTTCTGCTAAACGAATTGATGCCCGTCTCCGGCTTACCATTCACGAGTCCTTAGGAAAATTACGTAATAAATCAATCTCTTTCAAGCGCGGGAGTGATGCGAGAGGAAGTTATCAGACAGGCCTTCTAAAGACCGGTTATTTTGATGCTGAGAGAGATATTGTTCAGCTGGAAGCTGATGAAAAACTGTGGGAGCTGTTCCAGTTAGACTACAGAGTCCTTTTGCAGCACCACGCCATTAAAGCACTTCCAAAGAAGGAAGCCGCACAGGCGATTTATACTTTTATTGAAAGTCTTCCTGCCAATCCGATTCCAGTCAGCTTCTCAAGATTGCGAGAGCGCCTTTCTCTCAGCAGTTCTGTCAGTGAACAAAACCGTACGATCAAAAAGGCACTTGAGCAGTTACAGAACATCGGTTATCTGGAGTTTTCGCTCGTCCATAAAGCCCGCGAAAACTTTGTTATCATTCATAAACGTAACCCCAAGCTGAAACCTTCCGACATCTGAGTGTGTGCTGTTGGGATAAATACCTGTTCGTCACGGTCGTCTCCGGCTCTGAAGCAACGTCCCTGCCGGTGAATCCGCCAGCACACATATTCGGTCATTGAGTAATTATTTACCCCGCCAGCGCACATTTTTGCACATTAAAAACAGAATTTTTACCCGCCATCACACACATTGGGCCGGTTGCTTAATGGTTATCTTTAACCTGGATAACTTGCAGTTATCTGCAGCCCGCCAGCACACATTTACTCCTGTTTAAAATTCATGAGAGATACCCGCCAGCACACATAATTGCATCTCAGGACGTTACTTAAACCCGCTAGCACACACATTTGTATGTTCTAAACCCGTCAGCACACACCGAGCATTGGATTACTTCATCTATACCCGCCAGCGCACATAATTTCAGGTTCATATCCGTTGAATCCGCAGCAACGGATTTCAGCGCAGAGAGCGGAACCATCCCGCCAGCACACATATCCAGGTGTTAGGTTGAGAAATTGTATGTCCGGCCGTAAATTTGTCGTGCTGGCCTGGTCATGTCTGGCTGTATCGATGCGCGATGAAGAGAGGGTCTGGTCATTCTGCTTGCTAATGTACAAGGAATGGTTTCCCCGCCAGGACACACATGTGTTCATTACTCATACATCATCCCTCCGGCGCACATGTTTCCTGAAGAGAATTCAGTATCCCGTCAGCACACATTTTTATCTCAGAGATTAAAGAAAGCAGCCAATAGGCATTAAAAGACAAGTTTGGTTTTGAAGCAGTTTTACGGCTGTATGGTATTTCTGCATAAATTCATCAGACCTGACCCGTGTGGTGACCGACAATTTAATCTGAAACAAGCATTTGGCGTTTATTACAGGTGGTGTAATGAACGTGACTTCAATCCTGTGAATCCTGGGCTGATAAGTGAGCAGCATACCGCTTACCTGAGCGTTGCAGGGATGATATATGGGAATTTCAATCTGAAATATAACTGTAATTATCAATAAAATCAGTAATATATTTGATTATTAACTGAGGGTAGGTGCTTGTCAGTTTGCGTTTGACTGATGAAGGCTGTTTTAAAATTCTGCATTACATGGATAACTTTTGAATGACAGACTAAAGAAAACTGTCAGTTAGCATATTCTGTGTTTGTACAACTTTTTTATGATTTAACGAAATAAGTTGATCTGACCTTTTTCAGATGTACAATCAGTTTCAAAATTGACAACGGAACGGTTAAATGAAAAGTCATTACGGTGGCGTGGATGAGACAGCCCGCAGAGCGAGCGCGATGCTGCGGAGCATGAGCGACGATATTTCAGTCAGAAGAAATGAGTTTGGTCTTGATCAGTACTATCAGACGTTCACGCGCAATTCCGTGGCTAACCTTCCCAAACTAAGCCGCCGTGCCGTTGAGCAAGCTATTGAAGAAATGGAATCGCAGGGACATGTTTTTGGTAAAAAAGATGCCGGTAACACCCGGCATTACGCCCTGACCATCCAGGATGTTGTCGATATCTATGCTCACCGTAAAGTGCCTAAATATCGTGATGTGCACGCGGGGGATGGGCCTTTTGTTATTTTTGTTGTGAACCTGAAAGGCGGGGTATCGAAAACCGTCAGTACGGTGACTCTGGCACATGGCCTGCGGGTTCATCAGGATCTTCTTCAGCACGATCTTCGTATACTGGTTGTTGATCTCGATCCCCAGGCCTCGAGTACCATGTTTCTCAGCCAGGAAAACAGTATTGGTTCCATAATGGAAACAGCTGCACAGGCCATGCTTAATGATCTGGATGCTGGCCAGCTCAGAGAGGACATCATTAAACCCACCATTATCCCCGGTGTTGATGTTATTCCTGCTTCTATTGACGATGGTTTTATTGCAAGTCAGTGGAATGATCTTGTCAGAGAGCATTTGCCTGACAGGCTTCCCTCTGAAGTGTTGCGCCGGACGATTATTGATCGTGTCGGTTCTGATTACGATTTCATCTTTATTGATACTGGTCCTCATCTCGATGCCTTTATGTTGAATGCTCTCGCCGCGAGTGACCTGCTGCTGACGCCCACACCGCCCGCACAGGTCGATTTCCACTCCACCCTTAAGTACCTCACGCGGCTGCCTGAAATGATTGAGCAGCTTGAGGAAGAGGGCATCACGCCGCGGATAAAGGGAAATATTGGCTTTATGTCGAAAATGACCTCGAAGCGGGATCATGAAATGACACACGGCCTCGCCCGTGATGTTTTTACCTCTTACATTCTTGACGCGACATTGCCCAGGCTTGACGGATTTGAACGCTGCGGAGAAAGCTTCGACACCATTGTGAGTGCCGATCCCAGTTCCTATCCAGGAAGCGCTGAGGCGCTCAAGAAAGCGAAGCGTGAGGCGGAGCGTTTCACTCAGGCCGTATTTAAAAGGATTGAATTCATCAGAGGTGTGAAATGAAAAAGGAAATGGTCAAGCTGGGCCGGCAGCTGGGTAATTCCAGTTTTTCAAAAATGATGAACGAGTCAGACAGCGAGCGGGTGTTTACCCTCAAGTCCGGTGCTCAGGCCCGGTTTGTCCTGACCAAGATACTGCATGACGACATCGAAACGCAGACGTTCGTTGATGCCACCGTAAACGGCCGTGACCAGGCATTTCTGACGCGCGATTCGGTCAGTGATATTTCGCGGACCATCCGGCTCCAGCAGTTCTTTCCTGCCATCGGACGTGAGGTTAATGGTCGGACTGAGATACTGGATGGTTCACGACGTCGTGCCGCTTGCATTTACAACGGAACCGCATTTGAGGTTCTGGTGACGCGTGATGCCTTGTCTCTCTCTGATGCCAGACAACTGGCCGTGGACATCCAGACAGCAAAAGAGCATACGCTGCGTGAACTTGGAAAACGCCTCAGACTCATGTATCCGGAAGACATGAATCAGTCCGAGATAGCCGCTGCTGAAGGGCTGTCGGCCGCCAAGGTAACCCGGGCTTTTCAGGCTGCCGCGGTGCCAGATGAAATCATTGCGGTTTTCCCCTCTTTCAGCGAGCTTTCTATCAGTGACTACCGGGCCCTGCTGGAGGTGACGGATAAAGCACGGGCAAGACAGATCACCACTGACGCCTTAGTCGGTTGCGTCCGCAGCCGGATGGAAGAGGATGCATCTCATGATATGGCCGAGCCCGCTTATAAGAACCGGATAATCAGCTATTTTCGTGCTGAAAGCGAAGGACCCCGCAAAGCTGCGGGCAGCAAAAAAATCGTGACAGAGAAGCTGGCGGAGTTTACTGATAAAAAGCAGTTCGCCCGAAAAAAAACCGATGCTGATAAACGTCTTGTCACTTACGAATTCTCCCGTCTTTCTGCGGCCTGTCAGGCTGAGCTTGATGCCGCCGTACGAAGCGTCATTGATCGCATGATGACTAGGTCTGTAAATGACCAGTGATCAGACCCTGCTGACGATGCCTCTGTGAGAAAGTATCAGAAATTAAGAATAAAGTCTTACCCAGAGCGATATTGAATTAAATAATTGATTTAATTGAATAAATTAAAATTATTTCAGCCTGAAATTCCCACTGTTTTTAATTAAGTTATCCCGACGTTAAGTCGGCTTTCTGTCAGTGACCAGAGCGCCGGGATTATCATCAGGCATAAGTAAATAAGGATGTGGATACTATTCCAGCTCGCCTGAGTTGCTGAAAAGGCGGGTATTCTCACTGATTTAAGGCATACAGGCTGGAGAATACCTCGCGTTAGCACAAAAACCTTTTTCATGAAGAGCAGCTGTTCGTCATTAATAAGGGTTTCGAAACCTGCCAGTTGGGTATCCGTTCGGGCCCGCATTCGCGTCACAAAGCCAGTCCTGATATTACGTAAGACGGTATTTGTGTTCGCAACCGCGGTAAAGGCAGGCGGTGATTCGTGAAAATGGAGTTTCCCCTGCGCCGGCCTGAACAGTACAGAGAGCCTGATGCCCTTTTATTGGAAGAACCGGAGGAACACCTCAGTCATGTGAACCTGAAAAAGCTCATGAACACGCTGGCACCCGAACGGCAGATGCAGCTTTTTGTGTCCAGGCACAGCAGCCATATCTCATCGCGCCCCGGTCTTCGGAGTGCCATTCTGCCGGGTGAGAGCCGGCCAGTGGCTCTGCGGGAGCTCCCCGAAGATACGGCACGTTTTTTTATCAAGGCCCGGATATTAATGTGCTTGAATTCACGCTGGCGCGGTGGGTCATTCTGGTTGAAGGGGATTCCGAATTCGTTCTGACCGACGCGTTTTACCGCAATCTTATGGGCAGAGCGCCAGAAGACGCAGGAGTGCACATCGTCGCTATCGGCGGTACTAGTTTCTACTGCTACTTTGAGCTGGCGCGTATTCCGGGCAACCGCGTTGCTGCGCAGAGAGACAATAACGGCGACTGTCAACGGAACTGTGATGAACGCTTTGCCGACATGACCAGTCCGGAGAGGAAGGTGTACGGGGATGAAGATGCTTCACGCTCCACCTTTGATATCTGTGTTTACCGCGATAATACTGAACTGTGCGAACGGGTTTTCGCCGGCACCCGCCGTCGGATTAGCGTCAAGGAATACATGCTCGCCAGTAAAGCTTGGGACGCTTCTCGGCTGCTGGAGAAGGGAGCACGGATGACCGTACCTGCATATAAATCAGAGGCGATTGCGTGGATAAACGCGTAGTCTTCGCGGTTGCGGGTTCGGGTAAAACCACACTTCTCAGAGACAGTCTGCGTGAAGGCAGTCAGGCCCTGCTCCTGACGCACACACGAAATAACGCATTGCACCTGCGTGCCAGAGTCATTCAGCGTTTTTGGTTTCATCCCGGAAGGGACCCGTGTGATGACGTGGTTCGGGTTTCTTCATGATTTCTGTTGCCGGCCCCTGTTGCAGTATGAGATGCAGATTCGCGGTCTCAGATTTGCTGCTCCTTTACTCAGGGTACCGCGTTCGCAACGGCTACATTTTCAGGAGGCTGCCGGACGAGTCTGCCTCCGGCGTCTGTCCCTGCTGCTGATGCACAGGAAAATGATGGCTGACATCCGCGGACGCCTTGAACGGAACGTTGACGTGCTGTTGATCGGTGAAGTACAGGACTTCGCCGGTCACGATTTTTTAATTTTTTACCTGAATTATGCAGCGCCGGTATTTCCGTATTGCTGGCCGGGGATGACTGGCAGTACAAATTCGACACCGGCCGGGACGGGAATACCAACGTCACATTGGACGATAACATCACCTACCAAGAAACCTGTTTTACAGAGGCGGGTATGTTGCCAGACGGGGAAACCCTCAGCAAAACGTGGCGCTGCTCACAGACAGTATGCGAGTTTATCTCATCAGATCTGCATATACCTGTCGAAGCACACATACCCCGTCAGGGCCGGACTGAAACCGTGAAAGATCATGAGCAGGCGACGGCACTTTTCGCCGATGACGGCATTACCAAACTGTTTTACCGTGAGCATCACCGCTACGGCTGTTTTTCAATGAACTGGGGCCAGTTAAGGCCTTAACAACTTGATGATGTCTGCATTGTGCCGGGCAGCACGCAGTGGCCGTGTCTCACTCGCAGCCGTCTGAGTGACCTGCCGCCGTTAACGTGAAACAAACGGTATGTCGCCTGCTCGCGCGCCCGTGGCCATGCTTGGCTTGTGCCAGAAACGCTTCTGCGGTCATCGAGGCAGCAGGAATCGCCCGCCACGGATCATAACCGCATTAACCGCCGACCGGCCTCATCGGCATCCATGGAGAACCGCACGCCGAGCTGGCGCGTCACGTCCAGCGCAAACACCCGCGTATACCATCCGGTCGACTTTGCATCCTTATTGCCCATCAGGGTCTGAATGACCTTTTGCGGTACCTGGTGCTTAACAAGGTGCATCGCAAACGAATCCCGGAACGCCCTGGGCGTGACCGGCCGGATGGAGAACGTGACGCCGTCACGCTTTGCGGTCTCCACCGCCTTACTTATCCAGCTGCGGGTGGTGTCTTCGCTCCGGAAATCCCAGAGCCTTGCGCCGGCGGCGGGCTGCGCGGTCGCAAACCATTCCCTGAGCCGCTGGACGAAGGCCGGATCGGTGAGCGGCACGTCCCGTGGCGGGTTATCGCGCATCTCCGCCTGCGCCTCCTGCTCAGCCTGCTGTTCTTCTTTTGTCGGGCGCCCGAGGCGACGGGACCGGGTGCCGGCAGACTCTTCCAGCCTGCGCTGCTTGAGCGTGCTGAGCACCGCTCAGCGGATCGTCCAGCACAAAATCCCCCTTAGTCAGCGGCAGTATTTCATTGAGCCGGCCGCCGGTGTTCAACAGCGTATCGATAAACAGGCGT
>Ga0157370_10002398_pt1 | contig 22589 bp, 25 predicted proteins | sample C35metaG_FD_113463 | JGI IMG/M metagenome (GOLD analysis project Ga0157370, IMG submission 113463) | Corn rhizosphere microbial communities from Kellogg Biological Station, Michigan, USA - C3-5 metaG | ecosystem: Host-associated > Plants > Roots > Rhizosphere > Soil | place: USA: Michigan...
ATATTTGCACTCGAAACAGCGCGGGATAGAGCAGTAGGCAGCTCGTCGGGCTCATAACCCGAAGGTCACAGGTTCGAGTCCTGTTCCCGCTACTAAGAAAAGAGAATCAGAAATGGTTCTCTTTTTTCGTTTACTGTATTTGGATAAGGGCTTATATCGGCCGCGACGGACACAGGTTCAAATCCTATTTCCATTACTAAAAAGCTTAGGAGAAATTTGGAGCTTTTTCTTTTTTTGTCACTCTTATCGAATGAAAATAACAATTTAATAATATAAGCGGATATTTTCAATAAAAGTTGTATATTTGCACCCGAACATCGCGGGATAGAGCAGTAGGCAGCTCGTCGGGCTCATAACCCGAAGGTCACAGGTTCGAGTCCTGTTCCCGCTACTAAGAAAAGAGAATCAGAAATGGTTCTCTTTTTTGTTTATAATGTTTTTTAAAGGCTATGACAAGGTTATATTATATGTGATAACTGTCTAATTGTCTGATATTTTGCATTTACTCTTTGCTGCTTCATTCTAAATCACTACTTTTGCCGCCGCTAACAAAGGCACATATTACAGAAGCATCATTATGAATATGAAAAAGATTGTTGAGTACAGAAAGCTACTTGACGTTACTAAAACAGCTACACTTAAAGAACTTAAGACTATTTACAGGAACAGTATGAAAGACTGTCACCCTGATACTTGTACTACTGACGAGGAGCGCCATGCAGCAGAACACAAAAGTAAAGAGATCATTGAAGCTTACCACTTTTTAGTAAGTATAGCTCCTGAAACTGCTGAAAAAAACGCGGCTGAGTATGCTAAAACAACATCAACTTCAGGAATTCTTGACTTCTATATGGAAAATCAGGCATTATATATAAATTTTGTTGATGGAAGCTGCTACGAGTATTTTGGTGTACCGAAACAGGTTTATATCAAAATGGTAAATGCAGATTCTCAGGCACGTTTTGCACGTCGTCACATCTATGGTACTTACCTTTACAGAAGTGCTATTAAAATAGTAGCTAACGCTGAATAATATAATTTAGGTTACTCTTATAAAAAACTCCCCTGTAAAACAGGGGAGTTTTTTTATTTCTCTTTTTGATAAGTGTATGTTTTAGAGCTTTGTGGGAAATAAAGAATCAATTTATCACCATTAATTTTAAAATACATGCTTCCTGTAGTACCATCGTCAAACTGGGCATTTATAACCTGATTGTTTTCCTGCTCTGAAATCGTAAATGGCCCCGCTTTAACTTTGTCGTAAATAACCTGCATATAATTATTTCCTTCAATCTCAACATATGCAATTTTTAGATTATCGGCATAGGCTTCTATATCTTTTTTTAATTGATCCGTAAGGCCTTTACCAAGAGTTTTGGCAGTCTCCGTAACGGTTGCTTTTCCTGTAGCAACATCAAGGCTACAGTTTATAGTTGTATACGTAATAAGTTTCCATTTACCCTGTAAATCTGTTACAGTTGCTTTTTGTGCCCATAATGGCATAAAAAAAGAACAGGTAAAAAGAACAAGAAATAACTTTTTCATAAATAGTTAATATAGGATTTGCAGCAAAAATAAAAAAAGCCTCTTAATAATAAGAAGCCTTTAAGATTTTGTAAATATAGCAGGTTTATGCTTTTATAAAAATAAATTCTGCAGTTTGTCCCTGTCCTGTTCTTAAAACAGAAAGTTTCTTTTCTTTTATAGATATACCGGTTTCAGAAGTAGTTGCATCGCTCCATGTAGTTGTCATAACCTGACCGCCTTCTACCTCTTTAAGAGTATAAGTTCCGTTTTTTTCCTTACCACCCATATTTTGTTTAAGGGCATTGCCTGTAAAACTGGCAGTAGAGTTTTTAAGCTGTGCAGCAGCCTGTGTCATTGCATCATTTATCTGTGTTGTAATATCCGGCGTAAGTTGTGCTTTTAAATCGTCTGGAATTGTTACTGTTCCGGTAGTAACATCAAGATAAACACCATTTGTGCTTAATCCTATCAACTTCCAGTTGCCCTGAAGGTCTTTATCAGTAATTTTTTGTGCCGAAGCCGCAGCGCAAACAGACAGGGCAAAAAATAAGTAAATCAGCTTTTTCATAGTTTTTATTTTATAGGATCATAAAAGTATTTAATTTTTTAAACCAACATAAAAGTTTAACAAATAAAAAATAATTTATAAAATTTTTCAAAAGGCTATTGTTTGGTAATAAGTAGCTTAAAAATGCTAGTTGTCGATTAATAGTTAAAACATAATATACAGAGAAACCAAATTGTAACTATTGCCGTAACTTGGTAGTAAGGAGCCGTATATGTAGTAACATTTTACCGATATTCTTACAATTTTATGCGTAGCTATATTATTTATTCAAAAATTAAATATATTTGGGTATGAAAACAAATGGCGATATAATTCTTATAGAAGATGATGCAGAAGATAGGGAGATCCTTATTGAGGCATTTGACCAGGTGATGACCGAAAATAATTATGACAACCGACTTGTCGTTATTGAAGATAGTTCTGTCGTAATAAATTACCTGAAAACAACCAAGACAGAGCCTTTTTTAATGTTGTCTGACATTAATATGCCAAAAATAGATGGGTTTACATTAAAGGATCAGATAAGCAGGGATCCTGAACTGAGTCTTCGTTGTGCTCCTTATCTGTTTTTGACCACATCAGACACCATAGATTATATTTCAAGGGCCTATCAGATATCTGTTCAGGGGTATTTTGCTAAGCCGGTAACTTTTTCGGGCTACAAAAAGCTTATAAGTGATATTTTATCCTACTGGAAACTTAATAAAACCCCATATAATATTTAGAAATACATTCGCCTTATACAATATTATAATTCCCGATTACGCTACGTTATCGGGAATTTTTGTTTTTTGGCGGAGCATTTTTTTTTAATTACTAAAAATAGTTACCTTCATTCCTGAAAAATTGTGAATATGATTAAGCACTATCTTTTTTTATTTCTTTTTCCGCTTTGTTGCCCTGATGTATCTGCCCAGGCGGGGCCGGGTTCTAACCCTATAGATGATATTTTAAAGGAATGTAGGGATGATAAAGAGAATAGAAATCCTGACGGAAGTATACAATGCGAATATGCAGCAAGGATTGCGTGGGAAAAGGAGATTGATAAAACCTATAAAATGCTGTTAGCAATTCTAAATGCCGAAGAAAAAAGACTGCTTAAGATTTCGCAGAAGGACTGGATTACTTATAGGGATAATGAAATGCTTTATGCAAGCGTGTTCTATAAGAATATGAAAAGCGAAACATGGCTGGTTGTAAATGCTGTAAGGCTTACAAGTATATTTAGAACACGGGCTCTAGAACTTCAGGAATATTATGATATGAAACTACTTGATGGTGATTAAGATTGTGTATTTGTAGTGTAACGAAAAATAATTGTTTGCTACTAATATTAAGGATAAACCTATATAGATTTTAAATTATTCCAACATTAAAAGAATAAAAGATGCAGGCACACAAAATTGATTACCAGATTCATGGTGAAGAAATGCAATATGTAGAGATAGAGCTTGACCCGCAGGAAGCTGTTGTAGCAGAGGCAGGAAGTTTTATGATGATGGATAACGGTATTCGTATGGATACCATTTTTGGAGATGGTTCTAATCAAAATGAGGGGATCATGGGTAAACTTTTCTCAGCAGGTAAACGTCTGCTTACAGGAGAGAATCTATTTATGACTATATTTTTAAATCAGGATAAATTTAAGCGCAGGGTTAGCTTTGCCTCACCATACCCGGGAAAAATTGTACCTCTGGACTTAGGACGTTTCGGAGGTAAATTTATTTGCCAGAAAGACGCTTTTCTTTGTGCGGCAAAAGGGGTAACGGTAGGAATTGAATTTTCTCGTAAGCTTGGCCGGGGACTTTTTGGTGGTGAAGGCTTCATTATGCAAAAACTGGAAGGCGACGGTCTTGCGTTTGTGCACGCCGGAGGTACACTGGCACGTAAAGAGCTTATGGAGGGAGATATACTTAAGGTAGATACGGGCTGTATTGTAGGTTTTTCTCAGACTGTAGATTATGATATTGAATTTATAGGGGGTATCAAAAATACGGTTTTTGGTGGTGAAGGTTTGTTTTACGCTACACTTCGTGGGCCGGGAACTGTATTTATACAATCGCTTCCGTTCAGTAGGCTGGCAGGCAGAATATATGCTGCAGCGCCACAGGCGGGAGGACAGCAAAGGGATGAAGGCAGCATTTTAGGCGGCCTTGGGAATCTTCTTGATGGCGATAACAGATTTTAAGTAATTTCCGGAATATTATAAAAAGGGCTTCGGCTCTTTTTTAGTTACGTTTCGTATATTTGAATAATAACATGCAGGTAGGGTAAAACCATCTATTGTTGTTTTGTGTTCGGCATAACAATTGTACACGCTTTTCCGTTTTATAAACATAAAAACAAGATATACTATAATGAAAATAAGACTATTGCTTTCGGCATCACTTTTTCTAATGCTTTTTTCTATAAAAAGCATGGCGCAGGATAAAAATTGTGATGTAAGGCAGCTTCAGGCAGGTACCTATGATTTTGCTCTTGCAAATCTTGATTCTATAACTAAATATGTTAAAAGCGCACAAATTACAGCTGTGTTTGAATTAAGTGAAAAGGGAGAAGTAAAAAGTATAGACTATTATCTTGCCTATGGCGCTAAAGAACAAAAGAAAATAAAAATTTGGAAAGGGCTTGAAACGTTTGTTCAGGAAAGTTTTTCCCGTTGTCCCGATTCTCATTTTTACAATGGTAGTGAACAAGTGGTAAAAGCCAGTTTTGAAATTCCGCTTACAAAAGATGGGATAATCAAAACAAAGAAAGCTCTTGAAAAAAGTCAGGGGTATATAGCTGAGGGTACTAAACCTAAGGATGTTCCTAAAGACAGCAAATATAAACTGGAGATAAAGAACTTTGTAGTAGGGAAAAAGACACTTGAACCATTTGAAAAAGAAGGTGCTATGGATTACGACAGGTCTAAAATGGTAAAATTGTCGGATATATTTTCTATGGCATTTGACGTTGTAAAGCCTGAGGGAAGTAAAACAACATATATTACATACAAAGTATACGAAAAAGTAGACAACAAGGCAAGAGTAGTTACATCAGAATTATGGAGACCGGTCGTGGATGGTAAAGTAACTCTTTCAGTAAAGGGAATACGCGATTCTTATCCGGGAGTTAAGCATATTAAAGAAGGTGAAGAATTTGATTTTAATATTCAGATTTCATTTCACAATTAGAAGCGTTCTCATAAAATACAAAAATCCCGATGTAGTAATACAGTCGGGTTTTTTTGTGCTCAGATGTGGCTTTTAGAATACAATCTGTATATTTGAACTTTGGCTTTAGGGGTATTCTGAAAAGAATTGAGAGAGTCCCTTTGAACCTGATGCGGTTGATACCGGCGTAGGGAAAAGCGTAGGGATACTCATATCTCCTAATTCCTTTTTTTGGAAGCTCTATTGCAATATTTTTTGAATAATAACAAAATATGAAGAGTTTCTATGTCCAAATTATATAAATATCCATCAGTACTTACTATTGCAGGAAGTGACCCAGGCGGTGGTGCAGGCATTCAGGCCGATCTTAAAACTTTTGCAGCTTTAGGATGTTATGGCATGAGTATAATAACTGCGCTTACAGCTCAAAATACCTGTGGAGTGAGAGCAATACATACTGTTCCTGCTGATTTTGTAAAAGTGCAGTTAGAAACAATATTAGAAGATATTCAGCCTGATGCTATTAAGATTGGAATGGTACATAGTGTTGATCATGTAAATGTTATTACAGAGGTATTACAGCAATATCCTGATATACCCATAATATACGATCCTGTAATGATATCTTCAAGTGGACACCAACTAATAGTTGACGACGCAATATTATCAATTATAGAGAAATTATTTCCGCTATCAGCGCTTATTACACCTAATATGGATGAAGCTTCGCTGTTGGCAAATATGCAGGTAAAAACAGTTGAAGATATGCATAGTGCCGGTTCAAAAATTATGGAGACGAGACCCGGAGCACTTTTACTTAAAGGGGGCCATCTGGAATCTGAACAATTAACATCGTTACTTTTTGATGCTTCAGGAATTGTAAAAACATTACATACAGATAAGGTTATTACCAAAAATACTCATGGAACAGGTTGTACGCTTTCATCTGCAATAGCGTCTTATGTTGCCCGTGGCTTGCCATTATCAGACGCGGTTGCCCAGGCGCAGGATTATGTGTATGATGCTATTTTGCAAGCTGCCGATGTTCTATGTGGTAAGGGTAATGGTTCATTGAATCATTCGCATGATCCTCAGAAAATGATCAAGCAGGAAATAGGAAAATAGCTTTACTTACTAATTGCTTTTAAAAATGATTTAAACATTTAAGTTTGTATGTATTTTGTTATTATTTTAGAAACCAATCCAATTTACTATATGAAATCATTTTACCTTTTTATTGCATTGTTGTGCATCACACCTTTTTATGGACAAAAAATAAAAACCATGAATAAAGGAAAAGTTGACGCTAAAAATTATTCAGTCACAATTCCATACCAAGACATAAGAGGGTTAGTAATTGTTGAGGGAGTAATAAATGGTAAAACGTATAAATTTATTCTTGATACAGGTGCTGTTACTGCCATTTCGCCAAAACTTTATTCTGAATTAAATCTACCATCTGTGGGTAATATAAATGTAGATGATTCCAGCGATATAAGAGAGAATATGAAAGTGGTTACGATGCCTGCCATCCATTTGGGAGGTTTAACCTTTAGCAATATTCCTGCTGTTGTAGGAAGTGACGGGCCATTCTTTCAATGCCTTGGAATTGACGGTTTTTTAGGGAGCAATTTCATGCGTAACTCTATTGTTAAGTTTTCTTATAAAACTAAAACCATAACTTTTACAGATAAACCGGGAGAGTTTAATTTAAATAAGAAAGAAGGAACAGAACTTTTGAAGGATAAAATGCAAAGCAACCCTCATTTAAGGATAGATTTTAATGATGGAGAAATAAAAGGCAGTGAGATAGTGACATTTGATAGTGGTATGACGGACTTTTATGACTTGTCCGAAAAAGTATATAATACTTATTTTAAAGATACAAATCTTTTTAAGGTGCTGAATCAGGCTAATGGCTCATTTTCGTTAGGCATTAATGGAATTGCACCAAATACAATGCAATACAGGCTGCTTTTACCACAACTAACTTTTGCAGGGAATGTGTTTAAAAATATAACTTTTACAACAACTAGCGATAATGGATCGCGAATTGGGGTTGAAATTTTGAAATATGGAGATGTTATCGTAGATTATCCTGGTAAAAAACTTTATTTTAAACCATATAATGAGGGAGATGTAGATCTTGCAGAAAAGAGTTGGCCTGTTCAGCCAATTCTTAAAGAAGGTAAATTTGTAATTGGTATTGTCTGGGATACTACACTAAATGATCGGATACAGGAAGGCGATGAGATACTTAAGTTTGGTGAAATAGATTATGAATCGATTCAACCTTGTGAAGCTCTTGTAACTCTCTTAAGACCAAAAAATGAAGTAGCTGTGTTAAAGCTTAAAGATGTAATTACCGGCGATATAAAAGAAATAGAAGTAAATAAAAAATAAAAAAATACTCAGTTTTTTCTCTTTATTAAGTTTGGCATGAATTATGTATTATTACTGTATCATCAATAAAATAATGAGAAAAAATTTGAGTTAGTTAGTTAATTTAAAAGGGCCCTGTAAGGCCCTTTTTTAATGGTTTTATTTCAGGAATATTATTTGCTGATAAAAGAAGACATTGGTAATCCTGCGTTATTGAAAACATCGGCAGTAGCCACATTATGCCATGCATAACGCACTTTTACAGGTTTGTTAACTTCTTTTGAAGACAGTACTATATTGTCTTTCTGTATTTTTGCATTGGCAGGATGGAATATTCCATCAGTACCTGCAACTTCAAATTGTGTAGATGTCTTTCCGCTAAAACGAAGTCCGGCAGCATTATCAAAATAAACAGTGGCATTATTGCCTTTAATTGATACGTTTTTATACAGCGGACCATTTACAATACCTGTATTTAGATTATAAGTATCGCTTAGTACAAGATTTGCAAGGCGCTCACCAACGGGTCTTTTATTACGTGGATGAATGTCCTCGGTTGTACTTATATCATTTATAACTACCATGCCTGTTTTAGAAACTTCATTTAATACCTTACGTTGGGCATCTCGAATTACTGCGGCTTGATAATCTCCACCATCGTATTTATAAGGGGCTATCTGTACATAATAGAAAGGAAAGTCGTCTTTCCATACTTCACGCCATGAGTTTATAAGTGTACTTAGTGTTTTATCATATACGTCTGAACCTACGTTGGCTTCGCCCTGATACCATAATACGCCCGCAATTTTGTAACCCACAAAAGGATAGATCATAGCATTGTAAGTGCGCCCTCCGGCTACAGGACTCCAGGGTACGGGAGTAACTTTTGAGGCAGCCTGTGCGACAACAGGATCTTTTGCAATAAATGCTTCGGGTATCCATACTTCAGCAGGTGAACCGCCCCAGCTTGAATTTATAATACCTATCGGTATATTTTTTAATTCTTTTTGCAACCGTTCAGCAAAAAAGTAGCCAATAGCGCTAAAATACTTCATCGTCTCCGGAGTACATACATTCCAGTTTCCCGGTACATTCATTTGCGGATGAACAGAAGCAAGCTTAGGAGCTGTATAAAAGCGGATATTAGGATAATTAGCTTTGGCAATTTCAGCTTCTGCGTTATCAATGCCCTGGCTTGCTGTCCATTCCATATTAGATTGTCCTGAACAGAACCAAACTTCGCCGGACATGACATTTTTTATCGTGAGTTCATTATACCCTTTAAAGTTTATAGTAAATGGACCTCCTGCTTCGGGAGTTTTTATAAACACTTCCCAGTAAGCATCTGTTGTAGGCTTTGCTTTATACTCTTGTGTTGTCCATGATGGTTTTATGGTAACATCTTCAAAAGGGCTTGCCCATCCCCAAATTTTGACTTCGGCATTGCGCTGAAGCACCATATTGTCTGAAAAGAAATTGGGGAACGAAACATTTGCAGAGGCGATACCCGTAATAAATAGAAGAATACAGGATATAAAGAAATTTAGTTTTTTCATTATGTATTGTTTGTAGTAATATGTAAATATAAATCTTTTGGTCAATATGACTATTATTCTGTTTTTGTAAAAGTGGACAATGCAAAATAAGAATTAACAAGATTTGATGATAATAGTATTACGTCAATATCTATCATGATATTAATCGCTTAACATCTTTTAACAGATAGTCTCAAATTAAGGTTAATTGTTGTAAAACAATAGTTTATCGATATTTTGTGTGCTAACTTTATTTACAATCATAAAAATTCAACCATGAAAAAGTTATTTTTAACGCTGGGAGCTATATTGGTTTTTGGTATTGCATCAGCACAAACAGATACTACCCGAACAAGGGTAGATAAAAAGAAAACACAAACGCAGCGCGACACGCGTACTAACGCACAAAAAACGCAGGCAGCTCAAAAAAACATTAATGATTTAGAGCAAAACACAAATGCTATCACACCGTCAATGCAGGTACAGCCGGCATTAAATCCTAATTCATCGGCTATGCCTCAGTATACACCACCTGTGTCACCGCCGCCTCCGGCAGCGACAACGACACCTACAGGTACATCGCCAATAAATCCGGTAACACCTGTAAATCCAACATCGCCCACCAATCCATCAACACCAAAACAATAATTCGGAAAGCCTCTTATTCTTAAGGGGCTTTTTTGCACTAAGGCTTTGTTAAATGTGTTATACATACAAAGCCTATTTCTTATTTTTAATATTCAAATTGAAACACCCTAACACGGCGCGCTATGAAAAAAACATCTTACATGACGAAACCTGAAACTAAAAGTAATATTGGTGATCTTGAGCGTATCATCTCTATTGTCGGAGGTGCCTATTTATTATATGATGCCTTAAAAAAGGGCAAGCGCAGCATTCCCGAAATTGGGGCGGCCGGATATATGATATATAGGGGAGTAAGTGGTTATTGTCCGGCGGGAGATGCAGGCAAAAAACTTTTCAGTAAGCCGTCTAAACCATCGGGGTCTAATATCAATACACATATAAGAATGGTTGTAAATCGTCCTGTAAAAGAGGTGTATAATTTCTGGAGGCATTTGGGTAACCTGCCGTTATTTATGGAGCATCTTGAAGCAGTTACTGTTTTAGGTGATACACTGTCTGAATGGAGGGCAAAACTTCCGGGAGGTATAGGTACGGTTAGCTGGAAGGCAGAAATTGTTTTTGATGAGCCATACAGGCATATAGGGTGGACTTCTTTGCCGGGATCGGCTATAAAAAATGCAGGTAAAGTAACCTTTAAGGATGCGGGAGAATTAGGGACGTTAATTCATGTAGTATTTTCATATGAAGTGCCTTTCGGCGCAGCAGGAGAGGAGATAGTAAAATTAATTAATCCTGTATTCGAAAAAACAATTCGTAAAGATGTCTTAGCGTTTAAACGTTACATGGAAACAGGTACTTCACAACAACTTCAGCAGGAAACAGTAAAGATTTATTCCTAACAGAATATTCTTTATTTGCTCCAGGATATTTTTTTAATATACGGTTCAGACTGAATATTATCTACAATATCCATAAGGCGTTTGCCGGCTGATTGTTCCAGTGTAACATAGATAATCAGTTCTTTTTTACGTCTTTCTATCGAAAAATTAGCAAAATCAAGATCTTTATCTTCTAATAGCTTGTTGATTATTTTACGCGGATTTATATCGCCTTTAGCATGTATTGACAAAGATTTTTGATGGAATTTATTGGAAATTCTCTTTTGGATGGGATGCATTCCCCACAATATAACAAGGGATAAAACAGTTGCAGCACTTGATGCAAAATACATGCCTCCTCCCGTAGCCATACCAATACCGGCTACCGTCCATAAACCTGAAGCTGTAGTAAGACCAAGCACAGTTGCAGGTTTTCTAAAAAGTATCGTTCCTGCACCTATAAATCCTATACCACTTACAATTTGAGCCGCAACACGTGAAGGATCTAATTCTGCATAGGATTCCCCTATAATATCATTGAACCCAAAACAGGAGACAAGCATTATTAATGCCGAGCCCATACATACCATCATGTGGGTACGCATACCTGCAGACCAGTCTTTGCGTTCACGCTCCAAGCCAATGGCTGCCCCAAAGAGAGCAGCCAGTATAAGCCGAAGTGATATTTCTGTCCAGGGTAGATCCATTGATAGATTATAGTTTAAGCTGTCATTCCTAATTCTTCTATTGTTGATTCTGACATATCTCTATCAGCTGAATTTTCATTTTGGTTAACTATTTTAGTAAAATCATCAGAATTCATGCTGTTGCCAAATATTGACATATGTATTGCGTTTCTAACTGCTTTCATGATATATAGTTTAATTGGCTTTTTGTGCTTCCCTTGTTGTTACCCTTGAGTTGTTACCTGTACTTCCTGTACCTGTGCCGCTTCCTGTACCTGCATCCCCGCTGCTTCGTATTGGTTTACCGTCTTTACCAACAGCGCTTTTAGCGTCACTGTTTTCTACCATGTCGGTAATTGCCTGTTGTTTTGCTTCTTCTTTTTTAGTATTGTTGACCGCTGTTGAGGTTTTGGTAGCGTTCATAGTAGATGTGCTAGTACCTGAAGCATTACCAGATTTACTGCTTCCTGAACCTGATGAAGCTTTAATAGATGCAGATGTTGTAGAACCGTCATTACTTGATGCCGATTCGTCACCGGTACTTACAGTATCTTCTTCCGATGTAGATTCGTAAGTATTGGTTTCGGTAGTATTCTCTTCTGTGTTTTCAGTTTTATGGCTGCAACTTTCACAAGATGAGAAAAGGTTTAGCCCTGCCATTAATAGCAGAGAAAAACATAGCTGTTGTATTGTTCTTTGAGTTTTCATTTTATAGGTATTTAAGATTCTATATTAAATTTAGCCGAAAAATTAACGGGAGTATGCTAACAAAAATCTAATTGGCAATAAAATAACATTTTGCAAAACTTAAGTGTGAATTATTTTATTTTGGATTCATACTTGTCTTGTATATGCTGACTTATATAGGTACTAAGTCCTTTGCCGGCCCCGGCGAGCTTTTTCATTTTTTCAATTGCCCGTTTTCCTGCACTTGAATAGGTATACAGATACACTGCCTCGTGATTAAACTCTATACTTATGCCATCACTGCTTTCTTCATAAGCCGTTACTCCCGAAGTACCGGTTAAATTTTTATACTGTTTCATCATTTATAAAGTTACAAATACCTTAAAATAAGCAGTATAAGTTTAACGCTTGATTAACGGGCAGTTAACAGAATCGCGTGAAAGTATGAGCTAACTTGTTGATAATAAATAAACCAGATAAAATCTAAAAATAGAAATCATGAAAAAGATCCTAATTACCATGGCAGCTGTATTTGCGATAAGTATGGCTTCCGCACAAACAGACCCTAAGCAGGTTCCACAATCGCCGCAAACACCTTCAACGCCACTGCCTCCCGCTAAAACTGAAGTAAAAGCTAAACCTGTGAAGGATGATAAGATTCAGAAAGACGCTGTAAGTAAACAGCCAAAAATGCAGGGTGAAGTACAACCGCGTAAAGATGAGCTTAAAACCCAGGACCATGTAAAAGGTACCAGTAAGCCCATGACTCCCGATACTATCAAGCCAACAATGAACAGGGCTGATAAAAAGAAACAATAAGAAAGGGGCTGTATGGCCCCTTTTAGATTTTAGTAAGTGAATTGGTAATTGGCGTAACCATTTTATTCTAAATGGTTATCTGTAATCGTGATGTTCTTTCCGTCCCTTACAGGTGTCCTTCTGTTTACTAAATGGCTTTCGTGATGAGGGAATGAGCCATTATGGGAAGGGCAGGTTGTTTTAGGAAAAGATGCGAGTTCGTCCGGATTGATGATTGCCGGGTCTTCATACGGAAAAGTAAAATTGTCGTATGAATTGTTCATGCTAAAGTTACCGCCGAGGTCTTCCAGATCGTTGCGGTTCATTGTGTAATTTGCCATAATCGTCTGATTTATAGATTAAAGATACTTATTTTTTTAATCGCTCAGACATCTTTCAATGTTAAGATTTATATTTAATCGAAATAATTTTAAATAAATTCATAACAATAAAACAAAGAAGAGCCTTTACGGCTCTTCTTTCTACATAAATCCTTCGTTTTCAGGATTGTTATCTGTACGTATAATATTTCTTCCCTCCCTTACAGGTGTTCTGTTGTTTACAAGATGATTTTCACTTTCAAGCTCAACTTCTTTAGCATTAACAATTTTAGCTTTTTTAGGGAACGATGCTAATTCCTGCGGATTTGTTATTGCCGGATCTTCATACGGCAGTGGATAGTCCGATTTCAATTTTTTGGCCTGATTTTGTAAATCATCGCCGTTTACATTCTGGTTCATAATAGTATAAATTTTAATGGATTAATAGTTTTTATCCACCCACAATTTCACCTCCGTTAATGTGGATAGTCTGACCGGTTATATATGATGCTTCTTCAGACGCCAGAAAAACGTATGCAGGGCCTACTTCACTGGGTTGTCCGGCTCGTTTCATGGGAGTGTCCTGACCAAATTTCGCAACTTCATCAGGTTCAAAAGTAGCAGGTATCAGAGGCGTCCATATAGGCCCGGGAGCTACTGCGTTAACGCGAATTCCTTTTTCGGCCAGCATGGCAGACAGGGAACGCGTAAAAGATACTATTGCGCCTTTTGTACTGCTGTAATCTACAAGATGAAAACTTCCCCTGTACGCTGTAACCGAAGCAGTGTTTATTATGCTGTCTCCTTTTTTAAGATGTTGCATGGCTTCGCGCGTTATATAAAAGAACGATAATATGTTAGTTTCAAAAGTTTCCCTTAGCTGGTCTCCGGTTATATCTTCAAGTTTTCTTTGCGGAAACTGTACAGCTGCATTATTAACAATAATATTCAGTTGGCCCAAATTTTCTAAAGCTTCTGCGACAGCCTGTTTACAAAAGTTTTCATCTTTAAGGTCACCACAAATAAGACGGCATTGAGCACCTTCTTTCTCTATAAGTTTTTTTGTTTCTTTTGCATCTTTATGCTCATTATAATATATAATGGCAATATTTGCGCCTTCACGGGCAAAATGTACCGCTACACTACGACCTATACCGCTGTCGCCACCGGTTATAAGTGCTGTTTTGCCTTTAAGCCTTCCGCTGCCTTTATAAGTTGACTTAATAATTTCAGGTTCAGGTTTCATTTTGTATTCATAACCCGGCTGGCTTTGGCTTTGTTCAGGAAAAGATTCCGGTTTTTGCATAACTATAGCATTTACTTAATTTAAATTTCTTTGTCTGCCGCTTCAATATTTATATGTGATTCTGCTATATATGATAAAGCAAGATCTGCTTCTTTTTCTTCATTCAGGATTTGTTCAAGAAGTGTTATTACATCTTCTTCCTTAAGTGCAATGGCATACGCACGCATTGTTCCATAACAGGCAATTTCATAATGTTTTACTTTTTGCAGCATGGCTATTAACGCGGCATCTCTAACAACACCCTGTCTTGTATTTTCTGACACTATAAAAGCTTCATCAATGTAACATTGTATTGCCTGATAGGGTAATGCTTCCGCAGGTATACCAATGAGGGTAAAAATCTTCTCCACCCTTAAAAGATGTCCTGCAGTTTCTCTACTCTGTTTTTTTACTAGTTCTTCTAGATCTCCCGAAAAAACATTTTCTATAATTTTAGTAAGCATGTTCGCGAGCATACTTTCAGTCCACAATGATTCTTTAAGCTGTTTCTCAAACAGGCCTCTAAGCTCTCTGGCTTCGTCTGAAGTATGTTTTACAATATTTTGAATCATCTTTAGTGTTGTTTATCATAAAGTTACTATTCGTCTGTGATTCGTTATCATAAAGCAATTACAATTAACGGTTGGTTAACAAAGATTTTTTTGTAGATTGTCGTAAAAAAATATACTTTCAACGTTTTTGAAATAAGTTATTTTATCATATAAGTTTTGAAATGTATGTTTGTCACGTAAATTAATTGCAAATGGATATGAAGAAGATTATTTTACTTACATTGACAATGCTGGGGGCGTTGTCATGTACTATAGATAATGAAGAGGATGTACAATTCGACAGGAGTAGTTTAGAAAAAGAAAACACCCAAAGTGCCTATGCCACAATGGGAGTTACTTATCCGGGATGTTTTAGCGCCCTTACCGCGCAGGTTTCTATAGATGTATCCGGAGGATTTGGTAATCCTGTAGTAGTTTTTACACCTGCCAGTACAGGAACATTGCCTTTTACTACCAGATTATGGGCAAGAGTTGAAGTTCAGGCTCTTTCTGATTGTGATCTTATTGGTAGTGGAACAGGAAGTATTTTGGCTTTTGGCCCATCAGCACCTATTTATTATAGTAATTCCTCATCTCCCGTAATTTCTGTCCTACCTGCAAATTTGCCATCATGTTATAAATGGAGATATGTATTTGAGGGTATAAATAGTAAAGGCGCGACTATATGTTTAAATTCTACGAGATGGCAGGAATCTCCAATATTCTGATATTTTTGATTTTTTAATAGTAGGGAAACCATTAGTTAAGGCTAGTGGTTTTTTTTTATTGCTTGAGTTTGACTAAAAAGTATCATAAATCACATAGCCTTTCGTTAAATGCTTTATACTTTTACAAAAATTTTTTTATGAAACGATTTCACTTATTAACTATACTTTCTCATTTTTTATTTATTTCATGCGGTAGCAATGGCCAGGATTTAAAAGAACTTGCAAAAACCGACCTTAAAGAAATATCAGCTCTTGAATACCTTCCGCAATCTAAAGCACTTTGGGCGCTGGAAGACAGCGGAAATAAGAATAAATTATACAGGATTGGCAAAAACGGTAAATCAGAAAAGGAAATAATCATAACTAATCTTGCTAATACTGATTGGGAAGAGCTGACATCTGATACAGAGGGTAATCTTTACATAGGCGATTTTGGTAACAACGATAACACCCGAAAAAACCTTGCAATTTATAAAATAGATAAAGGTGATCTTACAAAAAAAACAGCACTTACAACGTCTAAAATTGCGTTTTCATATCCTGAACAAACGGAGTTTCCACCAAAAAAGTCAAACTACATGTTTGATTGTGAGGCCTTTTTTGAATATAAAGGGGATTTTTACCTGTTCACCAAAAATAGAAGCGCTAAATTTGATGGTACGTTCTATGTCTACAAAGTGCCTAATAAAGCAGGTAACCATAAAGCACAGCTTTTAGGTAGCCTGAAGACATGTGGAGTTTATAAAAGATGTGCTGTAACAGCGGCAGATATAAGCCCTGACGGTACTAAAGCTGTATTGCTTACCGGCGATAAGGTTTTTGTTATTACTAATTTTACGAATGGCAATTTTGCTAAGGGCACTTTTAAGATGTGTGAACTTGGGCATGCCTCTCAAAAGGAAGGGCTTTGTTTTACAGATAATAATACGCTGCTTATAGCCGATGAAAAGGATAAGAAAACCGGAGGAAGGCTTTATGAAGTGAAATTATCTGCTTTAAAAGCCAAATGAAAACCCTATTGAGATTCGTCCGCCATCTTCTCCCTGGAAGTAGGAAACCTTAGCCGTTAGTGCATCAACGGCATTAAGCCATAAAGATCCGCCATAGCTGTTGTGCCACTTTCTTGAGTTATCATTGTCTACCCAAACGCGACCGTAATCAAATCCGGCTGTAATACCGTATTTAACAGGCAGAAAACTGCTTTTCCAGTTGCCTAATGTAAACCTAAGATCATTACTATGGTAAAAGGACTGTTTACCTGTAAAACGTTCGCGCCTGTATCCTCTAAGGTCTGTATCTCCACCCAATGTTGCAGCCTGATAAAACTCAAAGTTATTGTTAAGGAGCACTTTGCCTTTAACAGTGGTTACAAATACAATGGAGTTATCGTGTGTGATCTTATGAACGATGTTTAACGAACTTTCCAGGTACGGGAAGTTTTGTTTTATTTCATCAAGGCTTGTTTTCCACATTCCCTGTAAATAAAAGCCTAATCCTAATGCAGGAAGTGAAACATTGTCAAAGCTGTTAAAACTATAGCGTGCTGATACACCTCCAAATTGCCTGTGCTCAAAAAGAGATGGTTTAATTGCACCGGATTGGGATATATAACGATTCGGTGTGTCCTCAACTTCTATAGTTTCAAATGGTAACTGTAATTCTACTCGGCTGCCGTTTCTACCTTCTTTAAAGAACATAGGAGATACCCTAAAAACCTGTAGTTTTACCCTGTTGTAATTCATGGTAAGGTCATCGTCAAAGTTTTTCGTTTCGTTACCGTAACCAAAATAATTGATACTGAAATTAGGGCTTGTATACCATACGTCAAGGCCAAAGTTCCATTTACTGGCAATATTCATAAACCTGCCGGTGTAGCCAAGTTCAAAGCCATCTGTAGCAAAATAATAATTTGCCCTCAGGCTGTGTTTTTGAGAATAAGGCCTGCGGTTAAAATTGTTTACGGTGTAATTTACAAGGGCGCCTGCTTTTACGCCATCGTCAGGGTTATAACCAATCAGAGGATATCCTGCCCAAACGTTATACATTGGCTTATCATAATCATAACTGTTAGTTTCATAATCGTTAGTAAGCAAAAGTTGGGTTTTGTTGTCGGTATTATAGGTGTTTTCTTTGCTTTTAAAATCATAGACTTTTACTCTTTTACCATCTTCAACGGCATACGAATCGTGGTTTTGCCCGCCAAGTAATCGTAAAGTGATAGCCTTTTCAGGTTTACCTTTCACTTCAAACATATCATCATCATCAAGGCCGTATATCCATATTTCTTTTGTTTCTTTTTTATTGTAGACTTTATCCAATGACAGGATTTCAGAACCGTCTTTATGCTTATTGTACATTTTGACTTCTGTGTCACCGTCAGGCATGCGTGTTATAACAAAGCGCTCAACTTTGTCTGTTCCGGCTATAAGCACAGTTTTAAGAAGTACTTTGCGATATTCTTTAGCATAGTCTTCAATATGTGTCCTGCGTTTTTTTAGTAGTGCTTTTATATTTTCAGAAGTTTCGTCCTGAACTTCTTTTGGTAATCCCGCAAAGGCCTTATCTATGCTTTCATCGGTAAGCTCTTCCTGTAGTTTTTTAGCCTGTTCAAGCCATACACTTTCATCAGACTTGGTTATTAGAGCCAGGTCTTGCGGGTAAGGCTCACGGTTAAACCATTTTACATTTTTAATATTGTCTTTAAAACTCTGCATATGTCTTAATGGAGGAATGTTCATCAAGATGGACATAAGTGCGCCATCATATTTTGCAAATGCCTGATCCCTGTCGCGGGGAATAGGGCGGTAAACTACCTGATCTTTTCCATTAAAACGAGCCCAGCGCCATTGGTCAGAATGCCTGTCCCAGTCTCCTATAAGCATATCAAAAAGGCGTGCTTTTATATATGCCTTTTCATCAATAACATATTTTTTATCTTTCTGTAGATTTAGCAATACATCATCAGTACCTTCAATATCATCGGGTTTGCCAAAACTGTCAATATTTTTAAATTCTGTCGTAGGTCGCTCTTCTACCATGTAAAGTTCATCTCCATATTCATTATTGTACTCACCCAGTATGTTTTGCTTTGGGATGTAATACAATTCAGGGTTGGTGTGGTAAATGCCTGCCGTTTCTGCCAGATCATCAAGAACAAATGGTGTATAGGGATGATTTGTAGTGTAAAAATCTAAAAGAAAGTCTTCTACATAAGTCTGGTCGAAAGAATCGCCTATGTACTTCGTTTTAAAAGCAACAGCCTGTAAAAAGCGTGTAGCGCTTTTTTTAAGTCCGCGCATTACATATTCTCTTCCGTCTTTATCTGCTATTCGTAATGATTTTGACTGATGCCCACCACCGGCTCTTCCCGGAGTAAGTCCGCCATGAAGTGTATCAAGAGATGCTACTTTCGCTTCTATTGGCATACTGTAATACCTGCGGTAGTGATTACCCATAAAAAACCTGTATGTAACTCCTTTTTTAGTCATTTCCGGAGTATATATAGATGCCTTAACTATAGGTTCAAAAGTATCAGGGTAGGTGGCAAAAACCTTATCATGTTTCTCTAATAAGCGGGTTTCAAATAGCTTGGTTTCTTTCTTATCCTTTACGGCATAATAGGCAACTTTAGCACTTCCGTCTTTATAGATATCCAGTATTGCATAACCATTTCCACCATACGAAAAATCGCTAAGTTGTATAGCTCTTGCAGCTTCTTCGTTAGATCCTGATCCGCTTATGATCTGGTAAATATTGTCTTTTGCGATGTATTGTAAATTATGGTCATGGCCGGAAACAACAACTACGTTACTTTTATCCTGTATAAGTGTTTTTATCCTGTTGATAAGAGTACCATAAATGCGGCTCTGGTTGTCCTGTGTACTGGCGCCCGATGTTTTACGCAGAATATTTATAAAAGACCCAAGTACAGGAAGCGGGATTTTATATTTTAGAGGGAACAATTGCTTTTCTGCCGAAAATTGCCCGCCATGCGTACCGTTACTCATTAACGGATGGTGAATGGCAAGTACTATTGTTTTATCAGAGTTTTTATTAAGTACACTCTCTAATTCAACAAAAAGATCTTCACGGGTTTTAATGGAACAATCATCATTAATGGTAGGGTAGGCATCCCAGTCTTCAATATACCACTGGCTGTCTATTGTTACAAGCACGGTGTTGTCTCCTAGTTTTATATCATTAATGGCGCAGCCTTTGCCGGGAAGAAAAGATTTTTTGTCTTTAAGTCCATCTTTTACAAAAGCTTCTTCTTCCAATAATCCTTTTAATCCGTAATACCAATCATGGTTTCCAGGAATAAAAATGGTCTTGCCTTCAAAGCTTTTTGAAGGTGCCATTTGTGTAGTTAGTGATGCCTCTGCTTCTTTACGCTTCTCCACTTCTTCTTTTGGAGGCATTCCCAACGGATAAATATTGTCGCCAAGGTAAATAAGTGAGGTGTTTTTGTCTGCATTTTTAAGTTTTGCATCTACAATGGCCAATAATTCCTGCGAATTAGGGTGGGTTGCATAGCCTGCATCGCCTACTAAAAACAGCGTTTGTACTGGATTTTGACCAATGCTATCGCTTACAGAAGAGCCAGGAATTGCTTTTTTGCCATATTGAGCTTTGTGCGTAGCACAGGAATTTAATAGTAATGCAATAAAAAGAAAGAATGTAAGTTTTATATTTGCCCTTACTATTATGTTACGCCAAAAGAATTTCATAATTTGGTGGTGTTAAATTCCTGCTTATGAACATTATTCACAAAGCCGAAAATCATGTTTTTGGTTTATTCAAAGATAAGTTATCTCCTGATTATATTTACCACAATTTTAACCATACTTTACGCGTAGTTAAGAACGTTCAGGATATTGCGAAAGCAGAAGGTATAAGCGATGAAAATGCAGAGCCTATGATCCTTGCTGCATGGTTTCATGATTCGGCGTATATAGATGGCCCGTTAAACCATGAAGAACGAAGCAGTGTTTTAGCTGTTGATTTTCTTACCGCAAATGGTTATCCTGCAGATAAAGCAGAACTTGTAGCTTCTCTGATAAAGATAACAAAGCTTGGTACTGAACCTCGAACGAAGGAAGAAAAGATAATGAGAGACTCTGATTGTTCTCATTTTGCCGACGGAAATTACTGCGATCTTTCGCAGCTACTCCGCGAAGAATGGAGATTAACGCAGGGAAAGGTGTTTACCGATCTTGAATGGGGTTTGATAAACAGAAATGTGCTTGTGCATGAACACCGTTTTTACTCACATTACGGTAAAGAAAAGTTACAGCCTTTAAAGGAAGCTAATATTGCCAAGATTCAAAAGGAAATTTCCAAATTGTACATCGAAGCGGAAGAAAAGAAACTTGACGCTGATAAAAAAGATAAGAAAGACAAACAAAAGAAGGAAAAGGAAAACAAGCCCGAAAGAGGTATAGATACCATGTTTCGTGTTACCTTGGGTAATCATACGCGTCTTAGTGATATAGCTGATAGTAAAGCTAATATATTGCTTTCTGTAAACGCAATTATAATATCTGTATCGCTTAGTACACTTATTCCTAAGCTTGATAGCCCTACTAACGCTCATCTTATTATACCAACTTTTGTACTTATGCTGTTTAGTGTAATATGCATAATATTTGCCATATTATCTACCAGGCCAAAAGTAACAAGCGGTACATTTACCCGAAAAGATATTGAAGACAGGAAGGTAAATCTATTATTCTTTGGTAATTTTTACAAAATGCCGCTTGATGAATACGAATGGGCAGTAAATGAAATGATGAAGGATAGTAATTATCTTTATGGGTCAATGATAAAAGACTTGTATTTTTTAGGGCTTGTGCTTAATAGAAAATACAAGCTTTTGAGAATTACCTACACTATATTTATGATTGGCATTATTACATCAGTACTGGCATTTGTTTTTGCCTTTAAAAGAATGTAATTGATATAAAAAAAGGCAGCTTATAGCTGCCTTTTTTAGTATGTGTAGTTTTGTAATTATTTACCTGTAGAAAGTTCTTTTAATAAATCATCATAAGTAAGCGCATCGTTAGATTTTTCATTGTTGTTGTATAGAATGTCTACACGCAATGCTTTTAATCCGGTAACGCCTTGCAAGTCTTCCACTTCGAAGTTTTCTATAACACCGCCAAGCATATTGTTATGCTGTAAGTATTGTATGTATCTCTTATACTCTGTTTCTTCCTGTTTCTGAGAATATACAATGGTGAGCTTTCCTTTTTCGGTAATACGCTTAGTTGTGCCTTTAATGTACGCTTTGTCAATACGTTTTTTTACTACTTCATACCTGGCATTATAAGTGCCATCTACGTCAAAACGTTTTTCATCCATCCTGAAACGTATCGAGATAGGTGAACTGAAAACCAGGATTAACGAGGTTACATCAAGGTCGTATGGCAATGATGGTCTCATTTTATAATACTCGCTTTCCATCTCGCACATGGCCTGCATCTGCCATAACCTAAGATTACTAAGATATAAAGGGCTATAGTTAGACTTAGGCGATATCGATGCTCCTATATAAAGGTTATGCTCTACACCATCGGTTTTAAAACGCTCATAGTAATGAGGGAAAAAAGCCTGTGCTTCTAATTGTTTTTGATCTAATACAGCGGCCATTTGTTTATTGATGAGCGAAAGTGTCTCATCAAAATCCTTACGGCTGTCATATACCATTTTTACCTTAGAATCGAGTGTTTTAAAATACTCCTCGATCTTATCATGAACTTCTGTATTAGCAGTATCAAAATGCTCAAGTATAGGATGTATCTCCATCGCTATATAGCTTTGTACTATAGATTCGGTATCTGCCTTTAACGAGTTTTTAAGCTCGTTTTCCATATTTTCAAGCTCATAAATATGCTGCTGG
>Ga0157370_10002399_pt1 | contig 22586 bp, 14 predicted proteins | sample C35metaG_FD_113463 | JGI IMG/M metagenome (GOLD analysis project Ga0157370, IMG submission 113463) | Corn rhizosphere microbial communities from Kellogg Biological Station, Michigan, USA - C3-5 metaG | ecosystem: Host-associated > Plants > Roots > Rhizosphere > Soil | place: USA: Michigan...
CCATCGCGTCAGTTCCTCCCGCTCCTGCTCGGTCAATTCGATCACTGCCTGCAGCCTCTCATACAGACCCAGGCGCGCGCCATGACTAATTGGTTACGTTATCAGTGAAATATTCCACTAGTCAAAAATAACTCCACGTTGCCCTAATCCTTATCGTTCAACCAGCGATATATCCTACATGGGCTATGCAATATCTGATGACAACGCTTCCGTTATCGACTGTCGTTCAAAACGCGTCTGGGCTCAAACAGTAAAACAGCGGATGCGCGGCGTTAGTCACGCCGATTTGATTGACACTACGGATGGCCTCTATATAACGAAATGGAAGCAGAATCCCGTCCATCGTCGCGTGCTTATGAATTCGCTCATCGGCGCGGAATTATTGCGTCGTAATGACATCGCAGTGCCCGAATGGGCTTTTGTCGTTGCTGACGCCGAGTTCTGTCGGCGCAGTGGATCAGACAGACCTCTTCTGCGAGCAGGAGTTCATTTCGGTTTGCGGCGCCCAGGTCCCTGCACAACCCCGGTCTACGATGTTCTTCCACGCGCTCTGTCTCGCCGCGTTATAAACCAGGCTGATTTTGTCCGGGCGATGGTGTTTGATTGCTGGGTCGACAATGCCAAACCACGTCAGGCCGTGTTTACAGGTTCAAGTGCTGGATTCTATGGGCAAATGATTGGAAACGGCCACATTCTCGGATTTCGCAACGGTAGCTGGTCATTTGATGCTCAACCTGGTCTCCGTATTCCCCTGCCACTCGCGACGTGCGTTTACCTTGAGAACTCCGCCGCGGAGTGCATTGAGAATACGATCGTTCATATCCAGAACAGCGCGCATTCCAGCCTGGAAATGATATCGCGAGTCATTCCCGAGGATTGGCTTGAAGCGGACTGCGCTGAAATCACCTGTGTGTTTGAACATCTGCTGCGAAGGGCAACAGCCCTGCCGGAGTTAATCCGGACGGCGCTCGCAGATTTCCGTCAGTCTGAGAGTCGCGGCTCCTAGAACTCGCGCCGTGTTCACGGCGCTTCCGCCGTTTTGGCCTACTGTTTCTGCATAGCCGCAAGTACTGCGGTGTAGCCGCCGTGGCACGCTGGGGAATCCGAGGCAAGATGAACGGGATTCCGCGATGATGTCGAACGGCTGCGTATTCCGGGGCATGTGAATGACGATTCCGGGAATGATTTTCTGAAAAGAAGTTCATTTCGGGTGGGCGGCGCTGGACAACAGCCGGGACTGGCTTCTCCACTGACAGGCGGAGACGAGCTGAGTGCCCCAGAAGAGGTTGTCCATGCAAGATCAAAGAAGTTCTTCGATTGGAGCCTGAAGTGGGCCTGTTTCGGGTTCGCCTCTGTAGAGGGAGTGCCGGGCTGCGTGATCGGCAGCAGACAGAACAGTCTGTGCCGGAGTGTTTGTCATCAAAGCAGGCGGCGCAGTGTGCTTCTCAGCTGGCGGGAATGGCCCGTATCAGGTGACGGAAGCTCAAAGGGAGCCAACTGGACCCGAGCGATTTGAAATACGTCGCCAGCTGAGGCATACGGAGTCTCCCCTAATGTGACGAAGGCGGGTCAGGGCGATGCTGAGTACGAAGAGATCAGCAAAAGGCTGACTTACTTCTCGCTGTCCAGAACCTCGCGGACTTTGCGAACCAGTGCCTGTGGTCCGAAAGGCTTGGCTAGAAATTCGCTCTTGTCGGTCCGCACGCCATGATGAATGATCGCGTTATCGGTGTAGCCGGAAGTGAACAGAACCTTAAGCGAAGACCATCGTTCCTTGAGTGAACGTGCCAGCTCAGCTCCGCTGGTGCCTGGCATAACCACGTCGGTGACCAGGAGATCGATGGCGCCATTGTGCCGGTGGGTGACTTCAATGGCGTCCGCTGCGTTACTCGCGTTCAGCACGGAATAACCCTGGCTCGCCAGCGCACGGCACTCCAGAGCTCTTACTCCGTCTTCGTCCTCAACTACGAGGACGGTCTCTCCGCCTCGAGGCAGGGCAGTAGCCGCGGTGTTCTGCGTAGCCGTTAAGGCGATGGCTGGCGCTACGGGAAGATAGACTTTAAAAGTCGTTCCCCGCCCAAGCTCGCTGTAAACCAGAATCAAGCCTCCGCTCTGTTCCACAATCCCGTAGACAGTGGAAAGGCCTAATCCCGTTCCTTTGCCGGGCTCTTTTGTCGTAAAAAATGGCTCAAAGATTCTTGCCTGCGTGGTCGAATCCATGCCGACGCCCGTATCCGTGACGGCCAACATAACGTACAGGCCCGGCTTCAATCGTGCCGGGTGTTTCGCTTCGAAGGACTCCTCGATATCCACGTTCTTCGTCTCAATGATTAATTTGCCACCCTTGGGCATAGCATCCCGCGCATTAACCGCAAAATTGACGATGATCTGTTCCATCTGACTCGGATCCGCCTTTACTGGAAGCAGAGAAGGATCGGGAACACTGCGGAGTTCGATGTCCTCCCCAATCAGGCGGCGCAGCATTCGATCCATATCGGCAACGATGCCATTAAGGTCGAGCACACGAGGCTGAGATATCTCCTTTCGGCTGAAGGCGAGTAACTGACGAGTAAGCGTGGCCGCCCGCTCGCCTGCCTTGTTCACCTCCTTTACATCCTGATAGATCGGGTTATCCGGAGTCAGCCGGTCCAGAACAAATCCGCAGTAGCCGTTGACCACGGTCAGAAGATTGTTAAAATCATGCGCGACACCGGCGGCCAGGGTCCCGATCGCCTCCATTTTCTGCGCCTGAAGAAATTCTCGTTGCAGGCGCTTTTGCTCCGTTGTGTCCTGAGCGACGACAAGCATTGACGTGCGCCCACCCCAGTCGACGGTGTGCTGGGCAATTTGAACATCGATCAGCGTTCCTTTGCGAAGGCGATGCTTCACTTCGGCCGCGCCCGCCGAACGTTCAGCTTCGATGTCACTCATACGGAGCTTCTTGAATTCCTCGGCCGAATAACCATAATGGTTTACTGCAGCCTCATTGACTTCGAAAATGTGCAGCGTTTCGAGATCATAAATCCACATGGGCAGTGGATTGTTTGCAAAAAGGAAACGGAAACGCGCCTGAGTTTCACGTTCCATTTTCTGTGCCCGCTCGCGTTCCGCGAGTTCCTGTTCCAGCTGCTGGTAGGCCGAGGCAAGCTGCTCCGTGCGCTCGGCCACTCTGGTTTCGAGGTCATTTTTTGCCTTCCGGATTTCTTCCTCGGCGATTTTCGACAGCGTAATGTCGCGGCTGACCCCAAAGGTTCCCACATTGCTTCCGATGACATCGCGCACCAGCATTTTTGTGGTAGACAGCCAGATCGCTGGAGCACCCGGACGCCTTAGACGCTCGATTTTGCCAATCAATGGTTCGCCGGTGTTGAGGATAGACTCCTCGTCCGTACGAGCCCCCCTGGCGTAGGATTCGTCAAAGAAGTCACCGTCCGTTCTTCCATATGCCTCGTTCACATCTGGCAGTCCCAGGAGTGCCGCCAGCGCCCGATTGATTCTTGTGAAGCGGCCGTTTATGTCTTTGAAGTAAATGAAGTCCGGAACATTGTCCATCAGCGTGTGCAGCAGATCACGTTCCCGCGCGAGTTCCAGTTGTTTGGCGGAAAGTTCATGATTAATATGAGTGGCGCTCTCATAAGTCGAAATCAGGAGATCGAGGATCTGCTGCTTTTCTGCGGTGATGTAATACTCGTGCCCGCCAAAAAAAAGCCGCACGCCGGCCTGCTCTGAACCTTTACGGCGTAGCTCCTGATTTTTCAGAATGTACTCAATCCGTGAAAGCAGATACTCGCTGTTATACGGCTTGCGGATGAAGTTGTCTGCTCCGCATTCGAGGCCCTTCAGTACATCCTGTGGCCCGGAGAGAGAAGTCAGCAGAATTACGGGAGTCTCCCGAATCAGCGAGTCGGACTTAATTGCCCGGCATAAGTCATAGCCATCCATTATTGGCATCACAATATCTGTGATCACGACCCTGGGTCTGCTGGACCGCACCCTCGCCAGCGCCTCCTGACCGTTTCTTGTGACGTTTACGTGATAGCCATGTTCGGAAAGATGGTAACTAAGTTCGGCTGCCTGAGTCGGGCTGTCCTCCGCGATCAGGATCTCGATCTGACCCTGATAGACGGCATCCGGCAGGTGCCTGAGATTCGCAGAATTCATAGTTATTCGCTATCCTCGGAAGTTCGCCGGACCGGCAGACTTGTCAGGATCGACACTATCTTTTCGGGAGGCGCCACATAAGTAGCACCGCCCAGCCGGATCGCCTCGCCAGGCATACCATGCACCACCGAACTTTCGCAATCCTGTGCGATCGTCACGGCGCCCGTATCCCTCAGCAACTTCAGTTCTTTCGCTCCATCTTTGCCCATGCCCGATAGAAGAACCCCGGCCGCCCTTCTTCCGTAGAAAGCCGCGACAGAACGAAACAGCACCGAGACTGCGGGTTTCAAACCATTCTCCGGTTCCTCATCCGTCAGCCGGATAGATCCGCCGGGTCCGGCCGTCATGTGGTGCTGATCGGGCGCAATATAAATGTGTCCGGGAATGATCAGTTCGCCGTGTTCTGCCAGTCGCACGGGCAATCGGCTCGACTGCCCAAGCCAGGTGGCAAAGCCATCCGCGAAACCACTCGCAATATGTTGCACAGCCAAAACCGCCGGCTGAAAGTCAGCGGGAAAATCCGCGACGATGGTTTGCAGCGCCTGCGGCCCTCCCGTTGAGGCGCCGATTGCCACCAGAGCAAGCGTCGTTTCCCGGCATGAGCTCGTCGGAACGGCAGCGGCCGCTCCGTTTGGTTTTGGACGTCTCCGGACTACCTTTACTTCCGACATCAGCTTGACAGTCCGGACCAGTTCTTGTGCTGATTGTCTGTGCAGCGCATGGCCGATCCCGCTGGGAGAAGGCAATATCGCCAGGGCGCCAGCGTCGATTGCCCGAAACGCCATCACCTGATTGCCGATCTCCGGACTGCTGCTGACGATTACAATCGGCGTGGGCCATTGCTCCATGATGCGGCGCGTCGTCTCGAATCCATCCATGTGGCGCATATGGATGTCCATCGTGATCAGGTCCGGCCGTGATGTTTGCATGAATTCAAGTGCATCCTGGCCGCTGGTGACAGTGCCCACTACCTTGATTTCCGCGTCGGACTCGAGAATGCGAATCAACAGCTCTCTGACAACTGCCGAATCTTCCACCACCAGAACCCGGATCACCTGTGTCTCCCGCTTTCATCCCGATCAGATCAGCCGCTGAACTACCTCGAGCAGGGTGCTTTGGTCAAAGTTGCTCTTGACAATATATGCATTGGCTCCCGCCTCAGCGCCTCGCTCCCGATCGCCTGGTGAATCGAGCGCTGTGACCAGTACGATGGGCAGGTCAGTCAGACGCCTGTTCGCGCGTATTTTCTGTGTCAGATCGAGGCCGCTCATTCGAGGCATTTCAACGTCGGAGATAACAAGGTCAAAGCTGCCTTGCTCGATCGTCTGCCATGCTTCGGCGCCATCTACCGCGGTGGTAACAGCATACCCTGAGGATTCGAACACGCTCCGCAGGAGTGTTCGTGCGGTGATCGAGTCTTCCGCAATCAGGATCGACTTGGCTTTCTTCTCCTCGTTCGGCTGAGTGATTCCCGGCGACAGGTTCGCCGCGGACCGCACCAGTTCCCCTGCATTCAACACAGGAATTACTCGTCCGGATTCGAGAACGCCGGCGCCGGCAATGTTGCGGACGTGCCGCAGTTGTTTTCCGAGATCATTAACGAGGAGCTCCTGATCGCGAAGGATCTCGTCCACCAGAAACAGCACTCGCTCTCCCGCCCATTCGATCAGAACAGCCGGCCACCTGCGCGACGCTGGCTCCTCCCGCCGGGGGTTCCCCAGTGCAAGCACCTCTGCCAGCCAGACAACTGCAACCGGTCGTCTTTCAAACTCACTGACGTGCCGGTTTTCTGCAGTACGGATCAGCGAGTTGTCGATGCGCAGCACGCGCCCTATATTCATCGTTGGAATGGCGAACAATCTTTGACCGATTCTGACCACAACTGCACGAAAAGTCGCAAGGGTCAGAGGGATATCGAGGCGAAACGTCGTGCCCGCTCCTTCCCGCGTTTCCACTGCGGCGCCTCCGCCGAGGGACTCAATCTTTTCGCGCACGATCGCGAGCCCCAGTCCCCGCCCGGATACGCCCGTCACCATCGGGCTGGTAGAGAAACCGGAGTGAAAAACCAGGTCTAACGCACGAGCGCGGTCGATCGCGCCTTCATCACGCGAGAGTAGTCCCTGATTTTGCGCCGCTCCGATTAATTTGTGGGTATCGATCCCCGCGCCATCGTCGGAAACGGAAACTTCCACTCGGCTGCTTCCTTTCGGCTTTACCGAGATTCGAATGGTGGCTCGCCGGGATTTGCCCCGGCGCTCTCGTTCGGACGGCTCTTCCACGCCATGATCGATCGAATTTCGCACAAGATGAATCAACGGATCTTTTATCTCGTCGAGGATTCTGCGGCTAACCTCGATCTCGCTGCCCTCGATTAGCAACTCAGCTTCCTTTCCGCAATCCCGGCAAAGATCCCGTACGACCATGGGAAACATTTCCAGCAGCGTTGAAAACGGAAGCATGGAGATGCGCTTTATGTCCTCGATCAGATCGCTCACTCGGCGGTCGAGCATCCGATGGTCATTTTCGAGTGCGCCCACCAGAGTCGCGAGGCGCGCTCCTGCCGATCGCACGACCCGTTCACTTTGCTCGAGAAATCCCCTCAGGACTGAGTTTGCCGGGCCGTTGTCCCCCGCTTGTGGCGTCAGATCTGCTCCATCCCCTCGATTCTGGACGGGCAGCAAGCGGATCTGTGCTCTCATCGCGCGCCAGTCCTGGTCCCAGCCTGCAAGTGCCCGACTCACCTCGCGCAGTTCCGTCGCACGGTAACCGGCGATTGCTTTGACGGGGATCAGTTCCTCCGTCTCCCGGAGAATGGCTTCGAGTCGCGCGGTCGAAACCCTGACTGAATCCGGAGGTGTTGGCTTCCCGTCCGAGGGAGATCGCGAGATCGGCTTTGGTGTTCCAGTCGGCGGCTGTGCTTCAACAGCCGGCGTCGAGGATCGCGATTCGCCGAGTTCCGCAAGTTCTTTCGTGAATGCGCCGACCATCTGGTGCAGCCGATCGAATAACTCGGGCCTTGGCGTTGCCTGCTGATCCCTCAGCGACGCAAACAAGTTTTCCATCGACTGACAAATGCTTTCCAGTTTGCCCAGATTTACAGCGCGGGACGCTCCTTTCAGACTGTGCGCTTCCCGGAAAACGGATTCCGTAATCTCGGCTCGTTGCTCTGGCCTGGTCGCGTTTTCGAGCGCTACCAGTCCCGAAGTAATGGCCGACACGTGATCCGCTGCCTCGGCACGGAACGTCTCGAGTAACTTCTTCAGAAACCTGGCATCCGGTACCGACATACTACATGCGGTATTGAGACACTAGTTCAGTCAGTTTTTGGCCAAGTTCCTGCATATTACGAGCTGCCGCTTCGGTTTGTCGTGTGCCGGCTACGTTCTGCGCGGTGGCAAGCTTGATGCTTTCCATCGCCACGGCGACCTGATCCATTCCCGCGATTTGTTGCTGGCTGGACGCGGCAATCTGGGTGGCCGCCTGCGCCGCTTCCGAGATGCTCTCCGATAATTTCTGAACGGATTCCCCGGCCTGGATCGATTGTTTTACGCCGGCCTCAACAGCTTTGCTCCCCTGTTCGGTGACCATCGCCGCCGCGCTTGTCGCCTTTTGTAGATCGGTCAAAATATTTCGAATTTGCGTCATGGCCGCTTTGCACTGTTCGGCCAGGCTGCGAACTTCCTGCGCCACCACAGAGAACCCCTTTCCGTGTTCGCCTGCTTTGGCCGCTTCAATCGCGGCATTGACCGCAAGCAGATTCGACTGCTCGGCCAGATCGCGAACGGTCGCGACGATCTCGCCGATATTCTGGCCCTGTTCACTCAACCGCACAATGCTGTCGGCGATCGAATCCATATTGGCCCGAGTTCGCTTTGCGCCTTCCACCGCTTCATCCACGGCCTTCATGCCGGCCTGCGTCACCTGAATCGCCTTCTGCGCCGTGTCGGACACATACCGCGCTTTCTGCGCCGTAAGCACCGCAGTCTGCTTTACCTCCTCGACCGTTGTGGTCGTCTCGGTGACCGCTGTGGCCGTCTGCGCTGCCCCGCTAGCCAGTTGGGTTACAGTGGCGACGATCTGATGAGCCGACGAAGACAGCACCGTCACAGAGCGCTGCATTTCCAGATTGGCCCCGCGCAGCTTACCTCCCATCGTGGAGAATGCCAGTCCCAGCGTGTCCTGATCGGATCGCGGCGACAACTCGACTGTGAGATCTCCCCCGGCGATCCGTTCGGTCGCACAAGCGAGTGCCTGCATCGATTCTGTCATCTCGCGGAATCCGGACAGCAGAACTCCCATCTCATCACTGCGGTTCATAACCGGCACCGCCACCGCCAGGTTCCCCCTCGCGATCCCGGCCGTCGCATCCGCGAGGAGCCGCAGCGGAGTGGAAATATCTCTGGTAAGAGCAAGGCCCACCACTAGCGACACCAGCAGCGAGATCAGCGTCCCGACAATAATGGTGAACTTGGTGCGCTGAACCATTTCGGCCTCGTCCGCGGATCGCCTGCTCAGCAGGTCATTTTCCGTAGCCATCATTTCCCGGATCACTCTGCGGATCTGATCCATTTCCGCTTTATTCTGATCCAGCAGCGCCGAATTCGATGCCGCCTCGAGTCCTTTGCTCCTTCTTAAATCGATTACCTTCTGTAGTCCGCTGAGTCTCGCTGTAACTAAAGGCTCCAGAGCCTCCACTCGCTGGATTTCAACAGGATTGTCCAGAATCGACTTCTTCAGCCTCTCGAGCTCGCTGTTAACCGTCTGCCCCGCTGTGCGATAGGGTTCGAGAAAGCGGTCGTTGCCCGTGATGATGTAGCCACGCTGTCCCGTTTCCGCATCTACAAGGCTGCTCATCACCTGGGCGAGGTTTGTCAGAACCCGATGTGTGTGAGTCACCCATGTCTCGGACTCGAGTAATTGCGCAGTACTGTTGTAGGCTGCCGCGCCGATAACCACCGTGATCAGCAGGACAACGCCGAAGCTCGCTCCGATTTTTCGTCCAACAGACCAGTGCATGTTTCACCCCTCGTCCACAACGATTCGTCTGTGCAACAGAAGCTTCTCCGCGTCGATGACGACCAGCGAGTCCCGGGTGACTCCCCGGATAAACTCGGCTCGAATTCCGGTCAGTGTCGTGGGTACAAACTGAAGGTCCTCCAGCGGGACATCGCGGATCGATAGAACCTCGTCGGCAAGAATCCCGATTTCCATTTGCGGGTGCTGCAGAACCAGCACCTTATTCAGATCGGTCAGCCCCTTTGCAGGCAACTCGAAAAAGCTTCGGATGTCGATCACGGAAAGAATGTGGCCTCGGATTGGAATGACGCCGAGTACAAAGGACGGCGTCGAGGGTAGAGGACAGTATTCCTTGAGGGAATGAATTTCGACAATGAAAGATAACTCGATTCCGTAATGTTCATCGGCCAGCAGAAATTCGACAACCTGCAGGGAATCCCGCGGCACAGTAGTCTCCGCCGCCGGTCGCGCAAGAATCTTTGCGCGATCGCGCAGAATGCGCTGCTGTTCGTCACGATCCGGCGCCGATCCGCGCTCCAAGGTCCTCTGAGATTCCTGGAGCTTCTCATGAACACGTGCCCAGTAAATTTCATTCGATTCCTGATAGGTCATCTTTTCCGCAGGCAGACCAGTTTGCGAAGTTGAGTGGCAGTCAGGCCATCCCCCTCTGGTATGACCTCATGCTCCTGATATGAGGCGAGCAGACCGAGCGTATTCTCAAAGTGCTTGTATGATTCCACGAAACGGCCCCTACGCATCGCCAGATGACCGGATGCAAAGTGCGCCATGGTGAAGTCAGGATCCAGATACAGCGCGCGCCGGAGTGATCGGGCGGCGTCCTCCAGTGCCCCTTGTTCCTCAAGGATGGCCGCTCGCAGGTAGTGAACGCGCGGGGACCTGTCGCCAGCGGCGATCGCCCGGTCGCACAAGCATAAGCCCGTGTTAAGCTCCCCACGGTTTCCACAGGACTCGGCCAAGCTCAGCAGAGAATTGGAGACAGACTCCGACCTTTCCTGTTCTGGTTGCGCCTCGCTGGTTTCTCTCGGAATCCGCCCCTCAGGCGTAATCGTTCCCGGACAAGGGAATTCATCGCGATCCTTCTGATAGAAGAGGACCGGGCCCGATCGGACCGGCGTAAAAAGGGAGAAAAGGGAATGGGAGATCTCCACCGGACTCACCAGAAGCCAACCGCCCGGGTTTAAAGCCTGATGCAGATTCCTGATCACTCGGCCCGCTGCGATCGGGTGAAGGTACATGAGTACGTTGCGGCAGAGGATAATATCCATCCCCTGAGTTGCGGGCGGAAGACACGGATCCATGAGGTTGACGCGGGCAAAATTCACCGCGTTTTTAACGCCTGGATCGAGGCTCCACAAGTGTTTATCAACCTGTGAAAAATATCGGGACCGCAGCCATTGCGGCGTGTTGCGGAATGACCACTCGCCGTAGATCCCTTTGGATGCTTTCTCCAGCGAACGAGTATTCAGGTCACTTCCAGTGATGGAGATTTCTCGTTGCGGAAAGGAGCGCTTTGCAAAGATCGCGATCGAGTATGGCTCCTCACCTGTTGAGCACCCTGCGCTCCAAATCCGGAACGAGCCGGCCGACTCTCGCGATTGGATTTTTCGCCCCACCGCTTCCAGATTTTCAGGATCCCGAAAGAAATAAGTTTCCCCCACCGTCAAATGATCAGCGAGCAGCTGCCCATCGGGACACCATTCGGGCGAATCCAGCAATCGTTCAACGTAGCGCCGCTCTTCTTCTCCGCTTTCAAGGACGGCTGCTCGGACAGCCCGCCTGAGGTCCCTTCGGCGAGACTCGGGGAAGTCCAGGCCCAGCTTTGCGGCTACCCAGGCGCTTAGCTCTCCGAGTAAAGGCTCAGGCAATTGCTGGTCAGCGCCGGAGTTCATCCGATCTCCGCCAGCACTTCATCCAGCGCTGCATGTTCATCCGTGCTGAGAAACCGATCCAGATCGTGGATAAAAAGGATCTGGTCGTCCAGTTTCGTTACTCCGGCGACGTATTCGAGTCCACGAGCGATCTCTTCAGGAGCTTTGATCTCGTCGGTCGATCGCTCGATGACTCCGGAAACAACGTCGACAGGAAGACAAACCGGACCCGTCCGCGTGCGGGCAATGATGAGCTGATCGTCGGATTCAGGATCCTTCGCTCTTAAACCGAACCGTCCGCGCGCATCGACCACGGGAATCACTTCGCCTTGCCAGTTAAGCAGTCCAAGAAAAATAGGGGGCGCTTTCGGAACCGTGGTGAGCGCCACCATGCGTACGACTCGCACGACGATCGCTATTCGAAGCGCATAGAGCTGACCGTCGATAACGAATGCCAGAAGCTGAACCGGAGTTCGTTTGTTCTCCGTAGTGTCGTCCATCTGAGGTGAAACGCTTGCCCGAGACCTGAGAACGCTGTCGATTAATATTCCGGCTTTAATGTGCCAGATGTACCATGTCAAAATAACATACTCTCAAGTAATGCTCCAGAAAAGTACGAAAATCATGGAGAATTATGCTGCTACCAGCAGCGAAACGTCCGGCTCGCTGACCGATTCGCAGCGTTAGCCGGAGGCCATGCAAAATCGAATCCTGCACGTCAAAAATGCGTACTTCCGCCCGTCGACAGAATGTCTGTGGGCGAGGTGGAGGAGGTCTATCGCGGCGAAGGGAAATATTAATTCAGAGCCCCCGGGCGCGCAAACCGGAACAGTACGCTCCACACGCCTGATTTCAATGACTAAATATCTGAGGGATCGGACGCGCGATGACGAGGCCGCCCTGCGGAGGACCGTGAGTCTTCTGCTTCAGTTAATTGAAATCCATGCGATCGAGGGCGATGCACTGGATTATGCACAATTTCGCTCGGGAATTCATGAAATCACAAGCCGTTTCTCTGAAAACACGCCGTCCGAGGAGATTTTGGTCATAAGTGGAAAAGTCGCGACAAGTTTCAAGGAGTATACTGAGCGCACGACGCGTTTCGTGACGGCGCAAAGCGCCGAATTCCAGCGCATGTTGAACATGCTCTTGTTGGTATCCAGCGCAAGCGATATAAGGCCGTTTCAACGGTGAAGGACGTAATAACTCGAGATCGGCAAAGGCGGCGTTCAAGGGTCACCTCTCGGTTCCTTTCATTGCGACAACCGCAGGCCGCCCCGGCCTTCCGGGAAACTATTCCTGATAAATCCGGGCCTGCCGATATCCGGGTAGAGCGGTCTACTGAAATTGCACCGTTACCGGATTTGAAGCCACCCCGTCTGCTGTTAATACCAACTGGAGCTTCCCCGCCGCGAGATCGGGAGGTGCCAGGACGTTAACCTGGTCGAGGGCAGGGTATTGGCCTTGCGGTCCCGCATACTCGACCGTCGCCGGCATGCCGCCGATGGTAACCGAGATTCCCTTCGCGCCCCGAATTCCCGTGCCGTAAAGGATCAGGTGAACCTGTGTGCCGATGGTTAGGGGTATAGGAGCAGGTGAGCATGTGACCGGAGATCCGCCGCTACAGTGATACGCCGGCTGGAGCTGACGCTGACCTGCACCGATGATCAGAGCCTGCGCAGCCGCCGCCCCTTTGCCGCTGCTATCCGCCGTAAACAATCCAGGAGCTTCGGCGGCCACGGTGAAGGTGGCGGTGGAGGTCGCTCCATTTGCGTTCTGGATGGTGAGCGTAGCTGGTCCGCTCGCAATGCCGGCCGGAACGACGAAGTTGGTTTGACCGAAACTCGCGTAGAAAATATCCGGGGTGAAGGAGTTGCCGGCGCTGTCTGTGATCGTAATCGTGACCCCGCCCAGTTCCCTGGCGGAAGTGCCGTCGCCATTGGGTGACTGCCTTGCGAAGCTGGAACCGAAGAGTACCGCATAAGAATTCGGTGCGAGCGTCCCCATTGAATACGATGCCGCGCCGCCCACCGAGATTGCGACAGGCGATCCGAGTGTGACGTTGAAGGTAGCGGTCGCGGTAGCCGGCGAAAAGCCGCTGCTGCCGGCCTGCGATGCCTGCACGGTGATTGCGCCAACGCCGGTGATGCTTAGCATGTTCTCGCTGATGGTAGCGGGTCCGGAGACGACACTGTAAATAATCGGCAGCCCCGAGGAGGCAGTTGCCTGGAGAGTGAAGGGGGCATCGCTTGAGCTGTGGTCGGGAATTCTGAAACTGATGGTCTGGGTGGCCATCGCGATCGCAAAGGTCACCGTTACAGGGGATGCGGCCTGATACGCGCCGCTGCCCGCCTGCGACGCCTGTATCGTGCACTGACCGGCAGAAAGAAGCGTTACGGAGGTACTGGAAACGTTACACACGGATGGCGCGAGAGAGGTGAAACTTACCGGCAGTCCGGAACTGGCGAAGGCAGTGAGCGTGAGTGGGGTCGATCGGAAGCTTATGTTGGGCAGCGAATTGAATGTGATGGACTGCGAAATCTGCAGTACAGTGACGGAGATCGTGTTACTGGTGGACGCCCCGCTCCCCGTGTTGCCGTTGTACACCGCCTTCAATGAGTGGCTTCCCGCGCCGAGTGTGGCGCTGAACGTGTAGGGACTGCCACTCAGGCTGGTCGTGCCAAGCGAGGTCGCTCCGTCGTAGAAAGTCGCGGTCCCTCTGGGCGAGTTGAAGGCCGTACCCGAATTGGAAACAGTAAGCGTCAAAGGTACGGCCGTGCCAGGCGTAATCGTCGATGCTGCTGTTGTGGTCAACGTGGAGCTTGTGAAGGACGCGGCGCCCAGAAGCACAGAGATGTTGCTGCTGTTGGCGTTTGCGACCGCAAGATCCGGCCGGCCATCCTCGTTCAAGTCGCCGGTCGCGATGGATATGGGAGCCATCCCTACCGTGAAGGTATTGGAGGCAGCCCTGAATCCGCCTGCCCCGTTGCCCAACAGGATCGTCACAGTAGTCTCATTGTGGTTCGTGACGGCAAGGTCGGGGTAGCTATCCCCGTCGATGTCCACGACTGCCACGGAAGAAGGCCCTGATCCAACCGCGAACGGGCTTCCACTAGCCGCGGCGAAGCCGCCTGTGCCGTTCCCCAGCAGCACGGTTATATTGTTACTGCCATTATTTGGCACGGCGAGATCGGGATGGCCGTCGCCGTTGAAGTCTGCCACCGCCACCAGGTAGGGCTGGTTTCCCACGCCGATCGGGCTCCCGGAGGCCGCGGTGAAACCTCCCGATCCATTGCCCAGCAGCACCGATACCGTATTGCTTCCCATGTTTGCGGTGGCGAGATCGGGCCGGCCGTCTCCATTGAAATCCCCCACTGCCACCGAAATTGGATTCTGCCCTGTTGCGAATGGGCTGCCGGACGCGGGAAAAAACTCGCCAAATCCATTGCCTAAGAGGACGGTTACGTTGCCGGAGGCGAGGTTTGCGGTAGCGAGATCGGGATTACCATCCCCGTTGAAATCACCCACTGTTACCGAGAAGGGATTTGTGCCGACTGTGACGGGGCTGCCATGCGCTCCGGTGAACCCACCCGATCCGTTGCCGAGCAAAACGGATACGTTACTGCTGACGTCATTCGCAACAGCGAGATCCAAATGGCCGTCCTTGTTGAAGTCGCCCAGCGCAATGGACAGAGGTTGGATTCCCGCCGGGAATGGACTGCCGGAGACCTCGGTGAAGCCGCCCGAGCCGTCGCCCAGCAGGACAGTTACGTTATTGCTGCCCACGTTTGCGATGGCGGAATCCTGGTGGCCATCCCCGTTGAAATCGCCCGCGGCTACGGAATAGGGAACAGATCCCGCGGGGAATGGGCTGCCGGCTTCCGCTGTCAGAGTTCCTGAAGGGTTCGTTACGTTGAGCGTTACTGAGGTTGTGGCTTCGAAAAAATTTGGCGCGATGAAGTGGAAGATTCCGGAATACGTGCCAGCCGTGAGCGAAGTCGGATCTGCCGAGAGCGTTACGTTTGTGGTGCTGCCGGTGGGACTGGAAAGCGGGCTGCCTCCAAGCCAGGTCTGACTTGAAGACACCGTGTATGTGGAGCCGGTTCGCGCGGAAGTCACGCTGACTGGAATGCTCACGGACGCTGCCTGCCCGGCGCTGGCATAGAACGTCAGTGAACGCGGATTGGCGGTGAGAAGGGGCGCGCTGTTGAGCAATACCGTTACATTGTTATCGGTGGAGTTTACCATCGCGAGGTCGGGATGGCCATCTCCGTTGAAGTCCCCCGCGGCCACCGATGCTGGATTTGCGCCGATGGAGAACGGACTTCCAATGGCTGCGGTGAATCCCCCGGAACCGTTGCCCAATAGCACTGTGGCAGTGTTGTCGGCGAAATTGACTGTAGCGAGATCCACGTAGCCATCGCCATTAAGGTCCGTCGCTGCCACGCTGTAGGTATCGCTTCCGGCTGTAAACGGGCTGCCTACAGCAGATGAGAACCCGCCGGATCCATCGCCGAGCAGCACCGTGACCGTGCCACCTCCGTCTGCGATCGCGAGATCCGGCCGGCCATCGCCATTGAAGTCCGCTGTCTTTATCGAAAGCGGTTGGTTTCCACCTGCGAAGGGGCTGCCGGCCGCTTGCGTGAACCCGGCCGATCCATCCCCCAGTAGCACCGTGATATCGTTGCTGCCGGAGTTCGCGACTGCGACATCGGAATGGCCATCCTGGTTAAAGTCACCCACCACGACAGACTGAGGATTTGTTCCCGTCGCGAAGGGACTGCCAGTTGCCGGCGAGAATCCGCCCGTGCCGTCGCCGAGCAGCACCGTGACGTTGTTGTCCTGTTGATTCGCGACCGCAAGATCCTGTAGACCATCGGCGTTGAAATCGCCCACTGCCACCGACTCGGCAAAGGTTCCGACGGTGACCGGGCTTCCGGAAGCGGGTGAGAACCCGCCTGCGCCATCACCGAGGAGCACGTTGACCTTTCCGGGGAAGCTCTGGGTGGAGACGGCGAGGTCTGGATGGCCGTCATTATTAAAATCGCCGACGGCCGCGGATATAGGGTTTAACCCCGTCACGGCGAACGGGCTTCCAGACGCTGCCGTAAACCCGCCCGAGCCGTTGCTCAGGAGAACCGTAACATCATTACCGTAAAAATTCGGAATCGCGAGGTCGGCATAGCCGTCGCCATTGAAGTCCGCCGCCGCCACGGAAAGGGGATAGTTTCCGGCGGCGAAAGGGCTGCCCGATGAGGCTGTGAAAAGGCTCTGAGCTACGGACTCCCCGGGGAAAAAGAATGCCAGCAGAGCCAATGCGTAAAACGAACGAGCCGGTATGCCGGCGATTTTATGCCGCCACACGCCAAATTGGACCATTTAGTATGAGGATAATACCTTAGTTTTTTCGAATAAATCATAAGTTAAAAAAAAATAATCGGAAAACGACAGGAAAAGCGCGCGCCGGGCGGGCCGCCATGAAACACCTGTTCGTCTGGTTTCTCCGGCCACCTGAATCACCGGTGGCACCATGCACTCCATGATCTCTGCGTTCGGAGTCTTCGTCACAGCGTCCTTCAACGAGTGGGCAGACAAACAAATCAGGGCGTTTGCCCTCAGTCAGAATAATGCGGCCCAGGACGGTCGTCATTGCCAGCCGCGGGGCAGCGGAAATCAACCGCATTTCCGGCCTCGTCATTTACTCTGGACGCGTTCAATGCCGACGATCGCGCGGCCGAAATCCACGGCTCGTATACTCGGATTCCGCCACCCATCCGTGAACGCGTCACCGCCGAGTTCGAGGAATTCATCGCCAGCCACCGTCGCGAACAAAGAAGCTGCCGTGGAGACCACGCTTCGCACAGACATCACGTTTCGTCAGACAGCGCTGGCGCGATCAAGGCTACTTTTTGAATATGCGCTATATCGGTCTGGAAAGGGTCGAGCAGAAGATTGAACGCATCGCGACGCGTGCCGCTGCCGGCGGTCATTCCGCGCCGGCAGCCAAAATCCGTATGGTTTGAAAAGCGAGTTTGGACAAACTCCCTCGGGCGTTGCGGGAATTCGAGCGAGTGCGCATCTACGACAACAGCGGCATTTCGGGACGGCGTTACGTATTGGAGACAACCGAGGATGAATCACGCCGGTGGCTGCGGAACGCGAAACGCTGCGCTGGCTTGAACGGGACTCTCTCGAGCACGCCCTACGCATTAACGACGTCCCTCCGTGACCACCTGCCGCAGCCAACCGAGCGCGATTCAACTCGACGCGAACGTTGAAGTCAAAAGTTGGCCGCCCATGATCGGAAAAACTGACTTCGCTCAGGCATTCTCGAACGGGATGCCGGCCGCCTGCTGTCGAGATGTAGGACGCGCTGTCAGGATACGGGACAGCATCAGCAGGCGTTCGTCCGGCAGGGCTCGTACGCGCTGCTGGAACTCCGTTCGGGTAATCTTTCCGGTATCAAACTGCGCAACAAACTCAATTAAATCAAAATCATCCGTGCGATTAACCGTCTCAACATTCTACATCTGAAATAGTAAAAGCCAAAAGCAAGAATTTGGAATATTTAGGGCGGTTTTTTTTTACGAACCGCTACAAATCGGAACTGAATACGTACCCGTCTTTTAGGCACGATCTGCGGGGGCGCTTCAATGACGATATGAAGGCCCTTGCTCATGCTATCTAAAGTCTGCCTCACAGAGCGCCGATGCGTTGGTGATCACTACGTGGATATCGGTTCACGGCTATGCCGCATGGAGGTAGCGCAACCGCTGGGAGATGGCGAGACGGATCATCCCATGCGCGACGTGACCGGTTTTGCGGCTTCGGAGAAGAGCCTTCTGCAGTACACGTCGGTACAATCCAGCCGCCCGCTCTGTGAAGTACGAGATGGCCGCGAACGAATCACATGATTCGGGGAATAAGTCGGTCCGCCGCCGCGCCAACGCCGCCCCGCAGTACCGCCATCGCCAGCCACCCCGCTGGGCCACTGGGCTTTGATCTGATACCGTCGGCGCAGCGTCTTCTCCTTTCGGTGAAGGCAAATGAGGCTTCCCCCTCATTTGCCTTCGAAATTTCTCCTTCTCTAACTGGGACGGTATTGTTGCCGCAAAATTGTGAGTTTCCGGCAAGACTGCGTGACCAGTCATGAGGGCGACTGATCGGGTCGGGCGATTTCCGGACTGGGCACGAAGAGCTCCATTGCCGGAGGTGACGGTGATGTTCCTGTGGCCATGAGGAAGGTGTATGGGCGGCTGCAGCGCTGGCGCAATCAGCGTCAGGTCTGATAGCGGCGGCCAGCAGCCCCCCGTTGTTGCCGCCGCATTCGCGTGCAGCAGGCACCGCTCCAATAGCGCTGGGCGCGATCGCAGCCGCAAAAGCGTAAATAGATAATAGAGCGCGGTCGGCCAAAAGAAGCATCGTCGGCATCAGCGAGCGTATCGTGAGCGGCAAAATCCCAGGCCTGCCTGCAACGACCGCCGCGTCGACCCAGATTGCTTCCTGCTTCTCGCGTTTTCACCGGCCCAGCGACATGATTCATCGTAGGCCGGTTCGCGTCTTTACACCAGGTTCAAAATCGAGTTGCACCCCGGGCAGCTACTAGAAAAGGGGAACGACCCGGACTACCAATTGTGGCGTACTCGGCTACATGAGCGCCGCTTCCGCAAGCCCGAGGTGCAGCGGATTCTCGATGTCAAGTTCGAAATCGAGGGAGCGACGCCATAGCCGTGCTGAGTATCTCCACACTGCAGACCTGCACGTATGGCACGTTTCCCGCCAGTTGGATGCCGAGACGGCAAGGAAGCTTGCGCGCGCGGTTGGGCGCTGTCGACACTATCTTTGGATTGGTCCAGCAATATGATGTCCGAGCCATCTTGTGCGCCGGCGACATTTTCGATACCCCGCAACCTCACGAAGACCGATTGCGGTTTGTCTGCAGATTTCCGGCCCTCCGGTCAATTTGGCGATTAGGAATAAATACGTGTCAGGATCCGGCTGGCGAGGCGCGACCAGCCAATGGGGTTATCGCTGGTCGGCCCCACGAATCTCTGGGGTACGACATTCGAAAACAATAACTTCAACGCCGAAGTCGGCGATGACGGCCGGTACGGTCCCGATGTGGTCAGAGCACCAGCGAATACGAGTGATCCCCAGTATCCTCTTCCTAGCTTCCAACACCGCCGGTTTTTTCCAGCAATAATGTGATTCCTGAAGGGAATTCCTACTGGAAGGGCCAACGGCAGCAGGCCGTGCCAGGCATTCTATTCGCTCCGACGGCAACGAGCGGCGCGGGGTGGCCACGCTGGCGGGAATTGAGATTTTGGTTAAGGCCGGAATCGAGCAGTGAACCGGCAGCACGCTTAACTGGTGGGTGTGGTTCGTGGAGCCGGCGGTCCAAACTTGAGCCGTATGGTCGGGACGCATACGGTCGTGACATGGCGCGCTCCAATTATGTGACCCTTTCGTGATCGAGCGGGGTGAAGGCCGGGCCCAGATCTACCGATAGATATCTCGTACATCACTTGGCAAATTTCGAAATATCCAAGATGAAACCTGTGATGTTGAAAACCGCAGCGATGTGAGTTGTGTATGGCATGCGCTTGAATTTGCAAACCCGTTCGGTGATTCTCCTGGCTCCGCACAATCGGAAGGCAGGAACACCATTCCGGAACGTTTGTTCGAATGATTTTCTTCGCGATCAACTGCAGACAGAGCTGCAACGGTTGCGCGGCAGCGTTTACCTGCGGGATGGGGCAATCCGCCCGTCTGATTTATCAATCGACGGGCGCCATCATCTCGCAGTAGATGATGAGAGTTGGCATTTGGTGCTGATGGATGAAAAGGGATCGATCGGAGGTTGCGCCCGCTATCGAGTGCACCCGTACTCGGTGCGATTCGAGGACTTAGGGGTTGCGACCTCGGCGATTGCCCGCTCCGCTGACTGGGCACGACACTTCCAGATGGCGGTAGAGGCCGAACTCAGGACTGCGCGTCAGATGCAGTTACCGTATGTCGAGATGGGCGGGTGGGTCATGGCCGACCACTTCCGTGGCACAAGGCAATGCCTGCTCAGCGTGCTGGCGTCGTACGCCTTTGTACGCCTCATCCCCGGCGCACTGGCCATCTGCCCGGCAACGGAGCGGAATGGGTCGGAAGCGATCCTGAGGCGAATGGGTGGCCGCCTGCTTGACGTATTCGGCGAGGTGATTCCTCCGTACTTCGATGCGGGATATGGATGCAAGATGCAGATGCTTCGATTCGACGCGCGAACGCCATTGCCTCGCTACGAAGAAAACGTGCGGCAACTCATGGCGAGCCTCATAGAGGCTCCCGTCATTTGCACCGATACCCCTGGCCACCCCGCGCCGAGAACCAAATTCGCAACCGTGCCGGCTCCATACTCGAACCCCGTCGACGCATTCGCTACAGTTGTTTAGTAGCGGCCGCCTTCAGACGGGTTCAGCCGTGTCCGCGCGACTTTCAGTCGCCACGGATTCTGCTGGCTTCTAGCCGGTAGTCGCTTAATCAGCATGTATAGCGAGGACCAAGATTCGAAGGGGCACGATTACAGACATCGGGAGCTTTCTTCGTGGTCCAAGTAGGCCGCCATCGGGGATCCGGCATCAACCGGCAATGGTTGATTCGCTCGGTGAACGGCCGCTTGCAGCCCCTGCAGCGCATACGAAAATTGCACTTCGTCTTCGTGCGTTCTGAGCAGTGATCGCTTGGTTTCGCGCAACCTGTCGATCAGGAAAACTCGCGACTTTTTCCATCCCTCCTTACGGTTCTGGCGAGCAAATACTCCCATCAGTGAAATCGTCGTTAGACACGCGACAACGATGCTAATAATCACGTTTTTCTCGGGTGTGCGACAGATATGTCTGGAGCGAATGAAAGCCGACATTTGAGAGGGGGTCGAGGGCTTGGAAGCACCCGCCAGGCCCAAACTGGAAATTTTGAACCATTTCCTCCGCAATTGTAGTTACGTAAATCCATGAAAATCTCACTTTCAACCACGGAAAAGTCGAGCTTAAGCCGCCAACTGGATCTGCTCGATGGGAACTTTGCCCTTGTGGGCGAGTTCGGCGAAGTTCTTGAATATCATGGGGGGCCAGTTCGAGCCCGGTTTTCTTTGCCCGGTCGGCGACGATGAGGTACACGGCTGCGGAGGAGAGCCCTCGCGCCTTCGTCAATCAATGTTCAGCTCGCTCCGTGAAGAAACTCGCGACTGAGACCGCCGACCGTGGACTACTCGATCCCGCCATCCCTTCGGCGACAGCCGTGCGCTTGTAGGCGCACGGCGCCGCACAGTGCTCCAGTAACAGGCAAGATAATTCAGGGCCAGAGCCCATTAAGAATGCAACAGTTTAGTCACAAATTTCCTGGTAAACAATTCGTAGATCGGGCATTGGCATCGGAACTTCTGCTGGAAGCGCACGCTGAATCGGGCTGAGATCGATGCGCTACTTCAGAAGCGTGATATGCTGCTCGCGTTGGAGCGACTTCGATGGCGGCCTTTCGCGAACCATGCGAAGGCGGCTTTACCGCGAAAACGGCAAAATAAGGCGACCGTTCAGACATCTGGTGACATCGCAACTGCGGCTCCGCCTGAGCACGTAGTCTATGACAGGCCGGTTATTCCGGGTCAATCGTCGGACGAGGGCAAATGCAAGTAACCCCAATCCGATAAGCAGCGCAGTTGGAGCCTCAGGCGCATCGGCACCGAGTGAATCGGTGAGGCTGTTGAAAGTGAGCGGCGCTAGAGGGCCATAGGGGTTCATGATGGCGAGCGTGCTGGTGCCACTAACAGTCTGCGCCAACTGCACAGTGAGGGCGTTCACCACACTGATGCTAAGTGGGCCAGCGCTAACATTACTCGCATATGGGAAAGTCGTGGCGAACTGAGTCGGGTATACACCGAATGCGACATTCTCCATTGTTGCGGTGTAACTTGTGACAGCTGTGGAGAACCCGATCCACCACTCCCCGACGTTAGCGGCGCCACTCGGAAGCCACCCGGCGGTCCACGCAACTCCATCCACCCGTCCATACGTCTGATACTCCACGTCACCCGGTGCCACACCTGGCGGGAGTGGGGGGAGGAATGGATAAATCGAGTCGGCCATCGCAGCACTCGATAGAAGTAGCAGGGCGCTGATCGCGCACGGTACTCGTAGTAATAGCCTCATAAGGCTCCTTCTCCGTCGAGGGAGAGAATATCACGTCTTTACGAAAACTATATGCTTAAATAAAGACAATGTGGCCGGTCTTCTGACCTTTGTTTCGGGCGTGATTGCCTGGATAACGATTCGCGAAACAAGGGGCGTGCAATTTGGCCGCTCGGCTGTTCAAATGTCGCCTGGTGCCGTCGAGACGACTTGAAGTTTCGTTACTTCGTGAGTTTTCGGCAGGGGTGCGCAAAGCAGGCGAAGCCGGGGTCGCTGGAGCCGTTACGACAACAGAAGTTGTCGTCCGCGTGAGAAGCGGAGCAACTCTTCCGCCCCCATCACGGGATTC
>Ga0157370_10002400_pt1 | contig 22585 bp, 26 predicted proteins | sample C35metaG_FD_113463 | JGI IMG/M metagenome (GOLD analysis project Ga0157370, IMG submission 113463) | Corn rhizosphere microbial communities from Kellogg Biological Station, Michigan, USA - C3-5 metaG | ecosystem: Host-associated > Plants > Roots > Rhizosphere > Soil | place: USA: Michigan...
GGATCCAGTAGTAGAGGATGCGGATGTGGGGCAGGTCGAGCTGCGCCTGAATTGCGTTGGCCTTGCGGCGGCGCAGAAACAGGCGTTTGGCGGCTGCATGAATCTCGGTCGGGGAGTACATGGGCCGCAGTTTAGGCTGCGAAAACGATGGGAACGCGGGGTTAAATTCCGCGATCCACCTATATCGCGGATATAGGAGAAACGCGCATGTGAACCATTTGTTCGGGGCTTGGCGGCTCTCTATCGTGGCGGCTCATTCAACCGATTGAGCGCAGTTAACGTCCATGCCCCGTTCCCTCGTTTCGTACTGGAAACGTGTCGCCACCAGCGGCACCACCGCCGATGGCCGCGAGATCCTTCCCCAGGAACTGCGTGATATCGCTGAAACCTACAAGCCATCCAAATACACGGCAGTCATCTGGTGCGACCACGAACGCTGGAGCGGTTCCCACGGCACCGTCTTTGCGGTTCGCCTAGTGGAAGAGGGCGAGGACTTAGAGCCCGGGCAAATCGCCTTGGAGGCACAGCTCAAGCCGAACGATCGTCTTCTGCAACTGAATGATCAGGGCCAAAAGCTCTTCTCCAGCATCGAGATCACCCCGAACTTCGCCGGCAGCGGAAAAGCCTACCTGACAGGTCTGGGCGTCACCGATGAGCCGGCCAGCCTGGGCACCCAGGAACTCTATTTTTCCAAGCAAACCCACCAAAACTCGTTCTATGCCGCCTCCGTCGAACTGGGCTCTTTTGAAGCCGAACCGCAGAGCGAGGTCGGCAAGCTGATCGGCTTGCTCACTGGCCTGTTCAAGCGCTTTGCCACGGATGCCGAGCCCGTCGAACCCACCACCCCAACTGAGAGCAAAACCCCAATGGATGAAGCTACCGCAACGGCCCTCAAGGCCCTGCTGGAGCAGCTGCTTGTCGTCGCTGCCGGCATTCAGGCTGTGATTGAACCCGCCGCCGCAGATGCACCAGAACCAGACCAAGCACCCATCGACGACGTGAGCGCGGCCGTAGACGATATCGTCACAACCGCCGAGGAAGAACGTGAGTTCCGCCGTAGCGGTGGGTCGAATAAGGCCGTTCTGGTGCAACTGGAGAAGCTGCAGAAGCAGTTCTCCGCACTGCAGAACACCTCGACCGGTCGCCAGTTGCCCCGCAACGCCGGCCCGGTGACCACCACCAAAAAGCGGGTGCTTTGACATGGCCCAGCCATTAAGCGCCCGTGGCGCCAAACAATATGCCGAGCTGCAGGAAGCGTATGCCGAAGCGTACGGTGTCGAAAGTTCGGCTCGGATGTTCAGCGTTGACCCGACGATTGCCCAAGAACTGAACGACGCGATCACCGCGAAAGCCGACTTCCTGGAGCGCATCAACGTCACTCCGGTCAGCGAGATAAAGGGCGAGAAGGTTTTCATTGGCGTGAACGGTCCGGTCACTGGCCGCACCAACACCAAAACCACCGACCGTGAAGCCAAAGATGCTTCGGCACTGGATAACACCCAATACGAGCTGGCGGATACCCAGTCGGACGTGGGTCTTCCATACGCGAAGATCGACGCCTGGGCGAAGTTTCCAGACTTCAAGGAACGTTATTCCGCTGCAGTGCAAAAGCGCATCGCGCAGGACCGGATCGTTATCGGTTTCCATGGCACGCACGCGGCTGCGCAAACCGACCTGGAGAAATATCCGAAGCTGCAGGACGTGAACAAAGGCTGGCTGCAGCAACTGCGTGAGCAGGCCCCGCAGCAGGTGCTGAAGGAGGGCGCTACCGCTGGCAAGGTTATGCTGGGCGCCGGCGGTGATTACGCCAACCTTGATGCCCTGGTGCACGACACCAAGCAGATGGTCGACGAGATCCTGCGCGAAGACGGCGACCTGGTCGCGATCATCGGCACCGACTTGCTCGCTGCTGACAAGGCCAAGCTGTACACCAAGCAAGGCGACACGCCGACCGAAAAAGAGCGCATCGAAAACGCGCAGGTCATCGCCACCTATGGCGGTCTGCCGGCGTTCAGTGTGCCGAACTTCCCGGTCAATGCGGTGCTGGTCACCAGTTGGGACAACCTCTCGATTTACTTCCAGGACACCAGCTGGCGTAAGCAGACGATCGAGAATCCGAAGCGCTCCCGCGTCGAGGATTACAACAGCCGCAACGAAGGCTACGTGATCGAGCAGCTGGAAAAGATCGCCTTCACTGAAAACGTGGAGCTGGTGAAGTGAGCCTCGCCCTGGCGCACAAGCGGCGCACCTTGGCGTTGGGCAGCACAGCAGTGGCGGCGCTCGCGGCTACTGCTGGAATGGCTTACACCCCAGGCGATGCCCTGAGCAGCCCAGCCAATGCGCGCAAGCACCTGTTGCTGCAGGAAGCCGCGTTGGACCAGGACCTGGTGCGCATCAGCGCGATCAACGGCTTGGCCGGGCGCCAGGCTCTCAAGCGCGACGAGCTGCTGCCCAAATACCAGGAATACGTGCAGCGCTACTGCGAGTCGGGGCTGAACTTTCCCAACCGTGTCGCGGTGCAGGTGATGGTCTGGTTGTTCGATACCGCCCAGTTTGAAGATGCGCTGGAGCTGGCTGACTTCCTGATGGAACAGGGCGGTCAGCAGATGCCCGAGCGCTTCAAGCGCCGGGATATCCAGACCTTTGTCGCCGATGCCGTGTGCGAATGGGCCTACGCCGAATACAACGCCGGCCGCAGCCCCGAGCCCTACCTATCCGACCTTTTGCCCCGCGTTGATGGCGAGTGGCAGCTGACGGAGCAGATCCCGAGCAAGTACCACAAGTTGATCGGCATGCGCGCCATGGAAGCCGAGCAGTGGGAGACCGCGCTCAAGCATTTGGAGCGCTCCACTGAGCTGTACGCCCAGGCCGGCAACGACACTCGCATCAAAAAGGTTCGCAAGGCCTTGGCAAAACAAGCGGCCGCTAACCCGGCCACCGAATAACCGACTACCCCCCCCCAGCGGGGACTTGTGGAAGTGAGCCGCCCATTTATGGACTGTCCCACTGAAAACAGGCTCCCCGCCCTATTTGAGCGACCAGCAATGAGCTTTTCCGGGAAACCTACCGCCCTGGTGGAACACGCGATCGAGAATGACGGTTTCTGGCCAGACCTCTCTGTTTCCGAGTTCCAAAAGGAACAGCGCGTGCCGGCGGAGTACTTGGTAGAGCTGTTGGTCGACACACTGAAAAGCGCCATGGTTGAGGTGAATACTGACCTGGCACGCGTCAAAACGACACTGCAGGACGCCGGCGTGTCGAGCCTTACTGCTGCGGCAGGTGTGGCAAGCCCCGCAGAATGGGCTTACGCCAATAAGATCGCGCTCTACAAGCGGGCTGTGTATTGCCGCGCCAAAGGCCACTCACTGCCGCAGTTCGCCACCGTCACCCGTCGCGAGAGCGCTGAGAGCACCGGTAAGGAAGCGCCCGAGCGTGCGGAAACCTTCTTGGCCTTCAGCCAGCAGGCCGTGCGCGCGCTGCAGGGCCGTGGCCGCATCACGGCGTCGCTGCAATGATCCAACTGCAGGCGCTGACCGCCTTCCTGATGGCGCGCAACCTGGTGGCGCCGGAGCAGTTCGATAGCTGGACGGAACAGGTCAGTCTTGAACTGATTTGGAAGCCCGACCGCGACGGCCTGCACATGGCCGATATGCGCTACCGCGCTGTGTTCTCCCTGGAGCGATTCGCCGGCAACCCGGCCAGGCTGATGGCTTTGGTGGGCAGTTGGCTGGAAAACCACGATCCCGATCGGGACCGCCACGAACTGCCGGCACCACTGTTCGCGGTTGAACCACTCGACCAGGACAGCTTCGACGTGGACCTGTCCCTGGAATTCGTCGAGCCGCAGTACCTGGCCGAAGACCCTGATGGCGAGATTGAGGCGTTCGGCAAGACCTGGGCGTTCGTGCCATTCGATCTGTGGGTTGCCGAGCATGGCGAGGTGGGCAGCCATGGCCGCTAATCCACTCGACCTCAATGTCAAGGGCTTGCTCGATGTCGACGCTCAGTTGGCGTTGCTTGAGCTGCCGCCCCAACTGCGCCGGCGTTTGCTGAACAGAGTGACCACACGTGTGCGGACGATGAGCCGTAAGCGGGTGCGAGAACAGAAGAACACCGACGGCACCCCATTCGCTGAACGCAAGGGCAGTGCCAAGGGCAAAAAGAAGATGGAAGCCGGCCTGGCCAAGCTGCTGCAGGTCACCCGCGTCAGCTCCGACGAAGCCGAGCTGGGCTGGAAAAACGCCTTGACCCGTTGGGTCGCGGCGCAGCAGCACAACGGCGTCAGCGAGCGACGTACCGCCGCGCAGATGCGCCGCTGGAACAAAGTCCCCCCAGGCATCGCCTGCACCGACAAACAGGCCAAGCGCCTGCGCCGGCTGGGCTTTCGTGTTCGCCAGAAGGGCAAAAAGGCACTGGCCAGGCCGTCGGTGGCCTGGATTCAAGAACACGTGAACTACGCCAAGGCCGGCTTGCTGATCCGCATTTTGAACGACGAACGAACCGAGTCCACCGGCGCGCAAAGCTGGGACATCCCCCTGCCCAAACGCCAGTTCCTCGGTGTGGAGAGCGGGAGCGAAACCCGCGACCTGGTTAACCAGGTGTTCCAACAAATCCTTAATTCACCCCGCTAACGAGGCACAGCATGGCACTTGGCAAAGTCAGCGTTAACAATCTCAATCTGGGCCAAGGCGCCGTGACTGAGATCGAGCGCTATTTTCTCTTCATCGGTCCCGGTCCGAAAAACACCGGCAAATTGATCGCCCTCAACACTGACAGCGATCTGGACACGCAACTGGGCCTACCGGCCAGTGACCTGAAAACCCAGGTCACTGCCGCACGCCTGAACGGTGGCGATCGCTGGGCGTGCCTGGCGGCGCCGATTGCGCCGGACGGCGACTGGACCAAAGCGCTGGAGATGTCCCAGCAGCAGGGCTTTTCCGTCGAGGCGGTGGTGATCACCAAGCCGGTGGCCACCGGTGCCGAACTGTCGGCCATGCATGACGCCGCCGTGTCGATGAATGACACCTACGGCCGTCGTGCCTTCGTCATGGCGGCCACGGCCGGCCTGTCGCTAAGCCCATTCCAAAGCTGGGCCGAGTATCTGGTGGCCCAAAAAGCGATCACCGCCGGCGTATCAGCGCCGAGTGTCCTGGTGGTGCCGCAGCTGCACGGTAACGACCTGGGCGTGTTGGCCGGCCGGCTGGCCAATGCGGCCGTTAGCATCGCTGACAGCCCAATGCGAGTGGCCACCGGCGCAGTGCTGGGGCTTGGAGCCGTGCCTGTCGACTCCGAAGGCGTGCCATTGCCGTCCTCGATCCGCGCAGAACTCGACAAGGCGCGTTTCTCCGTCTCCCAGACTTATTCCGATTACCCGGGCGTGTACTGGGGCGACGGCAACATGCTCGATGCACCTGGTAGCGACTACCAGGTCGTGGAGTACCTGCGCTTGGCTGACAAGGCGGCGCGCCAGGTGCGACCGCTGTTGATTCGCCGCGTGGGCGATCGCCGGTTGAACAACACCCCCAACAGCATGGCCGTGAACATCAACGCGCTGATGGCCCCTCTGCGCCGCATGGCCAAGTCGGTCAAGTTCGCCGGCGAGGTGTTTCCGGGCGAGATCGAAACGCCCAAAGACGGCGACATCGTGCTGGTTTGGAAGAGCAAAACCGCCGTTGAGGCGTTCATCAAGCTCAAGCCGCACAACTGCCCGAAAGACCTCACGGCGAACATTGCCCTGGACCTTTCCAACGACGATTCGGAGTAACCCCCCATGTCACGTATTGGCGGCAAGAACTTTGACGTGAACCTGGGCGATCTGCTGGTCCATGTCGAAAGCTGCACCCTGGATATCACCGACAACAGCAAGACTGCACAAACCCGGGGCGTGCCTGACGGCTACGTCGACGGCGATGTGGCAGCGGCCGGCGAACTGGAACTGGATTCCACTAACTTCAACCTGCTGATCGAAGCGGCGCGCACTGCCGGCAGCTTTCGCAAGCTCGATGCCTTCGACACGGTGTTTTTTGCGAAGGCAGGCGACGACGAACTGCGCATTGAGGCCTTCGGTTGCAAGTTGAAGGTATCCAGCCTGCTGAGCATCGATCCCAAAGGTGGCGAGAAGACCAAGCACAAGGTGCCGTTCGAGGTCACCAGCCCGGACTTTATCCGTATCAACGGCGTGCCGTACCTGGATGCCACCGAGATCGAGGGTATTAGCTGATGGTCTGCCCGTTCGATCGCGCCCAAGCCCTGGAACAACGTCAGCGGGACCAGGCTATCAACGCCCAGTTGGCCCAGGCCCGGCGTGAGTCAGCGGGCCCAAGCCTTACACACTGCCAAGACTGTGATAACGAGATTCCGGCAGCGCGCCAAGCGCTCGGCGGCAAGACTCGCTGTGTCCCGTGCCAGTCTTTTTTCGAAAAAGGAATGCAGCGATGAGCACGAATCAGGCGGCCCAGGACACAGCCATCGCACTGGCAAAGGCGTCGCCTGCGATCGGTGTAGCGGCCACTGGAGCGACAGGGGCCGTAGACTGGTCGGCTGTCGCCTACATGCTGACTGCCGTTTACATGGTGCTGCAGATCCTGCTGTTGGTTCCCAAGTATCGCCAGATGCTGCGCGACTGGAAGGTGAAGCCATGAGCCTGCGCGGCAAGATCGCCGCCGGCGCCATCGCGCTCTGCAGCTCTACGCTGGTGGTGTTCCTGGGCACCTGGGAAGGTAACGGCCAAAACACTGTCTACGCCGACAAGCTAGCCCGAGGGCTGCCGACCGTGTGCAAGGGCATCACCCGTCACACCAGCCCTTACCCGGTAGTTGTGGGAGATTACTGGTCGGACGCTCGCTGCAACGAGGTGGAGCAGCTGGTGATCAGCAAAGGCCAACTGGAGCTGGCCGACTGCATCACCAATCAGTACGTGGGCCAGAACACGTTCGACGCCCTGAGCAGCCATGGCCACAACTTCGGCATGGCCAGCACGTGCGCCAGTCGCGCCTTGGGCCTGATCAACGCCGGCCGCATCAAAGACGGCTGCAAGGCGCTGGCCTGGTCGCCTGACGGCAGAACGCCGGTGTGGGCCTTCGTCACCAACGCCCAGGGCAAGAAGGTGTTAATCCCGGGGCTACACGCTCGCCGCCTGGCAGAAGCCGCGTTGTGTGAGGCGGGCTTGTGATGCGCGAAGGCATTTTCATCCTGGTGCTGTGCCTGGTGGCCTGGTTCGGCTTCGACCTGCTGGAAGGCCAGCGCGACACGGCCCGTAGCGAGCGTGACGCCGCGCTTTTCGAAGCTAGGGGCCTGCGCGAAGCGGCGCGGATTAGCGGCGAGATGCTGGCCGAGCGTGACGCCATAGACCTTCAACGTACCCAGGAACTCAACGATGAACGCATCGAAAACGACGGCCTGCGCCGCGCTGTTGACGCTGGTGATAAGCGGTTGCTCCTCAACGCCACCTGCAGCGCCCCAGCCACCCCAGCGGCCGGCGCCGGCGGCGTGGCTGATGCAGGCACCGCCGAACTCACAGCAGACGCTCGACAGGATTATTTCACCCTCAGAGATCAGCTTGCCCTCAGTCGGCAAATGATCCTGGGCCTGCAGGACCACGTGCGCCGGGTTTGCCTGCGCTGATTCATCCCACTTACGAACCTGAACGGAGCAACACCATGACCGATACACGCGATATCACCCTGGAAGTCGGCGACAAGGAATTCACCTTCGCCCTGACCCCGCAAGACGTGACCAAGTACTTCAATGCTGTGACCCAGACCAACAAGGTTTCGCCGGCCAACAACCTGCTGGTGACCACCGTTAAGCAGGAACAGCGCGCCAGCCTCAAGGCCCAGTTGGGCAACCCTGTGTTGGTCATGCAACTGGCCGGTGCGCTCCTCGAGGAGTACGGCCCGGACGTTGAAATCACCGTAAAAAAGCCCTCGATCACGCCGAACGACTGACCGAAAGCGGCCTTGGCCAGCTGGTTGCCCTGGCCGGCCGCTGGCTACCTGGTGCTGAACCCACCGCCGAGGTGATGGGGACGGCCAAGTGGCTGGAAGACGAGCACTGGCGCCGGATGGAAATCGCCATTGCCAACGGTATTGCCTACGCACTCAACGGATAAACACTGATGGCTGACAAAAGCGCCCGCCTGGCCTTCATTTTGAGCCTGACCGACAAGGTCACCGCCCCGCTGGGCAAGGTCAAAATGGGCTTTTCTGACCTTGCCGAGCAGGGCCAGAAGAACATCACCCAAATGGGCCTTGGCCTGGCTGGGATGGTGGGCGCCGGCGTGGCCATTACCCAGTCGCTGGAACCCGCCCTGGAGATGAACCGCGCCCTGGGCGAAGTCCGATCGTTGGGCGTGGCCGAAGATGCGTTGAACGCACTGAATCGCAAGTCTCTGGAATTTTCCGTCGCTTATGGGGAGAACGCCCGAGACTTTGCCGCTTCGGCGTATCAGATCGAGGGCGCGATTAAGGGCCTGGCGGGCAGTCAGTTGGCTACCTTCACCAATGCCAGCAGTTTGTTGGCCAAGGCCACCAAGTCTGATGCCGACACCATGGGCACCTACGTCGGCACCATGTACAACCTTTTCAAAGGCCAGGCCGACGCCATGGGCAAAGGCCAGTGGGTGGAAAACCTGGCTGGCCAAACCGCCACCGCAGTGCAGCTGTTTCGCACCAGCGGCGAGCAGATCGGCGAGGCATTCAAAGCCGCCGGCGGTCTGGCCAGCACTGCAGGCGTGAGCCTGGCCGAGCAGATGGCGGTGCTGGGCGCGCTGGGCAGCACCATGGATGGCGGGGAAGCTGGTGGCCTCTACAAGTCGTTCTTTGAGAACGTCAGCGGAGCCTCGGAAAAGCTCGGCATGTCCTTTGTCGACCAGCAGGGCAAGTTGCTCCCGATGATGGACATCTTGGACAAGCTCAAAGGCAAGTTTGGGGATCTGTCGATCGAGGCCAACGGTAAGCAACTGCGCGATGCCTTCGGCGGCGAAGCGGCGGGCCTGATCACCACGTTGATGGGCGACACCGGCCGCTTGAAAAACGGTATGGAGCAACTAGGCAATGTGCGCGGTCTGGAGAACGCCGAGCGCATGGCCAAGGCGATGGTGGACCCGTGGCAACAGTTCGGCGCCGCTGTGCAGGCCCTGCGCATTGCGTTCGGGCAGTCACTGATCCCAATCCTGGCGCCGCTGATGGATCGCCTGGTGGGCATCGCCAGTACGCTGACCCGCTGGACCCAGTTGTTCCCCAATATCACCCGCGTGATCGGAATCGCCACATTGGTGGTGTTCGGGATCATCGCCGCCATGTCCTTGCTTACCTTGACTGTGGGCATGTCGAAGATCGTCTGGCTGGGTATGGTCACGGTGTGGAAAGTCCTAACCATGGCCGGCCTGCGCAGTATCGCCATGTTCCTCTACCACACCGTGATGGTGATCGGCTTTGTGGCCGGCCTGGTGCTGATGGTCGCCTGGATGGGCCTGGTCAAAGGCGGGATGCTGCTGTGGCAGGGCGCGAGCTGGCTGGTTAACACGGCGTTGTTGGCCAACCCGGTGACTTGGATCGTGATCGGCATTGTTGCCCTGGTCGCGGCCGTAGCGGCAGCGATTATTTACTGGGACGAGTGGACCAGTGCGCTACTCAACAGTGAGGCGTTCCAGTGGGTCAGTAGCCAACTGACCGCATTGTCGGAGTGGTTCGACTCCATGGGCGGCTGGTCGAACCTGGCCAGCGCGGCCTGGGACGGCATCGTCAACATCTTCAAAAGCGCTATCAATGGCTTGATCGAGATGCTGAACAAGATCCCCGGCGTGAGTATCGATGCGGTGTTCGGTGACATGCCGGCGGCGCCGGATCTGCCGACGATCAGCGCACCCCAGGTCGAGGCGCCATTGCTGCCGCAGTTGGTCAGCGCGCCCCAGCAGCCGATCCAGGCGTCGCCCCTGATGCTGGCTGCTACACCAAAGACACCGGCGCCGGCGATGCCAGCACTCAACGCGCTGCAGCCGCAGACCCAAGCTCCTGCTCTGGTATTGGCACCGGTGCCGAAAACACCGGCGCCGATCGCCCAGCCACTGACTGCTCCCGAAGCCCCACGCGCAGCGCCGGCCCTGGTCGCCGCGCCGGCATTAAAAACACCGGCGCCGATCGGGCCGCAACTACACGTTGCGCAGCCAACGCAACCGCCGGCGCTGGTCACCGCGTCCAAGCCGACCGAGAAGGCCGAGCAGAGCCAGCAACGGATCAACAACGCCGTAACCAGCCTGTCACCTAAACGGCCCGACGCCGTGCCCCGGGGCGGCTTGCTGGCCAGCATCCAGAACAACAACCAAACCCAAAACAAGGGCACGCACGTGGAGAACGTCAACATTCACACCGGCAAACCGATGAACCCGCTGGAGCTGGAAGGCATGTTGGCCATGGCGGTGGGCGGATGAGCGAATACATCGACCTGCTGATCGCCGACAACGACCTGGTGTTGGACCCATCGCGTCAGCCGTTGCTGATCGAGGACCGGGCCAGCATCGCCCAGGACATCGCGCACATGATCCGCGAGAGCGGCTTGCTGGTCACGCTGGTGGCCGAGCGCAGCAAGCTGCGTCAGCGCGACTGCATCCAGCAACGGGAACTGCTGGTGGAGGCCGACGAGCGCCTGGTACCGGGCACAGCCCTTATTAAACAAGTGGAGTCTGGCCAGTACCTGGTCACGGCGAAAACGCTGAAATTTGGCGACATCGAGGTGACCCTGTGAGCGACGTAGATTTTAAGCAGGCCCTGGCTGACGGCGGCATCCCAGTCACTGAGGAGGGCTTGCGCCAGGCGTGGGAAAAGGAAGTCGCGGCCCAGGGCAGCAAGATGAGCAACACCAGCGCCTATTCGCCGTTCTGGCGTGTGATTACCGCCCTGGTGACCAAGCCAGTGCTGTGGCTGATCAATTTCGTCAGCGGCACGATCCTGCCCAACTTCTTTGTCAAAACCGCACGCGACAAATGGCTGGATATGCTGGCCTGGGCGGTCAATGTCGAGCGCAAAGGCGCGACCAAGGCCAAAGGGGTGCTGCTGTTTACCCGCGATGTGCCGGGTGGTGCGTTGGAATTGCCCGCCGGCGTCGTGGTGCAGTCCGCGGCGATCAACGGGCATATCTACCAGTTGATCACTACCCAGGCCGTGACCTTTGCGGACGGCGTGCTGCAGCTGGAAGTCCCGGTAGAAGCTGAGGACGTGGGCAGCGGCTACAACCTGGCCCCGGGTTACTACGCGATCCTCCCCGTGCCCATTGCCGGCATCGTTCAAGTGGTCAACGCGGACGGCTGGTTGATTGCACCAGGTGCAGATCCTGAGCCGGACGATCAGCTACGTTTGCGTACGCGTAACCAATTCTCGGCGGTCAACCAGTGGCACACCGACTCGGTATACCGCGCCATGATTTCCGCCTTCCCAGGTGTTCGGCCGGACGGCGTGTATTTCCTGCATGGGGCCCCACGTGGTCCGGGCAGCGCCAATGCCTACGTGCTGTTTGATGCTGACGTGCCGGCCGCGACGTACCTGGAGCAAATCAACGCGCATATTCGCGACCAGGGCAATCATGGCCACGGTGATGACCTGCTGGTAATGGTCATGCCAGAAACCCAGCACGCGTTGAGCCTGACCCTGTGGCCACGGCCACTGCTGACGGTTGAGCAGCGCACCAAGCTGCAGGCGGAAGTGGAACAGTTCATTCGTGCGGCGTTCCGCGAGAGCGGTACCGGTGACTATCAGCCGACGCTGACTTATCCCCAGTCGCGGTTTTCATTTAGCCGTCTGGGCGAAGAACTCCACCAGCAGTTCCCCGGCATTGAGTCGCTGCATTTTGACAATGCCGACATCGTGTCAGAGCTGAGCATTCCCAGGATCAAAAGCCTGCAAGTGGTGCCGGCATGATCAAGCTCAATTTGCCGTTTTGGCTCGATGGCCCGCAGTTGGCCAAGTTGAAAGCCGCTGCTCAGTCCTGGTGGGAGACGGTCGAAGGCTGGCTGCAGTGGCCGCTGTTGCAGATGGATGCCGACACCTGCCACCTGACCGTGCTGGACCTGCTGGCCTGGCAACGGGATATAAGCCGTTTCAAGGACGAACCGGAGAGCCTGTATCGCCTGCGGGTCAAGTTCGCCTTTATCAACGCGGTGGACGCCGGCAGCACGGCGGGGCTCAAACGCATCCTGCAGCGTTTGGGCGTGGGCTACGTCGAGATTGACGAGCGCATGCCCGATCGGGACTGGGACGTGGTGATGCTGCGTCTTTCCGACTCCCAGCTGTCGCAGAACCCGGAGCTGCTGCGCGTGCTGATTCAGCAGTACGGCCGTACCTGCCGGCGCTATGACTTCGTGACCATCACCCCCGTATCGCTGCGCATTGTCGCGGCTGACTTTAACGACGATCAGCAAACGCTGGTTGCCAGCCTGTAGGAGCCTCTTGTGGGAGCCAGTATTACCCTTGCAGGTGAAAGCCTGATCGCCCAAAAACTGGGCGCGCAACAGCGCCTCGATGTCCTGCGCTTTGTCTTTGCCAACGTGCCCGGGCTGGACTCGAACGGCCCGGTCAATCGCGCCGCGCCGAAGCCGCCGGCGGCGCAGATCGTCCACACCTACACGATCCCCCCGCAAAATATTGGCTTCGTGAACCCGAACCAAGTGGTCTACAGCTCGATGCTGGGTAGTGATATCGGGGACTTTGACTGGAACTGGATCGGCCTGGAAACTGCCGAGAACGTGCTGCTGGCCGTGGCCTACGTGCCGTTGCAGCAGAAGCGTAAGAACATCCCGCCGCAGCAGTTGGGCAACAACGTCACCCGCAACATCCTGGTGGTGTTTGACGGGGCCCAAGCGCTGACTGGCATCACGATCGATGCCAGCACCTGGCAACATGACTTTACTGTGCGCCTCAAGGGGATCGACGAGCGCGAGCGGCTGAGCAACCGCGACGTGTTTGGTCGCGCGTGCTTCTACCGTTCCGGCCTGCAGGTGGAAAAGGTCGCGGCCGGGTATCAGCTCAAACCTGGCCTTGCTTACATCGAAGGTATCCGCGTTGAGCTGGCCAGCGCCTTGCCGATCGCGCCGCCCGGGTTGCCGTCGCCGGTGTGGCTGCATGTGTCCCTGCGCCGAGAACTGAACGACGTGCTGGCCAACTGGAAGGTGGTATTTGACCCCAACCAGGTGGACTACCTGGACACTGACGGCAGCTGGCATTACTGCATCCCTCTGGCGCACCTGGTGAGCGCGAATCAGATCAACGATCTGCGCGTGGTCGCGCCTATCGATGGCCCGCTGGTGGATCACTTCGCCGCCAAGGTAGGCCATTACCCTGACTTGCGGTCGGGCTCTGCCACGCAGCTGGCCAACCCCCGCGCTATCAATGGTGTGGCCTTCGATGGTACGCAGGACATCACGGTGCAGGACACCACCAAGCTGCCTTTGACCGGCGGCACGATGATCGGTGATGTGGTCTATGCGGCCGGCAATTACTTTGGCAGCGCCTGGGCGCGTGGGATGACGTTCACGTCCGGTGGTAACGTCGTCGGCAGCATCGGCGGCTACGGCTCGTCCACGGGCTTCAAAACCTTGTTTATGGGGTTGGGCACTGATGGGTACGTGACAGGCAACGGCGTGCGCGTTTCTGACGCCGGTGTGGCGATCACGGGGAAACTCTCCGGCGACGGTGGCGGACTGGTGAACCTCAATGCCGGCGCGCTCACAGCCGGTACAGTGCCCCGGGTAAACCTGTCCGGGTCCTATGACATCCAGATCACGGGCAATGCCGGCACGGCCACTCGCTTGGAAACGGCGCGGCTGATCAACGGTATTGAGTTCGATGGTAGCCGAAACGTCACGGTTAGCGATGGTACCAAGCTGCCGCTTGCAGGCGGGACGCTGACTGGGGGCATTCGTTTTAACGCACCTATGATCGGCGGGTCATTTGTCAGTTGGCAGGAGCGGCAAACCGCGATCCAGATTGATTGCGCGTCCAATGGCGCCGCGTATTCGGTTTGGAAGGGTACCAATTGGAGCGAGCGACACCTGGCTGCCATGGAGGTGTATGCCGGAGGCACGTCGACCTCCGTCCCTTCGGTGGTCATGCATGTGGGTGGAACCGTTTCGGCTTTTAGCTTGGACGGCTCTGGACACCTGAGCATCAAGGGGTCGTATTTCGGTGACGGCGGGCAACTGACGGGCTTGAATGCCAACGCGCTGACACTCGGCACGCTGCCCAAGGCCCGTTTGAGTGGCACCTATGACATTGCTGTGTCGGGCAATGCCGCCACAGCGACAAAGCTGGCATCGCCTCGTCTCATCAACGGCGTAGCGTTCGATGGGACCGCCAACATCGCGATCGCTGACAACTCAAAATTACCGCTCAGTGGCGGGCTTTTGACAGGAACGGTTACCTATGACTTTCCCTCTATGGCCGGCGGGTTCGTTGACTGGCGTTCCCGAGACCCCGCTATGCAAATCAATAGCACGAACAATGGCAGCGCGTATTTGATTTGGAAGGCTACCAACTGGGCCGAACGTCATCTGGCATCCATGGACGTTTGGTCCGGCGGCGGTTCAAACACGCCTGCCAACGTTGTGTTTCATGTAGGGAATACCAACAACGCGCTGACCATCAGCGAGGGTGGGAACCTGAATATCGTCGGCACCTACAGCGGTGATGGAAGCCAGCTTACCAATTTGCCCCAAGCGACCGCCGATGTGCCAGGTGCCGTCTTGAAAAACACCGCCTCCCTGAGCCCAAACGGCTGGTGGAAGTGCGCACAGACCGGGCTGATTCGGCAATGGGGATTCACGATGGGCGCTTCTGACACCGTAACTCATCGTAGTTTTCCGATCGCATTCCCCAACCGGTGTGTGTCCCTTGTTGCCTCTCGCACCAGCCTTTTCTACTCAGACCCAGCGACAGGCACCAACACTTTGATCGTCAGTAATGCCCAGTTTTCGGTCATTTCTGGTCCATTCAGTTCGCCAGATGAAATTTATTGGGAAGCCACTGGGTACTAACCATGACCATCTTTTTTCACGCCGCAACCGCAGGTTTTTACGACACTCGCGCTCACGGGGAGCGCACTATTCTGGTCGCTGATCCGAAGTGGAAGCACCCGATGATCAGTGTGCCGAATCCCAACTGGATGGCGGGGGAGGATCCAACGGCCAAACCCCCGATGATCAAGGTCAAAGACCCGAAGGCCGCGCCGCCGCTGATTGAGGTTCCCAACCCGGACTGCAGCTTGCCACCGTCCGGCGAGATGCTGGAAATCTCCCAGGGCGAATACCAGGCACTGTTTGCCGCTCAGGCCCTGGGCAAAGTCATTCAGGCTGTGAAGGGTCGTCCCGTGGCGGTCGATCCGCCTCCGTTGACCTGGGAGCAACGCAAAGCCGAGTACGTGGCCGGAGTACAAGCGTTCCTCGATAAGACCGCAAAGGCCGCCGGGTACAACGACCTCAAGGACGTGATCACCTACGCGGATGAACCCTCGGTACCAAAGTTTCAAGCCGACGGTATAGCGTTTCGCACCTGGCGTTCGCTGTGCTGGGCGTACTGCTACGACCAGTTGACGGCGATCGAGCAGGGCAAGCGCAAGACACCGACCAGCGCCGAGCTGGTGGCCGAGCTGCCTGTCCTGGTGCTGCCAAATGCCTGACATGACCTGGTCGCCGGTAATAATGCGCTGGCCTGCCCAAGCCACCGAGTGGATGGGCCAGCTGTCGGCTGCCCAGGGCCTGGCCGGCGGTGAGCTGGCCAGCACGGCTAAACGCCTGGCGGACCTCAATGGTAAAACCAGCACCAGCCCAGGGCCGGTGGGTGGTGCGGCAGAGGGCGCAATCGCTGCAGGCCGTGCCGCGCTCGCTGACCAAATGGGCGAGGCTCCGGCGTGCCTGGTGGTGACGCCGTTTCAAAGCGGCATTGGCCAGGGCCGTGGCTATCAGCGTTTTCTGTCAGCGCCGAACTTGCTGCAGCAGCTGGCCGGCAAACTGGTGGATGTGAGCGACACCGGCCGGCCCGATGGCCCCCAGTTCGCCTTGTGCCTGATGTTCCTGGCCACACGCTTTGATCAGTTGGCCAACAGCCTGGCGCGCTTCAATGCCCTGTTGCCCATGCCCGACCTGGTGCGAACCGAACGCCGCGCACGGCACCTGTCGAAGCTGGAGACGGAAAAGTGGGAGATCCCCGCCGCCGGCACCTTGCCGCGTTGGCAGGCGCTGCCCCTGGAGCGTTGCACCGTGGTTAAGGCCGCGCAGCAAACCATGGCCGGCCAGCTCGCAGTCCTGGAGAGCTACGCGGCCGACAGCTCGCCCATGGCTGACCTTGCCGCCCTGGCCGGACGCAAGGCCGCGCAGCAGCAGGGCCGTGATCACCAACTGGCCGACCTGAAAGCCCTGCTGGCCGATGGCAACCCGGACAGCAGCATGCGTGCCCGCCTGATCGGCCCCGGCAACGCCACCGAGCTACGCCAGGCCCTGCTGGCCGGCGATGCCCCAGGACATGAGTGGGTGCTGTGTGCCGGCGCGCTGCTGGTGGGCTCTGAAAAGGGCTTGAGTTTCGTTCGTGAGTTGGTGGGCCTATGACGCTGCTACTCGACGGGCAAGAAGTGCGCGGGAAGAATCTCAAGGTCACCGGCAATCTGCGCATCGAGAGCGACGATCTGTCGGGCCAGACCAGCAACACTGACAAGGGGCATAAAGGCTTTAAGCCTAAGACCCTGACGGTCAGCCTGATGATTCCCTTCGTCGACCAGGTGCAATTGCGTGACCTGATGCGCCTGGTGGAAGCGACTGAAGGCGGCGGTCAGCTCAAGACCTACCGCATCGTCAACGACACCGCTGCCGCGTTCGGGATGCGTCAGGTGACGTTTACCGAAGGCGTGAGCGCCCGGGAAGACGACAATCTGCGCGCCTGGCTGATCCAGTTCACTCTGACTGAAAAGCTGTCGAATCCTGAGAAAGTCGAGGGCCGGCGATCGGGCAACGCGGTTACCGCGCAGTCCGGTCCAGGCGGGGCAGTGGGTGGCACTGGTGGTACCGGTGGCGACTCCAGCAGCGGGACGGAAGAACTGACCGGCTTTGAGGCCACGCTGAAAAAGGTAGACGGCTGGCTGGGCGGGGCTAACACATGAAGTTGCACAAGGAATTGGCCATCAATGGCGTGCCTTACGTCCTGGTCAAAAACGAAGTCCGGCTGGACGCAAAAAGCCCCGGCCGGGCGACGTTCACTATTCAGGCCCCGGCGCCTGTAAAGGGCCTGGTAACGCTCGATATTGGCTACAACGGCAACACACTGCAGCGACACTTCATTGGCTACGTCGAACGCTCCACCACGGCCAGCAGCACCCAGCAGGTGCTGTTCTGCCGCGAGCTGGCCGCGATCCTGGCCAACCCGTTGCCGCTGAACCTGCGCCACGTCGATCTTCGCGCTGTCCTGGTCGAGATCGGCCAGCACACCGGATTGCGCTTTCGCGTCCCGGATCGTCCCTACGCCGGCGTTAAGGCGCCGTTCTTCTACAGCCTGGCCGCTGGCTACCAAGCCATGGACAGCCTGGCCCGGGTTTTCAATATCCCCGACTTCATGTGGCAGCAGCAGGGTGACGGGGAAGTGTTCGTGGGCAGTTGGGCCGACAGCTTCTTTGGCGTTCGCTCGCCGCTGCAGCTGCCGGTGGAGCTGTTCGACGATTACCAAGGCAACCAAAGCGCGATGATCGCAGCCCTTCCGGGGTTGCGACCAGGTGCAACAATCAACCACGGCGAGCGCATCACCAGTGTGGCGCTCATCGACAACCAGATGGCCATCCGATGGACGACGCAATCCGCCGCAGCGTAGAACGACAATTCCCTGAACTTACCGGCGGTTACCACCTGCCACGCTTTGCACGGGTTGTCGCCGTCGCCGATGCCCCGGCCGTCGCCGGCATCTGTGATGACTTCCGGCCACGATATGCGGTCGACATCGAGGTCATGGGGCCTGACGGCGAGCCAGACACCAAGCTGCCGATCCTGGCCGGCGTGCCGCTGCCGCTGCCCACCGGTGGTGAGGAAATGGGCATCTATGCGTTCCCGGAGGAGGGCACCCAAGTTGTGGTGTGCTTCGCCTACGGCCTGCCGCACAAGCCCTATATTCAAACGATCCTGCCCCACGGTCTGAGCATGCCCAGCGTGCCGAAGGGTGACCAAGTGTGGCAGCACAGCGAAGCTTGTCAGCAGCGTGTCGACGCCGATGGCAACTGGCTGCGCCAAACGGACGGCAAGATCCGGGACAAGGCGATCGAGCGGGAAGTGGAGGCGATGGGGAACACGGAGACGTTCCAGAATCACACCAGGACTGTGGATGATCATTCCACCGAATCAGTGGGTGGCATCAAGACGATCGAGGCGCTGGGAGCGCTCAAGCTGCTGTCGGGCGGATCCGCGAGTCTGGCGGCGGTGGATGATCTGCACCAGGCAACTGGGCGGGACTTGAATCTAGTAGTAGGACAGAAGCATAACGCCACGGTGGGTGGCGATATGCAGGAAAGGATTGAGGGGCTACGAGAGAGCGTCGCACTGATCAGTCAGCGGGCGGTGGCACCGAAGACATGGGTAGGCTCTGAAGGTGTAAATGTTCTGCAAGTGTTGTGCGATTTGATCGACTTGGTGCAGCAAATGAATCTGCAGCTTGCTGGACATGTTCACGTGCCAGGACCCGCGCCAAGTCCTAACGACGCGTCTGCCTTCAGTGCGAAGGCAGCATTAGCATCGGACCTATCGCTGTTGCTCAAACCAGTCGTGCTCTAACTTTTTAGTGGTCCAGTTTATTTTCCACAACATTTTTTATATTTTCTTTGGGAGCCGCAAGGGCAAACTTCATTGCGACCGAATTTCGGGATCTTTCCAGGTTTAGGAGGTTGTACGAACTCGCTTACCGTAACTTCCTGTTTGGTCATTTCTTTTGTCTGGAAGAAATTCCATACTTGATTCAGTTCTTGGTAATGATTTTTATATGCGGTCGGCCAATTTTTGCATTCCATCAAGATAAAATCTTCGGAAATGGTATCTGAGTATTTTGGTGGCTCCATTCCTATACCGATTATTCTATTGAATTTCGGAAATCTATTTTTTGCTGAGCCGCAAGCGATCTCCAGTAAAGCTCGCCTTTTTTCGCGATGGTCTGGTGCCGCTTGCATCGACTCGGTTAGTTGTAATTGCAGATATACATAAGCGGTGGTCGGTGTTATGGAGGGCATTAGACTAACTTTGCGAGCGGCCCCATCTGTATCAGGAAAACTGTCAATTGCTTTCAAAAGCCCATCTGACAGAGCTCTTCGCATGAAGCGTGGCTCCTTAACCATTTCATAGATGGCGCTAGGGCCTTTTAAAAGGTCTACATCGCCGAGCAGTGTTCCATCGATGGAATTTTGGCAAGTCCTCTGTATCAGTTCGTCCCATAGGTAGGATGCTTCATTCGCCTGCTTAGTAGCCTTGTAGGTAGCACTCTCCACATACTCCTTCCATTCGCCTTCACTAATCATTACTCCGTTTATCTTATTGTCTGGACTTCCGATAAAGTGCCTTTGATTCTTCTTGTCGAAGTTTCGATAATAATGTGCGAGTAGGTCTTCTTCGCCGCAGTAACTTAGGATATCCAGCTTTCTAATTGCAGAGATCTTCTCATGCAGGTAACTCGAGAAGTCAGAGACAGTATCTAATTCAGTCAGTATGATTGACAGGTTATGACTATCAAGTATGTGAATCGGATTTTCTTTTTCTAATAGCAAGGAAAAGGGCTGGATCGATTCGGTTGATTCATCAGAGGCTCGGCTGCAATAAGCAATACCTAGGCTTCCATATATGTTTTTAGGTGAGGAGCTCAAGCATGCTTCTTTGGCGCCGTGCGCTACTATTATTTTGTGAAAGGTTGCATTTTCAATATCAATTTTTATCGGGAATGGCTGGCTTTTTTTTCCGTTTAGAAAAATTGAACGACCACTTCTAATGTACCGTTCGGCACCGTAAGCTGTGTTGATCTGTTTATCTATTACCTTTTTCTTCCAGCGATTCCACAATAGGAGTGGGTCTTTATCTTCATTGTGAGGCAAAGCATTATTTCTATCGAAAAATATAAAAACATCATTTCCAAATACGGCGATCAAGTCACATAGTTCTTTGCCGTCATCCTTATATGGGTTTGGGTAACTCCATAGTTTAAGGAAAGATTTTTGGCAAAATTGCGAAAGCAACCGCTCAGATTCCGTTACCCCAGTACCAACATTTTCGTCCATTACTAATCCTTAGTATGCAAAAGAGCCCGATGAGAGCGCCCGGGGCGCGTATTAATATCGCAGAGTTCGTAGACTCTAGCCTAGTCGGCACCACCAGGATTGCGCATATGCGCATCCATCAATGTATTCAATACCGTTTAACACAAACCCCGTGGGAGCCATCCCAGAGAGCGTGGCGTCTAGCAGCGGAGGTAGGGGGCTGGGCTCAAGCGGCATCCCTTTGTACAGCCTGGCTATATTAGAGCTGCGCCCTAACTCGTCGGAGACCTCCGTGTTTACGCGCACGTCTCCCGTTATGGCCGAATAACGCCGTCTTTCTTGGGGCGTTAGCGGCATCCCCTTATGCCGCATTGGTGTGACCAGCATGTGCATAGCTACCTCTTGCTCAAACGTTACCGGACTCTTCCAACCGCGTTTCGATGGCATAAGCCAAGGCACTGTCGGCTAGCTCAAGTAGATCGCAAAGATCGTCCCGGTCGATCACTTGCGCTCTGTGTAGCTCATGCGCTCGCAGCAACAGGGTTTTGTGGTGAGTGCCTGGATGCTGGAGTAGGGCGGACTGGTCCCGCAGAAATGTCATCCAAGTCTCGACGGTCCATGCCTGGGATAGTTCGTGTGCACTCATTAAATACGCCTGCTTAAAATACTGTATATGCACACAGTATATTGCGACGTTTGATTGCTGGTTCGGAGATCCGACGAAGTGCGCTGAGCGCGGGTAGGAAAAAACGTCGTGAAGAAAAAAATGGATGAAAAAGCACTTATCCCCCTCCCGCCGACGGGGCTTGCGTCCTTTTTTTGTGCAATCCCAGATGTAGTGCAAACGAACCCGCAGCCCAGGCGGGCCGGGACGCTCTACAGGCGACCTGCAGTTTCACGGATTGCAAAGATTTGAAGAGAAGTGAAGGACGGTCGCACAGCGACGTAGCAGGCGATCATGAACAGCGCAGGGTTGGAGGCCCTGGTTTCATTGGTTGAAAGGGAAGAAAACGTAGGAATAGGAGCATTTTTCGAAACGAGATAGATCTTTTTTCTCACCGTCTGTAGCTGCCTTCGAAGAGGCTGAAAGCTGCCATAAGCCACCAATCGTGTGGGTTTCGCCGAGATTGGGGCATTTCACAATTTGTCTCGGTTCCTTAGCTGCCGCCTGACCTTCTCAGTCGAGCCAAACCTTGCTTGATATGCCCCGCGTTTTCACCGATTGTCTCTAGGGCACCACGCACGTTTTGACCTACTTCTACTGAGCCTTGCTGCTCCAGGTGAAGCGTGAGTTCCATCACAGCGGCTTCAAGTGCCAACTGATTTTCGTACATTCTTTCAAGCACATCTGAGAGCGAGTATTCATGCGCCATACGAAGGTTCCTTTCGTGAACCCTCAGACTAGCCCCAAGCGGAAGTACTCGCCAAACAGATGGCTGTTTTGGAACCTGGGCTGGGAAAAAGGTAATTTTGGTTAGGATAGGCGTTAAATCTGCCGTAGCCCGCGTAGTTCGTGGGTTTGACGCATTACCTTGAGTGGTAATATTTGGTAATGGCAAAGGTAATATTCGCCCAAGTGCCCGGTTTTGCTGGGGATTGAGTTTGTCAGGAATTACCCGAGAAAAAGGTAATGACCTAACCTGTAAATTACCAAATTATTACCTTTCTGAATATCTATCAACCTATTGAAATTAAAGGGTTTTATTCTGAATTATCCGGCGTATTACCAATATTACCTTTTTCCCATGCCTCAACATAAACCGGGCGGCACGCCGTTTTTTACGCCCTCTCAACCCTTGCGCACTAACTTGGTGCAAAACCCATGGGACTACCATGGGACTGAGAAAGCCGGTTTTTTAGAGCGATAGCATCGCTGCAACCCGCGTAAACCGGGAACTTGCATAATGAAAGTGACTTTGCGGGTAGTTTCGAATCTCTCCTTCACCGCCACATTCTTGAAGAAATCCCGCGAGTTAGACGCTCAGCGGGATTTTTTTTGCCCGCGATTTCGCAGCCTACCCCCATCTGTGCCCCGGTCGAGTGGTGCCTTTTGGGCATTGCCTATTCTCATACCCGAATTTCATCAAAAGTTGCTGAAAAGGGCTTGCTGCCTTACCTGGCATGACGCTGCGAACGAACCGTTGCGCTTTCGATCACGTCTGTGCGAATGGCTGACGGTTGTCCAACACTGTTGCGTGCATAGCTGCATAAGGTGACCGGCAGCTCTGCTATTTCCAGGAAAATGCCATCCATGGCCAGGGTGTAGCGTTCATCGTCAATATCGCCACAGGTGGTCCTGCTCGCCGAATGCACGCTGTAGTAGTAATGCTGGCTA
>Ga0157370_10002401_pt1 | contig 22574 bp, 19 predicted proteins | sample C35metaG_FD_113463 | JGI IMG/M metagenome (GOLD analysis project Ga0157370, IMG submission 113463) | Corn rhizosphere microbial communities from Kellogg Biological Station, Michigan, USA - C3-5 metaG | ecosystem: Host-associated > Plants > Roots > Rhizosphere > Soil | place: USA: Michigan...
CACAGTGCAACGCGAACAGCTGTAGGGTCCGGAGCTTCGGCTTGATCGACCGGCATGGCACCTCCGTGAAGTAGTGAATGGAAAAAGCCAATATACCGGTCGAACAGCGATTTTGCAGCGAGGGGGCTCATGGGCCGCGTCGCGGAAGCAACCGTCGGGCAACTACCGCCGACCGGCTGGGAGTTCCGCTTAGACCGCCCTCACGCGTCGGCTCGCCGGCGCGCAGTCCGTCGAGGAGCGATGCGACGGAAAGCTTCGGCGACATCGAGCCTGCCGGTGCTCTGCCCGTCAGACAAAGGGTAGTTAGGGTCAGCCAACGGCGTTTGACAGCTACGCGCCCCGTGCTGGGCATCAATTCTTGCGAATGAGCGCTACGCGACGTGGCGATCGACTCCTTACCACTAACAACACAATGGCAGCTGCGCAAAACGCCGCGCCTGCATAAAAGGTGGCCATCGCCCCGATGCGATCCCACAATGCGCCCGCAAGCACGCTCGAGGCGACTGTCACCAAGCCGCTCGTCAAGTTGAAGAATCCGAACGCCGTGCCGCGCAACTGCTTCGGCGCAGTATGGGAAACCATTGCCGCAAGCAGACCCTGCGTCATGCCCATATGCAAGCCCCAAAGCGCGACGCCGATCACAACGATGCTCCAGTGCGCACCATGCGCGAGCACGATATCCGACGCGATCAGCGCCGCGAGGCCTGCGATAAGCAAGCGGGTATGGCTCGTCTTATCCGCAAGCTTGCCGAACGGATAGGAGGACAACGCATAGACGATATTCATCGCGACCATCACGAGCGGAACAAGCGCGATCGGCACGCCGCTGCGCATGGCGCGCAGGACAAGAAACGCCTCGCTAAAGCGCGCTAGGGCAAAAACCGCCCCAATGACAACGACCCACCAGTAATCGCGGCTCAACTGCTCGATATTCTTCCACCGAAGGGGATTGCTGCGCGGCTGGGCACGATCGCGTCGAGGCTCGCTGATGCCGAACGTCAACAACGCAACCGAAAGCACGCCCGGGATCAAGGCCAGCCAAAAAACGAGCCGAAAATTTCCCGCCCACGTCAACATGACGGCCACGGCCACCAAAGGCCCGAGAAATGCCCCAACCGTATCGAGCGATTGTCGCAGCCCGAACGCCGCGCCACGCAAATGCGCAGGTGCCACGTCGGCGACCAACGCGTCGCGCGGCGCCCCCCGAATGCCCTTCCCCACTCGATCGAGCAAGCGAGCCGTGACGACGACTCCGATCGTCGGTGCGACGGCGAACAGCGGTTTGCTCAGCGCCCCCATCGCATAACCTGCGACGGCAAGCCATTTCCGATTGCCGAGGTAATCGCTGAGCGCGCCGGAGAATATCTTGACGATAGGCGCCGTCGCCTCCGCCAATCCCTCGATGATGCCGATCGTCGCGGCGCTTGCCCCGAGGCCCACCATTAGAAACATCGGAAGCAAGCTATGGATCATTTCGGACGAAACGTCCATGAACAAACTCACGCACCCTAACACCCAGACGCTGCGGGGTATTTGGCGAAGCACACTCGCGCGCGACCTGCTCTCCATTCGTATCCAGAGCCCCGTGGGGCAACGCTAAAACGCGGCCGTGTAGATAGCGAATGCATCCGCTTCCGTCACCGGCCGCGGATTGTTGACGAGCAATCGCTGCTGCAGCATGGCGTCCTTCGCCATTCGTGCGAGGCCCTCCCGTGCAATACCGACCTCGCGCAACGTCGATGCGATACCCGTTTCGGCAATCAGATGCTCGATGTGCTCGATCAAGGCACGTGTCTTTTCTTCGACGCTGCCCGCCGCGGCCGGCAAGATGGCATCGGCGAGTTCCGCGTAAAGCGGTGCCGCCGCCTGGGCATTGAACTTCAACACGTGCGGCAGCACGAGCGCATTCGATAAGCCATGCGGGACGTGATAGATGCCTCCGATCGGATACGCAAGGGCGTGAACCGCGGCGACGGGCGCATTGGCGAACGCTTGTCCGGCGAGCGTCGCACCGAGCAACATCGCTTCGCGGGCCGTGCGGTCCTGCCCGTTCCTGCACGCCGTCAGCAAATGACCCGACAGCAATTGCAAAGCACGCACGGCCAGCATGTCGGACAGGGGATTTTTCAATCGAGCGGACGTATAGGACTCGATCGCATGAACCATGGCATCGATGCCTGTCGCCGCGGTCGCCGCGGGTGGCAACCCCAACGTCAGCTCCGCGTCGAGAATCGCCAGATCCGCGATCAGTTGCGGCGCCACGACGCCCATCTTCGTCGCCTCGCCTACCGTTACGATGGACACCGCCGTGACCTCGGAGCCCGTGCCCGCTGTCGTCGGCATCTGCACGAGCGGCAGGCGAGTGCCTTCCACACGGTTCATACCATACATATCGCCGAGCGTTTGCTGCGAGGCGAGCAGAACCGCCAGGAGTTTAGCGACATCCATCGACGAGCCGCCGCCGAGCCCCACGACGATTTGGGCCTGGGCGTCTCGCGCACCGGCCGCAGCTTCGAGCACGACCTGTTCGGGCGGGTCGGCCACGACGTTGTCGAGCACGGTAACGGTCCACCCGCTAGCGGCCAAATCGGCGAGCGCCGGCGCTAGGAGCCCACTGCGGTGAAGGAACCCATCGGTGACGAGGCAGAGCTGCGTAAGCGCAGGATAGCGCTCGCGCAGCAATGCGCCGAGGCGCCGCGCGGCGCCGAATTCAACGATGATCGTGGGGACAGTTTGAAAGCGAAAGGAGTTGGCCATGGGGGTCTCCGCCCGGGGGTCTTCGCGCATCATAGCGGAATACGAGGCACCCCTAGGACATAGACGTGCGCGCCTCGGACGCGCAAAGACGGCGCATGAAACGTGCGCCGGGCCAATCTTCGCGCGCGCGTTAAGGCCGTTAAGGCGTTAGGGCGTTAGCTGTCATCGGCGCACTGACCTTCGCCTTCATCAAGACGGGCGAGAACCACTGCAACGATGCGGTCGCAGCGTGCGCCGTCGAACGAAAAGACGTCGCCCTCGGCGAGATCGAGCGCTTGGGCAAGCGACTCGCGCAGTAAGCTTCGCGCTCGGAAATGCCGCGTGCGCACCGTGGCCTCGGGGATGCCCAGGCATTGCGCGGTCTCCTCCACGCTCAGTTCTTCGACGCAACGCAAGACGAAGACGACGCGAAACGCCTCCGGCAGCGCATCGAGCTTACGTTCCAGCAACGCGCGAACCTGTGCGCGCATCAGCGCATCATCCGGCGATGCCTCATGAGACATATCCATGAGTTCGTGATCCGATCCGTCGTTTGCCGATAGGCTCGTCATGGGCGCAATCGCGTGCCTTCGCGCGCTACGCCGCAGCCGAGCCAAGCACGCGTTCACCACGAGACGCGACAGCCAGGTCGACAACTGCGCGTCGCCGCGAAAACCGCCGATCGCACGATACGCCGCCAAATAGGCGTCCTGCAAGGCGTCCTGCGCTTCCGCATCGTCGCGCAGGGTCGCTCGAGCAAGGCGATAAAGGCGTTGGTTGTAGCGGCGCATCAGTTGGACGAACGCATCGCGCTCGCCGGCAGCGACGGCGGCCGCCAAAGTGCGGTCGTCGGCGTGCCGCCAGTCGGGCGGCGCCACGCCGCGTGCCGTCGCGTCGAGACTCATGGCTTTTCCTTAACGATCAGCGTCGCTTGCATGGTCGGATGAAATGTACAGGCGTACGTGTAACGTCCCGGCGCCTTCGCCTGATATTGCCACTTACCGCCGGGCGCGATCGCGTGCGAATCGAAACCGCCCGCAACGGATGAGGTTGCCGTGTGCGCGACGACATCGTCGTTGACCCATACCACCGTGTCGCCGCGCACGACGGTCACGGTGGCAGGTTCGAACTGCATACCGGCGATTTTGACAGTCCATGTCTTCGCTTGCGCGAGCGACGCATGCGCCCCGACGGCGATACAAAGCGTGACCGTCGCGGCCCGCACGCCGATCGCGAGCCTATTAGCCGCCGTTGCCATTGAGCTCCATCTCCAAGTGCTTGGCATGATCGAGGTGTGCGACGAAGGCCGGCCGTACTTTGACGAGCAACGCCTTCAGTTCCGCATTTTGCGCATCGGGGATCAACGTCTTATCGATCGCCGCGAGCACCGCCTCATGATAGGCCACCTCATGCTGGACGTAGGCCTTGTCGAATGCCTTGCCGCTCAACGTTTTCAACTTCGCGAGGTTGTCGTCGCCGCCCTTCTTCAAGGACTCGCTCGTCGCATTCGGCTCGGGCGTGACGTTCAGCTTATGGACGAGGTCGGTCGCGGCTTGATTCACACCCGTATGATCGCGCACCATGGTTTGTGCGAACGCCTTGACATCTTTGCTGTCACCCTTTTTCAGGGCGAGATTGCCGGCATCGATGTCGACTTGATTAGCGGTCACGACGATCGCGGCGATTTGCGGATCGGTCGGAGCGCTGCTCTGCGCCTGTGCATTGAATGCGAATACGGCGAGCGCAGTCAGTAAGGCCAGTTTGGGTACCGGTTTCAGGTTCACGCTGCTCTCCACTTTCGAGGTGGACCGTCGCCCATTCGCCGATGCGAACAGGATGGTCTTGCCGCGATAGATGTCGCGTCGCGCTGCCGCGTTCCCGCTTCATCCATCGCGGCCCCGACATGCCGCGCCGTGCCTCAGGGCTTCGCCAAATGCCAGACCCCTTTGAACCCGTCTCCGCCCCTATCGCCGGCTTTTTTGTCCTGCGCGAATCGGTAAAGCGGCCGCCCTTTGTAAGTCCATTGCTGCTTACCGCCTGCCGCCGTCATGAGTTGCCAATCGCCCGTCGGCTTATCGTACGAATCGGCGAGCGCGGCCGGCCAAAGCGTCGTGCATGCACCGGTACACGCACTTTGATTCGGCGTCGTATCTTTATCGAAGGTGTAAAGCGACATGCCGTCGTCGTCGACGATCGCGCCGTTCGACACTTTCGGCGGCTCGGCAAACGCCGCGATCGACATAGCACACGCAAGCACGCACACTAGGGTTTTCAACATGGTGGCTCCTTTATGGAAGGGGCGATCGCGCTCATGGGGAGCGGATCACACAGGCATAAACGTCATGCAATGCTGGTTTATTCCAAGCATCGATTCATGCCTTAAGGGATGCCTGCCGTGCTATGCTGGCGGATACTTCGCCGCCTACGCAGCAACAATCTACGCCTATCACGCGTGCCGCTCGATGACGCTGAAGCTCGACCGGCCGCACTCTCGAACTCTATGGACTATCGACATCTCAAGGAACGCAAGAGCATGCACGCGAGAATCGTGCAGGAGCTCGGCATCGAGATCGTCAGCGGCAAGTTCGCCCCCGGCGAACGGCTGCCCCCCGAACCCACGCTGTGCGAAGCCTATGGCGTGAGTCGCCCGGTTTTACGCGAAGCGACGCGGGTGCTGGTCGCCAAGGGGCTCGTCGTCTCGAAGCCGCGCGTAGGCAGCGTCGTGCGGCCGCGCGAAGAGTGGCACATGCTCGATCCCGACGTGCTGTTTTGGACGATCAGCGTGACGCCCGAGGGCGAATTCTTTCGCTCGCTGTTGACAGTGCGGCGCATTATCGAGCCTGCGGCGGCTGCGCTGGCCGCGACGGAGGCGACGGAAGAAGACGTTACCCGCATGCGCCGCGCCTTCGAGCAGATGGAACACGCGCAGACGCCCAAGGAGCTGCTCGAGCCCGATCTCGAGTTTCACCGGGCCGTCATGGCAGCGACGCATAACGACATGCTCGCCTTCATCGGCAATATGATGTCGCTCGCTTTGAGCGAGTCGATCAAGCTGACGAGCCGACACCCCGACACCCACGCGCTATCGTTGCCGCGGCATAGGGCGATTTTGACGGCAATCGAGCATCGCGATCCGCTCGGAGCGCGTCAGGCGAGCCTTGTCCAATTGGAACATGCGAAGGCGGATGCCGAAACCATCTTGGTCATCGGCGCACGGGCCGAACATTAGACGATTCGGCAACACGCCGGTACACGCGCGCGGCGAGCCTAGCTGCTAGCAGCTAACACGTAACACGTAACGCGTAACGCGTAACGAGATAACAACCCGCGTCGACGGACGCACCGTACGCCGTCGACGCTGAGCAAAAGCCTATCGCTGAGTCGTTTAGCCTATTCCCCGCTCAATGCGAGTGCGGCGGCACCTCCGCGCCGCGGCATCCCACGAGGAAATCGAAGTCGCATCCCTCGTCCGCTTGCAGGACATGATCGACGTAGAGATTGCGATAGCCGCTGACATCGGCCGGGTTCCGTCGGGTATTCGTCTCGGCCCATACCGCCAGCCGCTGCGCCAACTCATCCTCGCTGATGTCCAAATGCAGGCGTCCCGCTTCGCAATCGAGTTCAATCCAATCGCCCTGGCGCACGACGGCAAGCGGCCCGCCCGCCCGCGCTTCGGGCGCTACGTGCAAGACGACCGTGCCGTACGCCGTGCCGCTCATGCGCGCATCGGAAATACGCACCATGTCCGTCACGCCCTGCGCGAGCACCTTCGGCGGCAGGCCCATGTTGCCGACCTCCGCCATGCCGGGATATCCCTTAGGCCCGCAGTTCTTCATGACCAAGATCGAATCGGGCGTCACGTCCAGTTCGGGATCGGCGATCCGCGCCTTGTAATCGTCGAAGTTTTCGAAGACAACCGCGCGGCCGCGGTGCTTGAGCAGCGACGCCGTGGCCGCCGACGGCTTGAGCACGGCGCCGCGTGGTGCGAGGTTGCCGCGCAGCACGCATAGTCCACCGTCGGAAACGAGCGGCTTCTCGAGCGGACGAATCACTTCGTCGTTATAGATCGGCGCTTCCTTGCAGTTCTCCCACAGGGAGTGTCCGTTGGCCGTCAATGCATCCGGGTGCGGCAGCAGCCCCACTTCGCCCAGACGGCGCAATACGGCCGGCAGCCCGCCCGCGTAATAGAACTCTTCCATCAAGAAGCGGCCCGACGGCTGCAGATCGACGAGCGTCGGCGTGCCGCGCCCGATGCGCGTCCAATCGTCCAAATCGAGCTGCACGCCAATGCGCCCGGCAATCGCTTTCAAGTGAATCGCCGCATTGGTCGATCCGCCGATCGCCGCATTTGCGCGGATCGCGTTCTCGAACGCTTCGCGCGTCAACAGCTTGGAAAGCCGCACATCCTGCAGCGCCATCTCGACGATGCGCATGCCGGACAAATGCGCAAGCACGTAACGGCGCGAATCGACGGCCGGGATCGCGGCATTGTGCGGCAGCGTCACCCCCAAGGCCTCGGCCATGCAAGCCATCGTCGAAGCGGTGCCCATTGTGTTGCACGTGCCCGCCGAGCGCGACATGCCCGCTTCGGCGGCCATGAACTGATGAAGCGTAATGCGGCCGGCCTTCACTTGCTCGCTCAATTGCCAGACCCCGGTGCCCGAACCGATGTCGCGCCCTTCATGCTTGCCGTTGAGCATCGGGCCGCCGCTGACGACGATCGCCGGCACGTCGCAACTCGCCGCGCCCATCAGCAACGCCGGCGTGGTTTTGTCGCATCCGGCCAACAGCACGACGGCGTCGATCGGATTGCCGCGGATCGATTCTTCGACGTCCATGCTCGCGAGGTTGCGCGTGAACATCGCCGTCGGGCGCAAGTTCGATTCGCCGTTCGAGAACACCGGAAACTCGACCGGAAAGCCGCCCGCTTCGAACACGCCACGTTTGACGTGCTCCGCCAGCTTGCGGAAGTGAGCGTTGCAAGGCGTCAGTTCCGACCACGTGTTGCAGATGCCGATGATCGGCTTGCCTTGGAACTCGTGATCGGGAATGCCCTGGTTCTTCATCCAGCTGCGGTACATGAAGCCGTTCTTGTCGGCCGTGCCGAACCACTGGGCGGAGCGAAGCTTGGGTTTGTCTGTCATTGCGAGATGCCTGCGCCTGTATTAGGCAGATATAGTAAAACGATTAACGTGATCGCCGCCGCGAGCACCGTTCGGCGTAAGATGACTTTTCACCCTGCTGGAGCGAAGGTGATTTCCCATATATTGGCACATCTACGCGGTATTGCGACGACTTTTCTGCGGATCGGCCATAGAAATAGCATGACTATTGCCTGCGCGAATCTGGGGAAAACGCTAATCGCGCCCGAGGTTGACGATGCTTATAGTTTGGCTATTTAGAAATCGACGCACTTAGTCGCTCGATCGCATCACGTAGTTCCTTTGACGTAGCAAAACCAAGCACGCAGCAAGACAAACGGAGACAAGCATGGGACGGAAAGGACGGTTGGCGCTGAACGCATTGCTCGGGTTCACACTGGCAATGTCGGTGGTCGTGGATAGCCACGCGCAAGACAAGAAGATCACCCTCGGCTTCGCGCAGGTCGGTGCAGAAAGCGCATGGCGCACGGCGAACACGGTATCGGTCAAACAGGCGGCGAAAGACGCCGGCATCAATCTGAAGTTCTCCGACGCGCAGCAAAAGCAAGAGAACCAGATCCGCGCGATTCGCTCGTACATCGCACAGAAGGTCGATGTGATTGCGTTCTCGCCCGTCGTCGAATCCGGCTGGGAGCCGGTCTTGACGGAAGCGAAGAAAGCGGGCATTCCGGTCGTGTTGACGGACCGCAACATCGATGTGAAAGACAAGTCGCTGTACGTAACGATGATCGGCTCCGACTTCCTCGAGGAAGGCCGCCGCGCAGGCCGCTGGCTCGAAGAAACGTACAAGGACAATCCGGGCCCGATCAACATCGCAGAATTGCAGGGTACGGTCGGCTCGGCACCGGCGAACGATCGCCACGCCGGCCTGATGGAAATCATTCAAAAGGACCCGAAGTTCAAGATCATCGCCTCGCAAAGCGGCGACTTCACGCTCGCGGGCGGCAAGCAAGTGATGGAAGCGTTCGCGAAGACGTACGGCAAGAAGATCAACGTCGTGTACGCGCATAACGACGACATGGCGCTCGGCGCGATCCAAGCCATGGAAGAGGCCGGCATGAAGCCCGGCACGGACGTCAAGGTCGTTTCGTTCGATGCGACCAAGGGCGGCTTCCAAGCGATGATCGCGGGCAAGATCAACGTCGACGTCGAATGCAGCCCGCTGCTCGGGCCGCAGCTGATGAGCGCCGTCAAGGACATCGTTGCCGGCAAGACGCTACCCAAGCGCATCGTCACGAACGAGACGGTGTTCCCGATGAACGTTGCGGCGCAAGTTCTGCCGCAACGTAAGTACTGATCGCCCCGGCATAGAGCGAGCGACGCCCATGACCGGCCCCCTCGTACTCGAAACGCTCGGGTTAACCAAGTCGTTTCCCGGCGTGCATGCACTGTCCAACGTCGACTTCCGTCTGTACGCCGGCGAAGTGCATACGCTGATGGGCCAGAACGGCGCAGGCAAATCGACGCTCATCAATGTGCTGACCGGCGTTCATTCGCACGACGCGGGCGAGATCCGCGTCGACGGTCAGCCCGTTCGGTTTGCCGCGCCGCTCGAAGCCGAGGCGGCCGGCATCCGCACGCTCTATCAAGAGGTGAATCTCTGCCCCAACCTCTCGGTCGCCGAGAACATCTTCGCGGGCCGCCAGCCGCGGCGCCGCGGAGCGATCGATTGGAAAGCGATTCATACGGGCGCGCGTGCCGCGCTCGCTCAATTGAATCTCTCGCTCGATGTGACGCAATCGCTCGACACCTACCCGATCGCCGTGCAGCAAATGGTGGCGATCGCGCGTGCTGTGAGCGTCGATGCACGCGTGCTGATTCTCGATGAACCCACCTCGAGCCTGGACGATTCCGAAGTCGCGAAATTGTTCGAGGTCCTGAGGAAGTTGAAGCAATCGGGCATCGCGATTCTGTTCGTCACGCACTTCTTAGAGCAAACGTACGCCATCTCCGACCGCATCACCGTCATGCGCAACGGCGAACGCGAAGGCGAATATCTGGCGAAGGATCTCCCGGTCGATGAGCTCGTTCGCAAAATGGTGGGCGACGTACCCGTCGCCTCCGAGCGTACGCGTTCGGCCTTGAAGGGCGAAGCCGCGGCCACGGCTGCCCAGCACGCGTCGCCCCGCTTTGACATGCGCGGAATCGGCCGGCGCGGTGCGGTGCAACCGATCGACCTTACGCTGGAACCGGGGCGCATTGTCGGCCTTGCGGGCCTGCTCGGTTCGGGGCGTACCGAAACCGCACGACTGCTGTTCGGCGCCGACCGCGCCGATACGGGCACGATCACCGTCGACGGGAAAGCCGTGAAACTCGGGTCACCGCGTCACGCGGTCATGCATGGCATCGGCTATTGCCCCGAGGATCGGAAGAAAGAAGGGATCGTCGCAGCACTGTCGATCCGAGAAAACATCATATTGGCGCTGCAAGCGCGGCTCGGTTGGTGGCGGCCGTTGGGGCGTGCGAAGGAAAAACGGATCGCCGAACACTATATGAAGGCGCTCGGCATTCGTGCACGCGACATCGAGCAACCGATCGAACTGCTTTCCGGCGGCAATCAGCAAAAGGTGGTGCTCGCACGCTGGCTCGCGATCGATCCGAAAATGCTGATTCTGGATGAACCCACGCGCGGGATCGACGTCGCCGCAAAATTCGAAATCATGGATCGTGTCATGCAGTTGTGTGCGAAGGGACTCGGCATCTTGCTGATTTCGTCGGAGATTGCCGAGGTGTTGCGGGTAAGCGACCGAATCGCCGTGATGCGCGATCGTCGCAAGGTCGCCGAGCTTTCGGGCGACGAGCTCGACGAGCATGCCGTTTATCGCCTCATCGCCGGAGGTCAAGCATGATCTCGCGTTCGTTTCAGGCGATCGCGCGCCATCCGCTGCTGTGGCCCATCGTCACCCTGCTCCTGCTGTTCGCACTCGACGTCGCGCATCGGCACGACTTCCTCGCAATCACTGTGCTCGACGGACACTTCTTCGGCGCACCCATCGACATTCTCAATCGCGCCGCGCCGCTCGTCGTCGTGTCGCTCGGCATGACACTCGTCATCGCTACGAGAGGGATCGATATCTCGGTAGGCACGGTCGTCGCGATTGCCGGCGCAACCGCTGCGATCGTGCTGGCCGACGATCCGTCGCGGGTCGGCTTTGCGCTGGCCGCGGCGCTCGGCGTCGGCCTACTCGCCGGCGCGTGGAACGGCCTCTTGGCTGCGTTCGTCGGTATGCAGCCGATCATCGCGACGCTGATTCTGATGGTCGCTGGTCGCGGCGTTGCACAGTTGCTGACCGGCGGTCAAATCATTCCGATCGGCGCGCGCGGTTATCTGCGCCTCGGCGACGGCTACGTCGCGATGGTGCCGTGTGCGGTATGGATCGCACTGGCCGCCGTCATTATCACCTCGCTGCTCGTCAATCGCACTGCGCTTGGCTTGCTCGTGCGGGCGATCGGCGTCAATCCCGTCGCGGCGCGGCTCGTCGGCTTGCGCTCGAGCGCGATCGTCTTCGGTGTCTATGTGTTTTGCGGCCTGACGGCCGCCATCGCCGGCATCTTGACGAGTTCCAACGTACGCAGCGCCGACGGCAATAACGCAGGTTTGTTGCTCGAACTCGATGCGATTTTGGCAGTCACCCTCGGCGGTACGTCGCTTTTGGGGGGACGCTTCTCGCTCATGGGTACCGTCCTCGGAGCACTCATCATCCAGACCCTCACGTACACGACGTATTCGATCGGCGTGCCACCTGAAGCCACACTCGTCGTGAAAGCGATCGTCGTGCTCGTGGTCAGCGTCATTCAGTCGGAGCGCGCGCGCAATCTGCTGGCTCAGTTCGCCACCCGGTTCGCAGCGTCCTCCCCCGCCACTCGCGCCCGCACGGAGGTGCAATGAGCGCGTTCATCCGCCGTCTCCTCGATCCGCGCACGCTTCCGATCGTCGTTACGATCGCGCTGTTCGCCCTGTTGTTCGGCTTCGGCTCGTTCATGTACACGGGCTTCGGATCGCTGCAAGTGCTGCTCGGCTTGCTTGTCGATAACTCGTTCCTGCTGATCGTCGCGATCGGCACGACGTTCGTGATCCTCTCCGGCGGTATCGACCTCTCGGTCGGCGCAGTCGTCGCCTTCACGACGATTGTCTGTGCCGTCTTCGCCGAGCACTTGCACTGGCCGATTTGGGCCGTGGCGCCGCTCGTGCTCGCGATCGGTGCGGCCTATGGTGCCGCGATGGGCGCGTTGATCCACTACCTGCGGCTGCAGCCGTTCATCGTGACGCTGGCCGGCATGTTTCTCGCCCGCGGCGCCTGCTTTCTCGTGACCACGCAATCGATCACGATCGACGAGCACTCGTTTCACGCGGTGGCGAGCTACAGCTTGCCGATCGGCAGCGGTACGCTCAATGCCGGTGCGCTGATTGCGCTCGTCACACTCGCCATCGCCATCTACGTCGCGCACTTCACGCGCTTCGGGCGCAACGTCTATGCGCTCGGCGGCAATGAAAAGTCGGCGCTCCTGATGGGCTTGCCGGTCGCGCGAACGAAGATCGGCGTTTATGCGCTGGGCGGCCTGTGCTCGGCGCTAGGCGGTCTCGTCTTCACGCTGTACGTGCTGTCGGGCTACGGCCTGCAAGGCCAAGGCATGGAACTCGACGCGATTGCGGCGAGCGTCATCGGCGGCACGTTGCTCACGGGCGGCGTCGGCTATATCGTCGGGTCGGTCTTCGGCGTCGGCGTGCTCGGCACGATTCAAACGTTGATCACGTTCGACGGGACACTCAGTTCGTGGTGGACCCGCATCGTCATCGGTGCCCTGCTTTGCGTGTTCTGCTTGCTGCAGCGCGTGATCGAGCGGCAAGCGGCGCGCCGCAAGTCGAACGGATCGGGGCTCGGCCATACCGCCGCCGGCGACGGCAAGAAGCAAGACATCGGCGACGAGCAGGGCGACACCGCACCGCTCGGCCTGCGTGCGCGCTTGACGCGGCTGCCGCGTCTGCTTGGATAGATTTTATTAGGAGTACGAATAGTGACCGTATCGCCCCGCCCCTTCTCGGGTGTCTTCCCCGTCGCACCGACACCGTTTACCGAAACCGGCGAACTCGATCTCGACGGCCAGCGCCGCGTCATCGATTGCATGATCGACCAGCGCGTCGACGGCATCTGTATTCTCGCGAACTACTCCGAGCAGTTCCTGCTGACCGATGCGGAGCGCGACGTCCTGATCGACTTGTGCTTGACGCACGTGGCGGGTCGCGTACCCGTCATGGTGACCTGCAGCCATTTCAGCACGCAGATCGCCGCCGATCGCGCGAAGCGCGCTGCGGCTGCCGGTGCGAGCATCGTCATGGTGATGCCGCCGTATCACGGCGCAGCCCTGCGCGTCGACGAGAACGCGATGTTCGATTTCTTCGCCCAGATTGCGACGGCCGCCAATGTGCCCGTCATGATTCAGGATGCGCCGCTCTCAGGTGTCACGTTGACGGTACCGTTCCTCGCGAAGATCGCACGCGAACTGCCGCTCGTGCGTTACTTCAAGATCGAAGTGCCGCAAGCGGCGGCCAAACTGCGCGCGCTGATCGCCGCGGGCGGCGATGCGATCGAAGGCCCGTTCGACGGCGAGGAAGCGATTACGCTGCTGCCCGATCTCGATGCCGGTGCGACCGGCACGATGTCGAGCGCCCTGCTGCCCGATCTGATCCGCACCGTATTCGACGATCACCGTGCCGGTCGGCGCGATGAAGCGCGTGCGGGCTATGCGCGCATCCTGCCGCTGGTCAACTACGAAAACCGCCAATGCGGGTTGCGGGCGGCCAAGACCGTCATGAAAGAAGGCGGCGTCATCAAGAGTGACGCGGTTCGTCGTCCGCTGGAGGCGCTCGCGCCGGCCACGCGGGCTGAATTGCTGGAACTGGCGCGCGAAGCGAATCCCCTCGCGCTGCGCTGGGGCCTGTGATCGAAGAGGCACGGATGAAGAAGATTTCCATCGCGCTGATCGGCATCGGCAAGATTGCCCGCGATCAGCACCTGCCCGCCATTGCGGCCGATCCGCGCTTCGAGCTCGTCGCTTGCGCGAGCCGAAATGCCACCGTGGACGGCGTACGCAATTATCCGACGCTCGAAGCGCTGCTCGCCGCGGAGCCGCAAGTCGAAGCCGTATCCTTGTGCGCTCCGCCGCAGCCGCGGTTTGCGCAAGCACGCACAGCGCTCAAGGCCGGCAAGCATGTCATGCTCGAAAAGCCGCCCGGCGCATGCCTGAGCGAAGTACGTGTGCTCGAGGAGATGGCGCAGGCCGGCGGCCGTACGCTATTTACGAGTTGGCACTCGCGCCATGCGCTCGGCGTCGAAGCAGCCCGCACATGGCTCGCCACGCAAGACATCCGCTCGGTGAACGTGCGCTGGAAGGAAGATGTGCGCCGCTGGCATCCCGGTCAGGAATGGATTTGGGAACCGGGTGGGCTCGGCGTCTTCGATCCCGGCATCAACGCGCTGTCCATCGTCACGCGCATCTTGCCGCGCGAGATCGCACTCGTTTCGTCGACGTTGGCGATTCCCGCGAATCGGCAAATGCCGATCGCGGCCGATCTCGAGTTGTTCGATGCGGCGGGCGTGGCGGTACACGTCGAATTCGATTGGCGCCACGGCCCGCAGGAGCTGTGGGAGATCGATGTGCGCACGGCCGACGGCACCTTGCTGCTGTCCCAAGGCGGCAACCGGTTGCATATCGACGGTCGCGAGGTCGCCCTCGGTGCCGTGCACGAGTACCCGGCGCTTTACAGCCACTGGCGCGATCTGATCGAGCGCGGTGAGCGCGACGTGGACGTACGGCCGCTGAGCATCGTTGCCGACGCATTTCTGATCGGAAGAAGGGAGAGCGTCGAGCCGTTCGTCGAGTAATTTCCGACAAGCTTCACATGAGGCCGTCGAGCCCGCGGTTCGCACCGCCGGCTTTCACCGCCGACACCGTTTCTAACGCCATACCGGACGTTCGCCCATGTACCCATGGAGCATGCCCGCGGGTGGTTTGTGCTGCAAATTAACAAGCATTTCACGTTTGACGATTCGGTTTGAATCACAACACGGTCCATTGTGGCCGACCAGAAGGAGACTAGTATGACCAGCAAGCTTCGCCGCTTTACGTTGCGTGCCATGGTGGCCGCGATCGTGGCCGCTCCCCTCGCGGCCTCGTTCAGCGTCCACGCGGACGAACCCCTCAAAGTCGGTTTCCTGGTGAAGATGCCCGAACAGGCATGGTTCATCAACGAACAGAAAGCAGCCACCGCGCTCAGCAAGAGCGAAGGGTTTTCCGTGGTCAATATCGGCACGCCCGACGGCGAGCGCGTCTTGAGCGCAATCGACAACCTCGGCGCGCAAGGCGCGAAGGGCTTCGTTATCTGCGCACCCGATGTCCGCCTCGGACCGGCTATTCAAGCGCGCGCCAAGAAGTACGGCATGAAGTTCGTGACGGTGGACGACCAGCTCGTCGACTCGGCAGGCAAGCCGCTCGCCGGTGTGCCGCACCTCGGCATGTCCGCATCCAAGATCGGCAATCAAGTGGGCCAGGCGATTTCCGACGAGATGAAGCGTCGCGGCTGGAAGCCGGAAGAAGTGGGCGCGATCCGCATTTCCGACTATGAACTGCCGACCGCCAAGCTGCGCACGGATGGCGCCACGGAGTCACTGCTCAAGAACGGCTTCCTGAAGGACAACATTTTCGACGCACCGCAAAAGACAACCGACGACGAAGGCGGCTTCGTCGCTGCATCGCCCGTGCTGTCCAAGCACCCCAACATCAAGAAGTGGGTGATCTTCGCGCTGAACGAGGAATCGGTGCTGGGCGGCGTGCGCGCAACCGAGCAGGTGCATATCCCGTCGGCGGACGTGATCGGTGTGGGCATCAACGGCGCGGGCGAAGCGTTCGCCGAGTTCCAGAAGAAGGAACCGACGGGCTTCTACGGCACGATCGCGGTCAGCTCGACGAACCACGGCAAGGACAGCACCCAAAACCTCGTGGATTGGATCAAGACGGGCAAGCAGCCGCCTGCCGATACGCAGACGACGGGCAAGCTGATGACGCGCGACAACTGGCTCGCCGTGCGTAAGGAATTGGGGATTTAAACGTCATGCATCATGCGAACGACACTATCGTAGCGGGCGAAGCGGCCAACGCCGAGACGGCCTTGCCTTACTTGCAGCTGGACGGCATCACCGTCAGTTTTCCCGGTGTCCTTGCGCTCGATCGTGTGTCGTTCGCGGTACGTGCCGGCGAAGTCCACGGCCTCATGGGCGAGAACGGCGCCGGCAAGTCGACGTTGCTGAAGGTGCTGTCGGGTGTCAACGTGCCGCAGGCGGGCACATTGACACTCGGCGGTGTCGAGCAGCATTTCTCCGGGACCAAGGCGGCGATCGAAGCGGGCATTGCGATCATCTATCAGGAACTGCATCTCGTTCCCGAGTTGACCGTCGCCGAAAACCTCATGCTCGGGCAATTGCCGAGCAAGCTCGGTGTGCTCAGCGAACGTGCGTTGATCGAACGCGCCACGGAAACGCTGACGCGCTTGGGCGAGCGCATCGATCCGCGCACGCAAGTGAAGGATCTCTCGATCGGGCAGCGTCAAATGATCGAGATCGGGAAAGCGCTCATGCGCGATGCGCGCGTGATCGCCTTCGACGAGCCGACGAGTTCGCTCTCGGCACGCGAAACCGCCCAGCTGTTCAAGATCATCAATGGACTGCGTCAGGAAGGTCGCGCGATCGTCTACGTCACGCACCGGATGGACGAAGTCTACGAACTGTGCGACCGCGTCACCGTATTTCGCGACGGGCATTCGATCGAGACGTTCGAAGCGGTCGACGGGCTCGATCGCGATCGCTTGATTAGCTCGATGGTCGGCCGCTCGATCCGCGACGTCTACGGGTACCGCGCGCGCGCGACAGGCGATGTGCGCATCGAAGCGAAATCCGTGCGGGGCCCGGGTTTGTCCGAGCCCGTTTCGTTCAGCGCACGCCGCGGCGAGATTCTCGGATTCTTCGGGCTCGTCGGTGCGGGCCGCACGGAACTCATGAAGCTCGTCTGCGGCGCCGTGCAGCCGAGCGAAGGCCACCTCGAGCTCGACGGCCGTACGGTACGTTTCGGGACCCCGCGCGACGCGGTACGGGCCGGCATCGCCATGTGCCCGGAGGACCGCAAGCAGGAAGGCATCGTCGCCATTGCATCGGTGGCCGACAACATGAATATCAGCGCGCGACGCCATTCGAGCTTCGCCCGGTGGCTGCTCAACGACCGGCGCGAACGCGAACTGACCGACGATTACATCGCCAAGCTGTCGATCAAGACACGCGACGGCGATACGCCGATCGGCAAGCTGTCGGGCGGCAACCAGCAGAAAGTCATTTTGGCGCGGTGGCTGGCCGAGCAAATCGACGTGTTCGTCATGGATGAACCGACGCGCGGCATCGACGTCGGTGCGCGGGCACAGATCTACGATCTGCTGTACGGCCTGGCTGAAGCGGGACGCACGGTGCTCATGGTATCGAGCGACCTCGCCGAAGTCATCGGCGTGGCCGACCGCATCATCGTGATGAAAGAAGGCCGCATAGTAGGCGATCTACCGAAGGCGCAGGCAAGCCCCGATCAATTGATCAAGCTTGCCCTGCCCCAGTAACAGACTGAAGCACCGACGTTTTCGATTACGAGAAGAGATCATGCAACAACCTCAAACCCTGTCTCAACCCGCACAGAGCGGCCCGGCAGCCTACGCCGCAAAAACGTGGCGGCTGCTCAACAAATCCGGCATCGTCATGGTGTTCGCGATTTTGTTCGTCGTTCTCTGCCTCACCGTGCCCGATTTCCTGACGAGCCGGAACATGCAGGGCCTGCTGTTGTCGGTCACGTTGATCGGCGCAATTGCCGTGACGATGATGTTCGTGCTTGCGCTGGGCGAGGTCGATCTGTCGGTCGCGTCGATCGTCGCCCTGTCGGGCGTCGTCGCCTCGACGCTGATCACCGTCACGCACAGCGTCGTGCTCGGGGTCGCGGGCGGCGTGATCGCGGGCGGAGCCGTCGGCCTCGTCAACGGTGTCCTCGTTGCACGCTACCGCATTAATTCGCTGATCGTGACCCTCGCCATGATGGAAATCGTGCGCGGCCTCGCCTTCATCGTGTCCAACGGCGACGCGGTCATGATTTCAGAGGAACGCTTCTTCGATCTGGGCGGCGGCTCGTTCCTCGGCATCTCGTATCCGATTTGGAGCAACATCGTCGGGTTCGTCGTGTTCGGCTTCATTCTGCGCAAGACGGTGTTCGGCAAGAACGTCCTTGCGGTCGGCGGCAACGGCGAAGCGGCCTTGCTCGCGGGCCTGCCGGTCACGCGCATCAAGATCGTCGTGTTCGTGCTGCAAGGGCTCGTGACGGGCTTTGCGGGCGTGATGCTTGCATCGCGGATGAGCCTGGGCGATCCGAAAACGTCCGTCGGCCTCGAACTCGGGGTGATCTCGGCCTGCGTGTTGGGCGGGGTATCGCTGACGGGCGGCGTGGCGACGATTTCCGGCGTGCTCGTGGGTGTGCTGATCATGGGTTCCGTGCAAGATGCGATGAGCCTGCTCAACGTGCCCACGTTCTACCAGTACCTGATTCGAGGCGGCATTTTGTTGCTCGCCGTTCTCTTCGATCATTTCCGCCGCAGCCGGCGCGTGCGCTAAGGCGGCGCGGCCGCACTCGACAATTTGCCGGGTAGCGTACCGGGCGCACTCTCGCCCGGCCGCTCCCCTCCCTTTTCTGCTTTGCTGCTTCTCTTATTCGCGGAACGATCCGCACCCCTCTCCGACTGACGAGGCGATTTGGCCGAACGATTCGTTCGGCCTTTTTTTCTGCTATCAATACGGGCGTAAGCGTTAGGACGTTTCAACCGCAAGGATGATCTCGCCATGACCGATGCGCCCGGCTTTTTCAATCTGTATCGACACGACTTCGTGCGTATCGCCGTCGCCGTGCCGCGCACGCGCGTCGCCGATCCCGCGGCAAACGCCAAGGAAACGCTCGCGCTCTTGCGCGAAGCCGACGCGCAACATGCCATCTTGGCGCTCTTCCCTGAGCTGGGCTTATCCGCCTACTCGTGCGACGATCTTTTCCATCAACGCGCCCTGCTCGACGCCGCCCTAGCCGCACTGGAAGAAGTCGTGCTCGCCTCGCGCGCCCTCAACGCTATCGCCGTAGTCGGCTTACCGCTCGAAATCGACGGTTTGCTCTTCAATTGCGCCGCCGTCGTCCACCGCGGGCGGCTGCTCGGCATCGTCCCGAAAACCTATCTGCCGAACTATCGCGAGTTCTACGAGGCGAGACAATTCACGGCCGGCGATCGTCTGTTGCGCGAATCGATATCGCTGCTGGGGCAAGCCGATGTTCCTTGCGGCAGTGGGCTGTTGTTCCGCCTCGAGCACCAGCCGCTGCTGACGTTTCACGTAGAAATCTGCGAGGACTTATGGGTGCCGGTGCCGCCGTCGTCGTTTGCCGCGTTAGCAGGCGCGACCGTGCTGCTCAATCTCTCCGCGTCGAACGTGACCGTCGGCAAAGCCGATTTCCGGCGCGATCTCGTGGGCGGTCAATCGGCGCGATGCCTCGCGGCCTACGCCTATAGCGCGGCCGGTTACGGGGAATCGACGACGGACCTCGCCTGGGATGGCCACGGCATGATCTATGAAAACGGCAATAAGCTCGCGCAGACCCAGCGCTTTCTCGATGCGGCGCAGTGCGTCTTCGCCGATGTCGACCTCGACCGGTTGATCAGCGAACGTATGCGGCAAACGACGTTCGGGGATACCGCCCACGCGCATCGCGATACGTGCGCGAAGTTTCGGACGGTCGCGGTGTCGGCGCGCTTGCCCCACAAGAATCGTCTCCCCCTCGCGCGGGCGTACGAGCGCTTTCCTTACGTGCCGGCGGACCCGGCCGTGCGCGACGAGCGGTGCCGGGAAATCTACGACATTCAAGTGCAAGGGCTCGTCACGCGTATGCGCGCGGCGAAGGTCATGCGTCTCGTGATCGGCGTATCGGGCGGTCTCGATTCGACTCAAGCCTTGCTTGTCTGCATGCGTGCCGCGCAAGCACTGCAACTGCCCAGTACCGCCGTCATCGCCTGCATCATGCCGGGCTTCGGCACGAGCGAGCGCACGCTCGACCAAGCACGCCGGCTCGTGGCCGCGCTCGGATGCGAGGCGCGCGAGATCGATATCCGTCCAAGTTGTCTGCGCATGTTCGCAGATATCGAGCACCCTTATGCCAACGGCGAGCCCGTGCATGACCTCACGTTCGAAAACGTGCAGGCCGGCGAGCGCACGAGCCATTTATTCAGAATGGCGAATCAATACGGGGCGCTCGTGGTCGGCACCGGCGACCTCAGCGAATTGGCGCTCGGCTGGTGTACGTATGGCGTCGGCGATCACATGTCTCATTACGGCGTAAATGCGAGCGTACCCAAGACGCTGATTCAATATCTGATTCGACGCAGCGCGCAATGGGGCACGCTCAGCGATCAAGCAAGCGCGGTCTTGCTCGACGTACTCGATACCGAGATCAGTCCCGAACTTATCCCCATCGGCGAGGCCGGCGAAATTCAGCGAACGGAAGACAAGGTGGGCCCCTACGAGTTGCAGGATTTCAATCTCTATTACCTGCTGCGCTTCGGCTATCGGCCGTCGAAGGTCGCCTTTCTCGCATGGACGGCTTGGCATGACGCCACGCTCGGATCGTGGCCCGACTTGCCCGAGGAAAAACGGCACAGCTACGACATCGGCACCATCAAGCATTGGCTCGGGGTCTTTTTGTCGAGGTTCTTCGGCGGCCAGCAATTCAAGCGCAGCTGTTTGCCGAACGGCCCCAAAGTCGGCTCCGGTGGGTCGCTGTCTCCCCGTGGCGACTACCGCGCGCCGAGCGATTCGACCGCCGATGCGTGGCTGGCCGAACTCGATGGCGTGCCTGACGACGATGACCATGCCTAAAGCACGGCTGAACGGTTTCATCGCGAAACTCCCTCCCAAGATGCCAATGCGAATGATTGTCGTTTTTATTTGCGTCATCGACATTCCTTAGTACAATCGTTCCCCAGTCGGCGTTTTCTTATCCGAGAACGCGATAGCGCGCGCGGATCGACACGTGGGCCCTGGCTGTCGTCCACCGCGCGCCACCTTGCCGGCCAAAAAGAGGAATTGGAATGTCGTCAAAAAAAGTAGCGCGACGCGCCCTACGCACAGGCGCTCACCCGTTGGCTCGTTATGCCGCGCTGGCCTGGAGCGCGCTTGCGTCGGGGGCTGCCGTTGCTGCCGGCGCGCCAGACACGCCCGACGCCCCACCGCAAGCATCGGAAGCCGCCCGCAGCGTTGAAGCTGAACCGGCCGATCAGAGCACCGGTCTTTTCGCCCGCGACACACTGCTTGGCGACATGGGCGGCCTGCGTCCTTGGTTCGGCAACTACGGCGTCACGTTCGCCATGACCGAAACCAGCGAATACCTAGCGAACTTGCGCGGCGGACTTCATCGCGGCGGGGCGTACGACGGCTTGACGACAATGACGCTCGGTATCGATACCGAGCGGGCGATCGGCCTGCCCGGCGGTACGTTCAATGTGAGCGCGTTGCAGATTCACGGTCGCAACCTGAGCCAGTACAACCTCGGAACGCTGAACACGGCAAGCGGCATCGAGGCGGACGACACGACGCGTCTGTGGGAACTTTGGTATCAGCAATCCCTGCTCGGCAATCGCTTCGACGTGAAGATCGGGCAGCAAAGTCTCGATCAGGAATTCATGGTGAGCACGTACGCGAACACGTTCGTGAACACCATGTTCGGCTGGGCCGGCTTGCCTTCGTACGATATGCCCGCGGGCGGTCCCGCTTATCCGCTGTCCGCGCTCGGCGCGCGTGTGCGTGGGCAGATTACGCCGTCGCTCACAGCGCTGGCCGGTGTCTTCGACGGCAATCCGGCGCCGGGCACAGGCGACCCGCAGCGGCTCAACGGCAGCGGCACGAACTTCAATCTGCGCAACGGCGCCCTCTACATCGGCGAACTGCAGTACGCCATCAACCGGCCCAAGGACGATGGGGCCGGCGGCCCCACCGGCACGTCGAACAGCGGCTTGCCCGGTACGTACAAGGTCGGCGTCTGGTACAACAATGAGCGTTTTGCCGATCAGCGCTTCGATAATACGGGGCGCTCGCTGGCCGACCCTTCATCGAGCGGCATCGCTTCGCAACGCCGCGGCGATTACAGCTTCTACGCCGTTGCCGATCAAATGGTTTGGCGCCCCAATCCCGACGGCCCCCGCAGCGTCGGCGTATTCGCACGCGTGATGGGCGCGCCGGGCGATCGCAATCTGGTCAGCATCAGCGCGAACTTGGGTGTCGTCATGAAGGCGCCGTTCAAGGGCAGGGACAACGACAGCGTCGGCTTGGGCCTCGCTTACATCAAGGTGGGCAGCCACGCGCGCGGGCTCGATGCCGATAGCGGCAACGTCGTTCGCGGCAGCGAGACCGCGCTCGAAGCGACCTACCAATATCAAGTCGCGCCCTGGTGGGTGGTACAAGGCGACGCTCAGTACACCTTCAACGCCGGCGCCGGCCAGAACCCGAACGATCCGACGCAGGCACTGCGCAACACCTTCGTGATCGGCGTGCGCACCACGGTCACGTTCTAAGC
>Ga0157370_10002402_pt1 | contig 22573 bp, 16 predicted proteins | sample C35metaG_FD_113463 | JGI IMG/M metagenome (GOLD analysis project Ga0157370, IMG submission 113463) | Corn rhizosphere microbial communities from Kellogg Biological Station, Michigan, USA - C3-5 metaG | ecosystem: Host-associated > Plants > Roots > Rhizosphere > Soil | place: USA: Michigan...
AAGAAGAGCCCGCAAGGCATTCCGCAAGGGGTGGTGGCGTGGGATGTTGAGGTGACTAACCAGTTGGGAGAGCTGGTGGCCAGTTACGACATTCTGACCCTGGTCGTTAAACGCGAGGACTGACCACAAATATTGTGGTCAACCCCTCTCCCCTGTGGGAGCGAGCTTGCTCGCGATAGCGGACTTACATTCAGCATTGATGTTGAATGTCATGGCCTCATCGCGAGCAAGCTCGCTCCCACAGGTTTTTTTCGGGTGGGTTGTAGATTTGGGGTCAGTGCTGGCGCAACCACTCGATAAACAGTGCAAACAACTCCGACTGCGACCCGACCTGCAGTTTCAGGTACAGGTTCTTGCGGTGCATGCGCACGGTTTCCGGGGAAATGCTCAGTTGGCTCGCGGTGGATTTCACCGAGTGCCCCCTGAGCACCATGTGCGCCACTTCCCGCTCGCGTTCGGTCAGCACCTCGCAGCCAAAGTTTTCGAAGGCGCACTGCACGCGCTGCTTCAGATCATCACGCACACTTTCAATCACCGTGCTGCGCGCCAGGCCTCGACGGCCGAACTCGCTGATGAACTCGCGAACCAACGGCTCGACCGCCCGCAACAGGTTCAGTTGTTCCGCCCGCAGGCTTTCCCCACCAAAACCCTGAAACAGGCTGACCGAGACCTGGCTGTCATGGCCGGTATCGATCAGGTAAAAACTGTCCTCCGAACACCCGGCCTTCACGTAATAAGTCTTGTAGTACTCGCTGTCGAAGAAGTTGTCCGGGGCTATTTCCTCCAGGTGATAAAACCCTTCGGCCAAGCCCTGCTCCACCGCCAGGCAAAACGGGTCGAGCAGGTAACCACCGGAAAAATAACGGTCGATGATCGACTCCCGATACTCCTCCGGGATGCCGCGCTGATACAGCAACTGCGGCGGCCGGTCCTTGTGTTCGAGGCTGATCATCACCGACTCGATGGACACCAGGTGCCCGAACGCCGACGCCAGGTATTGCAGCGCATCAGGCTTGTCGACATGGGCGAATGCTTCGCGCATGTCGCCGTGCCATTTGTGCAACGCCCCGAAGGGCAATGCGATCAGCGTTTCGTCGTTGGGTTTGCTCATGCCCCGCAGTCTAGCGGGAGAACCGGCACCGGGTAACCGCAGATTGAGCGAATTCATTGCCCGAAGTACTGGCCGTTTTTCTCAAGTTCGGTCGCCACTTCAAGAATGCACACCCGCAGGATCTCGACGATTTCATCGACCTGGGCACACGTCAGGATCAGCGGCGGCGACATGACGTTGAGGTGCATGATCGGCCGCACCAGCAAGCCGCGAGACTGGGCACGGGAGTGAATCATTTCGCCAATATTCACCTCGTCGGCAAACAACGCCTTGGTGCGTTTGTCGGCCACGAACTCCACGCACGCCATGAACTTCTGGCAGCGCACATCGCCCACCAGCGGCAAGTCGCTGAGCGTCGCCAGCCGTTCCTCCAGATAAGCGCCGACCACATCGACATGCGCCAGCAACTGTTCGCGCTCGATGATTTCGATGTTCTTCAGCGCCGCCGTGCAGCACACCGGGTGACCGCTGTAGGTAAAACCGTGGGTAAAGCAGCGGCCCTTGCCCGGCTCGGCGATGACCTTCCAGATACGGTCGGAAAAAATGCACGCGCCCAGCGGCAGGTAGGCCGAGGTCAGGCCCTTGGCCGTGGTGATGATGTCGGGCTGCACGTCGAACAGATCATAAGACGCGAAGAACTTGCCCAGGCGACCGAACGAGGTCACCACTTCATCGGCCACAAACAGAATGTCGTAGCGCTGACAGACTTCCCACATGCGCTTGAGGTAACCCTTGGGCGGAATGATCACGCCGCCGGAACCCATGATCGGCTCGGCAAAGAAGCCCGCCACCTTGTCCGCGCCGATGGAAAGAATTTTGTCTTCGAACTCCTTGATCAGAAATTCGAGAAACTGCGCCTCGTCCATGCCGTCCGGTGCGCGGTACGGGTTGGGGTTGGACACGTGGTGAATCTTGTCGTTGGCGTAATCGAACTCCGGCACGCGGTCGGCGGCCTTGTTGCCGATCGACATCGTCAGCGTGGTGGAGCCGTGATACGCGTTAAAACGGGCGATGACGTGCTTCTTTTCCGGTTTGCCACGGCAGTTCTGGTAGTACTGAATCAACCGGTACGCGGTGTCCACGGCGGTGGAGCCGCCAGTGGTCAGAAACACATGATCGAGGTCGCCCGGCGCCAGGCTGGCGAGTTTTTCGCACAACTGAATGGCGACGTTGTTGGACATGTCGGAAAACGGATTCGAATACGCCAGTTGCCGCACCTGATCGGCAATCGCCAGGGCCATTTCCTCACGGCCCAAGCCGATGTTGGTGCACCACATGCCACCCACCGCATCGAGAAAACGGTTGCCCTGAGCGTCGTAGATGTAGGCACCGTCACCGGCCACAATGTTCAGCGCCCCCTGTTCGGCGTGCTCGTCGAACATGTGATAGCCGTGCATGTAATGGGCTTTATCGGCCTTGATCAAATGGGCGTCATTCACGGTCGGCAGTACTTTCAACGTTGGAGTAGCCATACAAAAACCTCAAACCGAAGGGTTAAACGATCAGATCCCGCTCTTCACCGTGCTCCAGACGCGGGTGATGGCGCGCATTTCCTTGGCGTCCTGAGTCTTTTGCGGAAACAGGCGCTGGCGGGTTTCTTCATCGGGATAAATTGCCAGGTTGTTGCGCACGTCGGCATCCACTAACGGGGTGGCCGCCGCGTTACTGTTGGCGTAATGAATGAAGTCGGTGACGTCGGCCATCACCTGCGGCTGCATCAAGTACTCGAGGAACTTGTGGGCATTGGCGACATGCGGGGCATCGGCGGGGATGTACATGTTGTCGAACCAGATCAGCGAACCTTCCTTGGGAATGAAATAGGCCAGTTTGATCTTCAACTTGGCTTCTTCGGCGCGGGCCATGGCCGTCGCGTAGTCGCCAGACCAGGTCATGGCCATGCAGACATCGCCATTGGGCAGGCTGGTCAGGTAGTTCACCGAATCGAACTTCTTGATGTAAGGCCTGACCGTCAACAGCAACTCTTGCGCGGCTTTCAGATCTTCCGGGGCCGCACTTCGCGGATCGCGTCCCAGGTACTTCAAGGCCAGGGGAATGACTTCAGTGGGCGCATCGACCAAGGTGACGCCGCAGTCGGCGAAGCGCGAGACGATTTTCGGATCGAAAATCATCGCCAGCGAACCGATTGGCGCATCCGGCATGCGTTCCTTGATCTTGTCGACGTTGTAAGTGATGCCGTTGCTGCCCCAGGTGTAAGGCGCGGAGTACACCGCTCCGGCATCAAAGCCCTGCAAGTCCTGCAAGACTTTCGGGTCAAGGTTGGTCCAGCCCGGCAGCAACTTCTTGTCCAGCGGCTGGAACACTTTGGCCTTGATCAAGGGCGGCGCAAGGGAGGCATTCAACACCACCAGATCGTAACCGGAGTGCCCGGTCAGCAACTTCGCCTGCACCGTTTCATAGGCATCAAACGTGTCGTAGATCACTTTGATGCCGGAGGCTTTCTCGAAATTGGCAATGGTTTTTTCGCCAATGTAATCGGCCCAGTTATAAAGCCGCAGGGTATTGCTCTCGTTCACGTCGTCGGCGTGGGCATTCAATGTCAGCGGAGCAAGCAACAGACTGGAAATCACCATGAGGGCCTTGCGCATAGCAAATTCACCTTATCAAGCGAAGTCGGTTCTGGATGACCGGTTGACGCCACTATTGAGCGATTGGGCAAACGGCACCATACCCCGAATGGGTGTGTGAACCGTTTGACCGGCAGCGCCGTGGTGCAACATGGCAAAAAGCAGCAGATTCGTTGACTCGTTTTGTCATAGCTCCCGCGCGGGCCGGGCGCTTAGAGTGGCTGCCGGACAAAACAGGCGGGGGCATTTCATGAGCGAGCTGATCAAACACGATCGAAACGAAGGCGTTTTGACGCTCACCCTTGACCGCCCCGACAAGCTCAATGCACTGAACAACAGCCTGTACACGCAGTTGGCCGACCGCTTGCTGGCCGCTGATGAAGACGACGACGTCGGCGTGATTGTGCTCACCGGTGGCCCTACGTGCTTTACCAGCGGCAATGACCTGGCGGACTTTCTCGAACATCCGCCGACGCATCTGGACAGCCCGGCGTTTCGCTTGATGAATGTCGTCATTCATCTGCAAAAGCCGCTGATCGCTGCTGTTTGCGGCGCGGCCATCGGCATTGGCACCACGTTGCTGATGCATTGCGATCAGGTGCTGGTCACGCGAAACGCCAAGCTGCGCACGCCGTTTGTAAACCTGGGGTTGTGCCCGGAATTCGGCGCGAGCCTGTTGTTGCCGCGCCTGCTCGGCCACGCTCGCGCCGCGCGTCTATTGTTATGGGGCGACAGCCTCGACGGCGCTGCGGCGGTCGCGTGTGGGCTAGCCAACGAACTGTTCGACGACGGCCAACAATGCCTCGCCGCTGCACAACTCCTGGCCCGGCGCCTGCTGGCATTGCCACAAGAATCCATGCGCCAGACCCGGCAACTGCTCAAACAGGCGTCGTTGCCTGAGCTCAAAGCCACCATTCGTCAGGAAAACCTGTTGTTCATCGAGCGCGTTAATTCGCCTGAAGCGCAAACAGCGTTGACCGCCCTACTCAATCGCAGTACAGAAAAGCATTCACCAAGAGGAAAGCCGTAATGAACACCCCGGATATTTTTGTTGTCAGCGCCGCACGTACCGCCATTGGCACCTTTGGTGGTTCGCTCAAAGACGTTCCGCTGGCCGACCTGGCGACCACGGCCGTCAAGGCCGCCCTGCAACGCTCCGGCGTAGACCCGGCGCAAGTCGGCCATCTGGTGATGGGCAGCGTGATCCCGACCGAAACCCGCGACGCGTACATCTCCCGCGTTGCCGCCATGAACGCCGGCATCCCGAAAGAAACCCCGGCCTACAACGTCAACCGCCTGTGCGGTTCCGGCCTGCAAGCGATCATCAATGCCGCGCAAACCCTGATGCTGGGCGATGCCGACATCGTCGTCGGTGCCGGCGCCGAATCCATGAGCCGCGGGCCTTACATCATGCCAGCCGCCCGCTGGGGTGCGCGCATGGGCAACATCCAGGCCATCGACTACATGCTGGGCATCCTGCATGACCCGTTCCACGGCATCCACATGGGTATCACCGCCGAGAACGTCGCCGAGCGCAACGGCATCACCCGTGAAATGCAAGACGCCCTGGCTTTGGAAGACCAGAAACGCGCGGCCTTCGCCATCGCCAATGGCTACTTCAGCGAACAAATCGTTGGCGTGGAAATCCGTGATCGCAAGGAAACCAAGCTGTTCAGCGTCGACGAACACCCTCGCGCTACCACGCTGGAACAACTGGCGGGCATGAAGCCAGCGTTCAAGAAAGACGGCTCGGTGACGGCCGGCAACGCTTCTGGCCTGAACGACGGCGCCGCTGCGCTGGTCATGGCCACCGGTGCCGCTGTACAGAGCAACAACCTGCGCCCGCTGGCCCGTCTGGTCAGCTACGCCCACGCCGGTGTTGAACCGGAATTGATGGGCCTCGGTCCGGTGCCTGCCACCCGCCTGGCGCTCAAGCGTGCCGGCCTGACCGTCGCCGACATGGACGTGATCGAAGCCAACATCGCCTTCGCCGCCCAGGCTTGTGCGGTCAGCCAGGAACTGGACCTCGACCCGGCCAAGGTCAACCCGAACGGTTCGGGTATTTCCCTGGGCCACCCGGTCGGCGCGACTGGCGCAATCATCGCCACCAAAGCCATCCACGAACTGCACCGCACCAACGGCCGTTATGCGCTGGTGACCATGTGCATCGGTGGCGGCCAGGGGATTGCGGCGATTTTTGAGCGGGTTTAAGCGCTAAAACAACGAAGGCCGGTGATCGGGTAGATCACCGGCCTTTGTTCATTTCAAACCCCACGCCCTCAATACAGCTCTTTGTGTACCCGGTCCGAGCTCGACAGGTCGGCCACAAACTGCTGCGCGTCTTCTTCGGCCAAATGGCCGTACCTCATGGCAATGTTCACCAGCGCCTCATCGATGGCTCGCTCCAGGTGGCTTTTATTGCCGCACACATACACATGCGCGCCCTGACTGAGTAAGGCCCACAGATAGGCACCGTGTTCGAGCATGGCATCCTGCACGTAATAGCGACGGTCAGCGTCTCGTGAAAACGCGGTGATGAGCTGATCCAGCACGCCCGTTTCCTGCCATTTTTCGAGGCGCGGCTGGTAGAGAAAGTCCGATGCCCGGCGTCGATCACCGAAGATCAGGCACGTTTGTGCAGGGCTGCTTTGTTGCTCTATCTGCTCCAGCAATGCGATCAACGGTGCAATGCCAGTCCCCGTGCCAATCAACACGACGGGATGATCGGCCTGTCGTGGCAGGTGAAAACGCACGTTGCTGCGGGCAAACACTTGAACCTGGGCAAGCTTGCCCGCCAGATGGCCGGTCGCGGTGCCGATACGCGGGCGGTCGGCCAATTGATAGGCGATTTCCCGAATGCACAGGTCGACGTAGTGCGGCTGGTCGTGAGAGGCAATGGAATAGGCACGCGGCAAAACATCCGGCAGCCACTCGGCCAATTCTTCCAGACTCATTTGCCCTGGCTCACAGAAGTCGCTGAGCACATCGAGCAAGTCCTTGCCGTACAAATAACCTTCGAGCTCTTTACGGTTGCTGACTTTGAGCAAGGTTTTCAAGGTGTCGTGCTGACTGACCCGAGCCATGTCGCGCAACAGCGATTTGCCCAGTTGTCGCAGCTCCTTGGTCGCCAGCAGCGTATGGGCATCGTCGCGACCGAACCATTGACCGATCTGCGCCAGCAGTTGTGGATCGTTTTGCGCCAGCACATAAAGATTGTCCCCTGCGCGGTATTTGATGCCGCTGCCTTCGATATCGAGGCGCACCTGCCAGGCATAAGGCGCCGTCGCATTGAGCCGCGTACGGGAGATCACCCGCGCTGGCCACGCGGCGTTTTCGCCGTAGGCGGTGACTTGCAATTGCAACGTGGTGCCGGCCCGGCGGTCGCCCTTCAAGACCGCTTCGAGGGTGGCGCACCAGGTCTCGAAAAAGCCCTCGAAATCGGTGTCGGCGTCCACGCGATTGATCCAGGGCGCTGCGCCCTTTTGCAGCAGTGCAGCGTCCAGGCTTTTGGTGAAACCGCAAAAAGTCGGGTAAGCAGTGTCACCCAGACCAAAGATCGCGTAAGGCACACTACTGAGGTGTTCGCACTGGATCAGTTGATCCAGAAAACGATCGGCGTTGCCCGGCGGTTCGCCGTCGCCGAACGAGCTGCACACAACGATCAACAGATCCCGAGTGGTCAGCGTTTCAAGCTCAAGTGCATTCAGATCCTGCACGGCCAATGCATACGGCTGCACACAGGGCAGACGCAACAACCGTTGCGTCAACCCGCGTGCATTGCCGGACTCAGAGCCATAACCGATCACGATGCGTTCGATTAACCCTGGCATGGCCGATTACCTGTCGTAGTGTTCGTCGAATTGCTCCTTGGAAAATTCCAGTGCTTCGAAGTCCCCCATCAAGTCGTTAATCACACGACGAATGCTGATGTACTCAACGATGTTGCCCTGCTCGTCGAACAGCGGTTGCACCGTGGTGTCGACCACGTAGAGCCCGCCACCCTTGCCGACATTTGGGATAACGCCGGTCCAGATTTCACCTTTTTTGATGGTGTCCCACATCTGCTTGTAGGTGCTTTTTGGCACGGAGGCATGGCGGACGATGCTGTGGGGTTGGCCCAGCAGTTCTTCCTTGTTGTAGCCGGTCAGTTTGCAGAACAGGTCGTTGACGTAGGTGATGTTGCCTTGCAAGTCGGTGGTGGAAATCACCATGACGTTTTCCAGCGCGCCCAATACTTTGGCGTTGATGGCTTGCATTGTGTTGCCCCCTTAAAGGATCAAAAGTTGGTACATCAAATTCAAATCGGGCCAGCCCACGGTGTATGCATTTCTATTTTTTATGGAGTGGCGACTCAGTTGTCCTGAGCCACCAGACGCGGACCTTTACGCGTGACCTGCTGCCCCACCTCGAAGCGCGCATTGGGCGAGCGCACGGTGCTGATTTCGCCTTGGGCGTTTTTGACTTCGTAGGCGGTTTCCGTATGGCCGGACGCTTGCTGCACAGCGCTGCCGGCAAAGAATCCAGCCCCAAGGCCGACCAGCGCGCCCGCAGGACCGCCCACCGCGCCGACCATCATTCCAGTGAGCGCACCGAAACCTTTGCCAGCGGTGGTATCAGGGACTTCGCGCACGACCTGATCGGCCATGCAAAGGGGTGAGATCAACAAACACAATGTGAAGCTGAGCGGGATTGAACGAGGCATGACATCTTCCTTGTTTCGATTACGTTGCTCTCGTCACTTCATGAAGCATGCCAACTTATTAACACTTATAAATCAGCAAGTTAAAAAACAACGTTGTCATAAGGACTCCGTACAAAATGAGTCTTTATGACACCAACATAGTCAATATGACAAAGCCAGCAATATTGCAGGACTGACTGACAGGGGGAGGTAATCGGGACGCGCAGGATGGGTTGGCGGTGGTGGATGCCCGGTCGGCGAACATCCTGACGACCGGCAGCAAAAATCAATTGCCACCAAATATTACATGCGTCATATTACCTACGTAATAAACACCCGTTTCCTACAGGTAAACCCCATGACCAGCATGCCCAGCCTTGAATCCGACCTTGCAGTCCCGGTGAGCACACCCAAGCCTCCCCTGCTCAAACGGTTGATCCTGCTGACGGCGGTTATTGCAGCCCTGGTGTTTGCCGGTCTGTATGCGAGTCACTGGTGGACGGCCGGTCGTTTCATCGAAGAAACCGACGATGCGTACATTGGCGGCGACGTCACGGTAATCGGCCCGAAAGTGGCCGGGTATATCGAAGAAGTGCTGGTCACCGACAACCAGCCAGTGAAGGCCGGCGATGTGCTGATTCGCCTCGATTCCCGCGACTATCGCGCTAATCTCGCCAAAGCCGAAGGCGCGGTTGCCGCCGAAGAAGCCCTGCTGGCCAATCTCGACGCCACTGAACAATTGCAGTACGCGGTCATCGGCCAGGCCCGCGCCGGGATCGAGGCCGCTGGTGCCGAAACCGCGCGCTCGCGGGATGACAATGCCCGCTACAAAAAACTGGTGAGCACCAACGCCGTCTCGGTAGAAAGCGCGCAACGGGCCGATGCCACCTTCAAGACCGCTCAGGCGCTCAGCTCGCGAGCCCAGGCCGAGTTGCTGGCGGCGCAGCGCCAGTTGAACGTGATCGAAACCCAGAAACAGCAAGCCCGCGCCGCACTGATGCAGGCACGGGCCGAACGGGACCTGGCGCAATTGAATGTCGGTTACACCGAACTGAAAGCCCCGGTGGATGGTGTGATCGGCAATCGCCGAGCGCGGGTCGGCGCGTATGCGCAGGCGGGTTCGCAATTACTCTCAGTGGTGCCTTCCAGTGGCTTGTGGGTGGACGCCAACTTCAAGGAAGATCAACTGGCGCGGATGATTCCGGGCCAACGCGTGATCATTCATGCCGACGTGCTCTCGGGTCAGGAATTCCACGGTCATCTGGGCAGCCTCGCACCGGCCAGCGGTTCGCAGTTCAGCGTGCTGCCACCGGAAAACGCCACGGGCAACTTCACCAAGATCGTCCAGCGCGTACCGGTGCGCATCGTCCTCGATCCGGCCGACGGTGTGCTCGGCCACTTGCGCCCCGGCCTGTCCGTAACCGCTGAAGTCGACACCCGCAAAAGCGCTGACACCCCAGCCGTGGCCAGCGCACCATGAGCCGCGCCCTCGCTGTCCCGGCGCCACCGTTCAATCCCGCCAACATGGCGACGGCGACCAAGGTGTTTGCGTTCGCCAGCATGTGTATCGGCATGTTCATTGCGCTGCTGGACATTCAGATCGTTTCGGCCTCGTTGCGTGACATCGGCGGCGGGCTCTCGGCCGGCACCGACGAAACAGCGTGGGTACAGACCAGTTACCTGATCGCCGAGATTATTGTGATCCCGCTTTCGGGCTGGCTGTCTCGGGTGTTTTCCACCCGCTGGCTGTTCTGCGCTTCGGCGGTAGGTTTTACCCTGGCCAGCCTGTTGTGCGGCGTGGCCTGGAACATCCAGAGCATGATCGCCTTCCGCGCCCTGCAAGGCTTTCTCGGCGGTTCGATGATCCCGCTGGTGTTCACCACGGCGTTCTTTTTCTTCACCGGCAAACAACGCGTCATTGCCGCCGCCACCATTGGCGCCGTGGCTTCGCTGGCGCCGACCCTCGGGCCGGTGATCGGCGGCTGGATTACTGATATTTCGTCCTGGCACTGGCTGTTCTACATCAACCTGGTGCCGGGGATTTTCGTTGCCGTGGCAGTGCCGATGCTGGTGAAAATCGACCAGCCGGAACTGTCGCTGCTCAAGGGCGCCGATTACCTCAGCATGGTGTTTATGGCGCTGTTTCTCGGCTGCCTGGAATACACCCTCGAAGAGGGCCCGCGCTGGAACTGGTTCAGCGACAGCACCATTCTTATCACCGCTTGGATCAGCGGCCTCGCCGGCTTGGCCTTCATCGGCCGGACCTTGCACGTGGCCAACCCGATCGTCGATCTGCGCGCCTTGAAAGACCGCAACTTCGCCCTTGGCTGCTTCTTTTCGTTCGTCACCGGCATCGGGCTGTTCGCCACGATTTACCTGACGCCGCTGTTTCTCGGACGGGTGCGTGGCTACAGCGCGCTGGACATTGGCCTGGCGGTTTTCTCCACCGGGGTGTTCCAGATCATGGCGATTCCGCTGTATGCCTTTCTGGCCAACCGCGTCGATCTGCGCTGGATCATGATGACCGGCCTTGGGTTGTTCGCGTTATCGATGTGGGATTTCAGCCCGATCACCCATGACTGGGGGGCCAGGGAATTGATGCTGCCGCAAGCATTGCGCGGGATTGCCCAGCAACTGGCGGTGCCGCCGGCCGTGACGTTGACCCTGGGTGGTCTGGCGCCGGCACGGCTCAAGCATGCGTCGGGGTTGTTCAATCTGATGCGCAACCTGGGAGGCGCCATCGGCATCGCCGCCTGCGCAACCATCCTCAACGACCGCACCAACCTGCATTTCACAAGGCTGGCGGAACACCTGAACAGCACCAACGAAGCGCTCAACCAGTGGCTGTCACAGGTCGGCAACAACTTCACTGCCCTCGGCCAAAGCGGCGACACGGGCGTCACCGCCAGCCTGCATCAGCTATGGCTGTTGACCTACCGCGAAGCCCAGACCCAAACCTATGGCGACGCGTTCTTGATGATCATGGTCTGCTTCATCATCGCCACGGCGATGGTGCCCTTGATGCGCAAGGTGCAACCACCGGCCGCGCCGAGTGCCGATGCTCATTGAGAATTCGCAGGGCCTATACATCCCGTTTCGACGGCTTGCTTATTTGTTGATCCCCAGCATCCGCAGCCAATCATAGGGAAAATGAACACTCAACGGCAGTTGATCGATTCTCCAGCGCGCCGGCAGTGGTTGATCAAACCTGGCAGCAACCTGCAATCCCATTTCGTTCGCGGCGAATGGTCCGCGCAGAACCGTCGGCGTGCGAGCGGCACTGTCTGCGGCCCGCACCACGTGAGCATCCAGCCATTCTCCGTCCGGCATATGGACTTTCAGTGGCTGACCTATCTGCGCGTAGTTGATGTTAAGCGGTTCCAGATAAATCCAGAGCAATGGGTCGGCCAGACGTTCCAGACGCATCAGCAACGTTCCCGGGCCGACGTTCTCACCTTGGGTAACAAGCACTTCTGCTATACGACCACTCTGCGGCGCCGTCACTGACAAGGCGGCCAGCCGTGTCTTCAGCCATTGCTGTTCAGTATTTTGTTGGATCACTTCCCGATCAAATCCTTGAGGCGATTGATGAGCTAACTGCTCACGACGCTCGAAAGCCAACAACTCCGATCGAAACCCATCGCGCTCGGTCTGTGCGGCCAGCACTTCACCTCGAGTGGCAGCGCCTTGCCGAACAAGACTGTCCAACTGCTGAACACGTTGCTCTGCCCTGCCCACCTTGGCGCTGAGCAATTGACGCACTTTCATGCCCAAATCGGAATCGCCAAGCCGCGTAGCTTCAACGGGCATGGCGGCAAGTTGCAACAGCCGGGCACGCCACTCCGGATTGTCGAGGTTGACCAGCAGTTGGTCGGCTTGCACGTGATCACCCACCGTGACGAATAGCTGCTCGACCCGACCAGCATCTCGTGCGCGCACCTCCTGAATAGGCAAGAACAACTGCGCCGGCGCGTCAACCACCAAGATGCCGTACAACAGCTTGCCGAAAAGCCAGAGTAATGGACTGGCTACCAGGAACAGGATCAGGTACCAGCGCAGGCGAAATGCCATACGTTTACCGGGAGCGTAGAGCACGTTCAGGCCATGCTCCTCAGTGGGGTTGTGCTCTTTTTGACTATCGAAACGAATCTTCATGAGCCTCTCACCGTTTGGGGAAGTCTCGCCAGGCTTGCCAATCGATACCGGCAACGCCCTGAGGTTGTAGCTGGTCACGCCACTTCGCTACCTGGCGTTGTAATTGTTCAGCGGAGGCGCCTGCCCAGCTTTCGGTGGATGGCAACTGCGGTTCGGTGCTCTGAGCCAGGCGAAATTGCAGATCAGGCCAACGTTGCGCTATCTCCCCTGCCAATTGCGCACTGCGTTGCGGGTTACGGGTGTAAATCATCAGGCTGACTTGACTTACCCCGATTGCTGGCAGAGCACAAGGCACACAGGGGTGCCCGGCCTGAGCCGCAACGAACCAGCGAGGGTGGCTCGATATTGCTACCGGCCACTGGCTTGCCACTGTTGCCGCACGTAACGTGTCGAGCCAGTCTTTCAGGCGTTGATCGGGGACCGGCATGCCCAACTGTTCGACTTCGAGATCCAGGTGAAGGCTGGTAAACGGTAATCCATCAAGCTTGCCCAATAATTCCGTCAGTTGCTTGCGGTGCTGCGGTTCAATCCAGCTTGGGTCGCCGAGAAGCAGACTCACTTGCAGACCGCTACGTGCAGCATCCTGGAGCAATTGCTCAAGCCGCTGGCGGGTCGCCGACAGATTGGCCACCTGGACGGCGTTGAGGCCGAGATAGATTTTCTGCATCCCGGCTTTGCGTAATGCTTGCAGTTCCGCCTGACGACGCACTGGATCCAGCAACGCTTCGCTGTTCCAGACATAGGTGGCCTGAAGCCATTTTTCTGGCTCGACTGGAACATTTTTACGCCGCACCGTGGAGGTTGAGGTAGCAGCAATCGCAGCGGGTTGCGGCTTGATCATCGGCCACCACTCCAATCGTTCATCACCCAACAACGCAGCAAATTGTGGGCTGTCTTCGGTGAAGAGATTCAACTCGGCCTGACGCAACCAGGCGGCATGCCACGCCGCAATCAATTCAAATCCTGACTGGAAATAAACGCGCTCGGCGGTCAATAGGGCAGTGAGGTTTCCATTCGCGTCCAGCGTGCTCCGAGCCTTTTCCTCATCGAGAGCCAACGCAGCGGTATGCCATTGCTGGCTGCGCTGCGTGATCGACGCTTGCGCAGTGTTTTGGGCACGCAATGCCTTGCTCAGCTCCAGACCCAACGCACGTTGTTCGGCCTCGACACGGTCGCTCGCCGCTTCGTAGCGTGCGTCGGCGACTTGTTGGCGAGCCCGCGTATTGCCGACCAAGTCGAAAGGCGTAGAAAAATAGAGGCTGGCCACCAAGCCGCTGCCCGCTTTATCCGAATCGCTGCGATACTCCCGAGTGCTGGCCAGCGCAACATCGGAATCAATAGACGAATACCAGGGGTTTTCTCGCTCTTTGTCGGCCAAATCACGAAGGCTTTGTTTTTCCGTGACCCTTGGATGCTGATTCAACAGCGCCTGCCATTGAACCAATGGTTGTGGTTGTGGCGCGAGAGGCTCGGCTACCGCTTGGGCGCCTGCTGGCAACCCGCTCATGCTGATGCTAGCCAAATCTTCGCGTACGTCTACTTCGATTTTGGTCAGCGCCTTGCATCGGGTTGAAAGCCCTTCCCACTCATCCAACTGCAACTGACCTTCGGAAGTGCGTGACAAACCTTTTTCCATACGCAGGCGAATCGCCTGATCAGCCTTCTTGGCCGTTGGAATGAGCGCATCACAAAAAGCGACTTCCTGTTGCACACGCCACCAGTCAGCGTAAGCACTACGCAAAGCCAGACGCTGGCTTGCAACCTCCAAAGCAACGCGCGATTGCTGTCGTTGGCGTTCGTACTGATTAGCTTGCAGTAGGTCGAGCTGACGCTTAAGGCTACCCAACAGAGGATGGCGTACACCAAGACTCAAATTTCGACCGAAATAATCATCGCGAACGTCAGGGGTGACCAACTCCTCAAAACGCCCCGCGCCAGCACCGGCGAACACTTGCCATCCCGCCCGGTCCTGGTGAAGCCTGGCTTCTGCGTCGAGGGCTCGAAGGTCAGCCTGGCCTGCACGAAGCAGAGGATCTGATTGTTGCTTATCTATCAATTCTTGAAGTGTCAGCGGTTGAGCCAGCAACGAAGTACATGACAGCGATAAAGTTAGAGCCAAAAGTACCGATCGCATCTTAAAACCTTGTGGCTTTTCTCAAGACCCACCATGGCGCCATGCCGCTTTCCTCATGGCCACGACGGAACATCTCGTTGAGCATGGCGACTGCACTCCAGCAGCGCATGAGCAACATGAATAGCGGATAAATCGGCACTAGCAACCCTAAGCGCAGGTCCTGCCGAGGTCGATCGGAAACTATTAACAGCAAGGCCCCGAACAATATTGCGGTGATCGTCAAATACAGCAGATAGACCAGAAACGACAAGATCAACAGCGTTGAGCCAGGCAGGATGAACAATGCCACCAAAGTGTAGCCAAAAATGATGAATGGCAGCACCAACTGAAAAAAGAAGCCACTGAGGAGCATCATCAAAAAGCTCCGCCAACCTAATAGAGTCGGATTAATACTGTGGCTGTGCTTGCGAACGTACAGAAAAAACAGGTCACCATCCCAGCGTAGCCTCTGCATGAGAAACTGCTTGAGCGTCGTTGGTGCATCGGTATGGCCGATGGCTTCAGGCTCAAATGGAATTCTTAAATCATGACGCCCGAAATAACTTTTGATGCGCAGTGTTATGTCGAGGTCTTCCGCTGTGTGAGTATCCCAGCCACCAATTTTTATAAGAAAACTGCGACGGAACGCGCCGAAAGCACCAGAAATGTTATTGACCAGATTCCACTCGGCCAAACCGATTTTCGACATATGGATCGAAAGCAAATATTCCAGCGCTTGCATCGCTGCGATCATGGAACTCCAGGCATTACGGACTCGCAAGCTGCCAGCCACCGCCGGCACAGCCGGGTCCTCAAAATGCCGCACAATGGCGCTGACCATGTTGTTGTCAAACGACGTGTCACCATCCAGGGCCATCACGATCTCACCGCTGGAATGGGCCAGACCGGCATTCAATGAAGACACTCGGCCACCACGTTGCCACTTGGCAATCGGACGAAGATGCCGCCGTGGATACAAAAGAGGGTCTACCCGAAAGTCCCGTACCGCATGCAGTGTAGGCTGGTTCAAGGTAGCGCCATCCACCACCGGTATCATCTCGATGTGTCCGGGATAGGTTTGTTCGCACAGGCTTAACAGCGTCTTCTGCACGTCCATCCCTTCGCTGTAACAGGTGATGATGCAAGACACTTTCGGTTGATAAAGGCTATGTTGTGGGCGGTGGGATTGCCGTCGCACGAACCAGCGCAAGACGCCCAGCAACACCAGCGTATTGAACGGCAGTTCAAGCAGCAGGAAAAACGGAAAGAGCATATAAAACAATCGTCTCAAACCGCCGGGGCCCGACAGTTGATTGAGAATTTCCTGAGTCTGATCAAAGAGTGGATACATCGCAGCCTCAAGCCAGTTCGCTGGCGAGACGGGCCAGCAACAATTCGCCGTCCTCTTGTTCAAGCAGATCCTGCGGCGCAGTGAAGCTGACGACACGAAGAGATATCTGGCTGACTTCAGGTCCCGAGAACAACTCGGCGACCTGCTCCAAACGTCGTTTGACACTCACTAGTCCCTCGGCCCCGGTATTCGGGAGCATGAGCCAGAGAAACTCTTCCGAGCTTCGAGAGCAACGATCGGTTTCCCTGACGGTTTCCTGCAAACGATCGACCAGACTGTCGACGAAGGCATGCCCGCGGTGCTCGCCAAGTCGAAGCAGGGTATCGGTCAAGTTGACGAAGCGCAGACCAATCAGTGAAAAATCCGGCAGTTTATAGCGGCGTACGATCTGAATTTGCCACGTGAGCAGCTCATAGAAATCCTTGCCGCCCAGTAAGTTGAGTCGACCAAAGTGATTGACCCCACCCTGCTCATTGCTGAAGCCTTGGCGGCAGCGCAAACGTCCTGCTTCAGTCAAGCGGTAGTGCCGGATTTCGCGTACCCGCAACTTGTCGGGTGCGTGCGCCAAGACACAATCCAGGCAGCGCGCTTGAACATCGGCGTCAACGAAAAAAGCCTGACATGACCGGCAGCGGTAATTCTCCAGCGGTCGATCATAGTCGCTGCCAATGTGTCGCAATCGGTTCAGACAGTTAGGGCAAAGTAACATCCCGTCTTTCAGAAAGTTCTCTTGGGCACCCACATGGCCGCAGGTAAAGCAGTGCAGTGAAGGCTGACGGGAAATGTCCAGGGCCTGACATTCGGGGCATACATCAACATAGTTCAAACGGCCCGAACCGCAGCTTGAACAGAGTCGGACGCGATCGACCAGTACCCCCTCTTCAAGCCAGTCCTGCTCGGCCATCAGTGTCAGCCAGACGAAGGTATTGACCTGTTCGTCCTCGGCCAAAACCTCCAGCAATGGGTAGCGATAATGCTGAGGCACCTCTGGATCGCGCAGCGCGTGCACTTCTGCGCTGGAGCGAAACCACAACCACGAAAGCACCCGGCTTTCAAATCGATCAGACGCCCCTGCGCTATCAAAGAGACTGAACCGTGCTTTCCACAAGTTCCAGAGGGGTGTGACTTCCTGGAGATCTGCAGGGGGAGCACCATCGCCCAGCGCTTCGCACCAACCATCCAAATCACGGCAGCAGTAAATCAAACTGAATCGATAGGAAGTATCTATGCGCAGCTTGCGAAGCAATTTCCCTGCCGAGGCACCTGGCATGTCAAGCAACAACACATCAAACGCGGGAACGGCTAAGAGGCTGTCCAGGTCGGCAAAGCGTTCCAGTTCAATGGAACCCAATCCCGAAGTGAAACTGCCAAGAACAGCGATGTGGGGAGATGAAGTGGGCATGATGCAGTCCCTGAAGGGCAGCCAAATAGCTCGTAGCCTGCACCACTGAAAGATAGCAGCATTGCTGCCAGCCAATCGGCTATTTCAAAATGAGGCTCATATGATCATTTCAGAGGCGTGGCTAATTCCGGATTTGTAGCGCCGCGCCGGTTGGCCTGCTGCATGTTCATACGTTCGCCCCCAGGTACTGTGCAATATCAACTTCATCGATCTGCTCGGGTTGCATATAGAGCTCGGCATAGTGGCGGTACACCCCGGATGTCAGAAAAAGATCGAACAGTTCCGGATCGATATGCTGCTGCGCCCTGGCTATCGACATGATGTGGACCGCCTCCGAAAGGCTCTTCGCCCGTCTGTATGGACGGTCTGCTGCCGTAAGCGCCTCGAAGACATCCGCAATAGCCAACATTCTCGCAAGCGGGCTCATTTCGTCCCGATGCAGTTGCCGGGGATATCCGGTGCCATCCATCTTCTCGTGATGATTGCCGGCGATCTCCGGTACCTGACGTAGTTCCTTGGGGAACGGCAAGCGCGCCAGCATAATCTGTGTCTGCACGATGTGGTCTTCGATCTTGAAGCGTTCTTCGTTCGAGAGAGTTCCCCTTCCCACCTGCAGGTTGTGCAGCTCGCCCCGATCGTACAAATCCTTGGGCGTATCGCGCTTGAAGCCCCACGGATTGTCCGCCGGGATCGTGTCATGCGCTGTTCGCGCTATCACGTGTTCGGGCTTATCGGCCAGCAGTGGCTCCAATGCAGGTAGCGGCGCTGCCGGATGGTGTGCCTTGCGTGCCTGTTCTTCTTGCGAGAGGCCGATGCGGTCGTCCAGGGTCCGCAGCCACGTACGGCCAGCGACTTGCAGCAATCTCGCTTTATGCGCGGCGTCCATGAACTCGCCGCCCTGATTGCAAGTGGCGACGAACGCGAAGTCGTCGTCAAGCGCCTTGAACTCGGCGTCACGTCGCGCGCGCGAGGCCTCGTCAGCTTCGCCGGCGGCGACCGAACGCAGATACGCTATCTCGGCATCGCGCTTTAGCACTTCGAAACGCATACGGATTTCGTGAATCCGGTCGTAGAGGGTCTCCAGCTTTGTCGCCTTGTCGATAATGTACTCGGGGGTCGTCACCTTGCCGCAGTCGTGTAACCAGGCGGCGACGTGCAGGGCTTCCCATTGTTTGTCCGTCATCCCGAACGACTCATAAGGACCGTCGGTGGCATCGCAGGCTGCCTTGGCCAGCATCTTGACCATTTCTGGCACGCGCTCGCAGTGGCCGCCGGTGTGCGGGCTTTTCGCATCGATGGCGCCAGCCAGAAGGCGAATGAACGCGTCGAACAGATCACGCTGAGCTTTCGTCAGCCCCTGCATCTCAAGTGAGCCTGTGAACAGGCCGGCCAGTGTACTGACAAAGGCTAGCTGCGCAGTTTCAAGCGGGGTGTCGCGCAGTATCAGAATAACGCCCAACAGTTCGTCCTGGCGGGTGGCAAGCGGGATGGCTGCAAAGTGAGACGACTGAGCCGACGTCAACATTTCGAGGTTCGCATCACGGATCTCATCTACCGTGAAGTGGCGCGTTTGTGGAGCGTTTCCGCGGGCAGCGGAGCCGATCACAGGCAGTGCTAACTCAATTGAAGTGTTCGCCACAGCTTGCGTTACATCTTTGCCATCGCGATCAAACGCTGCGGCGACCGACAAAGCGCTGCCTTCCACCAGGTACAGAACGCCTGCATTTCCACCCGCTGCATTGAGGGTTTTGCGTAAAAGCAAAGGCAGAAGGTGATCGAGCCGGGTTTCCGCGGACACGGCTTGCGCTATCAACAAGAAGCGCTGGATCGTTTGCCGCATTTCCTCGGTTGCGTTGCCAAGATCATGCACCTCACTGATGCGCGACGGGACGGAAACCGGCTGGTGGAAATCGAACCTGCGTATGGCTTCGACCCCATCCGCAAGAGCTTGCAAGGACCGGGAGATGTAGCGCGCCGCAAACCAGATCAAGGGTATCGCAAGCAATATGACAATGACGGTAGCCGCCATCCCTATCCACGCCTGCTGCCTGGCGCCCTTGAGCAACTCGTCTTTTGGAATAGCGGAGACCAGGAAGAGGGATTTGCCGTCGTCTGACGTCAACCGTTCGATGGTCGTGTACCACATCTCGCCGCCCGCGGCTGTCACTTCTTGCCGGCGGGGTGTATTACCTAACGCCCCGATATCGTTAGCAAGAAGCGTCAGGATGGGAACCCCATACTCACTGGCGACCGTGAGTCGGTCCGTCCGGATGGAATCTGTGCTCGATACCGATTCAGGGAGTTTCCTGTCGATCGCGATGACTTGGCCACTGGCATCCAGTACAGCGGCCACCGAACGCGCGGTGGTCCCCTTGCGCGCGAGCATTTGCCCGAGTGAGTCCAGTCGAAAATCGCCTCCCACCACTGCGCGGCGGTTATCAGTGGGGATAGCGAACGTTGCGCCGACCACTCGGTCGATAAAGAACGTATAGGCTTCGGTGCGAATGAGGGAGCCCGCGGCCATTGCCCTGGTGTACCACGACCGTTGTCTGGGATCGAAGTGGGACGCAAAATCCATGTCGTCTTGGACTGAGAGTGTCGTGAGATTGGAATCGAGAAAGTAGAGCTTGCCTTGCTGCGCACCACTGCCCCGTTCGACACTGTTAATGACGTAGCTGGCTTGCGGCGGAGCGTGAAAGGTCAAGCGGGTTGAATCGTCGCGCAGCGGCGTAACAACGAAGACGCTACCGTCTGCATAACCGACGTAGAGCGATAGCAATAGTGGCGATAATCCCAACGCATCACGAACCAGCGCCAGATGCTGCAGGCGTTGATCGAGAGAGGTTGCATCGGCCAGGGAGCTGTGGCTGATCAGCTCAACCGCGATCCGCGCCGGCGTCACAGTCTCTTCTATTTTGTCGCGCGTATCATCGCTGATCTGATTCATTGCTTCGGATGCTGCGACTTCCAGGGCTGTCTTGGTCATCATGAAGTTGATGCCGCACGTCAGCGCTCCGACCACCAGCACAACGGCCCCGAACAGCGCCCAGAGATGAATGTGAAGCGGGTAATTTCTGTGCGTTTGCATCTACCTTCCCTCGACGGGTGCAGCACGAAATCTCCAGAGAACTGCTGGGTTATCTGCGGCAGGCCTGAGTCCTGCGCACGGTCAGTCTAGCAAACCAACAAAAAAGCTACTGCCGACCGCCTACTAAAGTGCCAAGGGGTGTAGTCGATGTTTACGCGTAGTTCGTTGTCATCTCAGGAATGTGCAGTGGGAGCGAAATCGCTGTGATACCGGCATGACGCGGCGGGATGACTACCCCTTTAAATGATCTACTCTGAGCAGGTGCTCGACTGCCTGGCAACGGGATCGCAAAACAAGCACTGCCAATGCCCTGTCGGAGTGACAATCATGAGGTGGGTAATCGAGTATGCGCGCGCCGTAAAGGTTGGCAGCTGGATTATAGGGGCAGTCTTGATCTTGATTGCCGTTATCGGGGTGGCCGACCGCTATCACCGTCAGCGCGTTCTGCTGCTGGAAGGGCAGCAAATATTGCTGGCTCATCGAAGCAGTTGGGGCTATGCCACCCTGGTACGCCAACTGGCGACCCATAAACTGCAATATTCGCTACTTCTGGCAAATCCCCTACCGACCGGGTGTCTGCCAGACAAGTACATTGCCGAGCAGCAGCGTGCCACACAGGTCCTGAGTGAAGGTATCGAAGAGCTGTCTCAGTACACATTACGGGTGCCTAGCCATCAAGTAGCAGCATTGCCCAGTCCGCTGGCGCCACAAATGCGCCTGACAAAGGGCGGCATTCAGATGACCAGCCGTCAACTTTTGGGCTACAGCTGCATTGGGCGCTACGCGGTGATCCGGGAAACCCGGACCCGGTTGCAGCCGTTACCGCTGCCGCCGCGCTCGGCCATCGGGCCGGCGTTTGTCGATGCACTTATCGTGCATGTCTCCGTGAGCCACGGCAATGAACCACCTTTGTATGTCGACATTCATTTCACCGACGAAAAGGCAGATCTGATACCTGTCAAAGACGCCGGCTGGCCCACCACACACCTTTCCGAGGAGCAAGGCGAGGAGCGTTTTGTCCGGGACATCGTGGATCCACAACAGGCCCTGCACCTGGAATTCTATAGTGAACCACTGACACCGAGTTTCCTGTCGCTGTTCCTGAGCTGGAATGGTCTCGGCTTATTAATGATGGTTGGCATGCTTGCCAGTGTGTTCTTGATCATTTGGCTGTCGGGGCGATTGATTGATGCCTACGGGATACAACATCGAGCGGCTACCCGCGACTTTCTTACCGGGTTGTACAATCGACGGGAGGCGATGGCATTGGCAGAGGCAGAGTTAGCCAGGGCCATCCGTACGCCCAGTTCGTTGTGCATATTGATGCTGGATATCGACCACTTCAAACGGGTCAATGATACCTACGGTCATGACGGGGGAGATGAGGTGCTGAAGTTTTTTGCCCAGCTACTTAACCAGGCCGTACGCCAACATGACCTGGTCGCCCGAACTGGCGGGGAAGAGTTCCTCATCCTGCTCCCGGATACTGATCTGACAGGTGCACAATCGATGGCCGAGCGCTTGTTGCAAGTCTTGCGCGATTCGACGCTGGACTATGCCGGAACACGCATTGGCGTCACCTGCAGCATAGGTGTCACCGCTTGGCGTGGGCCCGAAGACAACATTCAAGCCATGCTTATCCGTGGCGATCTTTTGCTTTACCAGGCCAAACAGCAAGGGCGTGACCGTTATGTGAGTGATTGACACTTATCAACTATCAATTGAGGAGCACAACGAGCCATAAGGATTCAAACCTGGAACATCTGCTTCATCATCGCCACGGCGATGGCGCCCTTGATGCGCAAGGTGCAACCACCGGCCGCGCCGTCAGCAGATGCTCACTGATCAGGCTTGAGGCATTTTGCGAAAGCCGATCGCCAGGCGGTTCCAGGCGTTGATGGTGGTGATGGCCACGGTCAGGTCGACCATTTCTTTCGGGCTGAACTCGGACACGGCCAGTTCATAGTCTTCATCTGGAGCGTGAGTCTGGCTCACCAGCGTCATGGACTCAGTCCAGGCCAGGGCCGCACGTTCACGCGGGGTGAAAAAAGGCGTTTCACGCCAGGCCGACAGTGTGTACAGACGGC
>Ga0157370_10002403_pt1 | contig 22568 bp, 13 predicted proteins | sample C35metaG_FD_113463 | JGI IMG/M metagenome (GOLD analysis project Ga0157370, IMG submission 113463) | Corn rhizosphere microbial communities from Kellogg Biological Station, Michigan, USA - C3-5 metaG | ecosystem: Host-associated > Plants > Roots > Rhizosphere > Soil | place: USA: Michigan...
GCTGGTCTGCGAGCTCGTGCCGACACCGATGAGGAAGTCTGCGAAAGCGTTGCCAGCGGAGTGTGGCTGGTTCGGCTGGCCTGCGTTGCCGGTCCAATTGCCCGTGGACGTGAACGCACCCGTCACGTTTGCGACGGAAGGAACGCGATACGAAAGCTTGTAGCCGATCTCATCCATTCCGAATTGGAAGTTGTGCTGGCCGTGGACCCAGGTGAAGTCGTCGTTGAACTCGATGTCCTTGCGGGGCGTGTAGAAGCCAGTGCCGTAGTCATGCCACATGCCGGTGTAGCCACTGACGGTGATGGTCGGCAGGCCGCGGAACACGCTCGGCGGATTCTGCGGCCAGAGAGTGCTTGTATCGAAGTCAAGGTTCTGGCCGCCGAAGCGCGTTTCGTAGTTGCCCCACGCGGCACGGAATTCGTTGAGTGCATTCGGGCTGAAAATGTGCGTCTCCGAGAGAGACACATTGCGCTCGGAGTACGAGAAGACGCTCTGACCGTAGTTGCCGGGATAGGCTGTTGCTGCGATACCCCAGGGCTGGGCAACGCGCTGCGCGTAGACACCGAAGATGCGGTCCTTCGCGGAGATCGTATAGTCGATTCGCGCTTCAGCGCCGTCGACGTTCGCGGTTGTCTTATCCGTGGAGACGAAGTTCGGTGTCGCATTGGGAAGCCCGAGCGTGTTAGCAACGGTGGGGTTGGGCAGGTACTTCAGCAGCGTGTTCGCCTGCGACGTGATCTGCGAAGTGGGGATCTTATTATTCGCAAACGCCGCGCCGGTAAACGGGTTGTAGAGCTGCGTGCCGGTCGTGCAAATTCCGCTCGAATTGAATGCAGAGCACAACGCGGAGAAATCGCCGGTACGCATGGCCGCGCTGGGAAGGTTGAGCTGCGTCACCGACTCATACGCGTGACGGTACCCGTTGTAGTCAGCAAAGAAGAATGCCTTGTCGTGCCAGATCGGACCGCCGATATTGCCGCCGAACTGATTCAGGTGGTCGATCGGGCGCGGCTTGCCGGCGGCGTTCAGCGCATACTGATTGGCGTTCAGGTCCGTCGTCTGCACATACTCATACGCTTCGCCGTGAAACTTGTTGGTGCCCGCCTTGGTGACGAGCGTCACGGTCGAGTGTCCCGCATATTGCGCGTTCATGTCGGCCGACTGCACATTGAGTTCCTGCAATGCGCTTGGAGGAGGCAGCACCAACATGCCGCCGCCGGAGATGGAAACCGGACCGCTGTTGAACGGATCGTTCACTTCCATTCCGTTCAGCGTGAAGTTGGTCGCGCCCCAGTGGGAGCCGCCGCCGATCGCCGGAGTCGTGGTTCCGGCGGAAGGTGTCGCTCCATATGGCATGAATCCGGGCGCCGTCGTCAACGCGGTGTCGATGGTCTGCACGGAGGTCGGCAGATCAGCGAGTTGCTGCTGCGTGACCGAGCCCGAGACGCTCATCTCGTCGGTGTGCACCATGGGTGCCGCAGCCGCGACGGTGATCGACTGCTGCTCGCCACCCATCGACAGTTTTGCGTCCACGCGCACTGTCTCCGCAGAATGCAGCACCACGTTGGCCTTATACGGCGCGAACCCCGAGCGGTCGATCGTAACGGTGTAGGTACCCGCCAGGAGGCCGGGTACGGAGTAGGTGCCCTGGGGCCCCGTGGTCGCACTCGCGGCAGCGCCGGTCTGCGTGTTCGTAACGATCACATGCGCGCCCTGTACAAGCGCTCCGGAAGGATCTGCTACGTCGCCGACGATGGAGCTCACGATGATCTGCCCGGATACCAGGCTCGCGGCCATGAGTAGTTGGACAAAGAGAATGGCGATTGTCTTGCGCATTACTTCTCCTGAATGCCGTTTCAGAGGCTGTGCGCTGCGCGGGCTCTCTAGAGGAGCCGGTCAGCAGTGGGAACGCTAGCGTCGCAGGAGCTCGCTTCAAAAGCGCTCGCGTTGCTGGTGAATGTCGTTTGTGGAAGGGGCCCCCGTGTTCGACTAAACGTTTGTCGCTTCGTTTAGATGAACAGCAATTTACGATTAAAGACTTGATACGCGCAAGCGCAATTTATGGTCAATTGTGATCTTATGCGAATTCTGTCGTAATAGGCGGGATGGCCCCAAGTGCAGCCCCGCAAATTACAAATCTGAAAAGATATAGCTCTGTTTATTGTAAATGGTCTCGTGGTATTTCAATCGAGAGACAAATGTCTATCTAAATGACTAAATTCCATGATTACAATTGCTCATAAGTTGCGATCTGTATTAGCATTCTGCACAGCTTCATCGGTTGAATCTGCGAAGAGCCGATTCAATCCGTTGGAAAGACAGGACTTGTACGTAGTGGATCGATCACGGGGAGAACGGTATGAAACCGGATAAGCGGCACTACGAGATTGCGTCTTTCCTCCGCGCGATACAGCGCGAGGTTACGGTCGAGGAACTAGCGGCGCAATTTGCGACGTCTCCGATCACCATCCGCCGCGACCTGGATGCGCTGGTCGAAGAAGGAGTGATTCTCCGCACGTATGGCGGCTGCATCATTCGCACCGAGCTCAGCACCATGTTTCAGCAGCAGCTCGCGCACAACTTCCGTCTCAAGCAGGCCATTGGATTTTCCGCTGCAGAGCAAGTGAGAGCCGGCGAAACGATCCTGTTTGCCGACGGCTCCACTACGTTTCACCTGGCTTCGAATCTCGAGTCGCGAGCACCGTTGACGGTGGTGACGAACTCCATCGCGGTCATCCCGGAGATCTCGCGCTTCCGGGGTGTGCAACTCGAGATCCTGGGAGGTGCCTATAACCGCGACACGAACTTTCTGGGCGGCAGTATGGCGGAACGGCTGCTGGAGATGCGCTACTTCGATGCGGTCTTTGTGGGCGCCGATGCGGTGGATGAGGAGGGCCAGTGCATGGTGAGTTCGCCCGATGTCGCGCGCCTTACCCAGGTGATGTTGCGCCGCGCCAACCGTCGCTTTCTGCTTGCTGACCACACAAAGGTCGGTGCGCAAGCGACCGTGGTCTACGGTAAATTGAGCGATTTCGATATGTGGATTACGACGCGTGGTATGGCGCAGGGCCAACTCGATCGCTACGGCAAAATGACGACGGTAAAGGAAGCCGCGCAGCCTAATGGCCTAAGCGAGGAACCCGAAACGAGTGCACGAACAGCCGGCCGCAACGGTCGCGCTCGCAACGGACATTAGGAACTACCACCAACGACGTGCAAGGCTCAACGCACCTTGCCTCGAGCCGCAACGCGCCATGACCCGACAATCTTGCCTTCGCGGGCCAGGAACACTTCGTCGTGCATATTGATGCATGTGCATACGTGGTTTGGAATGACCGACAAGACCTGGCCGACGGAGAACTGCGAGAGGTTCTCTGCGCTGAGGAAGCCGTGTTCTTCGTTGAGCTTGGTAAGCGTCGCATCGGCCTCCTGCACATAGCCGTAACCGCGCTTCGGTCCGGCACTGAGAAGATCGGAGGAGAGGGTCTTAGAGCCGGCATCGACGATCACGTGCCCGGGAACTGCCGTTGAAACCACGGTCGTCAGGACGCTGACAGCGCAGTCGTCCAGTGAACAGAGCCCCTGATAGTGCGTGTTGAGATCGTTGTAGATATACGTCCCTGGACGGATTTCAGTGATCCCCGGCACCAGATGAGAGAGTTCCGCGGCTGGCGTGGAACCAGCGGAGACGATCTCGGTCGATAGATCTGCTGCACGGAACGCCTCGATCGTCGTGGACACATCGGATGTGAGGCGCGCGATCTCGCTGGCACGTTCGGCTGGTGCTCCCCACACGCTGCCGAAATAGGTGAAGAGGCCGCGCAGCTTCAGATTCGGAAGTGTTGCGATCTGCCTCCCGAGTTCGGCAGCCGGAAGACCGGGAGCGATACCACAACGCTGCGAGCCAGAGTCGAATTCGATCACGATCCCGAACTGGGAGCCAGTCTCTACCGCGATGCGCGAGAGCGACTGGGCCGTCGTGACAGAGTCGACCGCGACAATGATGTCTGTTTTGGAGGCGAGCGCGGCCAGGCGGCGCAGCTTTTCATCGCCGATGATGGGATGCGCGACGAGAATCTCCCGGACACCTGTCGCCGCCATCACCTCTGCTTCACCTACCTTTGCAACCGTCAGGCCGATTGCGCCTAATTCGAGCTGGCGTCGCGCGGCTTCGATGGTCTTGTGAGTCTTGGTGTGAGGCCGCAGTTTGATGCCATGCGTCGCACAGTAATCCGCCATGCGAGCGAGATTTCGCTCCATCACATCGAGATCGATGACAACGGCAGGCGTGGAGATATCGCGCACTGGAATTCCGGCCTCAATGGGCATTGGAGCTCCTGTGTGCGAGAGCCAGGAGCTGATCGAAAGCCGAGTCTACGAGAGCCTCACCGCTTCCCTCGGGAAGGCGCGCTGCGGTTGGTTCATAGTTGCCTTCCTTATAGGCAACGCGATTCGGAATGTAGACGTAGGCGCCATTGGCAAGCTCGGCAAGGATCGTGACAGGGAAAGGCGAGTCTTCTTTCAGCTGAAGACCAAATTCGGCGAACATCTCGCCGGGGAACCCGACAATCGCGACCTTGTCGCCGATCGTAAAAACCTGCACCTCAGCATCAAGAGGCTTGCCGTGGCGCGCGTTAAGCTCCAGCACTCGCGCAGCTTTCACCAGGTCCAGAAACGGCGCGGCATTGGGCTTACCAAAAGTTGCCTGCACTCTCTCGGCGTCAGCTACCTCGGCCGCCGTGTAGGTGGGCACAGGAATCGGGAGAATCTTGTCGCTTACTTGAATCACGGGATCGGGCACCACCGGTGCGGCCTGAATGACTTTCAGCACATCGCCAGCGAGCACGGCGCCTATGCGCGCGGCTTCTTCAAAGCCAGACTGGGGATCTTTGCGTGAGAAATCGAGGTGATTCACGTTGCCTGCAGCGCCAATGGTAAAGAGCGTGAAGAAGTCATCGCCCTTCGCCAGCTTGAGCACACGGCCAAGTGTATAGGAGTAGTCTCCTGAGAACTGCAGACCGCCAGTCGTGTCCTGATGCACGCCAAAGTTGACATAGGCCGCGACGGGCTTATGGTGGTCGAGCGTTTCGAAGTAGAGCACAGGAATTCCCGTGTCGACCGGCCCCGCGGGGCGAACGATGTTGGGGTTCAGCTTGCCGGGGTTCCAACCCACAGATCCGTCCTTCATGAAATAGCGACGGTTGAAGCCAAGCGTCGTTTCCTCGCCAACGCCCGCTCGCATCTCAACCGGAATCAGTGAAGCGTTTGCGAGAAGGATGGCGTTAGCAATCTTTTCGGGAAGCGACGCGGTGTACTCTTCGGCGATGCGCTTTGTCTCCCCCTGGAGGTTGTATCGCGAAGGGTTTGTGACAATGACCGGAGTGGTGTGATCGTGAGTGGCCGTGATCATCACGTGATCTGAGGCGAGGCCGATCTTCTTGCCCACAATGGCACGCGCCTGCTCCGAGAGTTCGCGCGGCAGGGACACGAGATCGCACGCGGCGATCGCGATCTTCGTGCCTCCGGAATCAAGTACGATGGCCTTCACCCACAGAGGATCGTGAGTACCCGTGGCGATTCGGGGAGTGTAGTAGCCGGCCATAGGAGCGCCCGGGGGCGGGGTAATGTCGACCTCGGCCACACCCATGCGAAGGCCCTGGGCGCACGCAGAGACCGCAAGAAAGAAAAATAAGAAAGCCCCCAGACGCATTAGTTCTCCGTGGCGTTCTGCCTCGGTCTGCGCTCATCGAGGAAAAGACGATCAAGCGAAGGACGTAGCAGAGATTAGATCCTCTGTTTCGCGAAGGCCGACGCGCGGCAATGCGCTGTTGGCCGTCGCGCCCGGCCTTCCACAGCAAAACTGGGCGGCCGCAATGGCATCATCTATAATTTGCGCCGTGGCTGTATGTCAATAGCGATACGGCGGTTTTTGGTATGGAACGGATTCAGCTAGCGCGTGTGCCGGATGAGACGTTCCGCTTCCGTAAATTCACGATACTGTGACTGGCTAAGAAAAGGTAGTTCGGCGAACCGTAACTCAGGGAAAGCGTTAATGAAACTATTCGCGGCACGTATTTTGACCTTTGCGCTTCTTGCTTCTGGATGCTCCGTCGTAATGCTCGGCCAGGTGAAACATCCGCGGCTATTGCCCCAGCCGCGTGAGATCCAATATGCGGATGGGTGGGTGAATATTCGCCAACTCTGCGCAGCCCCAATCCCACATGCGGCGACGGAGGATGAGTTTGCGCTCAAGACGCTGAAGGATGGGCTGCACGTTTCGCTGCCTTCGTGTGCAGGGGGCAAGGCAGTTGCAGTGCGGCTGGAAAGAGCCGGTGCGATCGATGCACTGCCGGTGCCGAATGAGATCCCAGGGCCGGAGTCGCGGGAAGCGTACCGATTGAACATTGGAAGCGACGGCGTCGTGATTCGCGCCCGCTCTTCCGCGGGAGTGTATTACGGGGTTCAAACGCTGCTTCAGATGGTTGAGCGCGATGAGAACGGGAACGCCCGCCTGCCGTACGTGACAGTGCACGATTGGCCGGAACTCGCCTACCGGGGAACTTTGATGGATGCGGGCAGTGAAGGCCCAATGCTGACCTTCGACGAGGTGGAGAGGCAGATTGACTTTCTCGCGAAGTGGAAGGACAACCAGTACTTCTTCTACTCCGAAGGCAACATCGAGATGCGCGGATATCCGCTGTTGAACCCCAACGCGCGTTTCACACAGCAGCAGATTCGCGAGATCGTTGCATACGCACGCCAGCGGCATGTTGACGTGGTGCCCGCAGTTGAGATGTACGGGCATCTCCATGACCTTTTTCGTATCGAGAAGTATTCGGACCTGGCCGACTTTCCGCATGGCGGCGAGTTCAATCCGAACAGCGAAAAGGCGCGCGCCGTACTGCAGGACTGGTCGAATCAGTTGTCAGAGCTGTTCCCCAGCAAGTTCGTCGATATCGGATTTGATGAGACCTGGAGTCTGCAGAAGAACGCGGAGCATGCCGGAGCGAACTCGACACCCGTGCAGCTGTTTATCCAACAGCTCACGTTTGTAACAAATCTCTTCCAGGCGAAGGGCAAGACCGTGATGGCGTATGCGGACATCATGGTGAAGTTTCCCGGGATTGTTCAACGGCTTCCGAAGGGCTTGATCGCGCTGCCGTGGTGGTACGATCCGATCGACGACGCGGCGTACAAGCAGTGGCTGGAGCCGCTGGCCGCTGAAGGTGTGCCACACATCGTAACGAGTGGCGTCACGAGCTGGGATCAGATTGCGCCCGACTTTACTCTGAGCTTCGAAAACATCGACACATTTCTGGCTGCAGGGAAGAGGTCGCACTCGATCGGCCTGTTGAACACGCTGTGGACCGATAGCGGGCAGAACCTCCTGCAGCTGGCCTGGCCCGGCATGGCCTACGGAGCGGCGGCTGCATGGCAGCATGCGCCCATGCAGCCGAAGACCTTCTTCGCGGATTACAGCAGAATTCAATACTCGCCGCAGACAGCCGAGCACTTCTCTTCGGCATTGGAAGATCTGGATGTCGCAGAGCGAAGCCTGCAGCGGTCGATTGGAAACGGGACGATTCTGCAGATGTGGAAGGATCCGTTCACGAAGAGTTCTCTGGACTCGATGAAGGGCAAGGGCGAGGACCTGCACCAGGCGCGACTGAAAGCCGAGGACGCGCTTGAGCATTTCTATGCCGTGAAAAAGATGGCTCCCAACACTCCGCAAATCGATTCGTTCGTTGTGGCTGCCCAGATGATTGATATGGCCGGGATGAAGTTTCAGTACGCCAACGAGATCGCGGAGACCTGGGCGTCGATCCCCGCGCACGCCACGCGCGAGCAGTTACTGGACGCGATCTTTCAGGGAGTGTCGAACGACACGCACAGTCGCTGCATGGACATAATGGATGCACTTACAGAGATGCGCGGAAGTTATCGCGAGGCGTGGCTGCAGCAGTACACGCCATACCGGTTGGGCACGGCGCTGGGCAGGTGGGACGCGGAGTACCTTTTCTGGGAGCACGCGCGGGCAAACTTCGAACGCGTGCGCACCAGGTTCAAGGCCGGCGACACACTGCCGACGCTTCAGGAGATCACATCTCCCGGATACGTCGATGAGCGCTAGGAGTCTGATTTGCTTTTGGCGGCCGCTTTGCGCTCGAGATCGGAGAACTCAGCCGTGAGGTGGCGAATCCTGTAGTTGAATTCGACAAAGCGGGCTTCCCACGCCTTGGCCTCTTCTTCGGTGTAGGTGTAAAAGCCTCGGCCGTTCGAGATGCCGCGACCTCCACTCTCGACAACGTCACGCATCAGCTTGGGAATCTCCTTCTCCGTCGAAAGATCGGGAAGGAGGTCCTTCATTACCCGGTGATAACCCTGAACGCCCATCAGGTCCATGTAACGGAACGGGCCTGCGAAGGGAATCCACCAGCCGACATCATTGCGCAGTGAGCGGTCGACATCTTCCACGGTGCAAACGCCGGAATCAACGAGGTTGCAGGCTTCGCGGAACATCGCATAAGAGATGCGATTGGTGATAAAGCCGCGAACTTCCTTCCTCAGCGTGGAAGGCTCCTTGCCCCAACTCGGCGCAAGCTCGGCGACACGGTCGAGATATTCCTGCGCTGTGGACCCGCCCGGGATGATCTCCATAAAGCGTGTGATATGTGCCGGCTCATCCCAGTGAATGCCGAGGAAGCGCTCAGGGTGCGTGGCCCCTTCCTGAAGCAGCGAGACGGGCAGGGCCGACGTGTTCGTCGCCAGGATGCATGCGGGCGAAACGATGCGTTCTGCGTTGTGCAGAAGAGAACGCTTTAGCGTGAGGTCTTCCGTGACCGATTCGAAGACAATGATGGAGCCGGCTATGTCGCTGAGATCCCCTGTGACCGAGAAGCGCTGCATCACCGAGTCGACGTCGTCGCTCAGGAGATTCTCGTCGCGCATCTCGTTCAATAAATCCGCGATCCTTTGCTGAATCGAGACACTGGCGGTGCGGTCGTCGGTGACACCGATGACACGATGACCGGCTGCGAGCAGGCACGCCACGATGCTGCGTCCCATCAGGCCCAGCCCGATGACTGCGACCTGGCCTTGATCATGCTGTTGTGCGTACATTCTCAGATTCTCCTCGGAGGTTATTCAGAAAAGTTCAGCTGCGCGGGCGGCCGTCTGAAGCCGCGCGTAAGTACGGTGAGATAGGCAATGCCCACAAGGATCCAGATACTGCCGATCCAGCGCGCTAGATTTGGCAGACTCCACCAGATAGCCGCGCAAAATGCGAAGCCAACTGCTGGAACGATCAGATCGCGCAGCAGATTGCGTTTGCGGCCTTGAAAGTAGAACGTTCGGATGACGGCGGCATTGACGCCCATGAAGGCGAGGAAGGCGCCGAAGTTGAGTACCTCAGCAGAGTGTTCGTAGCTGAGAGTGAAGCAGCCCACAAGTGTGAGCGCACCGATAAGCAGGATGTTGAAGGCAGGTGTGTTGCTCTTCTGGCTTAATCGGCCGAACGCGCGGCGTGGCAGCACGCCATCCCGCCCCATGCCATACAGCAAACGCGCGGCGCCCACTTGACCTGTAAGTGCGGACCCGAAACCGGCGACGAGCAGTGTTGCCGCCATCGCTTGAAAGAGCCATGCGCCGCCGGCTCGACCGCAGACATCGAGAAAGGCCGTCTCGATGTTTGGAAAGCTGTTGTACGCAGGCCACACGCGCGCAGCCAGGTAGATTTGCAGCGCGCTGAAGACGCCGGTGAAGGCACAGACGAGCACCGTCGCGACGAGCACATTGCGCCGTGGATTTTCAACCTCCTCTGCAAGCGTCGTTACGCCGTCGAAGCCGATGTAGGTGAGGGCGGCGAATGACGTTGCAGTCATAATGTCGCGAAGATTGAAGGTTGCGGGATTGTAGATGGGCGACAGGGAGAATAACGCGTGCGGCCCGCCGTGCAGCACAAGGTACCGGACGGAGAAGATGAAGAACGCCGCAATGACCACGCACATCGCGGCGAGCAGAATCATGTTCGACCGAGCTGTTGATCGCATGCCGCGAAGGTTCAACCACGTCGTAAAGGTGACCAGCAGAACTACCCAGACCCAGAAGGGAACATGAGGGACGATCCGCGTCAACGTCAGGGCCGTGTAGATGGTGCTGACGATAGGAATGATCAGGTAGTCCAGCACCATGGCCCATCCAGCGAGAAACCCGAGATGCGCATTCAAGCCACGCGAGACGAAGGTGTAGGCCGAACCTGCCGACGGATATTCGGAAGCCATGCGGCCATAGCTGACTGCCGTGAGCATCATCGCGAACATGGCGATGAGCACAGTCGTCACCATGTGGCCTCGAGATAACTGCTGTGCGATACCGAACAGGCCGACGGCGGCGATTGGCTGGATGAGCACAACGCCGTAGAAGACAAGGTCCCAGAGACCGAGGACCCGCTTGAGTTCAGGAGGACTGGCAGTGCTGGACAACGCTTTCTCCTTGCTTCCTAAGCATTCTCTGCCGCGCCGCTACCTGATGTTGTCTGTGAATCGAAGGCAACAGAGCAGCACATCCAGCTTGACTTTGATCCAGGGCAGCCGTCACACTAAGAATGCTCTCTGAACCAATTGAAACATATTTGGTTCAATACAAAAATACCAGAGGTTGACTTGGGTAACTTGATCGAGCAAGTGCAGGTGTTCTCTCCTACGGTTCGGGAGGAGAGTGTCCGCGGCAAGACGGCCGGATCTCTGGAGCGCTGGCAGCGCGCCAAGCGTAGTTTGGCCGGCGGGGTCTCCAGCGGATTGCGTCGCTCGTCAAGGCCTTATCCGCTCTACTTCTCGCATGGCCACGGAGCCATGCTGCAGGATGTGGACGGCAACAGCTATCTGGATTACACGCTGGGCTGGGGGCCGAACATACTTGGCAACGCACCGCCGGAGGTGGTTCATGCAATCCAGGAGGCTGCGCAGAAGGGCCTGACGTTTGGTGCGCAACATGACCTCGAATACGAAGTGGCTGAACTGCTTACGCAGGTCATCCCGTGCGCAGACCGCGTGTGTTTCGCGAACAGTGGAACCGAGATCGTTCAGGTTGCGCTGCGGTTAGCGCGGGCGGCCACAAAGCGCGAGAAGTTCCTCAAGTTCGAAGGCCACTACCACGGCTGGGACGACACTGTTCTGCGCAGCTACCACCCCTCGGCAACGCAGCTATCAAATCAACCTCGCGGGCCAATCCATGAAGGCCAAGGTCAATTGCCGGCGAGCAGCACCGTGATCGCGCAATGGAACGATGAGGAGAGCGTTCGCGAGGCTTTCAACTCAAATCCGGGAGAGATCTCTGCACTGATCTGCGAGCCGTTGATGTGCAACAGCGGCTGCATCGCTCCCAAACCCGGATTTCTGGAATTTCTGCGAAGCATCACAGAAAAACAGGGCGCACTGCTGATCTTCGATGAGGTGATTACGGGCTTTCGACTCGGGATCGCCGGCGCACAGGGCTTCTATGGTGTGACGCCGGACCTTGCCACATACGCGAAGGCGGTGGGTGCCGGAACGCCGTTGAGCGTGCTCGCCGGAAAGCTCGAGTTCATGCAGTTGATTGAACGCGGTGAAGTGGTGCACGCCGGAACGTTGAATGGCAATCCGGTCGTTCTGGCTGCCGCTCGAGCTGCACTCACAACGCTAATAGGCGATGCTGATTCGATCTACGGAAATCTATTCCGCCGTGGGGAGCGACTGAGGGATGGCCTGGTTGCGATGCTGCGGAGGCAGGATCACAGTTTGCATGTGGCGGGAGAAGGGCCGGTGTTCCATCTGTCCTTCACAGAGCGGCAGCCTCGCAACTATCGGGATCTGTTGACGAGCGACAGGCAGAAGTACAGCAACTTCGCACTGGCGCTCCTCGACGAAGGTGTGTTGATTTTGCCTGACGGCCGCTGGTATCTGTCCGCGGCGCACACAGATGAGGACATCGAGCGCACACTGGAAGCGGTAGAACGCACGCTGGATTAGCGTGCGTTCGGCTCCAGCGGAAGGTACGCAACGCAGTCGATCTCGATCTTCATGCCGGGTTCCACAAGCGTGGCCTGCACGGTTGTGCGTGCTGGTACGCCCTCAGAAAAGAACGCTCCGTAAACCTCGTTCATCGCATTGAAGTCCTCGGCCTTGTCGAGAAAGACGCCGCACTTAACGATGTTCTTTCGAGTCGCGCCGCAGCCGATGAGCACACGCTCAACGTTCTCCAGTGTCAGCTTTGTCTCGGAGCGGATGTCGCCAAGGACAAGCTCTTGCGTATCGGGATCAATAGGGCCCTGGCCGGAAACGAAGAGAAGGTCGCCAGCGCGAACCACCTGTGAATAGGCTCCCTTTGGTGTTGGAGCACCGTCTACCTGAATGCGCTCAGTCTGACTCATACTTCATTTCCTCCTCGTAGATTGGCAATCCCAGTATGCCATTAGATATATATGATGCTCATTAGAGAGACGGCGAGGTGCGAGGATTGGCGGACTATCTTCTCCGCAACGGCAGCGTTCTGGACGGCAATGGTGGACCGACCGTTCAAGCAGACATTCTGATTCGCGGCGAGCGGATTGAGCGAATTGCGCCGGGACTCCAGGCCGAGAACGCTACTGTACTGAACTGCACGGGCCTGACATTGACGCCCGGCTTTATTGATTCGCACACGCACTCCGACCTCCAGGTAGTGGAGGGCCGTACAGTCAAGCTACAGCAGGGTGTGACCACGGAGGTGGTCGGCAATTGTGGCTTCTCTGCCTATCCGCCCGCGCACGATCCTGCCGTGTTGCGCTCATTTGCCAACGGAATTTTTTGCGGGGACGAGACCTGGGGATGGCCTTCAACAGAAGCCTATCTGCGAGCCATTGAACAGAGCCGCGTCGCCAACGTGATCTCGCTTGTGGGGCATGGGTCGTTGCGCATCGCAGTCGCCGGCAATAAGCAGGGCCCATTGAGTGAAGCTGAAGTGCTCTCGATGGAGAGCCTGCTTGAGGAGGCGCTGGATGCGGGCGCCGCCGGATTCTCGACGGGCCTCATGTATGCGCCTGGGTCGAGCGCGCCCACTGAGGAACTGCAACGGTTGTGCAAGGTCACCGCTCGCAAAGGAAAGATTTACACGAGTCACATCCGGTCATATTTTGCGGAGTTGGTTGATGCGATCGATGAGCAGATCGACCTGGCACGGCACAGTGGGGCCAGGCTCCAGATCTCGCATCTGCAGGCGGTGGGTGCGGCGAACTGGCATCTCCAGCGGATCGCAATCGACCGCATGGAGAAAGCGAACGCAAGCGGCGTGGACGTGGAGTTCGATTGCTATCCCTACGTAGCCGGCTCGAGCGTGCTGACACAGGTGCTCCCGCAGAGCGCCCTCGATGGAGGCATTCCGAAGTTGCTGGAGCGGCTGCGCGCTCCAGCGCAACGTACGCAGATTCGTGAAGAACTGACCCGCATCATTCCCTGGCGATGGAGCGACATCTATATCTCGTCGGTGGGCTCTCAGGCAAATCTAAAAGCTATCGGCAAGACGCTCATGGAGATTGCAGATCAGCGCGGGGTCGAGCCGGCAGAGGCAGTCCTGGCGCTCCTCGATGAGGAAGAGGGCGACGTCAACATGCTCTGCTTCAATCAGAGCGCAGAGAACTTACAGGCCTCGTTGCAGCATCCATTCGCGACGATCATCAGTGATGGATTCTATGTAAAGGGTCGCCCGCATCCCCGTCTGCACGGCACATTTCCGCTCCTGCTGGGCACCTATTCGCGCGATAAAAAATGGCTGTCGCTCTCTGAAGCTGTACACAAGATCACGGCCAAGCCGGCGCGTCGTTATGGCCTGAAGGATCGCGGCATGCTGGCTCCCGGATACTTCGCGGACGTTGTCGCGTTCCGTGCTGAGGCGATTGACAGCCCGGCTACCTATGAATCGCCGGAGCAGGAACCCTTGGGTATCTGCGAAGTCTTTCGCAACGGACAACGGGTAGATGGTGTGCTTCGCACAGCAAGTTGATGCGGTCTTTTCGATTGAAGCAGTGTTTGGAAGGTGAGATGCTAGCCGACGTGACAAAATCCAAAAATAAGCCAGCAGCTGCCAAGAAAATGGCGGCCAGGAAATCGAATTCGTCCGGTAAGTACTCCGTTCCCGTAGTGCGCAGTACCTTCATGATCCTCGAAGAGCTTTCCCGCTCAGAGCTGCTTGGGCTCCAGGAGGTAACTCAGAATACGGGTATTCCGAAATCGACCGTCTTCCGCATCCTGAGCACTCTGGTGGAGCTTGGCTATGTCACACGCGAGCCGAATCGCAACTACCGCATCAACCCGCGGCTTGGCCGCCTGGTAAGCGACGGTGCCGCGAGCGAGGCTCTTCGGCGGCTGGCGCGACCTCTGATGCTCGAACTGCGTGACACCTACGGCGAGACGGTAAACCTCGGCGTGCAGCAATTCGACAAGGTGACCTATCTCGAAGTGGTGCCCAGCGAGTTTGCATTGCGTTTGCAGGAGAGCCGGGGAGCATCGGTGCCCCTTCACGCGAGCGCACTGGGGAAGGCAATCCTGGCGTTCTCTCCACAGCGCGAGGTAGAAGCCTTAGTCCACGGACAGAAGCTCGAAAGAGTCACCGAGCACACGATTGATGACGCCGAGGCGTTCCTCGCCGAGCTGAAGCGCGTGCGAAGTGCCGGAGTAGCCTTTGATCGCGGGGAGGGATCGATGTTGGCCATCTGTATTGGCGCGCCGATCCTTGATGCCAGCGGAAGCGCCATCGCTGCCATGAGCATCTCCGGGCCGGCGTCACGCTTCAATCCCAAGAAGGATTCCCCGGTAATCGCGTCGCTGGTAAAAGTGACAGCAGATCTGTCGCGAGCTCTGGCACAAACGAGAACCCGCGACTGATTCACTGGAATTCAGATCGGCCTGCGGGGGAAGTTAAGTCAGGCACCGAACAAAAACCCCACTCTTTCCGCGCCCGGATGCGGTAGCATCTTCGACCGCCGAGCGCCCCTGATCAATAGTTTCTGATCTGGCGAACAGCCGGGATTTCCCGGGGTACGCAATCTCCTTGACGGGCCACATTCGAGGTGGTAGAAGTGACCATCCGGTTATCTTACTGACCGCATGTTCCGCTAATTGAACACGCTGAAGCGCCCTATGTGTACAGGAAGAGCCACATTAACGGAGATTAGCGTATGACTTTTTCACATCGTCGCGCGAGAGTGCTCAAAGAATTTCGTCTTGCCCTGGCGCTGGCAGCCGTCGTGTGCGTGGGCGCCGGTCTTTCCGCAGCGCAGGTTCTCCGCAGCTCGATCGCGGGTCGCATCACTGACCCGAGCGGAGCAGCAATACCTGACGCCCAGATCACAATAACCAATCAGCAGACAGGTGTGCCTGCTCATACCAAAACTGACACCACCGGCAACTACATGGTGCCGGAGCTCGACCCCGGCGTGTACTCCATCAAGGCGGAGAAGCAGGGCTTCAGCACTGAGACCGAGACCGGGCTGCAGGTGATGGCCCAGGAAACGGTCCGCGGTGACATGAAGATGAAAGTCGGCTCGGTATCGGATAACGTGCAGGTTTCCGCTGAAGCGCAGTTGATCAACACGGAGAACGGCACGATCCAGACGCCGATCACGACGAAGCAACTCAAGGAGCTGCCGACGCCGATTCAGGACATCGATAGCTTCCTGATTTTGGCTGCCGGCGTAGGCCGTGCGACCTTCAACTCCGCGCCGCAGATTGCCGGCAGCACGCATTGGGGTGCAGATAACTTTACGCTGAACGGTGTAAGCGTAAACGATTCGGGCAATGGTGGCGGCTCATACTCATTCGGCCTGGGTGGCGTGAACCTGCCGTCGCTGAGCTCGCTGCAGGAGGTCAATGTTGGCGGCATCGGCATGGATGCGCGTTACAGCCGTATTGTGAACGTTCAGATGGTGACCAAGGCAGGCACCAACCGCTTCCACGGCGATGCCTATTGGTATCTCGAAAACACGATCCTGAACGCGAATACGTTTGTGAACAATGCGGCAGGTGTGAAACGGCCTCCATTTCATCGCAATGAGTTCGGCGGCGACATCGGCGGTCCGATTCTCAAGAATCGCGCGTTCGCCTTCTTCGATTACGACGGGCTGCGCCAGAGTCTGCCGGTCGTTGTGCAGAATAATCTCCCCACTGCGGCTATGAAGCAGGGCAACTTCGGTGCGCTGTGCGCAACCTACAACGCCAGCGGCGTATGCAATGCGACGGGTGGAGTGCAGCTTTATAACCCGCAAACTGGCAAGCCGTTCGCGAACAATGTGATCCCGTCTTCCATGATCACGTCGCAGGCGAAGTCATTGATGGCCTTCCTGCCCGATCCAACCGATGCCACGTCGCCGGGACTTCCGCAGGGAACAAAGATGGCGAACGGTGTGGCCGAGCAGTACAACTACACGACAACGGTCGCGCAGGTATTTGACGTCAACAAATGGGACCTGCGCCTCGACTATCACCTATCGAATCATGACTCGCTGTTCGGCGTGTACTCGCACTCTGTCGGTCTGCCCTGGTTCGATCCGCTGGGAACGCCGCCGACATTCGGCAACGGCCAGAACTATGGCTATAAGACCTACACGCTGAGCGGAACAGAGACGCACATCTTTGGTCCGAATACAACGAACTCGCTGCGCGGAGCATGGTTCGAGCATGAGAGCATCCGCAGCGGGCAGAACTCCTCATTCAATCCATACTCGATCTTTACAAACCTGACTCCGAGCAGTAACCGTGGCCTGCCGACCATGACGACAACGGGATACACGTCGATCGGCGATATCGGGCAGAACAACTACACGCACCAGTACGACATCGAGATCACCGACGACTTCACCCATGTAATGGGACGGCATACGTTGCAGGCCGGCATCGACGAGACGGGCTTCAAGATCTATAACCCAAGCGGAGGCTACGGTCCGCTGGGCACGTTCACCTTCAACGGCACTTGGACCGGCAACGGAGGGTGGCCGGGTCAGCCGACATCGATCGGCAATACGTTCGCCGACTTCGAGTTGGGCAATGCAACGAGCGCCACGACAGGTGGTGCGCCGCCCGATCAGAACGTTTACAGCCGCGATTGGGAACTCTACGCCCAGGATGTGTGGCAGGCCACGCCGAGCCTGACGGTCAATTATGGCCTGCGGTATGTATATCAATCGCCCTGGATCACCAAAAATAACCTTGCGACCTTCTTCAGCTTCGACCAAAACAAGTTGGTTCTCGCGCAGGATTCGGACACGCCGACGCCGCCGCCCGGAACCAATCCTGCACAGATCACGTCGTATCCCTTTACGACCACGCAGGCGCTCGGTCTGCCCATCACGTTCTACCAGCCTGACCGCAATAACTTTGGCCCGCGCGTGGGATTTGCGTGGCGCCTGACCTCGAACAACGATACGGTGCTGCGAGGTGGGTACGGTGTCTACTACAACTTCAACGCGGCCTACATCGGCTTCAGCCACAACATTCAGAATCCACCCTGGGGCGGCAGCGTGGTGTACAGCTCGGCGAAACCCTCCAAGCCGTCCGCGCCGTTCCTGCCGGACATTACATTCGATAAGCCATTTCCCACAAATCAGGCGGGCGCGCCGGCAGCGCATCCGACTGTCTACGCGATGAACTCACACTTCCAGAATGCTCGCATCCAGCAGTTCACCCTCTCTGGAGAACACCAGTTCGCGGGCAACTGGAAGATGCGCATGAGCTACGTTGGCAACCGCACCATCAATTTGCCTATCACGCAATACAACACGAACATTCCTGCTGTGCAGCAGCCCACGCAGCCAATACAGAACACGCGGCCGTATCAGCCGTGGGGCCCGATCCAGACGACGAACAACGACAATATCTCCAACACTGACCAGATGCAGGTGGAAGGTTTGCATCAGTTCGCGCACGGCTTCATGGCCCAGGGGCAGTACCAATGGACCAACTGCCGCGACATTGCGCATCCAACCGGCGCGGGCCCGCTGGTCGTGAACCAGCCGCGGCTCGATTACGGCAACTGCCCCTATCTTGCCCGGCACACATTCGTGGCGAACTATGTCTTCGACCTGCCCTTCGGCCACGATCGTCATTGGCTGAGACAGGGTTGGCTGAGCCAGGTTGCCGGCGGATGGACGTTCTCCGGCGTCACTACGTACGAAACCGGACCTCCGTTCTCCGTCACATATGTCGTACCTTCCACGTATCCCGGCTGGCTCGCGGGCCGTGCGAATGTAATTCCGGGCGCGAGTATCTACACACACAATCATGCGCATTCGCCTACGGCTCAATGGCTGAATCCCGCGGCCTTCGTGTCGCCGGCGCCGGGACAGGTGGGTAACTCACCCCGCGACGGCTACTGGGGACCTGGCTACTGGAACTACGACATGAGCCTCCTCAAGAACTTCTACATCCGCGAGGCACAATCGCTGACATTCCGAGCGGACTTCCCGAATGCGTTCAACCACACGAATTGGGATGGTGGAGGTACATCAATTGGCGGCGTCGCAGCTCCAGTCGTAGCCAACGTGAGCGAGACTCAGTATGGTGGCGCGGCAGTGAATAACTTTGGCAATGTTACGACGGGTGAAGGCAGCCGCATCATCCAGGTGTCGCTGCGCTACACGTTCTAATTCTGGCGGGTGCGGCCTAAGGTCGCACCCCATTTCCCTTTGAAGAATGAGCAGGTATGGACGCCCTGGCCGTTGAGCAATTAACACACACGGGAGCGCGCGATCGTATGCGCGCTTCGCCTCATGTAACGTTTGCAGACAACATTCTCAGCCCTATATTCGAGTTCAACTGCGCCCACTACTTTGATCCGTTGCTGGCAGCGCACCGTGCATGGCTGACGATGCTGACTGAATGTCGCATAGTGGACCGAGCGAAAGCGGCGGCAATCCTGCGTGGGCTCGACGCCGTAGAAGCGGCGGGGCCGGACTCCATGCGACCATTTGATTCTGCGGTCGAATACTACTATCTGCACATGGAGCGAGCGCTGGCGTCGCGTGTTCCGGGCGGCGAAGCGATCGTCGGCGACTTGAATCTGGGCCGTACCCGTCCCGAGCCGCTGAGCCGTATGGTGGTCCGCGCGAAACTGTTGCATATCCTGGCTCTCCTGCTTGATCTGCGCGAGACGCTGCTTGATCGTGCGACTGCCGAAGCCGATACCGTGATGCCGGGCTACACGCATCTGCAGCACGCGCAGCCAACAACGCTGGGACACTACCTCCTGGCGATCCACGATCACCTGGAACGGGACACTGACCGGCTCCTGGCCGCGCTCGCCGTCACAGACCGCTGCACCTTGGGCTGCGGCGCCATGTCAGGCAGCAGCCTTCCCATTGATCGCGACCGCGTGCGCCAGTTCCTCGGATTCGCGGAGTTGTGTGAGAACACCATCGACAGTGTCTCAGCAACAGATCACGTGATGGCGGCAGCTTCAGCACTCGCCAGCGTGATGACCGCGATTGGAAGGCTGTGTCAGGACCTCTATATCTGGTCCTCGCAGGAGTTCGCGATGATCGATGTCACGGACGCCTTTTCCTCTCCAAGCAGCCTCATGCCCCAGAAGAAGAACGCGCTTGTGCTCGAGTACCTTCGTTCTCGCACTGCACGGACGGTCGGCTCGCTTGCCAGTGTCTTCGCCGTCTCACACAATGTGGGTTACATGGATACCGAGGAGGTCGAGCTCGAGTGCTACCTTCCGCTCTTCGAGTGCTTCACGAACACGGAGCAATCCCTGCCGACCATCGCACAGGTTATACGGGACATGGTGCCTGATCGTGAACTGATGTATGAGCGCGCTGCCGGCGGTTTTTCGAGCGTTACAGCGCTGGCTGAGGTCATCCAGAATACGCAGGGCGTGTCCTATCGTGCGGCGCATCGCGTTGTAGCGCGCTCAGTACTTCTTGCGGTCGAAGAAGGGAAGACTGCCAACCAGATTGGAGCGCCGATCGTGAACCGTGCGGCGCAGGAGATGATCGGCCGTACGCTTTCGCTCGACGACGAGACCATCCATTCATGTTTGGCGCCGCGCAGTTTCGTGGAACACCACGCCGGCATCGGCGCAACGGCCCCTGATGAAGTCAGACGCATGGCGGCAGAGCGCCAGCAACGCCTTGGCGCCGACCGTGAGAAGGTAGAAGCAAGAGAACACGCCGTGCGCGAAGGAGAAAGAATACTCTCCGAAGCAGTGGGGGAGATCGTGGCTGCATGAATGGAATCAAGAACCGCTTTCCGCTGACCGCTTCCGATCTTGTGATGATCGGCGGATATCTTCTGCTGGTGTTGTTGGTAGGGCTCTACTACCGGCGGCGCATGCATTCGGCGGAAGACTACTTCGCGGGCGGCCACAGCGTTCCATGGTGGCTGGCGGGCGTGTCGCACTACATGTCGAGCGCAAGCGCGCTGGCGTTCGTCTCCTATTCTCAGGTCGGCTATACGTACGGCTTCACTGCCATAAGTCTCATCTGGGTTGCGGTGCCTGGCTGTCTTGCGGGAGCGCTCATCTTCGCACGGCAGTGGAGACGCGCGAATGTCGTTACGCCTGTGCAATTCATGGAGCAGCGCTTCAATCCATTTGTGAGGCAGTTGCTGGCATGGGCAGGCATTCCCATGAAGGTCGCGGAGGATGGGCTGAAGCTATTCGCGACGAGTACGTTCCTGGCCGTAGGGTTGGGCATCTCGGTGATGTGGGCGGTCATTATCTGTGGAGTGATCACCATCGTCTATACGTTCCTCGGCGGCGTTTGGGCACTCATGGTCACCGACTACATCCAGTTCTTGATGAAGACGCTGGCGCTGCTTCTGTTGGTGCCGCTCGCCGTGTGGGCTGCCGGTGGTGTGCATCATGCGGTCGCATCGATGCCGCCCGGATTCATGCACGTCACCAACGGGCCGTACAACTGGGTTTATCTTGCCGGCTGGGCGGTGATGCTGACCATCACGGTCAACGGTTCGTGGTCGCTCGCGCAGAAGTTTTACTCTGTGAAGAACGAGCGGGAAGCTTCGAAGGCGGCATACTTCTCGGCATTTCTGCACCTGATCGGCGGTCCGGTGATGATTCTGCCGGCCATTCTTGCGCGATCGTTCCTGCCGGACTTGATCGCGCAGCACAAGACGACCGACGTCTACGTGCTGCTGGTGCTCAAGCTACTGCCTGCCGGAATGGTGGGGATCATCGTCGCGGCCATGCTCTCGGCGACGATGGCAACGGTCAGCTCCGACTTCAGTGCGATCGCCAGCGTCCTGACGAAGGACGTCTATCAGCGCCTGTTTCGTCCCGATGCCACTGAGAAACGCATGGTAAACATCGGTCGCGTGATTACGCTGGTGGTCGGCGGCACCTCGCTCGGGATCGGACTGTACATCGCGCGCGGTGGCGATCAGTCTTTGTTCCACCTCATGGTGTTGTTGGCGAGCGCTTTCATCGCTCCCTCATTTGTTCCGCTGCTGGCAGCACTGGTATCGAAGAAGTTGAACTGGCAGGGAGTTGTGATCGGCTACTTCCTTGGTCTTGGGACGGGCCTCACGCTGCTCGCCCTGCGCAGCTGGTATTTCCCCAAGGGCCACTGGCCTTGGATGGCGCAGAACTATGACGGCGCGGCAGTGCTCATCAACACCGGTGTAACCATCCTGGGAATGGCAATCGGGACGATGCTCTTCCGCTCGAAGTACAGCCAGGAAGCGAAGTACGAGAAGATTTTCACCCATGCAGCCGGTGTCGCGCATGCGTCTGGAACCGGACAGAAGCTGGAACAGGTGAAAGTAATCGCCTACGCGAGCGCCGCCGTTGGAGCGCTGTTGTGTATTGCGGGATTGCTCGCAGCCGCCCGGAGCGCGAGGATTCTTGATCTTGTGGTCGGTGCGGCGCTCATCGCGATGGGCTCTTACCGCGTGTCGCGAGCCAAACGGCTCGCTCTTGCGGAGGAGCGCGCACTAAAGCGCGTACACGCGGGCTGACGCAAACGGCACCAACCCATCGCGATACCCAAGCGAATGTCCCTAGCTTTTCGACCAGCTCAGGATGTCGTCGTCCGGCTGCTTGACACGCACCGTCTCTCCATCGCGTGCGAGTGAGTCGTGGATTGCTTCGAGCGCAGCCGTGACCTGTCGTCCGTCGAAACCAGTCACCCTTGGCGTCTGGTCCTTAAGAATGGCGTAAGCAAAATCCTCAAGGCATGAAGGGAACGCTCCTCGCATGCGGCCGAAGATGTCTGCGGTGAGGAAGTTCTTCGGATAGCTGAATGACTTCTCTGTGCTCACCTCGAGCGATTCGCGCTTGCGATCAAGCAACACGGTGCCCGCAGAGCCGACGAGCTGGATGTAGGAGTCGACGTTGGTGGGAAACGTGTTCGGATAGATCCAGCCCGATTCAAACGTGACGAAGGCGCCGTTGGCAAACTTCACCTGCGCCTGGATCATGTCATACGTCGGCACACCGAGTGCAGGCAGAAACTCCTTGCGACCATAAGCGCGCGCCTCAACCGGTTCGCTTCCCAGGAACCAGCGCACCAGGTCGATGTCATGTGAGGAGAGCAGCCACGCACA
>Ga0157370_10002404_pt1 | contig 22564 bp, 18 predicted proteins | sample C35metaG_FD_113463 | JGI IMG/M metagenome (GOLD analysis project Ga0157370, IMG submission 113463) | Corn rhizosphere microbial communities from Kellogg Biological Station, Michigan, USA - C3-5 metaG | ecosystem: Host-associated > Plants > Roots > Rhizosphere > Soil | place: USA: Michigan...
GCGACGAGTTGCGGCAGGCTCGTATCCTTGGTGACGTAGTCGTCGGCGCCGAGGCGCAGACCGGCGACGATGTCGAAATCGGAGTCACGCGCCGACAGGAAGATGATCGGCACGACGGCTGACATCGCGCGCAGCTCGCGGCAGAGCGCGAAGCCGCCGTCGATGTCGTCGCCAAGGCCGACGTCGACCAGCGCAAGGTCAGGCAGACGTGCGCGGAAGGCGTCGAGCGCGCTCGCGCCGTTGGCGTAGCCAGCGACGTCGTAGCCGTGACGGTGCAGCGCATCGGCGACATTCGCCCGCAGCGCTGGCTCGTCCTCGACGATGGCAATGCGGCGGCTCATCGGCGGATTGTGCGCCGCTCGCCGTGCCACCGGTTTGCCACATTTGATCGCTGCTGCGCCACGATTCGTACCCCGCAGTGCCGCGATCGCGGTATTGAATGCAGGCTGCGATGAAGGCGATCACCGACTACCCTGCGGCACGCCCCGGAGCCTGGCGCGATCTCTTGCGGCTGCTGCTCGCGAGCCTCGCGACCGGGGCGGCGGTGAGCATCGTGCTGGCGCTCGCCGTCTTCGTGGTGGCGACCGAGGCCCACGCCGCGGTACCCGCCTCCGCGGCTCCGGCGCCTGCGGCCCCCGCCACGCTTGCCGCCGCCGACAACGCCCCGGTATAAAGGGGGATGCACCCGGCCACTGCGCGCCGCGCGGTTGCCGCGCTCGTCACTTCGAAGATCCGCGAGATCGCCAATGCCGGCCTCGATGCGGGCGATGTGCTCGCGTTCTGGTTCGGCGAACCGGACGAGGTCACTCCGGCGTTCATCCGCGAAGCCGCCGCGGCGGCCCTCGCCGCGGGCGAGACCTTCTACACGCACAATCTCGGACTCGCCGCGCTCCGCGAGGCGATTGCCGCGTACCTGAGCCGGCTGCACCGTCCCACCGACACCGGAGAGATCGCCGTCACCGCGTCGGGCATGTCGGCGCTCGCGATCGCGTTCCAGGCGCTCGTCGACCCCGGCGATCGCGTCGTTGCGGTGACCCCGGTCTGGCCGAACCTCGTCGAGATTCCGAAGATCCTTTCGGCGCAGGTCGAGCCCGTGGCACTGCGCTTCGGCCCGGGCGGCTGGACGCTCGATCTCGATCGTCTGCTCGACGCGTTGACGCCCGCGACCCAGGTGCTGGTGATCAATTCGCCGAACAATCCGACCGGCTGGACGGCAACCCCCGACGAACAGCGGGCGATCTTCGAGCGCTGTCATCGCCACGGCATCTGGATCGTCGCCGACGATGTCTACGAGCGGCTCTATTACCGCGGCGATGCGCGCTGCGCGCCGTCGTTCCTCGATTTCGCTCCGGCCGATGCCCGCATCGTCAGCACCAACAGCTTCTCGAAGGCGTGGCTGATGACGGGCTTCCGACTGGGCTGGATCGCCGCGCCGCCGACCCTCGTGCCCGAGCTCGCAACGCTGATCGAATACAACACGTCGTGCTCGCCGGTGTTCGTGCAGCGCGCGGGCGTGGCCGCGATCGAGGGCGGCGAAGCGACGGTGGCGGCGACGCGGGCGCGCTTCCGTCACGCTCGCGATCGCCTGGTCGGCGCCCTCGGCGCACTGCCCGACGTCGAGGTGGCGCTGCCGCCCGGTGCGATGTACGCGTTCTTCCGCGTGCGCGGGGTCGCCGACAGCCTCGCCTTCTGCCGCGAGCTCGTGCTCCGCGAGCGGCTCGGCCTTGCGCCCGGGAGCGCCTTCGGGCCCGACGGCGAAGGCTTCGTCCGCTGGTGCTTCGCGGCGAGCGACGAGCGCCTCGACGACGGTGCCGCCCGCCTCGCGCAGCACCTGCGCTCGCGGGAGGCACGATGACGATGACGACGCGCGAGGCGGTGACGACGCGCGAGGCGACGATCGCGCGCGCGCTCGAGTGGTTCGACGACGGCCACTTCCTCGACACGCTCGCCCGCCGCGTCGCCTATCGGACCGAGAGCCAGCGCGACGGCTCCCGCCCGGATCTCGTCGCCTATCTCGAAGACGAGCTCGCGCCGGCGCTCACCGCGATGGGCTTCTCCTGGCGGCTCGTCGACGACGGCGAGTCGGCGACGCCGTTCGTGATCGCCGAGCGCATCGAGGATCCGGCCCTCACGACGGTCCTCTCGTACGGGCACGGCGACGTCGTCGCCGGGCAGGAGGGACGGTGGGGTTCCGGAAGGTCGCCGTGGGTACTCGCCGTCGAAGGCGAGCGCTGGTACGGGCGCGGCACCGCAGACAACAAGGGACAGCATAGCGTCAACCTCGCCGCACTCGAACAGGTTCTCGCCGCGCGCGGCAGGCTCGGATTCAACGCAAAGTTCGTCATCGAGACCGGCGAGGAGCTCGGTTCGCCGGGTCTGCGCGCATTGTGCGAGCGCGAGCGTGGGGCACTCGCCGCGAACGTATTCATCGCCTCCGACGGACCGCGCCTCGCCGCTGCGAAACCCACGCTCTTCCTCGGCTCGCGCGGCGCCTTCAATTTCGACCTCGTCGTCGAGCTTCGCAGCGGTGCGCATCATTCGGGCAATTGGGGCGGACTGCTCGCCAATCCGGCAACGATTCTCGCCGGCGCGATCGCCTCGCTCGTCGACGCACGGGGCCGTATCCTGATCGATTCACTGCGCACGCCGCCGATCCCGGCGTCGGTTGCGGCCGCGCTCGCGACGATCGAGCCGGGCGAACCCGGAGGCCCGACGATCGATCGCGACTGGGGCGAGCCCGGTCGGTCGCCTGCCGAGCGCGTGTTCGCGTCGAACGCGCTCGAGGTGCTCGCGATCCGTGCGGGCAATCCCGAGCGCCCGGTCAATGCGATCCCCGGACGCGCCAGCGCTCATTTGCAGGTTCGCTTCGTTCCCGGCTGCGAGCCCGAGACGTTCGTCGCGGCACTGCGCGCGCACCTCGACGTGCGCGGATTCGAATGCGTCGCAGTTGTCCCGGCAAAGAGCGCAACGATGCGCGCGACCCGCCTCGATCCCGCGCATCCATGGGTTGGCCGAGTGGCAGCGTCGATCGAGCGAACGACCGGCGCCGCGCCCGCGGTCCTGCCCGGAATCGGCGGCTCGCTGCCGAACGACTGTTTCGCCGACGTGCTTGGCCTGCCGACGGTGTGGATTCCGCACTCGTATCCGGGGTGCTCGCAGCACGCCCCCGACGAGCACCTGCTCGCCCCCGTCGCACGCGAGGCGTTCGCGATCATGGCCGGCCTCTGGTACGACCTCGGCGACTCTTCGGCGGCGTAAACTCGGCGCATCCCACGTCCGCTCGCCGGCCACGGACTGCGTGGCGGCGAATCGAAGGCCGCCATGAACGACGTCTCCCAGGACATCCGCGCCCAGCGTCTCGACGAGATCGCCCGGCTCGTCGACGCCAAGGTCGCTCCCGAGCAGCGGTCCACGCTACGCGCGTTCGTCTCCGGTTACTACGCGCAGGTCGACGGCGAGGATCTCGCCGAGCGACTGCCTGCCGACCTCTACGGTGCCGCGATGTCGCATTGGAACTTCGCGCGCCGGCGCGAGGCCGGCCACGCGCGGGTGCGCGTGTTCAATCCGACGATCGAGGAGCATGGCTGGCAGTCGAAGCACACGATCATCGAGATCGTCAACGACGACATGCCTTTCCTCGTCGACTCGGTCGCGATCGAAGTCAACCGGCACGGGCTCACGATCCACCTGATCGTGCACCCGATCCTCGCCGTGCAGCGCGGATCCGACGGCACGCTGATCGGACTTGCGCCCGAGGGCACTGCCTCGCCTCGACGCGAATCGTTCATCCATGTCGAGGTCGACCGCAGCTCCGATCCACGGGCGTTGGAGGCCCTGGCCGCCGACGTGCTTCGCGTGCTCGGCGACGTACGCGCGAGCGTCGCCGACTGGAAGGCGATGCAGGCGAAGGCGCGCGAGATCACCCGCGCGATCGAAACGAGCCCCCCGCCGATCGCCGCGGACCAGCTCGCCGATGGCGCGGCGTTTCTCGGCTGGCTCGCCGACAACCACTTCACGTTTCTCGGCTACCGCTGCCACGACCTCGTGAAGAAGAACGGCGAGGATGCGCTGCAGATCGTGCCGGGCAGCGGGCTCGGGATCCTGCGCGACGCTCCGGGGCGTGACATCGCGGGAAGCTTCGCAGCGCTGCCCCCAGAGGTGCGCGCCTACGCGCGCCGCCCCGAGCTCCTGATCATCACCAAGTCGACATCACGCTCGACCGTGCACCGCTCGGGCTATCTCGACTACGTCGCGGCCAAGCGCTTCGACGGCGACGGACAAGTCTGCGGCGAGCACCGCTTCCTCGGCCTCTTCACGCATCGCGCGTACAGCGCGAACCCGTCGGAGATCCCGTTGTTGCGGCACAAGACCGCGAACGTGATCCGCCGCGCCAATCTGCCGCGCGGCGGGCACGCCGAGAAGAAGCTCATCAACATCCTCGACAACTATCCGCGCGACGAGCTCTTTCAGACCGCCGAGGACGAGCTCCTGCAGACGGTGACGGGAATCCTGCACCTCGGCGATCGCCAGCGCTTCAGGCTGTTCGTGCGCCGCGACCCGTACGAGCGCTTCATCACCTGCCTCGTGTTCGCTCCGCGCGAGAGCTACACGACCGAAGTGCGGCAGAAGTGGCAGGCAATGCTGCTCGCGGCGTTCAACGGCCAGAGCTCCGACTTCAACGTGAGCCTGTCCGAATCACCGCTCGCGCGGGTGCTGATGACCGTGCGCACGACGCCGGGCCAGGTGCCCCCGTTCGACGTGCGCGCGCTCGAGGCGCGCCTCGCGAGCGCCGCGCGGCGCTGGAGCGACGAGCTGCGCCAGGCGCTGATCGGAGCGACCGGCGAAGCGCGCGGCAATGCGCTTTTCAACACCTTCGGCGCCGCATTCCCTGCGGGCTACCGCGAAGACTTCTCCGGGCGCGCCGCGGTTCCCGACATCGAGATGATGGACCGGCTGACGCCGGCCGATCCGGTCGACATGTCACTGTACCGGCCCCTCGAGGCCGCGCCGAACGCCCTGCGCTTCAAGCTCTATCGGCAGGGCGCTCCGGTCGTGCTGTCGGACAGCCTGCCGATGCTCGAGCGGATGGGCATGAAGGTACAGGACGAGCGGCCGTACCGGATTGCGCCCGAAGGCCGCGCTCCGATCTGGATCCACGACCTCGGGCTCATCGCCGCGGCCGGCGACACCGAGATCGACGTCGACGCGCTGCACCCGGTGTTCGACGACGCGTTCGGCCGCGTCTTCCGCGGCGAGGTCGAGAGCGACGACTTCAACCGGCTGGTGACGCTGGCGCGGCTGCCGGCGGACGAAATCACGATCCTGCGCGCCTACGCCCGCTACCTGCGCCAGATCGGCTTCGGCCTGTCGCAGGCGTTCATCGAGGCGACGTTCGCCACGTACCCGGCGATCGCCGCGCGGCTCGTCGAGCTCTTCAAGCTGCGCTTCGATCCTGCAGCCGGCGCCGACGCCGATGCGCGCGCGACGGCGACCGTGCGGGCGATCGAGCATGCGCTCGACGACGTCGCCAACCTATCCGAGGACCGCGTTCTTCGCCACTACCTCGCGCTGGTGCTCGCGACCACCCGAACCAACTACTGGAGTCGCGACGCGGCCGGAGCCGCGAAGCGCTATCTGTCGTTCAAGTTCGATCCGTCGAAGGTGCCGGAGCTGCCCGAGCCGAAGCCGATGTTCGAGATCTTCGTGTACTCGACGCGCTTCGAGGGCGTGCATCTGCGCGGCGGCCGCGTCGCACGCGGCGGACTGCGCTGGTCGGATCGCGCCGAGGACTTCCGTACGGAAGTGCTCGGGCTCGTGAAGGCGCAGATGGTGAAGAACGTCGTCATCGTCCCGGTCGGCTCCAAGGGGGGCTTCGTGCTGAAACACGCGCCGTCGCCGACCGACCGCGATGCGTATCTCAAGGAAGGCGTCGCCTGCTACCAGGACTTCCTGCGCGGCCTGCTCGACCTCACCGACAACCGCGTCGGCGACCGCGTCGTACCGCCGCCGCTCGTGCGCCGCCACGACGACGACGACCCCTACCTCGTCGTCGCTGCCGACAAGGGCACGGCGACCTTCTCCGATTACGCCAACGGGATCAGCGCCGAATACCGCTTCTGGCTCGACGATGCCTTCGCCTCGGGAGGCTCGGCCGGGTACGACCACAAGGAGATGGGCATCACCGCGCGCGGCGCCTGGGAGTCGGTCAAGCGCCATTTCCGCGAGATGGGCATCGACACCCAGACGACCGACTTCACCTGCGTCGGCATCGGCGACATGTCGGGTGACGTGTTCGGCAACGGCATGCTGCTGTCGAAGCACATCCGCCTCGTCGCCGCATTCGACCATCGCCACATCTTCGTCGACCCGAATCCCGATGTCGCGACGTCGTTCGCCGAGCGCGAGCGGATGTTCAGGCTGCCGCGCTCGTCGTGGGCGGATTACGACGCCAAGCTGATCTCGCCGGGGGGCGGAGTATTCCCGCGCAGCGCCAAATCGATCGCGGTCAGCCCCGAGGCCGCCAAGGCGCTCGCGATCGCTCCGGGAGCGATGACGCCGCTCGAGCTTATCAATGCGATCCTCAAGGCGCCGGTGGATCTGCTCTACAACGGCGGCATCGGCACCTACGTCAAGGCGTCGACCGAGTCGCACGCGCAGGTCGGCGACAGAGCGAACGACGCGCTGCGCGTCGACGGCCGCGAGCTTCGCTGCAAGGTCGTCGCCGAGGGCGGCAACCTCGGTTTCACCCAGCTCGGTCGCATCGAGTTCGCACAGGCGGGCGGGCGAATCTATACCGACGCGATCGACAACTCGGCCGGCGTCGATACGTCGGACCACGAGGTCAACATCAAGATCCTGCTCGGCCTCGCGATCGCCGACGGTGAGCTGACGATCAAGCAGCGCGACGCCTTGCTGCACGAGATGACCGACGACGTCGCCGCCCTGGTGCTGCGCGACAACTACTTCCAGACGCAGGCGCTGTCGGCGATGAACCGCATCGCGCCGCAGCTCCTCGACGCCCAGCAGCGCTTCATCCAGTACCTGGAAAAGAACGGGCGGCTGCATCGCGCGATCGAATTCCTGCCATCGGACGAGGCGATTGCCGAGCGCCGGGCGCAGGGGCGCGGCCTGGCGACGCCCGAGGCCGCGGTGCTCTTCGCCTACAGCAAGATCTGGCTCTACGACGAGCTCGTCGCCTCGAAGCTGCCCGACGATCGCTGGGTCGCGACGGCGCTCGTTCGCTACTTCCCGCCCGCGCTGCGCAAGCGCGATGCGGCGACGATGCAGCGCCATCCGCTGAAGCGCGAAATCATCGCCACGCACGTGATCAACAGCATGCTGAACCGCGTCGGCAGCACGTGGGTGCACCGGCTGATGGAGACCACGGGCGCGCAGGCCGCCGAGATCGTCCGCGCGTACCTGCTGACGCGCGAGGTCTACGGCTTCCCGGACCTCTGGCAGCAGGTCGAGGCGCTCGACAACAAGGTCGACGACGCAACGCAGACTGCCATGCTGATCGAGACGAGCCGGCTCCTCGAACGCGGGACCACCTGGTTCCTGCGCTCGCGCAGGCTTTCCGACGACATGGGGGGGACGATCGCCCGCGTCGCACCGCGAGTCGAGGCACTCGCCGGCAGGCTCACGACCCTCACCGACCCCGCCGATCGCGCGCGCGTCGAGGCGATCGTGCAGTCGTATGTCTCGCGCGGCGTCCCGGAGGCGCTCGCGACGCGCGTCGTCACGCTCAACAGCCTCTACGCAACGCTCGACATCGTCGAAGTGGCCGACGCGACTGCGCGCCCGGTCGAGCTCGTCGCGGAGATCTATTTCGCGGTCTCGACGCGACTCGGCGTGCCGTGGCTGCGCGCAAAGATCGCCGCATTGCCGGCCGATCAGCACTGGCGAATGCTGGCGCGCGGCGCAATGGAGGACGACCTCTCGGGGCTGCAGCGCACGATCACCAGCGAAGTGCTGATGGGCGCGGCGGGCATCGCCGAACCCGCCGGGCTGATCGACGCCTGGAGCGAGCGCAATCGCCGCGCGATCGCGCGCACGGAGCAGCTGCTGGCCGAGCTGCGCGCGGCGCCGGAAGCAGACACGTCGATGCTCGCCGTCGCGCTGCGCGAGCTGCGCAGCCTCGCGTAGCCGGCCCGCTTCCGGCGGAGCCTCCGCACGTGAGCGCCGCGCGCTCGGTGCACAAGCGCGCCGCGCCCGGTGCACAAGCGCGTCACGTCCGGTGCACAAGCGCGTCACGTCCCGCAGACTGTTCGGGAATGTTCGGAGTCGGCAATCGACTGCCGGGCGGGTGCCCGGCGCGCCATCGCTCGACGAAGCCTGTTACCGACGGCGCGCTCGGGCTCGCTCGGCGCGCCACCCGCCACGGCAGTCGCCTCCACTCGCATTCCCGAACAGCCTGCGGGACGTGACGGCGATGTCGGCGCGCAGCGGCGCAACTCGCTCGCGGCTCGTGACGCGGTCGCTCGGCGGTCGAACCGACGGCTTCACAGCCGCTTGCGCGAGTTCGGGCCGCGGAGGCGCGTGCGGTACGCGCGCGAACGCATTGCGCATCGCGGGCCCTTCCGGAATGCGAGTGGAGGCGACTGCCGTGGTGGGTGGCGCGCCGAGCGAGCCCGAACCCGTGCTGGGCCGCCGGCCTGGTCGAGCGATGGCGCGCCGGGTCCCCACCCGGCAGGCGATTGCCGACTCCGAGCATTCCGGAAGGGCCCGCGAGCCGCGATGCGGACGAGCGCAGGGGCGCGAGCCGCGACGCGGGCGAGCGCGCGCGGTGCGAGCCGCGATGCGGACGAGCGCACGTTGCCGCGCCCCGATGCTGCGCTGCAGTAGGATAATGCCCGGACACCCCGAACGTGGAAGGAGACGAAGATGGCCAGTCAGCGCGAAGTGGTGATCGTCAGCGGCGTGCGCACGGCGATCGGAGACTATGGCGGTTCGCTGAAGGACGTCGCTCCGAGCGACCTTGCCGCCCGCGTCGTCCGTGAGGCGGTGGCGCGCGCGGAGGTCGATCCGCAGCAGATCGGCCAGTGCGTGATCGGCAACGTGATCCATTCCGAGCCGAAGGACATGTACATCTCGCGCGTCGCGGCGATCAACGGCGGGCTGCCGCACTCGAGCGGTGCGCTCACCGTCAACCGGCTCTGCGGCAGCGGAATGCAGGCGATCGTCAGCGCCGCGCAATACATCCGGCTCGGTGACATTGACGCCGCGGTCGGCGGCGGCGCCGAGAGCATGAGCCGGGCGTCCTATTCGATCCCCAGCGAACGCTGGGGCGCCCGGATGGGCGACGCCAGGGTGCTCGACATGATGGTCGGCGCGCTGACCGATCCGTTCGACACGGTACACATGGGCGTCACCGCGGAGAATGTCGCGAAGAAGTGCGAGGTGACGCGCGACCAGCAGGACGCATTTGCCGTCGAGAGTCATCGCCGTGCTTCAGCAGCGATCGCGGAGGGCCGCTTCAAGTCGCAGATCCTGCCGATCGAGGTCAAGAGCCGCAAGGGTCCGGTATCGTTCGACACCGACGAGCACGTGCGCAGCGATGCTACGAAGGAGGGCATGGCCAAGCTGAAGGCGGTGTTCGCGAAGGAGAACGGCACGGTCACCGCAGGCAACGCCTCCGGCATCAACGATGCCGCGGCTGCGGTCGTGCTGATGGAAGCCGAGGCAGCGAAGCGTGCCGGTGCAAAGCCAATGGCACGGTTCGTCGCCTACGGGCACGCCGGCATCGATCCGAAGATCATGGGGCTGGGGCCCGTCAGTGCGGTGAAGAGCGCACTTACCAAGGCTGGGCTGAAGCTCGCCGACATCGACGTTATCGAATCGAACGAGGCATTCGCTGCGCAGGCGATCGCCGTCAGCAAGGAGCTCGGCATGGATCCGGCCCGCGTCAATCCGAACGGAGGCGCGGTCGCGCTCGGCCATCCGATCGGCGCCACCGGCTGCATCCTCACGATCAAGGCGATGTACGAGCTCGCCCGAACCGGCAAACGCTACGGGCTCATCACGATGTGCATCGGCGGCGGCCAGGGGATTGCTGCCATCATCGAGCGGCTCTGACTTCACAGGCGTTCACACCCGCTCGCTGCACGCCGATCGCTGATGCGCGATATCCCGCTCGTCGCCGTGGCGCTGATCGTCTCCGCGTACTGGCTGCGTGTCGGCACGATGGCGGTGCGCATCCGCCACCGTCAGCGCCGCAGCGTCGGCCTGATCCCCGAACGGCGATCCGAACGGATGCTGTGGCTCGTCGTCGTTCCGGTGGTCGCCGGATGGTGTGCGCTGCCGTGGCTCGCGATCGGACGCGCGGGCGGCGCGCTGGCGGTTCCGGAATTTGCAACGTCCGGCAACTGGATACTGCTGCGCTGGGTCGCCGCGCTCGTCGCCGGCGGGTGCCTCGCGGTGACGCTGCGCTGCTGGAGCCGCATGGGCCCCGAATGGAGAATGGACATCAGCGCACGCAAGACCTCGCTGATCACCGATGGGCCGTTCAGCCGCGTCCGGCACCCGATCTACGCGTGCAGCATGCTGATGATGGCCGCCACGGCGGTCGTCCTGCCGACGCCCGCGATGATCGCGCTGGCAGTCGTGCACGTCGGCTGGATCAACTACAAGGCACGTGCCGAGGAGATGCAGCTCGCCTCGGTGCACGGCGACGCCTGGCGCCACTATGCCGCACACACCGGCCGTTTCCTGCCGCGATTCAGATAGCGGCGCGCGCATTGCGCTCCGGGAGTCGCCTCGTTCGTCCGGCGCTGCGGCGCGGGCCTACACGATGAAGCGCCTGCCGGGCCGGCTCAACGTGTTCCAGTCGACGATGCTCGAGTGGCGCGAGCACCACCCTTACACGGCGGTGCATGCGCTGCACCTTCCGGTTGTGCCCGACGACGACGCGCTCGCGGCGGCGATCGGCGCCGAGCGAGTCGAGCTGGGCCTCGGGCTCCTCGAACTCGACCGAAGACGGCACCGCTACGTGTGGCGCGCACACGCCGGAAAGACCCCGATCGAGCGGATTGCCGGTTGCGGAGACGCATGCGTCGAGCGCGAGATCGAGCGCCAGATGAACACCGCGTTCGCGCCGGACGGAATGCTCGATCCGTTCCGCTTCTTCGTGGTCGCGAACGCACAGGGCGGGTTCCTCGGCGTCGCGTACGACCATTTCATCGCCGGCGGCGACTCGATCGTCGGGCTGATGAACCGCATCGTCGACCGCCTCGCCGGGGCACCCCGACCGAGTGCGCCGCCGCAGCTCTACCCGCCGACACACCTTCCGCTGTTCCTGCGCCATCCGCTGCGCACCGCGCGCGCCGTCGCGCGGATGCCGGCGATGGCGCGAAGCTGCCGGCGAACGCTGCGCCCGCGCTACCAGGACATCGAAGAGGGCCACAATGGCTTCGCGCTGCATCGCATCGATGCGGCCTGCGTCGCCGCGCTCGCGACCACCGCAAAGCGCTGGGGCGTGACGTTCAACGACCTGCTGCTCGCGCTGCTCCTGCTCGCGCGCGACACGCAGACCCGCGAGCGCCTTGGCGCTTCGCGCAGGTGCGAGCTCGCAGCCGCGTCGGTCATGAACCTGCGTGAGATCCACGGCGATGCCGCGCGCGATGCCTTCGGTCAATTCCTCGGCTCGTTCCGCGTTTCGCATCCGGTTCCTCCCGGAATCACGCTCGAGGCGCTCGCGCGCGACCTCCATCGCGATACCGCACGCATCAAGCGCGAGCATCTCTATCTCGCCGGGCTCCTCGCCATGCGCGTCGACCGCGTCATCGGCCGCTTCCAGACTCCTCGCCAGCGGATGAGCGTGTACGCGAAGGGCTATCCGGTCAACGCGGGCACGTCGACGCTCAACGTCGATGCGCTGTGGCGCCCGCCGGGGTCGGCGGCGCCAGGCTATCTGCGGGGCGTGCCGACCGGCCCGCTCGCTCCGATGGTGCTGGCGGCGACGACCGCGGGCGGCGCCGCGTGTGCCGGCATTTCGTTCCGCAGTGCAGCCTTCTCGCGGTCGAGCGTCGACGCCATGTGGGAGGAGGTAGCCGGTCGCATCCGCGCGCTGCGATGACTCCCGCCAGCAGAATCGCCGCAGCGATGGCCCGCGCCACCCGGGTCGCGGCATTCTTCGTCGCCGCCGTGATCGGGCTCGCCGGATGCGCGGGGCTTCCGGCGGAGTCCGGGACGGCGCCGGCGTCCGGGCGCGTCGACCCGTTCGCCGCCTTGCCGCCACCGGCCGTGCAGGAGCGCCTCCTCGCGCTCGATCCCGATCACCTCTCCGATGCGGACGTGCGCGACGTGCTCGCGAAGGCGCCCGCGCCGCGCGTGATTCTCCTGCACGGCGGTATTTTTCCGGCCTATCTCATGATGAAGTCGTTCGGGATCTTCCTCACCCGCATGGGTTACCCCGAGTCGGCGATCCGCGATCCTGAAAGCGGCGACTGGTCGTACAGCCCCTATGACGAAAGCGCGAAGATCGCCGGGATCGTCGCGTGGGAGTACGAGCGCAGCGGCCTGCGACCGATGCTCATCGGCCACAGCCAGGGAGGTATGCAGGCGGTGCGCGTGCTGCAGGACCTCGCCGGGGATTTCGGGAGCTCGCTCGACGTGTTCGATCCGCGGTCGGACAAGTTCGAAGCGCGCTCGACGATCGTCGACCCCTACACGGGGCACCCGCGACCGGTGATCGGGCTGTCGGTCTCCTACGCGAGCGTGGTCGGGGCGGGCGGTGCCGCGTTCCTGCTTCCCAACCAGTGGCCGATGATCGACCGCCTGCAGGACATTCCGGACACCGTCGACGACTTCACCGGCTTCTCGCTTGCCGTCGACCTCGTCGCGTGGAACTTCCCGGGGGACAGCGAGCGCTATCGCGCCACGGGGACGGCGCACGTGCGCAACATCGTGCTTCCCGACAGCTACAGCCACCTCTTCGTGCCGCTGGTGGCGTCGCTGCCGCGCGATCTCGCCGTGCGCAGGTGGATCAACGCATGGACCCCGGATGGACACGAGGATCCGTCGACGCTTCCCGAAGAGGCGCAGCGGCACGTGCTCTGGACGGCCGACGTCTGGTACAGCATCAAGCGCCACTGGTGCCTCGAAGCGCAGCGCCTGGTGCGGGCCGCGCGGATGCGCGACGGCGAAAACGCACCGGCGGCAGTCGCGTCGCCAGCCGGGTAAAATACGATCCTTTTGCGCGCGATGGCCATGACCGGTGTGCTCGAAGGGCAGGTTGCGCTGGTGACCGGCGGCGCCCGCGGCATCGGCCGTGCGATCGCGAAGAAGCTCGCCGGCGCCGGTGCCGACATCGTTGTCAACTATTACAACAGCCACGACGAGGCCGAGGCGCTTTGCGCCGAGCTGCGCCAGCATGGTCGCCGGGCGCTCGCCGTGCAGGGAAGCGTCGGCATCCCGGCGAGCGTCGACGAGATGTTTGACGCGCTGCGCGAGCATTTCGACCGCCTCGACATCGTCGTCAGCAATGCGGCGTCTGGTGTGCTGAAACCCGTCATGGAGATGGGGCTGAAACACTGGCGCTGGTGCCTCGAAACCAATGCCCTCGCGATCGACCTGCTTGCCCAGCACGCTGCGCCGATGATGAAGGACGGCGGGCGGATCATCGCGATGTCGAGCCTCGGCGCGCAGCGTGCGATGCCGAACTACGGCTTCATCGGCGCATCGAAGGCGGCGCTGGAAGCGCTGGTGCGTGCGCTCGCGCAGGAGCTCGGTCCGCGCGGCATCCGCGTCAACACGGTGAGCGCCGGAGTGGTCGACACCGACGCCGTCGCGTATTTCCCGAACCGTGCTGAGCTGCTTGCCGATTTCGCGCGACGCACGCCGGCGGGTCCGGTGCTGACACCCGGCGACGTCGCCGGCGCGGTCTATCTGCTGTGCCTCCCGGAGGCAGCGATGATCAACGGCCACACGCTCGTCGTCGACGGCGGCTTCGCGATCTCCGGATGAAGACGGCGTCGGGGCTCGCCGGCAAATCGGTGCTCGTGACCGGGGGCAGCCGCGGAATCGGCCGAGCGATCGTCGAGACCTTCGCAGGCGAAGGTGCACGCGTCGCGTTCTTCTATCGCGGCAACGACGAAGCCGCGCAGGACGTCGTGCAATCGATGCATGCCGCCGGCCACCACGTGCACGCCGAGCGCGTCGACGTACGCGACAGCGCCGCCTGCGTGCAGGCCGTCGAAAAGCTCGCCGACGAGACAGGGCGCATCGACGTGCTGATCAACAACGCCGGAGTGATCCGCGACAATCCGCTCACCGCGCTCACCGACGACGACGTGGCGACGGTGCTCGACACGAACGTCGGCGGCGTGTTCAACACGACGCGAGCCGTGGCGCCGTACATGGTGATGCAGCGCGCAGGTGCGATCGTCAACCTGAGCTCGGTGGCCGGCAGCAAGGGCGGCCGCGGACAGACCAATTACGCGGCGAGCAAGGGCGCCATCGAGGCATTCACGCGTGCGCTCGCGGTGGAGCTCGCGCCGCGGAAGATTCGCGTCAATGCAGTCGCGCCCGGCGTCATCGACACCGAGATGTCGCAAGCGGTGCGTGACCTCGCCGGCGACGAGGTGAAGGCGAGGATCCTGATGCGGCGCGTCGGCAGCGCCGAGGACGTCGCGAACGCGGTCTGGTTCCTGGCGTCGGATTACGCCTCCTATGTCACCGGCGAGGTGTTCCACGTCGATGGCGGATTCAAATTCGATTGAAGGGAGTAGTGCCCATGGCCGAGATTGCAGTGACCCAGCAGGAGATCGACGCGGTGTTTCCGAAGGTCGCCGAGACGATGGCCGACGCGCTCGGCTGCGACGTCACGGACATCAAGCCGGACGTGTCGCTGATCGAGGGGCTCGACGCCGAGTCGATCGATTTCCTCGACATGGTGTTCAGGCTCGAGCGCGCGTTCAAGATCAAGATCCCGCGCGGCAAGATCGTCGAGAACGCCCGCGGTGACCTTCCCGATGCCGAGTTCGAGCAGGGCGGCATCGTCACCGACAAGGGGCTCGCGCAGCTCAAGTCCTACCTGTCCGAGGTGCCGGCCGAGCGCTTCAAGACGCCGATGAAGGTCGCGGACATTCCGCGGCTCTTCACGCCGACGACGTTCTGCAAGCTCGTCGTGCGCGCGCAGAAAGAGGCCTGACCGGGGTCAGGTCTTGCCTTTTGCCAGGCAGTCGATGAGACCTGACCCCGTCTACGCCGCCTACTCGTTCGTCGACCGCATCGACCGCTTCGAGGCGGGCAAGCGCGCCCACGCGACGTTTGCCGTCCCTGCCGGCGTCGACGTCTTTCCGTCGTGTCTCGTCGCCGAGGCGGTCGGCCAGCTCGCTGCCTGGGTGGCGATGGATCGGATCGATTTCCGCGGCCGGCCGGTCGCGGCGCTCGCAACGGAAACGCGCTTTCGCGGCGATGCGCATCCGGGCGATCGGCTGGAGCTCGAAGTTGAGCTCCACGAGTGCGACGACGATGCCGTCGCGTACGACGGACGCGCGTCGGTCGGTTCGCGTCGGGTCATCGAGCTCGTCGACTGCCTCGGGCCGATGCTGCCGGTCGCCGAGTTCGACGCACCCGATGCGCTGCGCGAGCGTCTCGCGCTCCTGCGCGACGGCGGCGCACCGGAAGGGCGCTTTTGCGGCATCGCCGCGCTGCCGGTGACGATCACTGCCGACGTTCCCGGGAAGAGGCGCAGCGCGTCGCTGGCCGTGCCGTGCGACGCGCCCTTCTTCGCCGATCATTTCCCTCGCCGTGCGGTATTTCCTGCGACGCTGCTCCTCGACACCGAGCTGCGGCTGGCGCTCGACTGCGCGGCCGGGGCGCCGGAGCTCGCAGGCGCCGCACCGCATCCGATCAGGGTGACCCACGTCAAGATGCGCTCGTTCATCGAGCCCGGTCAGCGCGTCGATCTCGATGTCGAGCTCGCCGGCATCGCCGCCGAGGGTAAGCCCGACGGGGCCGAGGCTGCCCCCGGCGGCGCCGTGCTGCGCGCGATGCTTTCGGCGCGCACCGACGCGCGCCTCGTCGCGACCGCGCGCGTCGAGATCGGAGCCGCACAGTGAGCACGCTCGCCCTTCGCGAGGAGGTGCAATGACCGGCAGGCGCCGCGTCGCGATCACCGGCATCGGACTCGTCACTCCTGTCGGCAACGATGCCGCGTCGACCTGGCGGGCGGTCTGCGCGGGAACGAGCGGCGCAGCGCCGATCGCCTCGTTCGACGCATCGGGCTTCCCGACGCGGATCGCCGCCGAAGTCAAAGGGTTCGATCCAGCGGTGATCACCGCGCCGAACAAGCTCGTCAAGTACGCGAACCGCTCGCACCGCTTCGCGCTCGCCGCGGCCGAGGAGGCGATGCGTGATGCGGCGATCGCTCCCACGCCCGGCGACAGTGAACGCTGGGGCTGCGCGGTCGGCACCGGCATGATGGGTGTCGCGTTCGGCGACCTCGCCGCGCTGCAGCGGCACTCGGCTCAAGCGGGCGAGCTCGATGCCCACGCGCTCCTCGACGACGATACGGCCGCCGACCCGGTGGCGTTCTGCCGCAGCCAGAGCACCGCGGGCGTCGCGCTCCTCACCCGGCGCTTCGGCATCCGCGGCTACGCGACGTCGGTGCACACTGCGTGCGCGTCGGGCGGCCAGGCGCTCGGCACGGCGTTGAAGCTGATCCGCCGCGGCGCGGCCGACCGCGTGCTCGCCGGCGGCTTCGACTCGATGGTGAACCCGGTCGGGCTCGCCGGCTTCTGTCTCCTCTCCGCGGTCTCGTCCGACAACGACACACCCGAGCGCGCGAGCCGGCCGTTCGACGCGACGCGCAACGGCTTCGTGCTCGGCGAAGGAGCGGGCTTCCTGGTGCTCGAGGAATGGTCGTCGGCGCGCGCACGCGGCGCGCACGTGTACGCCGAACTCGCCGGCGACGGGAACTCGCTGTCGAGCTACCGGATCACCGACTCTCCCCCCGACGGCGACGGACCGATCCAGTCGATGCGCGCTGCGCTCGCTGATGCAGGCGCGCATCCGGAAGACATCGACTACATCAACGCCCACGGCACCTCGACCGGAATGAACGATCGCAGCGAGAGCGCGGCAATCCGCGCGGTCTTCGGCGGCGACGCGAACCGTGTATCGGTCAGCTCGACGAAGAGCACGATGGGCCACCTGATCGCCGCCGCGGGCGCAGTCGAGATCGCGATCTGCGCGCTCGCGATCGAGCGCGCGACGATGCCGGTCAACGCGAATTACCGCGTTCCCGATCCCGATTGCGACCTGAACCTCGTGGTTGGCGAAGCCCGCCGACAACCTGTGCGGATGACGCTCTCGAATTCGTTCGGGTTCGGCGGCTCCAATAGCTGCGTGGCGCTTCGCCACCCCGATCACGTCGACGCGCCGTGACGACCTCGCGCCCTCGTGCAGTCATCGCCGGCGCTGGCGCGGTCTGCGGGCTCGGACGCAATCCCGACGCGATGCTTGCGGCGATCGTCGCCGGCCGCTCGGCGATCGGCGCGATCGGCGGGTGGGACACGGGCGACTGGCGAGTAACGATCGCAGCGGAGATCACCGACTTCAACGCACGCGAACTCGTCGACGACCGCAAGCTGCACAAGTTCATCCGCCGCACCGACTTTTTCGGCATCTACGCGGGCGATCGCGCGGCCGCCGAAGCGGGCTTCGACGCGCACCGCGTGTCGCTCGACTCGGCCGCCGCGGCCACCTTCGCCGACCGCAGCGGCTGCTACGTCGGCTCGGGCGGTGGCGCGTTCGAGAACCAGTACGACTACCTGCCGCTCCTCGCCGAGGCGCACGGCGAGCTTCCGGCGTTCGGCGCGAAGCTCGCCGAGACAGTCAACCCGATGTGGCTATTGCGCACGCTTCCCAACAACGTGCTCTGCCACGTCGGCATCCGCAACCGGCTGAAAGGCAGCAACGCGTGCATCACGAACCACAGCGTCGGCGGCTCGCTCGCGGTGATCGAGGCCGCCGAGGCGCTCGCCCAGGGCGAAGCCGACCGCGCGCTCGCGATCGGGCACGAAACGCCGATCGAGCCGCAGAACGTGCTCTACTACGACCGCTGCGGACTCCTCGCCGCCGATGCGCTGCGGCCGTTCGACCAAGCGCGCAGCGGCAGCGTCTTCGGCGAAGGCGCCGGAGCGCTGGCGCTCGAGACGCCGGCGTCGCTCGCCTCACGCGGCGGCGTAGCACGCGGCGAAGTGCTGGGCGGCGGGCACGTTTGTGAAGCGAAGGGTCTCCTTGCAATCCGCGACGACGGCGACGGTACCGCACGCGCCATCGAGCTCGCCCTTGCCGATGCCGGGCTCGACCGCGGCGACGTCGCGATGATCGTCGCGCACGGCAACGGTACGCCGCAGTCCGACGCGTCCGAGGCGCGCGCCATCCTGCGTGTCTTCGGCACCACGTGCCCACCCGTCACCGCGTTCAAGTGGGCGATCGGCCACCTGATCGCCGCAGCGGGCATCGTCGAAGCGACGATCGCCCTCGCCGCGCTCCGCGCGAAGGTGGTGCCGGGCATCGCGACCCTCACCGAGCTCGACCCCGCCTGCGCCGGGCTGCCGGTGTCGCGCGAGACGCGGACCGTCGCCGGGGACATCGCGCTCGTGCTCTGCCGCGGCTTCGCCGGTACCGATGCCGCGCTCGTCGTGCGGGCGCTCGGGTCATGACAGCATCAACGACTCCGGTGATCGCCGCCCGCAGTCCGGGGCACGAGACGGGCGTCCCGAGCGCGGACGCGACGGAGACAGCGGACGCTCGTGTCGTGGTTGCCGCAGGCGGCGCGCGCTGCGGCATCGACAGCGTCGAAATCGCGCGCGTCGAACGCCTGGTTGCGCAAACGCCGGCGAGTGAGCTCGGCAGGATCTTCTCTTCGCGCGAGCTTGCCGACAGCGGCGACGGTCCCGGTCGGCTTGCAAGCCTCGCTGCACGCTTCGCTGCGAAGGAGGCCTGCGCGAAGCTCTTCCCGCGCGAGCTCGCCGCCGGAAGGATCGAGCCAGCCGACTTCGCGGTCGAACGCGACGGCTACGGGGCGCCGAAGATCGTCTGCACGCGCCGCGCGCAGGCGCTGCTCGATCGCGCTCGCCTGTCGCAGATCGCGGTTTCGCTGACGCACGACCGCACGAGCGCGTCGGCCGTTGCGCTCGCACTTCCGGTCGCGACCGACGTGCCGCTCACGGGCCGATTTCTCTATCGCTTCCTTCCGGTGCGACGGCAGGTGATCGTCGGCAACCTGCGCCGCGTATTCGGTTCGGCGATTCCCGATGACGAGATCCGCCGCCTCGCGCAGGCGCATTACGCGCACCTCGCGCAACTTCTCGCCGAGTTCCTGCGCTTTCGCACGATGTCGACCGAGGCGCGACGCGCACTCGTCCGCGTCGACAACCTCGACGCCTTCGTCAGCGCGTTCGAGCGCGAACGCGGCGTGCTGGTGCTGACTGGCCATTTCGGCAACTGGGAGGTGGCAACCGTCGCCGGCATCCAGCATTACCCCGAGATGCGTGGACGCTTCCACTTCGTTCGCCGACCGATCAAGCCGCGCTGGCTCGACCGGCTCGTCACGCGGCGCTTCGACCGCGCAGGATTCGGCGTCATCGGCAAGCGCGGTTCGCTCGACCGGATCGTCGCCCGGCTCGAAGCGGGCGACGTCGTCGTGTTTCCGTTCGATCAGTACGCCGGCGGCAGCGACGGCATCGACGTCGAGTTCTTCGGCACACCGGCGGGTACATTCAAGAGCCTGGCGATTCTCGCGCTCGCGACCGGCGCGGCGATCGTGCCTGCCGCGTGCTGGCGGGAGCCCAACGGCACGCACGTGCTGCGTTTCGAGGAACCGGTTCCCGCCGTCGACTGCGACGACACCAGCGAAGCGATCCGGCGTACGACGCGCGCGTGCAACGCAGCGATCGAGCGGCTGGTGCTGCGCCACCCCGAGCAGTGGTGGTGGGTGCACCGGCGCTTCCGCCCCGCCAGGAGAGTCAGGTCGACCTGACCGCGACGAAGATGCTCGCGAACCTCCTCGCGCCGAAGTTCATCGTGCTCTACGCGTTCATCGCGTCCGCCGTGTACGTGCATCACCGCGGTCGCGTGCGGCACGGCTTCTTCCGCCAGCTCACCGATCACTCATCGCTGATGGCGCCGTACAACACGCTGATGTACCTGTTCTCGGCGGTGCCCAACCGGCCATACGTCGATGTCGCGCGCTTTCCGGAATTGAAACCGCTCACCGAGAACTGGCAGACGATCCGTGCCGAGGCGCTGCAACTCTTCGGCGAGGGGCGCATCAAGGCCGCGGCGACCTACAACGACCTCGGGTTCAACTCGTTCTTCAAGACCGGGTGGAAGCGCTTCTACGTCAAGTGGTACGACGCGCCGCTGCCGTCGGCGCAAGCGCTGTGTCCGAAGACGGTCGAGCTCGTGCAGTCGATTCCGGGCGTCAACGCGGCGATGTTCGCGCTGCTCCCGCCCGGCAGCAAGCTCGGCGCGCACCGCGATCCCTTTGCCGGCTCGCTACGCTATCACCTCGGGCTCGTCACGCCCAACGCCGACTCGTGCCGCATCGTCGTCGACGGCGAGCCGTACTTCTGGCGCGATGGCGAGGCGGTGATGTTCGACGAGACGTTCATCCACACCGCCGAGAACAAGAGCGACGTTCAGCGACTGATCCTGTTCTGCGACGTCGAGCGGCCGCTACGGAGCCGCGTCGTACGCGCCCTCAATCATCTGATGGAGATGACGCTGATCCGCGCGTCGCAGACCGAGAACGCCCCCGGTGACCGCGTCGGCGCGCTGAATCACGTCTTCAACGCGGTCTACCGCGTGCGCCTCGTCGGCAAGGCGATCAAAAAGCGCAGCGTCGTCGCGCACTACACGCTGAAGTGGCTGATCCTCGGCGGATTGTTGTACCTTATCTTCCGTTGACCCGCGCGCCGGCCGCTGTCGCCGCCGACGCCTCACACGCAATCCGCAGACACCCGGAGGCCACGATGCCGCTGTCGCTCTATCAACTCGCTGTTCCCGTTCTCGCCAGGTCGCTCGACAACCTGAAGGCCGTCCTCGAGAAGGCCAAGCGCCACGCCGAGGAGCACAAGATCGACGAAGGCGCGTTCGTCAACGCACGGCTGTATCCGGATATGTTTCCGCTGTCGCGCCAGGTGCAGGTCGCGACCGATCAGGCTCGCGGCGGCGCAGCGAGGCTCTCCGGCGCCGAGCCGCCGAGTTACGAGGACACCGAGAAAACGTTCGACGAGCTGATCGCGCGCGTCGAGCGCACTGTCGACTACATGCGCGGGCTCGACGAGCGCGCGTTCGATGGCGCGGCGACGCGCGAGATCGTGCGCCCCGTGCGGGGCAAGCCGCACAAGTTCACCGACGTCAACTATCTCCTCCAGTTCGTAATGCCGAACGTCTTCTTCCACGTCACCACCGCGTACGACATCCTGCGGCACAACGGGGTGAAGCTCGGGAAGGCGGATTACCTCGGCACGCTCGACTAGACGGAACCGACGATCACCTGCTCCGGCAGTTCGTCGGGAAAATTTACAGGTGGCTGCGTTAGCCTCGCGTCTCCGCTCTCAATAACTTGCGCTGAATCAATGAAATAGACTCAGAACGCGACACCGGGCGCGGTTCATGCTACGAGAGCGGTCCATGTCCTTTCCGGCGGAATCGATGGCCGGACGCGCCGTCGATCGTGGCGGCGTTCCATTGGAGAACGCGATGAGAACAAGAACTTCCACCTGGCTGGCCAGCGCCCTCGTCGCCGGCTCGCTGGGCTTGCTGTCGGCGGGTGTCGCCGACGCCGCGGCGTTTCGGGTCGGTTTCGATCCGCAGTTCTCGACGACCGGTTCGTTTGCCAATTTGGGGTTCAAGGGCAGCGGCACCCTGACCCTCGACAGCGGCTGTCTCGCCGTTACTGGCGAAACGATTGTCGGAACCGGCACCTGCCTGAACGCCGTGTTCACGTCGCTGACGCTTGAGCTCTACAATTTCACGGATGGTCCGGGCACGATCCTCGAGACGCTGACGTATGCACCACCGTCACAGCCGATCAGCGGCGGGATCGTCAGCCAGATCGTGACGATTGCGCCCGGCGACTTGGTCGGGCTCGATACGGGCTTCTTCGGGCCGCTGTTTGCGACCGCGATCACCGGCGGAACCAGTCCCGCACCGCTGCCTTCGGGTGCCGACATCTCGCTTCGGTTCGTCTCCAATTTCCAGTCGTATCCGTCGTTCAGCGTTGCGCCGGACGTCGTACTGCAGATCTGCAATACCGATACCGATGAGCCGGTTTGCGCGACCTCCACTCCCGGGCTCGCGACGGTGACGTTTTCCGCAATACCCGAGCCGGCTACCGGCCTGCTCGCGCTGACTGCGCTCGGCGCGCTGGGGTGGGTGCGCCGTAGGCGCTCGCGCGGCTGATTCGCCGTCGCGTCCTCACGAGCGCCGCGGGGTCTCCCGCGGCGCTTTTCGTTTTCCGCGCCGTTCCGTGACGCGCAGCGCCGCTGGTCCGAAGCCCTGGCCCGCGTTCAGGCCGCCACGAGGTCGGCTTCCTGCTGCGCCTGAA
>Ga0157370_10002407_pt1 | contig 22558 bp, 20 predicted proteins | sample C35metaG_FD_113463 | JGI IMG/M metagenome (GOLD analysis project Ga0157370, IMG submission 113463) | Corn rhizosphere microbial communities from Kellogg Biological Station, Michigan, USA - C3-5 metaG | ecosystem: Host-associated > Plants > Roots > Rhizosphere > Soil | place: USA: Michigan...
CGTGCTATATGCGCCCAATGTGCCGATCTCCAGAATGCGTTTTGCTCCGACCATTTGAGCAAACAGCGCCAGAAGTTTCCCCTGATTAGGTGCCACGTCGTGTGCGGGCAGCCCGGCTCGCGTATTATTTTGCAAAATCGCGTTCAGCGTATCGTCACTGCCCACCAATTTATCCACGATATAGCTATCAACTTGCTGCCATTTTTCACTCATTAGCTTCTCCGCACATGTTGAATCATTGCCAAAAATTTACTTAACATTTTATTAACAAGCAATATTGACTTAAGCCGTAACCGAACAAAATGAGGCCAATTCCATGATAAATATGAGGATAAAAAACAACCTCATTTTAAATTTTTATTAAAAGTTCCCTTGAAATTGAAAAACAATAATGATAACAATTATCATTAAGTTTAGCATTCACGTAAGTTATGAATAAACACCCACTTTGAGCGGGTGTTTTTGTTGTGGGAATAACTCCCCGCGAATGCCCAGCTTTTAGTTCACATGACGATGTCATGGGCTTTTTACACACACTTTTTTCATAACTCGATATTTCATCTCGATATCTATAGGGACTTTGAATATGTTGTTGGCCTTCCCTCTAAAACGCTCGGTGCTCTTGTGCGCCGTGGCGCTGACGCTTCCTGCTGCCTCATTCGCTGAAGATACCGTTGTTGTGACCGCAGCTCCGCCACAAACTGCCGACACGCCGACTCAGGGTTACAACGCGAAAACCAGTCGTACAGCAACCAAAACCGATCAGCCGATCATCACCACCGGTCAGGCTGTGTCAGTAGTGACTCGTCAGCAGATGGACGACCAGAACGCCACCACCGTTAACGCCGCGCTGAACTATACGCCGGGCGTATTCACCAACTTCGCTGGTGGCGCGACGCGTTATGACACCATCTCTCTGCGCGGTTTCCACGGCGGCGACGTCAACAACACCTTCCTCGACGGCCTGCGTATTCTGAGCGACGGCGGCAGCTACAACTCCATTCAGGTTGACCCTTGGTTCCTTGAGCGCATCGACGTGCTGAAAGGGCCATCTTCTGCCCTCTACGGCCAGAGCATTCCGGGCGGCATCGTGATGGAAACCTCCAAGCGCCCGCAATTCACTGAAGAAGGCCACTTCCGCCTGTCAGGCGGCACGCAAAACACCAAGGGCGGCGCGTTCGATTACACCAACGCCATCAATGACCAGTGGGCTTTCCGCCTGACCGGCATGACTCGCAGCAGCGACACCCAGTACGACCACCAGCGTGAAGAGCGTTATGCGATCTCTCCACAGCTGATGTGGCAACCGGATGAAAACACCTCCCTGTTACTGCGCGCTTATCTGCAAAAAGACCCGTCCGGTGGCTATCACGCCGCCGTGCCAGCCGATGGCAGCCTGTACGGCGATCGCCTGAGCCGTGGCTTCTTCGACGGCGAATCTTCGCTGAACCAGTTCAAACGCTGGGAGCAGATTTACAGCTACGAATTCCGCCACGCGTTTAACGACGTATGGTCATTCCGCCAAAACACCAGCTACACCCACTCCAACACCGAGTTGGATCAGGTTTATCAGGCTGGCTGGAATGCCGATCGCACCTTGATGAATCGCTACTACAGTGGCGAAACCTCCTCTCTGGACAGCGTGGCCGTGGATAACCAGTTGGAAGCGGACTTCGCGACCGGCGAGCTGGAACATAAAGTGGTGGTTGGTTTCGACTACTCCTACTTTATGAATGACCTGAAATCTCTGGGCGCAACGGCTAGCCAATTGAACCCGTACACCGGCTACACCGGTGGTCCAAATCTGGCGTTCTACAGTGATAAAACCGGCAAAAACCGTTATGAGCAGAATGGCACTTACATTCAGGATGATATGGCGTGGAACCAGTGGCACCTGACCCTGTCCGGCCGCTATGACCGTCTGAAAACCAAAACGGCCGCCGTGGACACCATCGGCCTGACCGACGTGACCACTGAGCGTACTGACAGCCACTTCAACAGCCGCGCTTCCTTGCTTTACGCGTTTGAAAATGGCATCTCTCCATACGTCAGCTACAGTCAGGCGATGACCCCTTCTGCTCTGCCGGGTCCAAACAACACCCTGCTGAAACCGATGCAGAGTGAGCAATACGAAGCCGGTATCAAGTACCAGCCGGTCGGCACTTCCGACATGTATACCGCGGCGATTTATGATCTGACGCAGGACGACGTGGGCAACCGCGTGGTGGTCGGCAGCTACTATGAGCCAGCGGGTAAAATCCGTTCACAGGGCCTTGAGCTGGAAGCGAAGAAGCAAGTTACCGATCGCTTTAACGTGATGGCGGGTTACACCTACAACAAAGTACGCTTTGACGATTCAACCACTAACGACGGCAACACCCCTTACGTGACGCCAAAACAGATGGCTTCTATCTGGGGCCAGTACAATACGCCGGTCGGGGTTGATCTGGGCGCGGGCGTGCGTTACATCGGCACTCAGTGGGCGGATAACGAAAACACCGTGCACATGCCGTCTGCCACGCTGGTTGATGCTTCCGTTCGTATGAACCTGGCGCAGTTCAACCCGCAGCTGAAAGGCGCGTACGTGCAGTTGAATGCTAACAACCTGTTCGACAAGAAGTATGTCGCGGCCTGTTACGGCACCAGCTACTGCTATTGGGGTCAGGAGCGCACCGTGGTCGCCACCGTGGGTTACGACTTCTAATTGCTGACTTAAAAGGGAAAACCTTCACACGTTGCCCTTGAGTACAAAAAAAAAGCCCTGTATTATCAGGGCTTTTTTATTACTACGAATCAGGCCGGATCAGTGATTAATAAGCGACAGCCGGGCCATGATGCGTTTTTTGGCAGCGGCTAAGAGGGCATCCGACTTGGCAATGTCCGGCTCACAGCGCGCCAATGACAGCGTGCCCATCAGCTCGGCGCTCAGCGCCACTGCCGCCGTTTCAGGCTCCTCCACGCCAATATCTCGCAACTGACCGACTACCATGCCACGCAGCCTGCCGATACCTTGGGAGAAGGCGGTGCGGCACGGCGGCGTCATGCGCGGGGCTTCGGTCAGCAGTACCGCCACCGGGCAGCCCTGCGACGGGTTGTCCCGATGCCACGGAGATAGGTAGAAGTCGATATATCCCGCCAACTGTTCGCGCGGGGCCAGATCTTGGTTGTCTCTATCCCAGCGCGCCATGCTTTGGTCAAACATTTGGCCGATGGCGGCCTCAATCAGAGCATCTTTCGAAGCGAAGTGAGCATAAAATCCGCCATGGGTTAACCCAGCCTGGCTCATCACCCCGGCTACGCTGACCTTTTCCGGACCATTAATGCGAATTGCCTTAGCCGCCTCTTTGAGGATCTGCTCGCGAATTTTCGCCTTATGTTCACTTTCGTAACGCATGATTAACTCCCTGATTGGTGAGACCTCTAGCCCCGATAGTCTACCGCAGCGCGCCGCGACATTCACTCATGCAGGCTAACCTTGGCATCAACGGACAAGCCCGGTCGCAGCGCAGCCAGCCCCTGCTGATCACTATCGAGATGAATGCGCACCGGCACGCGCTGAACGATTTTGGTGAAGTTCCCCGTGCCCGGCTCAAACGGCAACAGCGCGAAGGTGGAACCCGACCCCGGCGCCAGACTGTCCACCACGCCGTGTAATTTCACATCGGGAAGCGCATCGACGCTAACAGATACTTTCTGCCCCGGCTGAATATGCGCGGTTTGCGTCTCTTTAAAGTTCGCCACCACGTACAGATCATTGAGCGGCACCAGCGTCATCAGGCGCTGCCCCGGCGTCACGTAGTCACCAGTTTGCACCTGTCGATTGCCGACCACGCCGTCAATCGCCGCCGTGATGGTGGTATGGCGCTGATCCTGCTGGGCTAAATCTAATGCCGCCTGCGCCTTCTGCAACGCGGCCTGCGCCAGTGCCAGCGATGCCTGAATCTCAGCACGCTGGGCATGAGTCACCTGCGCCTGATTCTGCGCCACGTCCAGCATCGCGCTGGCATGGGCGGCATTCTGCTCGGCGGTCACGGCGGTGGTTTTGAAGCGTTCGGCGTCATTGCGTGAAGTCGCGCCGCTGTTGACCAGCGACTGATAACGCCGCTGCTCGTCTTGGGCGTGTTGCTGCTCGGCGAGGGAAGAACGGATCGCGGTGCGCGCGGCCTGAATTTGCGTTTGCGCCAGCTGCTCCTGCGCCTGCTGGCTGACCAGCGCGGCCTGTTGAGCCTCAACCTGCGCCCTGGCATCCGCCACGTCACCTTCCGCCGCTGCGACGCGCGCGTTGAACTCTTCACTGTCGATCACCACTAGCGGCTGCCCCGCCTTCACCCACTGGTTATGTTTCACCAGCACGTTGGAGATAAAGCCTTTGACCCTCGGCGCGACGGTGGTGGCGTCAGCACTAACGTAAGCGTCGTCGGTTGATTCTGACGACGGCGCGGCCAGTAGCCACGCTGCACCGCCCAATGCCACCGCCAGCGCAATACCGCTCACCACCCAAATGCGCGGCGAACGACGCGATTTGTCTTTTCCCTGAATGTCCGACGCCCCGTTAACTGTTGCTTCACTCATTTTTCTTCTCACTCATTGCATGATGGTGATCATATTAATATGATGCGCATCATATAAACAAGTTCAAAAAGGTGTTTGATATGTCAGAAGCGACTGCTCCCTCTTCTGCCGCCCCGGCGATCGCCCCCAGCGACCTGCCCACTGCGCGCAAATTTTTAATCTTCAGCGTCATGGCTTTCGGCATGTTTTTGGCTCTGATCGACATTCAGATCGTCGCCGCCTCGCTCAATGACGTGCAGGCCGGACTCTCCGCCGGCCCGGATGAAATCAGCTGGGTGCAGACCTCTTATCTGATTGCCGAACTGGTGATGATCCCCTTCTCGGCCTTTTTGACTCAGGCGCTCTCCACTCGCTGGCTCTTCAGCGCCTCGGCGGCCCTTTTTACCCTCAGCAGCATTGGCTGCGGGTTGGCGTGGAATATCGAGTCGATGATTTTCTTTCGCGCGCTGCAAGGCTTTACCGGCGGGGCGATGGTGCCGACGGTGTTCTCCACCGGCTTTGCGCTGTTTAAGGGCAAGCAGCAGGCGCTGATCCCGGCGATTTTAGGCATGGTTAGCGTGCTGGCCCCGACGCTCGGCCCGACCGTCGGCGGCGTAGTCACCGAATGGCTCGACTGGCGCTGGATATTCTTCATCAATATTGTGCCGGGGGTGCTGGTGGCCATTGGCGCGGTGATGTTCATTCATGTCGACCAAGCCGATTTCCCGATGCTCAAACGCATCGACTGGGTGCATCTATTCTCAATGGCAATTGCGCTGGGCTGTCTGGAGTACGTGCTGGAAGAGGGGCCGCGCCAGAACTGGTTTAGCGACCCCGACATTCAAATTTCGGCCTGGTTTTCACTGGTGGCGTTTGTGCTGTTTTTGGAACGTTCTTTCTATTCGAAAAACCCGATTGTGCGCCTGACGCCCTTCCGCGACCCGACCTTTACCTTTGCCTGCGTGTTCAATCTGGTGATTGGTTTCGGGCTGTACGCCTCGACTTACCTGACGCCAGTTTTTCTTGGACGCATTCGTGATTTCAACAGCTTACAGATTGGTACCACCGTGTTTGTAGTGGGGATTGGGCAGTTCTTCAGCACCATTTTGGCCGCAAGGCTCATTGGTAAAGTAGACCGCCGCATACTGATCACCGCCGGGCTGATTGGCTTTTCAACCAGCATGTGGCTGACCTCGCAAGTCACGCCCGAGTGGGGCGCGGATCAGTTCTTATGGCCGCAAATCGTCCGTGGGCTGTTTATCATGCTGTGCATCGTGCCGAGTGTGAATATGGCGCTCACCGCCTTTCAGGGACCGGAGCTGCGCTACGCGTCGGGCTTATTTAACCTGATGCGCAATCTTGGCGGCGCTATTGGTATCGCCACGGTGAACACCTGGTTGCAGGACTGGACTCGCGAACACACCGCGCACTTCGGCGACGTGTTGGGGCGTTATGGTGAAGAGGCGCAGACGGTGATCGGCGGACTGGCGACGCGCATTGGGCAACTGACGCCGGATTCGGCTCATGCCTTGCTGATGGCGAAAAACCTGTTTGGCATCAAGGTCGCCAATGAAGCCTTCACGCTGGCTTTCAATGATGTCTTTATGCTGATGGCGTGGATGTTTTTGGCGGCTTTATTGATGGTGCCGTTTTGTCGGAAATAACGGTTTAGTGTCATGAAATGTAAAACGTCTGTGATCCTACTTCCAAAAAATGCGATTGTTTAGGGAACTTTTCCGACATCCTGTAAAAGCTTTGGCCTGTTTGAAATAAATCCTTATAATTGGCGGCCCAGAAATGTGATTGGTTACACATAAAGATTCTCGTTCAGGTCAAGTGTGTACCTACAATAGTCATCCGGTTGTTTCTGTTAACACCGGGGGAACACTTCGACAACAACTGCCTGTGTGGCATTAAGAACCAACGACAAATATGAAAATGAGCATTCGCGCTATCCTTACTATGGTTTTGGCAGTTGCTGCGTACAGCCAGTCAGCTTCGGCCGTGGTGTACCCTCTTCCTGCCAATGGCGGGCGGTTAGTCGGGGAAAACATCACCGTTACCGTTCCAGAAAACAGCAAATTACCTCTTGAGAGTTTTGCCGCACAGTATCAAATGGGCCTGAGCAACATGCTCGAAGCCAACCCAGGCGTGGACCCGTTCTTGCCAACGCCGGGCACCGTGTTGACTATTCCACAGCAGCTGATCCTGCCAGATACCCCGCATGAAGGTATCGTGGTAAACAGTGCTGAAATGCGTCTTTACTACTATCCGAAGGGCAGCAACACCGTGGTGGTATTGCCAATCGGTATCGGCGAATTGGGCAAAGACACCCCGCTGAACTGGACAACCACCATCCAGCGTAAGAAAGCCGGTCCAACCTGGACACCAACGGCGAAAATGCACGAAGAGTACGCGTCTCGCGGCGAATATCTGCCAGCCGTATTCCCAGCAGGCCCGGACAACCCAATGGGTCTGTACGCGCTGTACGTTGGCCGCCTGTATGCGATTCACGGGACTAATGCCAACTTTGGTATTGGCCTGCGCGTGAGCCACGGCTGTGTGCGTCTGCGCGATGCTGACATCAAATGGCTGTTCGACAATGTGCCGCAGGACACTCGCGTTCAGTTCATCAATGAGCCGTTGAAAGCCACTGTTGAACCAAACGGTAAGCGTTACATTGAGATCCACAACCCGCTGTCTGCTAACCAGGAAGAGTTTGACTCGCAAGAGCCACTGCCTGTTTCTCTGACTGGCAAAGTGGGCGCCGTTGCCATGGACCCAAGCGTTAACCAGAACATCGTACAACGCGCTATCGAGCTGCGTTCAGGTATGCCAACTCAGGTTAACTAAGTTTCTCATGTAGACCTGCGTGAAGCCCCTCTCGAGGGGCTTTTTTATTTTCCGCGCCTAAAAACCTCTCTGTCATAAAAGCGTCACGCCGCTGACTTATGCTCCCGTGTAACAAAGTACGACAAACTGTATCTCTTGTTTTCTGGTCTTCATTACACGGAGTTTTGTTATGCACCTGCCTCTCTCTTTTGTTGCTCGTTCTGTGGTTACCGCCCTGCTTCTGACTTCTGCCAGCAGCGCCATCGCCGATGATGCCCTGACTTCACGCGCTGCGAAAGGCGATATCACCGAACAAGGCGGCGCGCGCCGTCTGACCGGCGATCAGACCGAAGCCCTGAAAGCGTCATTGACCAATAAGACGGTTAAAAACGTCATCCTGCTGATTGGTGATGGTATGGGCGATTCAGAAATCACCTCGGCGCGTAACTATGCCGAAGGCGCGGGCGGCTACTTTAAGGGCATCGATGCCCTGCCGTTAACGGGCCAATACACTCACTACTCTTTGGATAAGAAGAGCCACAAACCCGACTATGTGACGGACTCCGCGGCCTCTGCCACGGCATGGTCTAGCGGCGTGAAGACCTATAACGGCGCGCTGGGTGTGGATGTGAATGGCAAAGATCACGTAACGATTTTGGAACTGGCGAAAGCCGCGGGTAAAGCCACCGGCAACGTCTCCACAGCCGAATTGCAAGATGCGACGCCTGCCGCGCAAATCTCCCACGTCACCTCCCGTAAGTGCTACGGCCCGGAAGAAACCAGTGAGAAATGCCCGACCAATGCGCTGGAAAACGGCGGCAAAGGTTCAATCACCGAGCAGCTGATCAAAGCACGGGCTGACGTGACCCTGGGCGGCGGCGCGAAATCATTCAATCAGTTAGCCAAAAGCGGTGATTTCGCGGGGAAATCCCTGAAGGATCAGGCGACCGCACAGGGCTATCAGTGGGTGGAAAACGCCGATGAGCTGGCAAAAATCACCCTCGCCGACCAGCAAAAACCGCTGCTAGGCCTGTTCTCGCCGGGCAATATGCCCGTGCGCTGGAATGGCCCGAAAGCCAGCTATCACGGCAATATCGACAAGCCGGCCGTCACCTGCGAAGCCAATCCACAGCGCACCAGCGACATTCCAACGCTTGCCGCAATGACCGAGAAAGCCATCGATCTGCTGAAAACGCAGGAGAAAGGCTTCTTCCTGCAAGTGGAAGGGGCGTCCATCGATAAACAAGACCACGCGGCAAACCCGTGCGGCCAGTTTGGCGAAACCGTTGATTTAGACGAAGCCGTGCAGAAAGCGCTGGAATTTGCTCGTAAAGACGGCAACACGCTGGTTATTGTGACCGCCGACCACGCGCACTCCAGCCAGATTGTGGAGAAAGATGCCAAAGCGCCGGGGCTGACGCAGACCCTGACCACCAAAGACGGTGCGCCAATGACCATCAGCTACGGCAACTCGGAAGAGGATTCACAAGGCCATACCGGCACTCAGCTGCGCGTCGCGGCCTACGGCCCGTTTGCGGCCAACGTGGTGGGACTGACAGATCAAACTGACCTGTTCTTCACCATGAAAGAGGCCATGGCGATTAAATAAGTCATTATGCCGCAAGACGTAAATCAGCCATTTAATCAATAAGCAAAAGGCCGGAAAGTGCAGACTTTCCGGCCTTTGTTTTTCAACCTGAATCACTCGTAAGTGATGGTGAAATTAGCGACAGCGTTAGCATCCCCCGGGGTGATTTTGTCCCCAATCTGCATATAAGCAGCCGTTAACGGGATACTAAAATTCCCTTGTTCGGTGGCCTGAGCAACAAACAGCGTTCGCTCGAACTCGATGGGCGCGCTGTGCAGTTTAAGCTGAATACCGACCCCCTGCGCGCCGCCGCTGGCTAAATCAATAATGCCTTTGCCCTGCGATGAGGTCGCGGCAAGGCTGATATGCACTTTGGCGTTGCTGTTGCATTGTAGAGGGATCTGGATATTCACCGGCGTCAGGGTAGAGCCTTTACCGTGGAAATCACTCACCTTTGCCTCTCCCATTTGCACCGGAATCCTGCTTGACCCGGTCACTTCGCACGATGCTTGCATGATATTACCGGAGGATAAATTGTAGGTTAGCGCCGGCTCATTACTGTTGTTGATCGCGACGGTAAACAGTGGCCCAAGGGCCAGCGTGCCCGGCGTAATGGCCCCCGTCTTCACCAAAATAACCTCTAATTCGGGGTTATAACGAATGGCCCCGTCGCTATCCACCGTGGTTTCCCAGCGATAGCCGCCCGTTCGCACATATTCCCCACGAACTTTGACTTTAATACCCACGCCCTCGACGCCGCTGGCGTAGATCTGATTACCATCCAGCGAACGGTAGCTGGTCTGATTCACTGAGCCACTCTCGTTGAAAGTGCCGGGAGAACAGACGCCGCTGATAGGCGTGATATCTGCGGGGAGGACTTTGCGAGCGATCTCAGCCCCAACGGCTAAATCGCGCTGTACCGTGATACTTCCCATTTGAAAGGTGCGGTTTGCCACGCTCCCCAGAGGAGCGCAGTCGGCCAGCGCCTGCGTTGCCCCCCCTAGTGCCGCTAATAGCACCAAGCTCAAGCTGATTTTCCGTTTATTCATGATGCATGCTCTCCTGCTGCGCCCTAACGGCACTGCGCCTTAATGTTTTTAATCAGCGCAGCGGGGTCAGTGACATTGCTTTTCTCCAGCGTGTAACTACCGTGGCACTGTTCGTCACTGCCGTTGCCCCATTTAGCAAAGATTTTGCCCTTTTCCGGCAAACCGGTGAGATAGACTTCGCCGTGATCGCTGACGATGCCGGTAATGGTTCGGCTGTCATCGACCAAGCTCACCGTGGCTCCAAAAGGGACTGGCTTGCCTTGGAACAACAGCTGTATTAAGGCGCGCTGCCCAATACGGGTATCGAAATTGGCCCGCACCACCGCGCCACGCGTAGGGATCACCGTCACCTTGCTGCTGTCCATGTCGACATCGTCGCCGAAGCTTTCGGTATCCAGCGCCACCGTATTTTTACGGTACGCCTGAGCATAAGGAACGACCGCGTAACCGCGCCAGTCGGTATGCACCCCGGCGTTGTTTTGTACGCCAACGCCACCGGCGCCCGGCGCTCTAACCAGTGCGATGGTTTCCCCCAATGGCTGAGAGAGGGTCACGCCGTTTTGATGCACCACCAATCCGCCGCTTATGCCATAGTTCCATTGGCGCGTGCTCTTGTCGTAGCTATAACCGAGAACGCCTTCGCCAGCGCCCCCTTTATAATCCAGACTGGCGTTACCTGAACCACCGGCGCCCTGACTTTCATAACCCTGTTGTACGGAGTAATTTAAGTTTCTATCTTCAAGCAGCGTGCCGTTAAGCCCCGCCATCTGCGTCACCGGGCCGTGACGTTTGCTGGTCATGTTGTAGCTCGCCATGGTTCCCGAGGTACCGAGGAATCTGTCGAGCGGAACCGACATGTTGAAGGCAAAAACCTGATCGGCCTCCGCCATACCAGGATTGACAGAGTAGTTGTAGTTGAAGCCCAGGCTCATACCGAAAAGGCTGGTGTTATACCCCATCTGCATCAGCTTCTCCTGCCCGCCCCCGCCCCAGTAATCCTGCTTGCTACCGCTTAGATAAACGGAGCCATAATCACCAAGTGACTGATTGATCGACAGCTGAAATTTGCTGCGCTGATTATGGGCGCGATCGTAATTATCAAAATCATTGCCGCTGTCTTGCTGGTAGTCTTGTACATCGCTAAAGGCGTAATAGCCTGCGGTGGAATAACGATAACCCGCCACTTGCAGCGTGGTATTCGTAGGTTCAATGTTTTTTGCGTACATCGCCCGATAGGACTGCCCTTTCTTGGTGCCCATCGAATCGTTATTTTTGAAGATACTGGTCGCCTGAGTGCCGTCAAAAGACACCGCGCCCAATGAACCGAGATCAAAACCTAACCCCGCCGTTGCCGCCCGATAGTTATCTGCATATTGAACACCGCCATAGACCGTTGTTCGGGCCGTCAGCCCATAGCTATTTGAAACTTGGATAAAATTGGGCGTCTCGGTATTGCTGTTCCCACTGCGATACTTACCAGCAGCCAAATTATATTTAAGCCGACCTTCACGTTGTAAAATAGGCAGCGTGTTGCTCGCTACGTTAAATTTCGTCACTGAGCCGTCAGATTCGGTGATAGTCACTTCCATATCGCCGCCGTTATTCGACGGATAGAGATCGGTAATAGCAAATGGTCCAGGCGAGACGTTAGTTTGGTAAATCTCGTAGCCATTCTGTTTGATAGTGACCTGAGCGTTAGATTTGGCGATCCCGCGAACGGTCGGCGCAAATTCGCCCATGGAATCAGGCAGCATTTGGTCGTCAGAGGCTAATTGCCCGCCGGTGAACTGAACGCTATCAAACACGTCTGCCGGGGTGGAATATTGCCCTAGCGTCAACTGCCCGCCCTGTAAAAACTGCACATTGCGCTGCACAAAGGTGTTGATCGACTGGTACTGACGGGTATGAGTATCCACGCCACCCTTAGTGCCGTCTGTAGATTGGTCACTGTAGGTCGAATAGTTACGCAGCCGCCACGCGCCTAAATTCAGGCCACTGCGCAGATTAAGAAAGTTACTTTTAGACTGGCCGCCGTCGTCCTGCCGCGTGGTGGACCCGGTGTAACCGTAATTCAAGGTCAACGCTGGGATACCGTCATCCCAGCGTTTTGGGTCGACCGAGTTGCGAGGATGCAGATGTACGCCAATCTGCGGCACGGTAATATCATAGCGAAGGCGACTCAAATCGAGATTTTCAGTCGCATCCGGTATAAAGGTGTTTAAGGGTTTGCCCAGCGCCGCGTTGGGCGCTGCGGCTTTCAACTGGGGGAAAACGTCAACTTTCACACCATAATCTGCAAGCTCATCCGGCGTGATCACACCATAAAGTTTACCCGGCGCGTCCGGTAGGCTCACGAACTCCACGCTTCGGGAATCAACCTGCTGATTATTCAGATAAATATCAACTTTATAAGTGCCGGGCATCTGCCCGCCTTTCTCCGCAAAATAATCTAAATTGACGTTTTCCAGTCCCCCGCCCGCTCCTATCGTCTGGAGCATGTCGAGGTTAAAAGTATCAGCCGAATAAGTTAGCCCTGGTAAAGAGAGTAATATAAAAAATGAAAGTGGCTTTAATATAAAAGAGTAAGGAAAGTCACCGATTTTTATTTGAGTATGTTGTGTCCTGCATACTCTCTGCGCAACAGGATAAATATTCACCTGCCTACTCGTGTTATTTTCCATAATCTTTAGCCAACTTCCCTCTTAAAAATCAATACGACATCTCTGGTTAAAAGTTAAAAATTGGTAGTAAACCTTTCACTTAAACCGCCAAAGTCATTAATTGCCTGCCAGCTCACTTTACTTCCTGCTGGCGCGTTCTCGATTTTTATTGAGGATTTTGGTGCTACCATATAACCCTCGGTTATCTCTTTGTCATTTATGGAGATCTTGGCGAGATTCACAAAGTAAGGTGTAGGATTACTGATACTCACGCTATTACCCGAGCGAGAAAACTTTACTTGCTGGTAAGATTTCTCGACCTCGGCCCGATTATTAAGCTCAACGGGGCGATAGAAAAGTTTAATCCGGGTATTAATGGAGAACTGCAATGTGTTTTTTTCTTTAGACGCAGGAGGGATAGCTAAGGTGTTTACCCAATAAACAGACTCTCTGTCCTGCGGTAGAGCTGAACTGGTTTGAGTAATACGTAGGGCATTTTCCTGACCTGGCTCGATACGGAATAATGGTGGCGTGATAATAAACGGCACATTCTCATTTTCTTTATCACTGCTTACCCAAGAGCGAATAAGGTACACATTAGAGTCTTCAGTATTTCTCACTGAAACGATGTTTCTTTCATATTGCTGGTATAAATAACGCGAGTGGCACCTACGGAGAAACCTGCAAAGGCGGGCGCGGTAAGGCACAGCGCAAGCGCGCCGCAGCAAAGGGCTGTTAAACGATTCATAATGACCTCTATAAGAAGAAAGGCTGCTACAGAGCGATTTATGACTCTCAGTCAGCAGTAACAATAATGACTAAAAAATCTATTCGTAAGACATGGTGTAATTAATAACTATCGAGAAATTACCCGGCTCAACTCCCGCATTTTTCCAGCGATTTAACGTCACCAAATAATTTAAGTTATTAACACCACTGACAGAAGTCGCTTTAGTGACAAACTTGTTAGCTTCAATTTTACTGTCTGAGCCTTTGTTAACGATAGCGGCGGAAATGTTTTTCCCTGATGAATCTTTAAAGGTTTTAGATGCGGTGTCATAGGCCCCTTCAAATTTCACCTTAATAGGCACATCCGCCGGGCAGCTGGTTAATTTAATATCAAAAGGTTTGGTGACAATAGGGGACGTCGTGTTTTGATAAAGAATATAAAATGTAGAAACCTGGCCATAATTTATGACTGATGTGGTCCCTGCACTGTCGATAACACAGGAAGAACTCGTCATTATACCGGTAAAAAAAATTTGTCCCAATTCGCCTTCTGCAAGTGCAGCAGAACAGGTCAAACCCAACAGCATCGTCAATGCAATACTTGATTTTTTCATTTTGGTTTAATCCTTTTAACCTCAGCAATGAATACTCATTTAAATAAAATTCAATTATTTGCTTGTCGAAATTAGTTATAGGTCATACCAATTAAGGCACTGGCCGTAAAATCACCGCCAGTCACTACTGCGGCTGTCGACATAAGCGCTGCTTCAAGGGAAATATTTGCGGCATGCGTGGACGCATCAATAGGGAAAGAAGACGAGAATGAGTGCATCGCTATTTGAGAGCCACCTTTATTATACAATGCAATGCCCAGCCCCTTGGCGCTTGAGCTGGAATCAAAAGGTATGAGCTTATTATTGGTCATATCATATGGCCCAAACCCCATGACTTTTACGCTGGTGGCGCTCGTCGGGCAACCTATCAGGGAAAAGTTGATTTCCTTTTTAGCCGATATTGACCCTACGCTGGGAAAAGCAGCGGGTGAAACAGTACCAAAATCGAGCACGGCGACAATATAGCTTTGTCCCTGAATCTGGCAGCCCTGGGCGATGGCCGTGCCATTAATAGTCAGGGTGCCGTCAGCAGCATTTGCCCCCATAGTGCAAGCCAAACCCACTGCCAATGCACTAATTTTAAAGTAAAAAGTGATTTTCATCATAGTCCCTTACTGGCTAAGTTCGCAAACCAGCGAAATCCGTTGATATGTTGAGATTCATTTTTCATAGATTCAACATAAGAATATTCTTACTTATCGTGCTTAATACCACCACACCCCAAAATAACAGTAGTAGTTAAGCCATACTAAAATGACGTCTGACTCCTCATAACATTCGCTTTAATTATGATAATGATGTTAAAAAGGCGGTTCCTGATAACTTAAAGCAATCTATCCAGAACCCGCCTCTTTAATTAATAGCTATTTTATTCGTAAGACAGTGTATAGCTGATTGGAATAGAGAAAGACCCCGTTTCAATCGTCGCATTTTTCCAACGCAGAAGGTTGACGTTATATTTCAACTCATTCACGCCACTTACCGAAGTTGTTTTCGCCACAAACTTATTGCCGTCAAGCTTAACGGTGCCGCCCTCATCATAGACTACCGCAGCGATATTTTTACCGGTTGAATCTTTAAAACCTTTAGAGGTTTCATCATAAGCCCCTTCAAACTTCACTTTGATTGGCAAGCCAGCCGGGCAGCTAATTAATTTAATGTTTAATGGCTGCTGAGTAATAGCCGCATCACCCCCCAAATAACGGATATTGGTTGAGGACATGGTTCCGTAGCTAACCGCTGAGGTGGTGCCGGCACTGTCAATAGAACAAGAAGAGCTAGACACTTTACCGGTAAAAAAAATCTGCCCCAATTCACCATCTGCCTGCGCAGCAGAGCATGCCATACCTAACATCATCGCAACTGCAATACTTAATTTTTTCATTGTGGTCTAATCCTTTTAACCATATTTATGAATACCTATTTTTACCAAGGCATTATTATTTAACTGTTACTATTAATTATAATTCATGGCGAAAACGGTACGTGCCGTAAAATCACCGCCGCCTACCACTTCGGCAGTAGACATAACCGCAGCTTGCAGCGCAATATTAGCAGTGCCAGTTTCCGCATCAATTGGGAATGCTGCTGAAGCACTATCAATAGGGATCAAGGCACCATCTTTATTGTACAAGGCAATACCAATACCGGTTGCTTTGGAACCAGCGTTTAATGCCGCAAGTTGCCTGTTGTCAGGATCAGTTTTGCCCATTAAGAAAACTTTAGCGCTGATCAGGCTAGCCGGGCAATTTTCCAAAACAAAATTAATCGGCTTTTTGTCGGAAATAGTACCTACAGCAGTAAAAGTTTGTGGAGAAAGAGTGCCAAAACTTACTTCAGCGGCAGTCATTGCGTTTTGGATCGTACACCCGGTTGTGACAATATTGCCAGTAACATTAATTGTGCCATCCGCGGCATTTGCACCCAGAGCGGCAAACATACCTGCCGCCAACATACTCATTTTAAATAAAGAAGTCATTTTCATATTAGTCCCTTAGTAGCTAATTTTCGCATTCTAGCGAAATCCGGTAATCTCTTGAGAAGCTATTCCAGTAACGTCTCAAGATGGGATTATTATTACGCATAAAATTTTTTAGCTCCACCACCTAAAAAAGCAAGAGTAATTTAGGTTTACTAAAATTACATGCCGTTTAATCATGCTCATTTAATCAACAATGATTTACCCGATAAACTTCGAAAGCTATATAGACATTTTCATTAAATAATGTTTTAGGCATTGCTTAATAAAGCCTTTTTTCTGAATTATTTTTAATGCTCGCAAGCCAACAAGGGAAGAGTAAAAACGGTTTTCATTGATGAGGTAACGAAATGCTGCAGAAGGAATGGTAATACAAAAGCTGCGCCTAAATGGCATCCAGAGCGAGTCGAAATAGCAATCAACTTTATTCACAACATAAGCAAGTATCGAAACTAACTTCAACGATGGTGTTTACCAAGGCCCGAATCATAAGTCTGCAGTTACAATATTGTCAGCAACATAAATTGTGCCATCCACTGCGTTAGCGCCAACAGCAACAACTGCTCCCGCCGCCAACACGCTAATTTTGCATAAAGAAGCCATTTTAATCCTAATCCTTTAGTGGGTAATATTCACATTTTCACGAAATCCATAGATATCTTGATAGCAACTCCTGTTGCGCATCAAGATGAGAACATTCTTACTTATACAGCTAAACGACACCACCATCTAAAAGCAAAGAATTTTTGAAGCCATACTAAAAACCGCAAGGCTATCTTTATTACATTCACTAAATCTATAATATTTTAAATCTATGCAATCTCGTTTCTTCCAGATACTATTTTTATTAATTAGCATATTAACAAAAATCGTAACTCACTGTTTTTACTACATTTAAATATAATTAAAGAATTAATAATTAAAAATTAAAGTGTTGCCCTCTATCTTATTGAGATTTATTTTCTTAGTATTTTGTCGCAGCACAAAAACCATTGATACCCCGATTGATTATCATCTTAATCATTCATGGGTTTTATATAAAACAGCGTTTATTTACATTTACGGGGAGGTAATTGTGAATCCTGACATACAAAAAGATGATTTTAGGAAAGACGACTTAAAGAAAGATAAAAGCTTTGACTACAATCTTCTCACTACTTTTCATGCCATCTACTCGCAGAAAAGCGTCACCAAAGCTTCGGTGTTACTCAACATCAGTCCTTCAGCTGTCAGCCAGTCATTAAATAAATTGCGCGGTTACTTTTCAGACCCACTTTTTGTTCGTGAAGGCAGCAATCTTTCCGCGACAGTAACGGCGGTCAATCTTTTTTCAGCCACGCAGGAAAGTTTTGAGGCATTAACCAGAAATGTCTCGGTTTACATGAACTCTACGGCGCGAAATCGATTAATCGTCAGCTGCCCGGCCTATATTTCAATGCGCGTGCTCCCCGTATTGATGGCGTTGGTGAAAGAAATCATGCCCAATACGAAAGTGATTCATGCAAATAATGGCAGTTCAGTCATGCTTTCAAGCGAAGCATTACAATATCGCAAAGCAGACTTAGTCTTTGACTGTGATCCTCATTACAGCTCCTCCTCTATTACTTATCCTATTTTAACTGAAGAATTGACTTTCATCTGCCGTAATGACCATCCAAGGTTGAATGAGTCAATCAACAAAGAACTGGCTGCATTAGAACAATTCGCCATTTTTGAATCAGACGGCCCGGCAATCAAACTCGCTCAACAAAGCATTAATGAAAACATCGGTGAGAGAGTGTTTAGTTTCCGTAGTAGCACGCTATTCTCCATCTTATCCGTGGTAGAAAACTCCGATACTGTGGCAATTATTCCGACCTGGCTTTTCAAGAAAGTTGAAAACGCATTCAATATAAAAACCTTGAGCACGGACTTTCCTTTATCGCCAATAAATATCTATATGGTGCATAATAAAACTTCATTGCAGAATAAGGCACTAGGTAAAATCGTAGAAAAAATAAACAATCACTTTACTGCATAGCTTTTTAACTATGAAGAATCACTTTCATTGCGACCTCCCCCCCTCTCATTTAAATGGCTTTTTTATTGAGTTTTTTTGCTTTTACTTATGTGAGTTAATCAAACTCTCCCTTCTCACTTGGTTTCAACTAAGTGATTAGAGTATAGTTCTTGCGCTGCGGCAAAATCCGCAGTCGGGATTTGCACCCTGAATATCACAACGTTGATGTATATATTAATTTTATACGTCAGCCTTTGCACACCTATTGCTTATTACTCGTTCACGTAATAAATAATGTCTCTATGGTGGCTCAGGCGGGGCAGCCTTCGGGCTGGCCGGTGATCCGTTGTGGCCGGTAGTGCAAACTCCGTCTGGGCTATCACCCAAGGGATTTGCACCTCTTAGGCCGATAGTAATCATCACTTTGCAACGGATCATGCGAAATGACGACCAATAAAAAAACTCAAGATATCGCTCCACCTCGCAATACATCTCAGGTAACAGCGGGTTCCCATCGTTTTCAGAATTGGCATCCGGCAGATATCATTGCCGAGCTGCACAAACGAGGGACCACCCTGGCTGCCCTATCCCGCCAATCCGGCCTCTGCTCTTCAACTCTGTCAAACGCGCTCTGCCGCCGCTGGCCTCGGGGAGAGATGCTGATCGCCAATGCGCTGGGTATGACGCCAGCTGAAATTTGGCCAACGCGCTATTTCCATCCCGATGGCACGCTGATTGTCAAAAATCGGAAAAAAGCCAAATAGCCTGAGCTAACCCAAGCGATGAAGGCAGGAGCTTCGGCTTCTAACTTGACGTCATCGCTTTTTCACGCAGTAAGTTTTGACTTTAACGCCAACGCGTAAATCTTAACTGTTATAGCTCTATTTCACTTTTCTGTTACTGTTATATCCCACCCGCCCTGTGGTTAAATCCCCTCCTCGCTAAGCTTTACTGTTGTACCGCCCCTTTCACTGAAACCTCATTTGCAAATGTTGTTACGCCAAAATGGCTTATGACGCCTAAGCTGAAAGGGTTACCACGCAAAAAAGAGGTTGTTATGCTTGGTCTAGACGCGCTAGAACTGGCCCGGATCCAGTTTGCTTTCACCGTATCGTTTCATATCATTTTCCCCGCTATCACCATCGGTCTGGCCAGCTTCTTGGCCGTGCTCGAAGGGCTGTGGCTCAAAACTAAGAAAGAGGAATATCGCGACCTGTATCACTTCTGGTCGAAAATTTTCGCCGTGAATTTTGGCATGGGCGTGGTGTCCGGGCTGGTCATGGCGTATCAATTTGGCACCAACTGGAGCTTCTTCTCCTCCTTCGCGGGCAGCATTACCGGCCCGTTATTGACCTACGAAGTGCTCACCGCCTTTTTCCTCGAGGCTGGCTTCCTCGGCGTGATGCTGTTCGGCTGGAACCGCGTTGGCCCCGGCCTGCACTTCTTTGCTACCTGCATGGTGGCGCTCGGCACCCTGATGTCCACCTTCTGGATCCTGGCATCCAACAGTTGGATGCAGACGCCGCAGGGCTTTGAAATCGTCAACAATCAGGTGGTACCGGTGGATTGGCTGAAAGTCATTTTCAACCCCTCCTTCCCGTACCGGCTGCTGCACATGACCACCGCCGCCTTCCTCTCCTCCGCCTTCTTTGTCGGCGCCTCTGCGGCCTGGCACCTGCTGCGCGGGCGTGATACCCCGGCGATGCGCACCATGTTGTCGATGGCGATGTGGATGGCCCTGATCGTGGCACCGATTCAAGCTTTCCTAGGCGACGCTCACGGTCTGAATACCCTCAAGTATCAGCCCGCGAAGATTGCCGCGATTGAAGGCCATTGGGAGAATAAAGACAGCAAGCCGTCCCCGCTGGTGCTGATTGGCTATCCCGATATGAATCGTGAAGAGACGCGCTACGCCATCGAGATCCCGTGGCTCGGCAGCCTGATCCTGACCCACAGTCTGGATAAGCAGATCCCGGCACTGAAATCCTTCGCGAAAGAGGATCGGCCAAATTCCAGCATCATCTTCTTCTCCTTCCGCATCATGGTTGGGCTAGGCCTGCTGATGATTTTGGCGGGTGTCTGGAGCCTGTGGCTGCGTAAACGCGGCACCTTGTATAGCTCGCGCGCCTTCCTGCGCTTTGCTTTGTGGATGGGGCCTTCCGGCCTGTTGGCGCTGCTTGCCGGTTGGTTTACGACGGAAATTGGCCGCCAGCCTTGGGTGGTGTATGGCCTGCTGCGCACCAAAGATGCAGTATCCGGCCACGGCGCAATGCAGATGAGCATCAGCCTGCTGCTGTTTATTCTGATTTATTGCTCGGTGTTTGGGGTGGGCTACGCCTACATGATGCGCCTGATCCGCAAAGGTCCTGTGGCTCATGAAGGTGCTGAAACCACCCACGGCGGGCCAGGCCAGCATCGCACTCCGGCAAGGCCGCTGTCTGCTGCACAGGAATCTAACGACGACCAGAATAAGGGTAACCACCATGGGTATTGATCTTCCGCTAATCTGGTTTTTAATCATCGTCTTTGGCGTGATGATGTACGTGGTCATGGACGGCTTTGACCTAGGCATTGGCATTCTCTTCCCGCTGGTTAAGGCGGAGCACGAACGCGACGTGATGATGAACACCGTCGCGCCGGTGTGGGACGGCAATGAGACCTGGCTGGTGCTGGGCGGCGCGGCGCTGTTTGGCGCCTTCCCGCTAGCCTACGCCGTGATCTTGGACGCACTGGCTATTCCGCTAACCTTGATGCTGTTTGGCCTGATTTTTCGCGGCGTGGCCTTTGAGTTTCGTTTCAAAGCCACGGCGGAGAAGCGCCATATCTGGGACAAAGCCTTTATCTGGGGTTCGGTGTTCGCTACCTTCAGTCAGGGCGTAGTTCTCGGGGCGGTGATTAACGGTATTCCGGTGGTGAATCGCGCCTACGCGGGTGGCCCGCTGGACTGGCTTTCCCCCTTTACGCTTTTCTGCGGTGTGGGTCTCGTGGTGGCTTACGCCCTGCTCGGCTGTACTTGGCTGATTATGAAAACCGAAGGCCCGTTGCAGGAAAACATGCAGCGCCGCGCAAAACCTCTGCTACTGGTATTCCTGCTGGTGACCGCCATTATTAGCCTTTGGACGCCCCTCGCCCACAGCGCGATTGCCGACCGATGGTTCACCATGCCGAATATCCTCTGGTTCTTGCCAGTGCCGGTGCTGGTGGTGCTGGTCTCCATCTGGATGCTGCGCGCGGTAAACCGTAAGTCGCACCATGCGCCTTTCTTGCTGACGTTGGCGCTGATTTTCCTTGGCTACAGTGGCTTAGGCATCAGTATTTGGCCGAACATCATACCGCCCTCCATCACCTTCTGGCAGGCCGCCGCCCCGCCGCAAAGCCTTGGCTTTATGCTGGTTGGTGCGCTGGTGATCATCCCGATAATTTTGGTTTACACCTTCTGGAGCTACTACGTGTTCCGCGGCAAAGTCACCCCGGATCAGGGTTATCATTGAGGTGAAATATGAAGAAACTGATCAGAGAAATGGATGATGAGAAGGTTATCCGTCAGCCTTGGTGGAAGCGCGTAGGCTGGCTGGCAATTATCTGGCTAGGCAGCGTGTTAGCCCTGTTTGCCGTGGCGTCGGTGTTTAGGTTGCTGATGACCGCGGCGGGAATGAAAAGCCATTAGTAGCATTCGCTTATTCTTCTCTCAGAGGAGAAGGCTGGGATGAGGAGTAGTTTAAGCCACAGTTCAAAACAACAAACCTCACCCCAGCCCTCTCCTTAAAAAGGAGAGGGAGCAAATCCCCTCCCAACTTCAAATCACTTAGTAATATTATTCAGCAGATTGTCCAGACGGTCGTCATCAATGCCCTCGGGCTCGAGGTGGGCGGTGACGTCGGCGGCGGTGAACAACTTGCTGACGGCGATTTCCGCGGCGTCGCCAATATCATGGCCGACGTCCACTGACAGCGACCCATCCACTTCCACATGAAACTCCACGAAAACCCGGTCGCCGCCGTTACGGGTGCGAATATCATGCACCCCGCGCACGCCCGCCACGCTGAGCACCGCCGCCTTCACGCGCTTGCGATCTTCAATATCTAACTCGCGGTCCAGCAGCTGCTTAAGCGCATCTCCCGCCATGCCGCGCGCATTCCAAATCATATAGAAAGAGATAAGCAGCGCGCCGATGGAGTCAGAACGCGTCCAGCCAAGGTGCCTTTCGAGCACTAAGGCAATCAGCACCGCGAGGTTAACCGCCACGTCGGTGACGTAGTGCGCGCGGTCGGCGGCGATGGCGGTGGAGCCAGTACGCTTCACCACGTAGGTTTGCATCAATACCAGCCCGACGGCCGCACAGCAGCTGCCGATAATCACCCAAATACCCAGCCCCAGCTGTGCCAGCGGCTGTGGGTTAATGATGCGGCCGATAGACTCACCGCCGAGCACCAGACCCGCCGCGCCGAGCAGCAGAGCCTGCACGAAGGCGGCAACCGCCTCGGCTTTGCCATGGCCGTAGCGATGGCCTTTGTCCGCCGGTCGCCCAGCGTAGCGCACGCCAACCAGCGTCACCAGC
>Ga0157370_10002409_pt1 | contig 22551 bp, 22 predicted proteins | sample C35metaG_FD_113463 | JGI IMG/M metagenome (GOLD analysis project Ga0157370, IMG submission 113463) | Corn rhizosphere microbial communities from Kellogg Biological Station, Michigan, USA - C3-5 metaG | ecosystem: Host-associated > Plants > Roots > Rhizosphere > Soil | place: USA: Michigan...
AGGCGCAGGCTTTTGCCTCCGGCTTCCTTCATCCCGCACGTGCGGGACACCTCGCGGTGGACACCCTTGCCTTTGACTAACACTTCCTTCTGCAAAGCGTATTCGGGACTTCCACCCTATAGCCCATATACATGCCTGACACACAAAAAAAACCCTCCGCTTTTCGCCGGAGGATTTTTTAAAGTATGCGGGATTTTAATGTACTAATCTTACCGTATCTACTGTTGTAGTATTTCCAACAGTCACTGCAATATTATTGATTGTATCAGATTTAAAACCGGAAGTGCTGTCAGCAGAGAATGTGAGGCTATAGTTACCTGCAGGAACTCCCCAAAATTTATAAGCTCCCGAAGCATCAGGAATTGCACCAAGTGTATCAGTGCCTGTAATAGCCATTACATGCGCGTTTGCAGAATCGGGCAATACGACTCCCTGTATAGCGCCGCCAGCCGCTTTTGCAAAGGTGCGGATAACAGGCTTTAAAATATACTGGCCGCTATTGCCTGCTTTTACAATTGAACGCGCTGCATCAAAATCTAAAACAAGTTCATACGGAATGCCTGATTTTAAATCAGCATCTACGTTTAATTTAATGCCTGATTCCTGCCCGGAAGGTGTTTTTAAATCAACTGTTGTTCCATCGTTTAAAACGAGTTGGTTTGATTCGCCGAGTATCAAACGAATCTGAGAGATTTTTCCGGCAGGCAAATCAACTCCTCCCAGTAGCGTATCTTTCCCGTTACGAAAATCAAGAAGATTGTATTTTCCGGGATGCAACAAAGGAACTGAAACCCATCCATTGCCTGATGTATCATTGGAACTTTTTACCATTACCTGTTGAATGTCTATCCAAACGGCCTGGTAATCTGCCGGCGCATCTGTGAGATAAATATTCATGGAAGAGGGACCGGAAGTTGTTGTATCCGATTTTTTACAGGCATTAAAAGTAAAAATGAGTGCAAAAATTGCCAAGGAAGGAAATAAAATTCCTACGTGTTTTTGTTTCATAGAGGTGGTTTTTTTGTGAGAATACCTAAGGTTCAAAATTCATGCCATCAGTGCTTAAAAGTATCTTTTATTCCAGCGTTTTCTCTTATAAAAGCCCGCATATAACAGATAAGCATAGTCTTAAATCCGCTACGGGTGTGATAATCCCCGCTATTTGTTGCTTTACTGTGAACGGATTTATAAAAAAAATAAAAAGCAGTAATACGGTTTAGTAATCGGTTTGGTTTGTTAACTAAAATTCACTTCACTTCCTTCAATTCTTCCCATCTTGACGTATATCTGGATGAAATAAAATCCTGCCGCATTCGCCAGTTTCTTAATATTCCTGAAGAAGCGAATTTGATAACATCATTGCGCATACTGAAGTTAATGTTATCCATTTTTTCCATTAATTTTTTTGTATTTTTTGTATCTGTTCCCATAAAAAGATTATGCTGCACTGTGTTTTCAGGACTAAGATCACTTAAAATAATTCCTGCTTTTAAATACAAACTTCCTGGCCGGTACAACTTATCTATCATCGGTAAAGCATATTGAAGAAATACTTGCGTGAGAGAAGTTGGCACCGGCAACTTCACCTCAACCGCAAAAGATTCGGGTGTGTATTCCTTTGGATTTTTATTGGCTGTTACCACAAAAACTTTCAGGATTCCTGCAGCACAATATTGCCTGCGCAATTTTTCTGCAGCCCGCGACACATAAGAAGCAACAGCTTCACGCAATTCATCAAGCGTCGCCACTTTACGGCCAAACATACGCGAGGTAGTAATCATTTTTTTTATTTTTAAAGGATCCTTCATCTGGATGCATGGCATCCCACCTAATTCTTTTATAAGCCTTACACCGACTACTCCTCCAAGGTTTTTCCGACCCCATTCTTCATTTATATTTCTAAGGTCAAAAGCGGTAATAATATTTTGTGCCTTTAATTTTAACGCTGATTGGCGCCCTACTCCCCATACATCTTCTACCATTGTGTTTTTCAAAGCTGATGTTATTTTTTCTTCATTGTCAAGCAGTGTTATTCCCTTATCATTTTTTTTAGAAAACCGGTTGGCTATTTTGCATAAAACTTTTGTCGGTGCAATGCCTACGGATACAGGCACACCCGTCCATTGTTCGACCGTCTCTTTAATTTCCAGACCAAACTTTTCTAATGAAGCCATTGCAATATGGCTGAGATCTAAAAAGCTTTCATCTATAGAATAAACTTCTACCCGATCTTCACCGGTAAGGAGTTTTAAAACAGCCATTACACGTTGGCTCATATCGCCATATAAATTGTAATTGGATGAAAAAACAGCTACGTTATTTTTTTCAATTAGTTCACGCATTTGGTAGTAAGGGCCAGCCATTTCAATACCGAGCGATTTGGCTTCCATGTTGCGCGAAATAATACAACCATCATTGTTGCTGAGAACGACAATTGGCCTGTGATTGAGTTCGGGCTTAAAAAGCCTTTCACAGGAACAATAAAAACTATTACAATCTACAATCGCTTTCATCATTGATTGATTCAATTAGTTTAGGGCACATGAATTACATAAGTTACTACGCCCCATATTGAAAAATCGCAACACGAAGCATCTATTTCAATGGGTGATAGTTTGTCAGTTTCAGGCAATAAACGGACTTTGTTTCTTAGGTTTTCTAGTCGCCGAATCAGCATTTCTCCATTCAGATTGGCGATAACTACTTTTCCATTTACCGGTTTTAATGAACGGTCAATAATTACAACATCTCCTTTGGAAATTCCGGCAGCATTCATGGCGTCGCTATTTACCCGCATAAAAAAAGTAGCCGGCTTGTTACGGATTAGTTGTTCATTCAGATCAATGCCGCGTTCCATAAAATCATCGGCTGCCGCCCCAAAACCTGTAGCATTGGCGTTCTGCACATTCCATTGATCAAAATCTTTACTGCCATTATATGCTGTACGATTAAATTGATTAATATCCATTATAAGTTTTTAACTAATTTTTTTAGCAAATATAGAAAAATAATAAAGACAGCATGAATAATTCCTGGAATGGATAATGTGAATTTCTTACTACCTCCATAGTTTTTTTGTAAGAATTCCAATGTTAAGAAATTATTACCAACCGGAGGGCGGGGTTTTCTGAGACAATTGTATTTTACTTTTGCCAAAATCCTAAATATGGCGGCAAATTCTATTTTAAAATTTTTTCTCCCCAAAGACAAAGTATTTTTTCAATTATTTGAGAGCGTTTCTGAAACGGTTATTCAGATGGCCCAAAAACTGAAAGAAGTGGTACATGAAAAAGATTTTGACAAAAGAGAAATTTTAATAAAACAGATTGAAGACCTTGAGCACGTAAATGACGATAATACCCACCGCATTTTTACTGAATTAGGAAGAAATTTTATCACTCCTTTTGACCGCGAAGACATTCATTACCTGGCTACCGCTCTCGATGATATTTGCGATTACATTTATTCTGCTGCTAAAAAAATTAATTTCTATAAAGTAAAACCGGATGACATTACTTTTCACAGAATGGCTGATTTAATTTTAAGTAGCTGCACTGAAGTGCGCAAAGCGGTTATTGAATTACGAGATATGAAAAATCTGCGGAAAATCACTGACGCAATGGTTGCAATTAACAGCATCGAAAACCAGGCTGATGATGTATTTGATTATAGCATTGAACAACTTTTTGAACACGAACCTGACGCAAAAGAAGTGATTAAAAAAAGAGAAATTTATCAGGTAATGGAAATCGTAACCGACAAATGTGAAGATGCTGCGAATGTAATTGAATCTATCATTATTAAATATGCTTAAGGCTAAAGGCTGCATGCCCAATGCTTAATGCACTTTGTGCCTTCTGGATTTGGCCTTCGGCTTTCAGCTTCAAAAGAAAATTATGTTTATTTTTCTAATTGTTATTGTTGTCCTTGCGCTCATATTTGATTATATCAATGGTTTTCATGATGCCGCAAACTCAATAGCCACAATAGTTTCCACAAAAGTACTTACTCCCTTCCAGGCGGTTTTATGGGCGGCAGCTTTTAATTTTATTGCATTTTTTGTTTTTCGCGAACATAAGGTAGCTGGTACCATTGCCAACATTATGTCTGAAAATATTATCAATTTCAAAACCATAATTGCAGCAACAATAGCAGCCATTAGCTGGAACATTTTTACATGGTATTACGGCATTCCTTCCAGTTCTTCACACACACTTATTGGCGGCTTGGCGGGAGCTGCTATTGCTGCCGGCGGCCTTGCAGGTGTCAATACGCATCCTGTTTATATTGCCTTGATTTTTATGATACTTGCTCCCGTAATTGGCTTGCTATTGGGTTTCCTCATTACAGTTATTACCGTAAATATAGCGAGGAAATCCCGGCCTGCAAGAGCTGAAAAATGGTTTCGCAGCCTGCAGTTGCTTTCTTCTGCATCGTTGAGCCTGGCACATGGTGGGGGTGATTCTCAAAAAACAATGGGGTTGATTTTAACGGCCATCTGGTTTTATGAAAAAAGTGTTCATGGAAGTACCATTTCCATTGAGGAAATGGCTATGCCCGAATGGCTTCCGCTTGCGTGCTATTCTGCCATTGCATTGGGTACGATGTCAGGCGGATGGCGTATTGTAAAAACAATGGGAACACGAATAACAAAAGTAAATCCACTCGAAGGTTTTTGCGCAGAAACGGCTGGAGCTTTTACTATTTTTCTGACCATCTTTTTTGGAATTCCAGTCAGTACGACACATACACTTACCGGATCGATTGTAGGTGTGGGGGCCACCAAACGTTTGTCAGCAGTGCGTTGGGGCGTTACGGTTAATTTGATTTGGGCATGGATTCTCACTGTCCCTGTGAGTGCGCTTGTAGCTGCGGTTGTTTATTTTATTATTCACTTGCTAAGTTAAAAAATCAGGAAGATCTTTTTGAGAAATATAAATCAAAGAATTGGTACAAACAATCTTCCTGGTTCACGCTACTTTTCTAATCAATTTTCTCTTACTTTGTGACATGAATAAAATTTTAGTTACCGGCGGTTGCGGCTATATTGGCGCTCATACAATTGTTGACCTCATCGAAAACGGATTTAACCCAATTTCCATTGATGATAATTCAAGATCTACGACATCGTTGCTAATGGGCATTAAAGAAATTACTGGCGTTGAAGTTAAAAATTATAAAGTTGACCTTACCAATTTTGATGATACTTATGCCGTTTTCCAGGAGAACACCGACATTAAAGGCATCATTCACTTTGCTGCTTACAAAGCCGTTGGTGAATCGGTAGATAACCCTTTAACTTATTTTGAAAACAATTTATTTTCTCTGATTAATGTGTTGAAATGTGCCAAAGAATTTAAAGTGCCTCATTTTATTTTTTCCTCTTCCTGCACGGTTTATGGAAGTCCTGATAAAATTCCTGTAACTGAAGAATCGCCCATAAAACCTGCTGAATCGCCTTATGGCGCTACCAAACAAATGGGCGAAGAAATTGTAAGAGATGTAACAAAAACCGGTGGTTTGCAAAGTATTTTATTAAGGTATTTTAATCCTGTCGGCGCTCATCCTTCCGTGCTTATTGGCGAATTACCATTAGGCAAACCGGAAAATCTGGTGCCCGCCATCACACAAACTGCTGTCGGGAAAATAAAAGAATTAATTGTTTATGGTGATGATTATGACACAAGAGATGGCTCCTGTATCCGCGATTACGTACATGTTTGCGACATTGCCCATGCACACACATTGGCTTTGCAACATTTAATAGAAAATAAAAATGCAGAGCTATATGAAGTGTATAATTTGGGAACCGGAAATGGTGTTTCTGTATTGGAAGCGATTCATGCTTTTGAAAAAGTGAGCACTGTAAAATTGAATTATAAAATAGGCCCACGCCGCCCCGGCGATATTGTAGCTATTTATGCAAATAATTCTCTGGCAAAAGAAAAGCTAAAATGGAATCCCAAATATTCTTTGGATGAAATGATGGGAACCGCATGGAAATGGCAATTAAAATTAGAGGCTGATGCAGCGCTGCACAGCAATGCTAATTTTGAAATGAATTAAAAAAATATGAGAAATTAAGAATCTGGATTTTTTGTGCTTTTGCTGAAAAGAAAGAGTAAGAAATCTTTAATTTCTTCTCAATCAATATTTTTCCAGAACACCCAATCCAAATAAAGCGAAATCATATTTCACCGGATCCCGCGGATCAAGCTTTTTCAATTCTTCTGTTAATTCAACTGCGGCAAGCCAATCCACCTGCTTTCGTTTTAATAAACCGAAATGCCTTGAAACCCTTGCTACGTGCACATCTACAGGACAAATGAGTTGAGAAGGCGTGATTTTTTTCCATAAACCAAAATCAACTCCTCTGTTATCATTGCGCACCATCCATCTCAGATACATGTTCAATCTTTTGCAACTGGAATTCTTCTGGGGCGATGCAATATGTTTTTTTGTTCTTTCGGGAATGTCTTCCAAAGAGAAAAAATAATTATAGAAATAATTTAAAGAATTTTCAACCACCTGCTCCGTTTGGTTCATTGCTTTATCGTTGAAAAAAGCGGTTTCTAAAGATTTATTTTTTGAATAATGAAATTTAAAGAAAGAAACGAAATACAAAAGATCGGTATCATTAAAAGTACGGTGGCAAAACGTTTCTAATTTTTTCAAATCTTCATCTGTATGATTTACACAAAAATCATAAGGTGCATTGTCCATTAACCGGAAAAGCAATTTTGATTTATTGATGATTGTTTTGCGGATTCCCCACGCAAATGTTGCTGCAAAAAATCCGGCAATTTCTATATCCTGTTTCTTAGAAAAGAAATGCGGAATACAAACCGGATCGTCTTTTATAAAATCCAGGTTATTAAACTGGGTAACTTTTTCATTGAGAAATTTTTTTAGAACTTTTAGGTTGTTTTCTTCCACTTTACTGTTTATTTTAATCCCTCATTCAACCAATTTTTAATACCCCGGAATTTCTTTTTGCTCTCATAATCCCAATAATGAAAATTTTATTTTCCGAGATTGTATAAAAAACTTTGCAAGGGAATTTCTTAATAATTATTCTTCTTATATTCTGGCCATATTGAAGCAGTTAAAAAGCTTGATAAAACCTGTTGCCTAACCAGCTTAATTCATTTTCATTACCAAAGAATGGCCTCCTCTAAATCAATCCTTGCAAGCAGTTTAATGATAATTTCAAAAGCCATATTTTTCAGATATTGACCTCTTCAATTCATCCAGGCCGATACTTTCAGATGGATTACCACGGTGTAATTTCAAACGCTCTTTTGCAAACTTAATTTCTTCTCCCTTACATTTAATAAGTGGTTCCCAATGTGATTCCATCAAGTCCATCACAAGTTCATACTTTTCTGCTACAGGTAAATTGAAAGGTTCTTCTTTATCATACGCCATAATTTATTTTTTTATAAAATTTGAAAAGTAACAACAACTGCTTTCTAAATCCAAATGCTATCCAATTGCGTTATTCAAATCTTCAATCAAATCATCTGCATCTTCTATTCCAACACTTAATCTTATCAAAGAATCTACCAGTCCGTTTTTCAATCGTTCTTCACGGGGAATACTTGCATGAGTCATCGTAGCCGGATGACCAATAAGGCTTTCAACGCCGCCAAGGCTTTCTGCCAGAGAAAAAAGCTTTGTAGAAGAAAGCACTTTTTTTGCCGCTTCAATACTGTCGTCTTTCAAAGTAAAACTCATCATTCCGCCAAAACCACGCATTTGTTTTTTGGCAATTTCATGGTTTGGATGATCTTCAAACCCTGCCCAATAAACTTTGTCTACTTTTGGATTATTTCTGAGCCAGTACGCAATTTTTTCTCCGTTTTCGCAATGTCGTTTCATGCGCACATGAAGTGTCTTTAATCCTCTTAAAATTAAAAAACAATCCTGCGGACCTGGAATAGCGCCACAACTATTTTGAATAAACGCTAATTTATTTTTCAACTCTTCATCATTCACAATCACACATCCATGAACTGAATCGCTGTGGCCGCCAATATATTTTGTAGCAGAATGCAGTACAATATCAGCACCCAAATCCAGTGGGTTTTGGAGATAAGGCGAAGCGAAAGTATTATCCACACAAAGCAGGATATTATTCTTTTTTGCAATAGCAGCAACAGCGTCAATATCCGTAATATTCATCATTGGGTTAGTGGGCGTTTCTGTCCAGATGAGCCTGGTATTTTTATTAATCGCTTTTGAAACTTCATTCGCATCCTGCATATTAATGAAGTGAAATTTCAAGCCATATTTTTCAAAAATTTTTGTAAAAAGACGATAGGTTCCTCCATACATATCATTAGCGGCAATCACTTCATCTCCTGGATTTAATAATTTAATTACTGCATCTGCAGCAGCCGATCCGCTGGCAAAACACAAGCCGAATTTTCCGTTTTCAACAATGGCTAAAGCATTCTGCAATGCATGCCTGGTAGGGTTTTGTGTTCTTGCATATTCATATCCTTTGTGTACCCCAGGGCTTTCCTGTACAAAAGTAGAAGTTTGATAAATCGGAGTCATAATAGCTCCGGTAGATGGATCCGGCTCTGATCCTGCATGTATAAATTTTGTTTCCTGTTTCAAAATAATTTTATTTTTAAAAGTTAATAAATCAGGTTTTAGGTATCAGGTTGTAGGTATCAGGTTGTAGCCAATAATCACGATTCTGAGTCCAGCTTTCAACCTTTCGTTTTCGGCTTTTCAAGCCTTCTGCCTAAAACACAATCGGCAAAGCAACTTTCACGTCTTCCCAATACATATTCATATTTGCGCCTGAATTTGTTTTTTCAAAAACAATCGTCATGTCTTCTGTCATTTCATTTTTTTTGACGGGTAAATTCATTCGCACCACATCTTTTAAAGAATCATAGCGAAAACTTCCCCATGTATCGGTTTCTTTGTTTACAATCAATGTCCATTTATCAGGCGAAGGAATTGCATAAAGTGTATAACGTCCTTTTTTTATTTTTTTACGATTGATTTCCACATCTTTAAAAAATTCAATTTCCGTGGCTTCATTTGCACCCAATCGCCACACTTCACCAAATTCCTGCAATTCACCAAAAATCTTTCTGCCATTTACTTGTGGCCTGCTATAGATGACACGCATAACCAATGGCGGCATGCTTTTATTTTGTATTTTTAAAATGGGGTAATTTACCGGAAAGTAACTCATATCCATGGGCGATTTATCAAGTGGTGGAATTGGAGACGAAGCAATTTGTGCAGATAAGGAATAACAAATAAACATTAACGACAAGACAAGAAAATTCTTCATATTTTTTTTTGATTTGCAAATATAGATTGAATTATTCTGTTAAAAGTTTGCCCATATTTTTAAAGGCATACGCTTTTAACATTGGAAAAAAAACCCTGTAACAATCTGATAATTGTTCATAATGTTCATTAAAAATTTTGAATGCGAAATCAGATTCATTCAAATAAACCGCTCGATGGACAAGGCCGCCAAAGCTCTTACGCATCCCTTCTTTTAACCGGTATCCATACAACCAGTTTTGCAATTTCATATAAGGAAATATTCTTTGAAAAGCCGGAGGGAAAATAGATTTCTCCTGATCAAGTTGCGCATAAATTATTTTCGAAAAATTTTCAAGGCCGCCATAAGTTTCAAATTGCTTTTTATCGAGAGCTAAAAAATGATCATAAACAATGTCTATAAAAGCGCCTGAATACAAGCGATAGCGCGATCTGAAAAAATTTTTTGCAATTGCTGTTGCCGGATGAAAATCTGTAAAATTATCAATCATCCGGTGCAGAGCAATCCCTTTTTGAATCACTAACGGATAATCAAATTTCTTTTTGCCTTTTACGAAATCGCTGATCATATTCCCAGTTAAAATTTCAGGATTATTAAAGGATAAAAAAGCATGCGCCAGGTAATTCATTTTGTAAAAATAGGACTTAAAGGTTGGCAATCTTGAAAGCGCTGGCAACCTTGGCATATATTTTTCTGTAAAAAAAATTATTAATTCTAATACAAACTATTATGGACGAAACAGAAAGAATAACTGACCCTTCAATGGGAAGTAATGAATTGGGTACAGAAACACGTGAAGAAGTGCCTTCAGGCGTTTCTGCCGGAACTAACACCCAGCTTTTCCTTACAGCAGCAGGAGGAAAGAAGCATAAAAAGAAAAAAGAAAATGACGATAAAAAAACAAATGAAAGCAGGAACCGTCATGATGAGACAGAATTTTTGAAAGTAGATGAAACGGATGAATAATTAAATACCGTCATTTTTAATTCAAAGGCAGGCATAGCCTGCCTTTTTTAAATCTTTTGTAGAATAAAATACTCAAATTACAAATGTTAAACGATGGATAAAACTATCAAAGAGGAAAAAAAAGCAACGAAGGCAAAAATCAAAACAGATTCGTCTCAAAATATGAAGACAAAACCCGATACCACACCCAAAGGCCCTGGAGGCAGGAAAATGGAAAACAAGATTTTGTTTATTACCGGGGCAGATAGCGGTATTGGAAAAGCGTGTGCTTTATTGTTTGCAAATGAAGGCGCGGATGTGGCGATCGTTTATCTGGATGAAGATGATGACGCTAATGATACCAAGAAAAAAATAGAAGAATATGGAAGAAAATGTTTGTTAATCAGGGGCGATTTAAGAAAGGAGGATTTCTGCAAGGAGGCGATAGATAAAGCAATAAAAGAATTTGGAAGAATAGATGTGCTGATCAACAATGCAGGTACACAAACGGAAGCAGATTCACTGGAAGATATCATCACAGAAAATATGATCAAAACCTTTGAGACAAATATTTTCTCCATTTTTTGGATCACAAAAGCTGCGTTGCCACACATGAAAAAAGGAAGCGCTATTGTAAATACGACTTCTGTTACTGCATATCGTGGCAATCCAAAACTGATAGATTATTCAGCAACGAAAGGCGCTATTGTAACTTTTACAAGAAGCCTCAGCGACAATCTGGTTAGCAAAGGAGTTCGCGTAAATGCAGTGGCTCCCGGGCCAATCTGGACACCTTTAATTACTGCTTCTGAACCGGATAAAACTATATCTCAACACGGCGCCGGTACACCAATGCAGCGTGCAGGGCAGCCTGCAGAAGTAGCACCATCATATTTATTTTTAGCTTGCAATGATGACTCCGGTTATATTTCCGGGCAGGTATTGCATCCGAATGGCGGTGAAGTAGTAAACGGATAAAATTAAAAAGACTTTCATGAGTGATCTTGCTGAAGAACTTCCAAAAGTTTCGAAAAGAAAATTAAGAAGCATTGTAAAAAATGAAGAAAAAACTGCGCTTGCCGCACATCTTATTTATGTAAGCGATAAAGATGCCGGAATCGAAAGAAGAAAGAAGGGCGATACTTTTGAATATTATTTTAAAGATGAATTGATAAAAGATGATGAAGAATTACTGAGAATAAAACACCTGGTAATTCCTCCCGCCTGGGAAAAAGTTTGGATCTGTAAAGATGAAAACGGGCATTTGCAGGCAACCGGTTATGATACTAAAAACAGAAAACAGTATAAGTATCACCGTGCCTGGAATGCATTAAGAAACGAAACAAAATTTTATCGCTTGCATGATTTTGGGAAAGCATTGCCGGAAATCCGTTTGCAATTAGAAAAAGATTTAAGCATACAGGAATTATCAGAAAGAAAAGTTTTGGCGGCAGTGGTGAGCTTAATGGAACGAACAAACATACGGATTGGGAATGCTTTTTATGAAAAAGAATATGGCTCTTTTGGATTAACTACTTTGAAAGATCACCATGTAAAATTTGAAGGAAATGCTGTTACATTTTCTTTTAAAGGGAAAAAAGGCGTTGCACATAAAATCAAATTAAAAAGTAAAAGACTTGCCAGCATTATCAAAAAATGCCGGGATGTTCCCGGAAAAGAATTGTTTCAATATTACGATGATGAAGGGAACCATCATTCAATAGACTCAGGGTTGGTAAATAATTATATCCGCGAAATAAGTCAGCATGATTTTACCGCAAAGGATTTCAGGACGTGGGCTGGAACGGTACAGGCTTTCCTGGCTTTGAAATCAATAGGATGTTGTGAAACGCTAACAGAAGCAAAAAGAAAAATCGTAGAAGCACTGGACATAGTTTCAGAACATTTGGGAAATACAAGAACGGTTTGTAAAAATTATTATGTGCATCCATTGATTCTCTCTCTTTATGAAAGTAAAAAGTTAGATAAGTACATTGATGAACTTGAAAAGATTGAAAAAGATGATGAAAAAGCAAGCCTTTCGCCGGAAGAAAAAGTGGTTATGAAAATTCTGGAATCCAATTAAAAAAACTTTTCTGTAAATTCGGCATTATGTTTTTAATAGAAAAAAAATCAGAAGCAGGTTTTGATAAAGTCATTTTGAAAAATGATGTAACCAATAATTATGTTTCCGTTCTTCCCGCATGTAGTGCAATGCTGCACGAGTTTGTCGTAGAACTCAACAATGAAAAAATCAATGTAATTGATAGTTATCAATCCTACGAAGAATTTAAAAATGAAGTAGTTAAAAAAGGATTTAAAGGATGCAAACTTTCTCCTTTTGTATGCAGGATGAACAATGCCAAATATACTTTTGGAGGTAAAGAATATTTTATCCAAAAATCATTGCCTGCCAAACATGCTTTGCACGGCGAATTATATGATAAATCGTTTACAATAACTGCAGAAACTGCCAATGAACTGAATTCTTCTGTTACCATGAAATATGAATACCGTGCAGAAGATCCGGGCTATCCTTTTAATTATGATTGCATCGTTACGTGGAAATTGGAAGCAGAAAATAAATTAACAGTTACTACTGAATGCTTCAACAAAGACGATGGTTTAATTCCCATGCAGGATGGCTGGCATCCTTACTTTACTTTGGGTGATTCTATCAACGATTTGCATCTGGAATTTCAGTCAAAAAATATGGTTGAGTTTAACAGCGAATTAATTCCAACAGGTAAGTTTGTTGAGAACAATAAATTTTCGACTATAGAAAAAATAGGCGATACATTTTTGGATAATTGTTTCACTTTAGACCTGCAGGAATGCCAGCCACTGTGTGTTTTAAGAAATGTTGAAAAGAATTTTGAAGTGCAGTTTTTTCCTTCCGATGCATATCCATATTTACAAATTTATACACCTCCGCACCGCAAAAGTATTGCTATTGAAAATGTGAGCGGACCACCAGATGCATTTAATAGTGGAATGGGATTTATTACACTTGAATCAGGGCAATCTGCGTTATTTCAAACTTCTTATAAAATTCTCCTTTTAAATAAACTTTAATGAACGAAACTGCGCAAGATGTAAAAAAATCTTTTAAAGCAAGATTTATAGAAGAGCCACATCTTTATTATTCTCCCGGAAGAATCAATCTCATTGGCGAACACATTGATTACAACGACGGATTTGTAATGCCAGCTGCAATTGATAAAGGAATTTTTTTCGCAATTGCATTAAATAATTCTGAAAAAATAAATTGTTATTCCATTGATTTTGATGAAAGCATTTCAGTGCCGCTTTTTGAAGTGAGAAAAATGGATGGTTGGAAAAATTATGTGCTCGGGGTGGTGAATGAATTTCAAAAATTGAATCTACCGGTTAAGGGATTTAATTGTGCTTTCGGCGGCAACATCCCTATTGGCGGAGGTTTGTCTTCATCTGCTGCATTGGAAGGCGGTATTTCCTTTAGCCTGAATCAACTTTGTCATTCCGGCTTGAGCCGCAAGGAATTGGCTTTGCTTGGGCAGCGTGCCGAACATAATTTCCCCCGAGTAATGTGTGGAATAATGGACCAATACGCCAACATGATGAGCAAAAAAAACACGGTGATGTTGCTGGATACAAAAAATATTTCCAATGAATATATTCCACTGAATATAGATGGTTGTGAAATCATTCTGATCAATACAAAAGTTCATCATTCACTCGCTGCTTCCGAATACAATCAACGAAGAAAAGAATGCGAAAAAGGTTTGGAGATTTTAAAAAAAGGGTTGAAGATTCAGTCTTTCAGAGACATTAAAAATCCGGATGAACTTCTTCCTTTTAAAAGTGAAATGGGCGATGAAATTTATAGACGTTCTTTGTTTGTTGTGGAAGAGATTTTGCGTACCCAAAAAGCTGCAAATCTTTTAAAAGAAAATGATTTAAGTGGCTTTGGAAAACTCATGTTTCAAACACATGAAGGATTGAAAAATCTTTATGAAGTAAGTTGTAAAGAACTTGATTTTTTAGTGGATGCAGCAAAGGAAAATAAAGACGTAATCGGTTCAAGGTTGATGGGGGGAGGCTTTGGCGGCTCTACAATTAATATTGTAAAGCAGGAAGGCGTTGAATCTTTTTTATCAAAAATATTACCGGCTTATAAAAAGCAGTTCAATATTGATGCGGAGAGTTATGACGTGAATGTAGTGAATGGGACTTGTGAGATTCCGGATTAAGAATGCAGCAACCAAATGAATAATGTGATTTTACCGTGGAACCATCACAAATGTAATTCATCACTTTTTTAACTCATTTTTCCGTTATGCGAAAATAATTATCCCTCAAAAACCCTCTATATTTTTTAATTTTGCAGATTCAATTTAAAAGATGGAAACAAAAGAAGAGGTTTTGCCGGAAGTGGTAATAAAGTTTGCCGGTGACAGTGGCGATGGAATGCAATTGACCGGAACGCAATTCACTAATAATACCGCTTTACTCGGAATTGACCTTTCTACTTTTCCCGATTTTCCGGCAGAAATAAGAGCGCCCCAGGGAACCATTCCCGGGGTGAGTGGATTCCAATTACGATTTTCCAGCGACCGGATTTTTACTCCGGGGGATAGTTGTGACGTTTTGGTGGCAATGAATGCTGCAGCATTAAAAACAAACTTAAAAGCATTAAAAAAGAATGGAAAAATCATTGCAAATATTGAAGGTTTTGACGTAAAAAATTTGAGATTGGCAAACTATACAGATGGAATAAATCCATTGGAAAACGGAAGCCTCGATGGCTATGAAGTAATAAAAATAGATGTCACCAAACTTACCCGTGAAACCTTAAAAGATTTTACGCTTGGAACCAAAGAAAAAGACCGTGCAAAAAATATGTTTGTGCTTGGTTTTTTATACTGGATGTATAACCGTAAACTGGATAACACGATTAATTTTCTAAAAGAAAAGTTTGCAAAAAGCCCTGAAATACTTGAAAGTAACCTCAAAGTTTTACAGGCGGGTTATAATTACGGCGACACTACAGAAACCTTCACCACACGGTATTCTGTAAGAAAAGCAAAAATGCCGCCTGGAAATTATCGCAGTATCATGGGCAACCAGGCCTTGGCTTTTGGGTTAATTGCTGCTTCGCAAAAAAGCGGTTTACAATTATTTTTAGGTTCTTATCCAATCACACCGGCAAGCGATATTTTACATGAATTAAGCCGTCATAAAGACTTTGGAATAAAAACTTTTCAGGCCGAAGATGAAATAGCAGCGATAAGTTCTGCAATCGGCGCCTCTTACGGCGGGAGCCTTGGAGTAACCACAACAAGCGGTCCGGGAATGGCCTTAAAATCAGAAGCAATGGGACTTGCTGTAATGCTTGAAATCCCTTTATTGATTTGTGATATACAACGTGGCGGTCCATCTACAGGATTGCCCACAAAAACGGAACAAAGTGATTTATTGCAGGCTTATTATGGAAGAAATGGCGAAAGTCCGATGCCGGTAATTGCTGCATCTACACCAAGCGATTGTTTCTATGCAGTTTATGAAGCCGTCAGAATTGCTGTTCAACACATGACACCGGTAATTTTTTTAAGCGATGGTTATATTGCCAATGGATCTGAGCCCTGGAAATATCCTGAAAGCAAAGATCTTCCGGCAATTGAAGTGAATTTTAAAAAAGAACTAAGTGAAAATGAGGAAGCTTTTCAGCCTTATTTAAGAGATGCAAAATTAGTGCGGGCGTGGGCTATTCCTGGTTTTGCCGGTTTGGAACATCGTGTTGGCGGCCTTGAAAAACAAAATATTACCGGAAATGTAAGTTATGACCCCGAGAATCATCAATTGATGGTTAAAATCAGGCAGCAAAAAACAGATAATATTGCTGATTATATTCCTGAACAAAAAATTGACAACGGCCCTGAAAAAGGAAAAGTGCTGGTAATAGGATGGGGAAGCACTTATGGAGCCATCAAAAGTGCAGTAGCAGAAGTGATCTCTGAAGGACACCCAGTTTCGCATATCCATCTCCGTTATGTTCGTCCTTTTCCAAAAAATCTTGGAGATTTAATTAAAAATTTTGAAAAGGTTTTGATACCTGAATTGAATAATGGCCAATTAATAAAAATAATCCGGGATAAATATTTGGTGGATGCAAAAGGATTCAACAAAATAATGGGAATTCCTTTTACAAAAACAGAATTGGTTGATCAGATAAAGAAAATGCTTTAAACAATTTCTAATTCACCGGCAGGCTTTACCACTGTTTGGTAATATTTACATACCGGCCTTAATCCGCAAATGTCGCATTTTGGCTTTCTTGCTACGCAAATGTAGCGACCATGCAATATCAGCCAATGATGAGCTATATAGATCAAATCTTTTGGTAAGTTTTTTATCAATTGTTTTTCTACTTCTAAAGGTGTTTTTGCTTTCACCAATCCTATCCGGTTTGCAACCCTGAAAACATGGGTATCCACCGCCATGTTTGGTTGTTTATCCACAACAGAAGTAATTACATTTGCCGTTTTTCTTCCCACACCAGGTAATTTCATTAATTCATCAACCGTCATAGGAATTTTGCCCCCAAAAACTTCCATAACCATTTTGGCCATTCCAATCAGGTGAGTGGTTTTATTATTTGGATAAGAAATGCTTTTTATCAAGTTAAAAAGTTCGTTAAAAGTTGCTTTGCTGAGGGATTCTATATCAGGGTATTTTTCAAAAATAGCGGGCGTTGTCATATTCACTCTTTTATCGGTACATTGCGCTGAGAGTATTACTGCCACTAATAGTTGGTAAGGATTATCATAGATTAATTCTGTCTTTGCATCAGAGTTGTTTAAAACAAAATAATTTATTACAAACCGGTATCTTTCTTTTTTAGTCATAAAAAATCCCGCCTTGTGCGGGCGGGATAAAAATAAGTATAAAATTTAAAAGATTAATGTGAAGATACCGGAACTTCTCTTTTAGAGGCGTATTCTAATATTTTGTTAATGCTATCCTGGCGAGGTTTAAAACTGATTTCATCCAGATTTTTCTGTGCATTTACTAACTTTTCATAAGCTTTGTGCAGATTCCAGTCAGTTTGCAACGCAGCCCGGATAATTGCTGCTTTTTGTTCAGAAGTCTCATTGTATAAGTATCTTATCAATTCTTCCGATGTAATGTTAGTCATAAAAATGTGTGTGGCTTTAATAAATAATATCCTCTTAGGGTTAAAAACGCGTTTTGAACAGAAATATTGTAATAAAACCGCTTTATCTTATTGAAGATGAATCAAATGTAACGATGAATAAATCTTCATTGTCTTTTTTCATCAGATATTTTTCACGTGCATACTTTTCCAAAGTTTCAGGATTCGTTTTCAACAATTCCAATTCTTTTTGAGTATTACTAATTCGTACCGACATATTTTTTTCACTCTGCTCTAATTTATTCAACTCCCTTATTCTTCTGATTTGAAGCGGAACGTCATTTCTGTCAAAGAACATCATCCATACTGCAAAAAATATGCCTGTTATTAAATATTTGTTTGTAAATATGTAACGAAGCCTTTTCATTAATTAAAAAATTGAGAATTAAGTAGCAACTTTCACTCCTAAACAACGAACTACAAAGCATTAATTATGAATTACCAACTAAGATTTTCCAAATTTAATTTTTCCTTTTGGAAAAACAGCACTTTCGCCCAAGATTTCTTCTATCCGGAGTAACTGGTTATATTTAGCGATCCGGTCTGTGCGGCTTGCCGAACCGGTTTTTATTTGCCCGCAATTTAGTGCAACTGCGAGGTCAGCGATGGTGGTATCTTCTGTTTCACCGCTGCGATGGCTCATAATTGTATTATAACCATTGTGTTGTGCCAGAGAAACTGCGTTTATTGTTTCTGTTAGTGTGCCAATCTGGTTTACTTTAACCAGCAATGCATTCGCTACGTGTTGATCAATTCCTTTTTGCAATCTTTTTACATTGGTTACAAAAAGATCATCGCCTACCAATTGGATTTTTTTACCCAATCTTTCTGTCATCAGTTTCCAGCCTTGCCAATCATCTTCGGCCATGCCGTCTTCAATGGAAATGATCGGATATTGATTCACCCAGTTTTCCCAATAATCAACCATTTTTTCCCTGCTTAATTCTTTTCCATCCGATTTGTGAAAATGATAAACCTGTTTTTCGGTATTATACATTTCAGAAACTGCCGGATCCATTGCAATTGCTACATCAGTCCCGGCTTTGTAACCAGCTTTTTCTATCGCTTTTAACACGGTTTCTATCGCTTCTTCATTGCTTTGGATATTTGGAGCAAATCCGCCTTCATCTCCCACATTTGTACTATAACCATTCTTCTTTAAAACTGATTTTAAAGAATGAAAAATTTCCACTCCCCAGCGCAATGCTTCGCTAAAAGAAGAAGCGCCGATTGGCATGACCATAAATTCCTGGAAATCGATTTTGTTATCAGCGTGTGCACCGCCATTCAAAATGTTCATCATCGGAATAGGAAGGATCTTTGCATTTGTGCCTCCTATATATCTGTATAATGGAAGATTTGCTTCAAGAGCTGCGGCTTTGGCAACGGCTAAACTAACTGCCAGTATTGCATTAGCGCCAAGCTTGCTTTTATTTTCTGTTCCATCAACATCAAGCATTTTCTGATCAATTTCTGTTTGATCTGCAACATCCCAGCCAATTAATTCATCAGCAATGACTGTGTTCACATTATTTACCGCATTGAGAACACCTTTCCCATCATATATTTTTTTATCATTATCACGAAGCTCTACTGCTTCATGAATTCCGGTACTGGCTCCGGAAGGAACAGCTGCCCGACCCATATATTCATTTTCGGTAAGAACTTCTACTTCTACTGTTGGATTGCCACGGCTATCTAAAATCTGGCGTGCATGGATATTTGCGATGTAACTCATTTTGTTGTTTTATGTTTTATAATTTTTTTAGGTAATCGTTCGCAAATGTAAATAAAAAGGCAGGGCAATTGATAAAGTAGTAAAGGAATTTTAAAATATCAATCACAGTAAATAAACAAATAACAGAGATTCGTATTTATCTTTTATAATTGACTGCACCTCTCCAAGCTTTTCTACTTTTTTTACAAACCAATATAAATAAATTGCCGAAATCGTGCCTCCATAGATAACCACCTTCAATTCCATAAAAGATCTTTCTGCCAACACTCTAAGAGAGCAAAGGCTGCTGACAGAAAATGTTTGAGAAGCGCAAATTCCTTCTTATAAATATGATTTTGCATTGGAACCGGAGGATTCTAAATAAGAAGACTGGAATATCTTATAAGCCACTCTGTAATTATACAAAACGGAAAATAAAGCAAACCTTATTTTGTTTCTGAACAATCGTTTTGGCATTTCGAGGCTGGAAAATTATATAGAAGCTTTTAAGAAAGAACATAAATAATTCCCAACTTTTTTATTTACCACAATGGTTCACAATTATTTTTTCTAAATTAAATTGCATTTATAAAGAAAAAAAATGAAAAGAAAAATCAATAAAAAAAAGAGCGCTCCGGTAAAAATAAAAATCTCACACACCCATAAACCCGTCGATATGAGCGATGTGGAATGGCAGATAATTTTACGGCAGCAAATTGCCGCTGATGAAAGTTTTGGTATTCAAAGAACAAGTGATGGCATCGTCTTTGGCGATTTCAAAGTGCATAGCAGTAAAACAACAAATACTTATAAAGTTGCTTTACGAAGCGCAGATAATTCACTCAACTTTTGTAGCTGCCCCGATTTCAAAATCAACCAATTGGGTACCTGCAAACATATAGAGGCGGTGTTGTTAAAAATAAAATCAAAACCTGCTTTAAAGAAACAACTGGCCACTCCGTACATTCCCCCATATACTTCCGTTTACCTGGACTACAGAGGCCATCGAAAAGTGAAATTACGTATCGGAACAGAAAATACTGAACAATATAAAAAGCTGGCAAAAGGCTTTTTTGACAAAGAATTGGTATTGAAGGAAAGCGCTTTTTTAGAGTTTGAATTTTTTCTGATAGAAGCTCATAAGCTTCATCCTGAATTCAGGTGCTATGAAGATGCGCTTGAATTTATAGTACATGAAAGAAATAAGAAGAAAAGGGAGCAATTAGTTGCTAATAAACAAACTGAATTGCTCAAAAACATCAGCAAATCCAAATTATTTCCTTACCAGGAAAGAGGGGTTTTATTTTCTGTAAAAGCGGGAAGATGCATCCTGGCGGATGACATGGGATTGGGAAAAACACTGCAGGCAATTGTATGTACAGAGGTTTTGAGAAAGCATTTTAATATTAACACCGCCATTATAATTTGCCCAACTTCATTAAAATATCAATGGAAAACGGAGATTGAAAAATTTACAGGAAACAAAAATGTATGCGTGGTGGAAGGTAATATTTTGACAAGGAAAAAGATTTACAACAGTAATGCTTCTGATTACCTGATTGTAAGTTACCAAATGGCTGCGAATGATTTCATTTACCTCAATGACATGCACTCCGACGTACTGATTTTAGATGAAGCACAGCGAATTAAAAACTGGAAAACAAAAACTTCAGCCGCGATAAAGCGCATTAAAACTACTTATGCATTGGTGCTTACCGGCACGCCTGTGGAAAACAAAATTGAAGACTTGTATTCTTTGATGCAAATAGTAAACCCATTTATGCTTGGGTCGCTGCACAATTTTTTATCGAAGCATCAGGTAAAAGAACTTGATTCGGATAAAGTGATTGGGTATAAAGATTTGAATGAAGTCGGCTTGCAGCTTCAGGATGTAATGCTGCGCCGCACCAAAAATGAAGTACTGAAAGATTTGCCGAAGCGAATGGATAAAAATCTTTTTGTGCCGCTAACCAAAGAGCAATTCGAACTGCATGATGAGTACGCCGATCGTGTTGCAAAGCTTGTAAATAAATGGAAACGGATGCATTTTTTAAGCGAAGAAGACAGGCAGAGTTTATTGAAGTTTCTGAATATGATGCGCATGGTGAGCGATACTACATTTATCATTGACCAGGAATCCAACTACCAGACAAAGTTGGATGAACTACAAAATATTCTGGAAGAAATATTGGCAATGCCAGATGAAAAAGTGGTGATTTTTAGTCAGTGGGAACGCATGACAAGATTGGTAATACCTATTTTAGAAGAAAGAAAAATTGGGTTTGAATATTTGCACGGTGGGATTCCCGGCAAAAACCGTGGCCAGCTTTATGCCAATTTTGCAAACGATAAAAATTGCAAGGTTTTTTTATCAACGGATGCGGGAGGCGTAGGACTGAATCTGCAATCGGCGGCTTATCTTATCAACCTCGATATTCCGTGGAATCCCGCGGTTTTGGAACAACGAATCGGACGCATCTACCGCCTAGGCCAAAAGAAAAATGTCAGCATCATCAATCTTGTTTCACAAAACAGCATTGAACACAGGATGCTGGATGTATTAAAATTTAAAAAAGGAGTAGCCGCAGGAATTTTAGATGGCGGAGATAACAATATTTTCCTTGAGGAAGACAGGTTTAATCAGTTTATGAAATCTGTAGAATCGGTTACTTCAGGGCTGTCTTCTGAACAAACCATTTATGATACAAAGGTAGAAAGGGAAACAGAAAAACAGTTAGCAGTAACTCCCGATGGAAATCTTGCCGAGATAGAACCAGAAGAAGAGATTTCCGTCCAAACCAATGGCGATGGAAAAAATTATGACCAATTATCATTGCCATTCCACATTTCTGAAACTCCCAATGAGGAAGAAATATTAGAAAAAGGTGCCGGCTTCTTAGAAGGTTTATTAAACATATTGAGCAGTCCGGAAAGCACTGAAAGACTGGTAAATAAAATTACAGAAACAGATAAAGAAACCGGCCAGGTTTATTTAAAATTACCCATTAATAATACGGGAATGGTAGAGAATGCACTGAAACTGATAAGCGGATTATTTGGGGGGGTCGGGAAAGGAATGAGATAAGTCTTACAAATTTGCTATGCACGTTTGCAATGCATTCTGTAAAATGACTTTATTTGGGCTGTAATCGGAAAACTCTCTTTCATACTTCGTGCTTATCCATTGGGATATTGACTGCTGCAATAGCCTGTCAATTACGTTTGGTATTCCTATCATTCTTGTACCGCCTTGCCACTTCGGTATTTCTACCTTCTTTACAGGTTGCGGTTTGTAATTGCCTTCCAAAATTGATGTAGTGTTTGCCAGTGGGCATTCAGGTAGTCGCGAAGTTCATCGGTCTGCATACCGTCTAT
>Ga0157370_10002410_pt1 | contig 22542 bp, 18 predicted proteins | sample C35metaG_FD_113463 | JGI IMG/M metagenome (GOLD analysis project Ga0157370, IMG submission 113463) | Corn rhizosphere microbial communities from Kellogg Biological Station, Michigan, USA - C3-5 metaG | ecosystem: Host-associated > Plants > Roots > Rhizosphere > Soil | place: USA: Michigan...
CGGTAAACTGCTGCCCTTGCACGGGCCTATAGCTCAATTGGTTAGAGCATCGGACTCATAATCCGCTGGTTCCAGGTTCAAGTCCTGGTGGGCCCATTCCTGCATCAATCCGACGCGGACAATTGTTCTGGAAACCATAAAGTGGCCATCCATTGCGTAGAGCCACCAGAAGCTAGGCGATTGCAAGCAGCCGCCTTTCCGAGCGGATCAGAAGTATAAAAGGTAAGTATCCCCCGGCAAAGCCGGGGGCTTTAGTTGTGTGAACCGCTCGAAGCGGCTTGGGCGGGGTCGCTAACGCGGCCCCTCTGTATGGGCCACCCTACGGTGGCATGCCTATCTCAGCAACTGCAACTGTTCCAACCGCCGATCTTCCGCCTCTTGATTTCCGATGTACGCGCGGATGACTTGTTCGTCCCGACCAACGGTCGAGACGAAATACCCTCGGGCCCAGAAGCTCTGACCGACAAAGCTACGTTTGCGCTCTCCATACACCCGCGCCAAGTGGATCGCACTCTTCCCCTGATATAACCCACCACTTGAGACACCGCGTACTTCGGCGGAATGCGCAGCATCATGTGCACATGGTCCGGCATCAAATGGCCTTCCTCAACCCGGCTTTCCTTCTGCTCCGCCAACCGGCGAAACACCTCTCCCAGATACTTCCGAAGCTCGACGTACAACGTGCGACGACGACACTTCGGTATGAACACCACGTGGTACAGGCACTCCCATTGCGTGTGGTTTAAGCTTTAGTACTCGTCCATCGGTGGATTCTCCTCTCGTGTGCTTGGCGGCTCACGAGCTGGAGTTTCCCCGATGGACTCCCGTAAACGTCAAACTTCTACTGCCTCCCCGGCACAGCCGGGGGAACTCTCATGTTGGTTTAGAGGGTGCAGTCGCCTCGGGCACTGAGACGAAGGCCTTCCAGCTGAGCGATGGCGTCGGGCGATCTAATGGCGTCCTTGGCAGAATCCGCTTCGTCGTCGTGCCTGGAGATACTGCGATCGGGATCTACGCCAGCCGAAGCGGCCATTCGAGTCAGCCGTGCTTTGGTGGAGAAAGGCGCTCTGACCACGATGCACGCGTGTCGGAATTGAACAGCGCCAACCGCCAACTGCCTGGAACTTTCCCGGCGTGATGCACTGACGAGTGTGTTCAACCGGCGCTGGCTGATGGAATCATTGCAACCTGCACCGGCGGCAGCCAGCGGATTGCCCTGGCGACAGCAGGCGGCGTCAGCGCTGCCCCTGCCGGGCAACTGCACAAGTAATGTACGGAGCCTGGCATCCTTCAGTCGTGGAGGATGCCGATCGTCCGCAGCCACGCCTCGGCCAGCCGGGGCCAGCCCGTGATCGGGTTCGGTGTCGGCCGCAAGCCGAATGCATGCCCCCCATGTGCATACAGATGCATCTCCGCCGGCACATGCGCCTTTGCCAGCGCGGTGTAGTAGACCAGCGACTGGTTCACGCCATCGACGTAGTCGTCTTCCGCCTGTACCAGAAAAGTGGGGGGCGTCTTGCCGGACACCGGTACATCGGGATTCAACTTGCCGTCACCCCTGGTGAGATGCCCCGGATAAATCGGCATGGCGAAATCCGGGCGCGCACTCTCCTTGTCGGCCGCATCCGCCGGCGCATACAGGTGTCGATCGAAGTTCGTGCTGATCTCCGCCACCAAGAATCCGCCCGCCGAGAAACCCAGCACGCCTATCTTGTGCGGATCGACATGCCACTGCGCCGCATGAAAGCGCACCAGCCGCATCGTTCGCTGCACGTCCTGCAGCGATGGCACCGATAGCGCAAAGTTGTGCGGACGGCAGTCGCATTTCCAGTCGTAGGGCTTGCTTGGCACCCGATACTTCAACAACACGCAGGTGATGCCATTGGACGTCAGCCAGTCGCAGGCCTCGGTGCCTTCCAGATCGATGGCCAGTATCTCGAACCCGCCACCCGGAATCACGACAACGGCGGCTCCCGTATTTTTCCCGGTGGGCGCATACACCGTCATCGTCGGCCGGGCCACATTGGTCACCGCGGTCACCGGCTTGCCGGCCAGCAACTTGTCGCTCACCGTCGCGGTTTCCGGACCGGGAACCGGTTGCGGAGCGGGCGCCGCCCCGGGCCATAACGGTACCTGCGCATGCCCGTCAGCCGGCTGCCAGACCGTCGTTTTCGCCTGCGCGCCTGCGCTTGCCAGCAACAGCCCCAAGGCAACTACCCAAAGCTTCATGACAATCCCCCGTCGTGGCACCCGGCCAGCGCTCCACGTTGGAAACAGCACATCGAATGAAATACCTCTCGCCGATCCTGCGCGCCGCATCGGTCCTGCCACGGTCATCGGCATGCCTTTTTTCTGACATCGTGCCAGACAGCTTGTCGCCTGCTCGTGGCCGACCCGGACCGGATCGCGAGGGAAAATCTGCAGGAGGACATGCACGATCAAGCCAGACAGAATCTTCGTGCCAGCAGCAGACGAGGGAAATGGCGAACGACGATCCTGCCCCCGCGTGGGGATCCCTGGGTGATCTTCGCCTGGCTGATTCCGTCCTTCGTGCAGTGCAGAACTGGGGGCATCGGATCGATGTACGCGCAACTGCCCCTCCTATTCCGCACACCGATTGCTCGACCCGGAGGCCTACTATCCATCTGAAACGATCGCCCTGGGGAGCGAACCCGGCGGTCTGCAAGTGGCCGATCTCTGCCGGTTGCGCCCTACGGCAAATCCACGTGACTCATGCGGTCGGGCCGGCAGGAACATGTGGCTCGCAAACGTTGATGGACATCGCGCGCAAACTCAAGCGAGGAGGGTAACAATTCACGGCTGAAGCGCCGGGCACCGCAAGTCCGCTTTCCCTGTCACCGTCGTCACAAGATTGCTGCCGATGGTCAGGCACTGGTCCGCGATCGCCGCCACGCCGGGCCGATGCGATACGACGATCAGGATGGTCTGCGGCAGGCGTCGCTTCATGGCGGAGAGAACCACGATCTCGGAGGTGGTGTCGAGCGCGCTGGTGGCCTCGTCCAGCAGGGCCAGGAACGGCTGGCGCAGGATGACCTGGGCCAGCAGCAGCCGCTGCAGTTCACCGCCGGAGAGGCGGCTCGACGAACTGTGCAGCGTCGTATCCAGGCCGTGCGGCGAATCCGCCAGCCGCTTGTCGAGGCCGACGTCCGCCAGCGCGCTGCGCAGCATCTCGTCGGTGGCTTCCGGCGCAGCCCACAACAGGCACTCGCGCACGGAATGCTGCCAGGGCCGGACGTTCTGGCTGACGTAGGCGCCATGCCGCACGAGTCCGCGGTACTCGTCAAAGTCGATCGACCGTTCGCCTGCGTGTGCCACAAAAGTCACCGGCGTCATCATGCCGGCCAGAACGTCGACCAGGCTGCTCTTGCCGATGCCGGAGTCGCCGGAAACCAAAGTCAGTTCGCCGGGCAGCAGCAGCAGGTCGCCCACATCGAGGCCGCAGGCTGGCGGTATCAGCCGCATCCGCTCGATATGCAGCGCGCCAGCGGAAGCCCTCGCGTGCGATGGCGCCGCGGAAGGCCGGGCCGAATCCAGATGCATGTAGCGCTGCCACAGTTCGAAGGCCGGCGCCGCCGAACGCAGCTGCTGGAAACTCTGCCGGGTCGATACCAGATAAGGCAACAGGCGCCCGAGCAACAGGCACACCGCGATCAGCGACGACTGGTCGATGCCGTGCCAGCGATGGGCGAGCACGAACAGCGCCGCGATACCCGCTGCCGCCAGCAGCTCCAGCATCAGCCGTCCGGAAGCCACCAGCTCCAGCTGACGCCGGTAGCCGTGGCACAACCGCGCGGAAATGACGCCGTAACTTTCCTTCTCCACGGCCTCCTTGCCGAACGAGCGGACGTGGCGCAGGCGTCGCGGAAAATCCTCGCTGTGCCAGAACAGCCGTGTCATGTCGACGACGTACTGGCGGCCGACCAGCGATTGCTCGCGGCCATAGGCACGCGACGCCAGCAGTCCCAGACCTGCGAGCAACGGCGCCGCCAGCATCAGGGGTGGCGATACCCAGAACGCGAAACCGAGACTGACGGCGGCGGTGACGCCGGCGATCAGCAATTGCTGCAGGGCGCTGAAACCCTGCACGATGAGCTCGACGTTGTGGGTGAGGACGTTGGCGATTTCCGCCGACGTCGAATCCGCCAGTGACGTCAAGGGAGCGTCGACCAGGCGCGCATGCACGCGACGGCGCAGGCTCATGCCGTAACGACCCACCAGACGCGCCCCCAGCCGCGCCGCCTGCCAGCGCAGCAGGGCAAACACGGCCATCGCCGTGGCGAAGATGGCCGCCTGCATTTCAACGCTGCGGCCTGCATCGAACAGCATGCTGCCGAACGGCAGCGTATGTCCCGGCTGGACCAGCGGCACCAGCAGCACCGCCGCGAGACTGCCGGCAAACGCCGCACCCAGCGACAGCACGACATACGCCGCCGTTTCCGCCAGCTCGGCGGCGCTGAGTGTGCGCATCAGCGAACGCAGCAGGTCGTGTACCCGGTCCGATGCCGGCAAGGGCTCACCCGGCATCTTTACGGGCCCGCACCGCTGATCGACGGCATCGGCCGCGGCTTCGTTGGCACTTCATGGCGAGTCAGAACGGCGCTACTCCGGGCAGGCTTTCCCATCTCGGTAAGTGCGGCCGGCACGGGAAAAGGTTGCGCGACGCCGCCGCGCTGCTTGAACCGGAGCGGGTTACGGCGTCTTGCCGGCCTGCAAGCCTTGCACGATGGCCAGCGACCGTTTCACGTGCTCGTCCGGGCGCAGATGATCCGTCTCCGAGGAAAGCGTGGCGACGATCTTGCCGTGGCTGTCGATCACGAAGGTGGTGCGGGGGATGAAGGCATGATCGATCGCCACGCCGCGCACGTCGTTCATGCCCGGCTGCGCCGCGACGGCCTTCAGGTCGTAGGAAAGCGCGACCTTGACGTCGGCATCGGAGGCGACCGGAAACTTGCCCGCGCAGTATTTCGGATCCGCCGAAAAGGCATCGAGGCGCTCGATGCTGTCGGCCGACACGCCGATGATGGTTGCGCCGGCCGCATCGAACTTGTCGCGGTTGACCGCAAAGGTATGCGCTTCCAGATCGCAGCCTCCCGTATAGGCCGACGGGTAGAAGTACACCACCACCGGCCCCTTCTTCAGGGCGTCGGCGAGGGAGAAGGTGAATTCCTTGCCGGCCTGGCTGGCCTGGGCCGTGAATGCCGGTGCCGTGGCGCCGGGCCCGAGTGCGGCAAAGGCCGGCACCGCCGAAGTCAGCGCGATCAGCGCACCCAGTGCCATCGATCCTGCAAGACGCTTGTTCATTTTTGCGATCCTCGTGAAGTGACCCTTCCCAGTGTGGCACCGGACGCCGTCGACGGCATCATCCCAGAAGCCGGCGCAACGCGGTGGCGGCATCCCGCGGATGATGCCCTCGGTGTAGCTGATGAACACCCAGCTGCATCATCCGTTGTTCGAAGCGATGCCAACCGGGCTGCCCGGACGCATACGCCTGATCGGCGCGCAGCCTGTGGGCGATTTCGTGCGGCGGGATAGTGCTCAGCAGGACATCGGGATCATCGGCCGGCTGGGCGGAAACAAACGCCGCGCCGACCAGCGCCAGCGGAACCGCCGCGAGCCGGCCACGACCCTGTCGCAAATCGGCTTCGAACTTCTCGACGCCACTGCGGCGGCGGATGATCGGCGCTTCGTTGATCCAGCGCCGGGTTGCATCGTCGTCGACGAACCGCAGCGCATCGGCCTGCACGTGCAGGTAATTGGCGACGCCGGTGGCGAGCATGTTTTCCGGTTGCACGAAGACGGCATCCTCGGCGAGAAAGTCCATGCCCTGCAGCAGGCTGTGCAAGGCCAGCGTCGATTTGCCCGAGCCGCTGGTCCCCAATAGCAGGATGCCGCGCCCCTGCGCGCCGACGCAGGCGCCATGCAAGGGAACCAGGCCCAGGCCGCGCGTCGCCAGGGTGAAGACGGCAAATTCGATGAGTTCGTAGCGCAGGTGGTAGGGATGACCGAGCATGTCTTCCGACGCCACCACCAGGGCGCGGCGCTGTTCGGGCGCCAGCACCACATAGTTCGATGCGTCCATCACGCCGCAGAGCAGGCCCGCACCGGATTGCACCCGCACCGGTGGCGGTACGGCGGGGCCCGGTGAAACCTGGCGCGGCAACAGGCGCAGTTCGATGCGGAATTCCGGCGCAGCCCCCGGCAGATGGTGTGACGGCAGGCCGGCGTAAGCGGCCTCGACCAGGTCCAGCAGTGCCTCGCTGGTGCTTTCGAAGCGGAAGCATCCGCCCAGGATCCGCCGGCGCACCGAGTGGCGGCGATCCGCGGGCCGCTCGCAAAAAGGGTCTGCGCCGGCATCCTGGGCGCCAGCGCAGAAATCGGAGCCATCGTCGTCGATCAAGGTTTCAGCCGTCTGATTGCCAGATGCCGCACTGCGCGGATACGGATGGGTTGGCATGTAAGTGCCGCTTCTGCAGGGAAAGGTTGCGTCGATGGCGGTTTGCCGCGCACGGCAACCGGATATTTCCCGCGCAAGGCAACCGAAGCAGCTCACCGGGGCACTCACGCCCAGTCAACGTTGATCGCTGGAGCCGGCACGCCGGTCCGGTGCCGATGCGCTGGCGCAGTGTGCCCCGCGGCCTACGAGATCCTTTGCGATGCTGAATATCCAGGTTGGCCACTCCTACTTCCTGAGTTACGACCGGAAGCAGTGGGAGCGCGGCAAGCCCTATCCCCCGCTCGCCACGATCCAGGTCGCCGCGCTGCTGCGGGAAATGGGACACGCCGCCAGCCTGTTCGACGCGATGCTGGCCGACGGCGTCGAGGACTATCAGGCATCGCTGCAGGCCGCACGCCCGGACGTGGTGGTGATCTACGAGGACAACTTCAACTACCTGACCAAGATGTGTCTCGGCCGCATGCGCGAAGCGGCCTGCCAGATGATCGCCGAGGCCCGCGCGCACGGCGCACGGGTGATCGTTGCGGGCTCCGACGCATCCGACCATCCGGATGCCTTTCTCGCGGCAGGCGCCGATGCCGTGCTGATCGGCGAAGGCATCGCGGCGCTGGTCGAATTGATCGAACGACTGGAGCGCGATCCGGAAATCGCCCCCGCGCACTGGACATCCGGCCTGGCCGGTGTCGCGACGCTGGTGGATGGACAGACGCAGCTGATACGCCTGGGCGCACAGGCGCCGGATCCGCGACTGGCCGGCCGGCCGGCGTGGGATCTGGTCGATATCGAACGCTATCGCACGATGTGGAACGAACGGCACGGCTACTTCAGCCTCAACATGGCGGCGTCGCGCGGCTGCCCGTTCCGCTGCAACTGGTGTGCCAAGCCGATCTGGGGCAACCACTACAAGCAACGCGGCCCGCAGGACATCGCGGCGGAAATGACCTACCTGAAACAGACGTTCCGGCCCGACCACATCTGGCTGGCCGACGACATCTTCGGCTTCCACGTCGACTGGGTCACGGAGTTCGCCGCGCACCTGCGCGCCGCCGATGGCTCGGTGCCATTCACCATCCAGACCCGCGCCGACCTGATCAGCGAGCGCATGGCCAGCGCGCTCGAGCAGGCCGGCTGCGCGGAAGCCTGGATCGGTGCGGAGAGCGGCAGCCAGCGCGTGCTGGACGCGATGACCAAGGGCACCAAGGTCGCGAGCCTGATCGCCGCCCGCATGCGGCTGGGCGAGCACGGCATTCGCGTGGGCTTCTTCATCCAGCTCGGCTATCTGGGCGAGCAACTGGCCGATCTGCTGGCCACCCGCGAACTGGTCGCCCAGGCCGCACCGGACGACATCGGCGTCAGCGTTTCCTATCCGCTGCCCGGCACGAAATTCTACGAGCGGGTCAAGGCTCAACTCGGAGCAAAAACGAACTGGCGGGACAGCGGCGACCTGGCGATGATGTTCCGCGGCGCCTACGACTCGGATTTCTATCGCCGCGTGCGCGACCTGCTGCACGAGCAGGTCACCCTGCAGCAGGCGAAGGCCGCCATGGAACCGGAGCGTTACCGCCAGGACGACGCGGCGCTCGATGCGCGCTGGCATGCGCTGATCGCCTGCGAGCAGGCACATCGCAACGAAGACGCCACCGCGCCGCCCGCGACGGAGCAGGACCATCCCCAGGCGCTGCGCCATGCTGCCACCGCTCAAAACCGTTAGGGACGGCTTGCGCCGCACCACCGAAGCGCTGGCCGCCGAGCTGGTGCGGCCGGGCAGCGCAACGCCGGAATGGAGCGATCTCGAATGGCGGCTGGCCGCGGCTGCCGCCGCCGCACATGGCGTGTCGCCGCTGCTGTGCAAATCTTCGCGTTGGCAACACCCGCCATGGAGAAAATTCATCGAGAGCCAGCGCGAGCACGTCGAGCTTCGCCACCGACGCATCGCGTCACTGCTGGAACGCATCGACGCCGGCGCACGCGCCGCCGGGCTGGCCGTCGTTGCGTTGAAGGGTTCCGCGTTGCACGCGATGGGCATCTACGTGCCGGGCGAACGGCCGATGGCCGACATCGACCTGCTGGTCCGCGAGCACGATGCCGGGGCGGCGATCAGGTTGCTGCAGGAGCTCGGCTATGTGGAGTCGTTCGTCGCGTGGAAGCATCGGGTCTTCAAGCCCGCGACGGGCCAGCCCGCTGCGGGGCTGGGCGAGCATCGCGACACGCCGGTCAATATCGAGCTGCATACGCGCATCCAGGAGCGGCTGCCTGTCTCGGCGATCGACATCACCGGGCGGATTTATCCGCGTGAGCCTGTGCCCGGCCTGAATCCGTATCCGTCGAGCGGCGCCTTGATGAATCATCTGCTGCTGCACGCGGCGGGCAACATCTGCGGCCGCAGCCTGCGCCTGTTGCATCTGAACGACATCGCGCTGCTGGCCACGCGCATGAGCGCGGACGACTGGAGCGTGTTGTGGGATGACCATGCGGCCGACGCTCCGTGGTGGGCGTTGCCGCCGCTGCGTCTGGCTGCGCGCTACTACCCGGGCGCGATTCCCGACGCCGTGCTTGCCCGGCTCGAACGCGATTGCCCTCCCCTGTTGCGGACCGTCTCGCGTCATCAGACGCTGACTCAGGTGTCGTGCTCGGATCTATGGCTGCATGCGCTCGCCGGCATCGAATGGTCGCGTTCCTTGCGCGAGCTCGGGCACTATCTCAGGAATCGCGTCAGGCCTCCGCAGGAGGCCGTCAAGGAGCGTGCCGACATGGTGCGCACGCAGTTGTGGCTGCAGGGGCAAAGCTGGGTCCGACAAAACCAGGGCCGGCGCATCCTCACCCTGCTCACCCGGCAAGTGCCGCGAATGGATACGCTGTATGTGGTGCGCGCGGCACTCGACGCGCCGGCTTCCGCGACCTGACGCCGGCCTGTCAATGACTCGGCACGCAAGCGGAGAGCAATGGGCTGTCGGCGCGCAGCACGCCTGCCCTGGCGCCGAAGATCCATCGCTGTCCGGCATCCGGCTGCGCTGCCCTCGTTGCGGCACCGGCATCGACCGACTGGCTTGCCCCGCATGCAGGTTCTCCATCGTGATCGACGACGGCATCGCGCACGCGCTGCCGCCGGAGTCGATCGCGCACCATGCCCGCTTCATGGCGGATTACGAGCGGATACGCGAGTCGGAAGGCCGCGGCAGCGAAAGTGACGACTTCTACCTCGGCCTGCCCTACCGGGATACGTCCACAAGAAACCGCGAACAGTGGCGGATGAGGGCGCGCAGCTACGACTACCTCATTCGGCATGTGCTGGATGGCATCGAACGCGGCAGCCGGATTCTGGATCTCGGCGCGGGCAACGGCTGGATGAGTTATCGCCTGGCGCTGGCAGGATATCGACCCTGTGCGGTGGACCTGCTCACCAATGATCGCGACGGGCTGGGTGCGGCCCGGCATTATCGAACGCGCCTGCCGAAACTCTTTCCGCGGTTCCAGGCCGAGATCCGCCGGCTGCCGTTTGCGGACGGACAGTTCGATGCCGCGGTGTTCAACGCCTCGTTTCACTACGCCGAAGACTACGAGGCCAGCCTGCGCGAGACACTGCGCTGCGTGAAAGCAGGCGGGCTGGTGATCGTCAGCGATACGCCGTGGTATGCCCGCGAGGAAAGCGGCAGGCAGATGCTCGCCGAGCGTCGCGCGGCCTTCCTGAAAAGTCATGGCGTGGCTGCCGATGCCATCACCACGCTTGGCTATCTCACCGACGCGCACCTGCGCAGGATGGAATGCGCGCTGTCGATCCGCTGGCAAGTACATCGTCCGTGGTATGGCCTGCGTTGGGCGATGCGCCCGCTCGTGGCGAAACTTCGTGGCAGGCGGGAGCCTTCGAAATTCCGGCTTTACACAGCGCGCAAAGGCGCATGACCATGAGTGGACCGGCAAGGTAATCGACGACGTGCATACCGGAGAGCAGTACCACCAGTTCATGCTGGCCTCGCCGCGCGACCGGCTGGTGCGCGACCGATTCCAGAAGCTGGCGCTGGCGCTGCTGCCGGCGGGAGCAGCCGTGCTCGACTTCGGTGCCGGCACCGGTATCGATGCCAAGGTATATGCCGCTGCCGGCCACCCGACTTTCGTGCATGACCCGTCGGCGGCGATGGGCGAATACCTGACGCAGTACTGTCGCGACGAAATCGCCCGCAAGACCATTGTCACGGCGACGTTGCCGCTCACTTGCACGGTGCACGCGGTCACGGCGAACTTTGCGGTGCTCAATCATTTCGCGGATCACACCGGGCTTTTCGAAGAGTTGTCGCAGGTGGTCCAGCCGGGCGGCTTTGTGCTGGCCAACATGCTCAATCCCTATTGCCTCGGTGATGCGCGTTACGGCTGGTGGCGGGCGAACGTGATGAACCTCGTGCGCCATGGTCACTACGCCATCGCCAGCGAAAGCCACATCCATCGTTTCGCACCACGTGTGGTGGCGCGGGCAGCAGCCCCGTATTTCCGGCTGGAACGCCTCATCCCGAACGGCTTCGGGTGGGCGGTCGATCTCTACATGTTTTTGCTGTTTCGGCGGATCTGACATGTGGAAGGACTGGATAAGGCCGTACGTGCGTCCACTGCCGCAATGGTCGACGGTGGCCGTTGCGCCTCCGCAGCAAATGGTCACGGCCACCTTGCATTGGGGTGGCCAATCGGCCGATGTCACCACGGATCACACCGTGGCTTCGCTGGTGCCACTGGTGATCGCGACCAGTCTCGATGCCGGCGACCGCCCGGTACTCGAGTACCGCGACAGCGCTACCGGAAAGCTGCTCGGTGCCTTGCGCCTGGTCCAGGCGGTGTCGGTTGCCACCGGAGAGACATCACTCACGCTCTATCACGTTGCCGCTGGCGAACATCGCTGTCTCGGCTGGCCACTGCGCGCGTGGAATAGCAGGCTGCAGAACCGCCTCATGCGGAAAAATCGCGCGCCGCAGCACTTCGCCCCGGAGCCTGCCGCGGTACAGCAGCTCATGATCGCCTACCTGTGCCCGCGGCCGGTCGTGCTTGTCTCGGTCGACGCGCCGGACCACCAGAATATCTTCCCGATGGATCTGATCGGCCCGCTGCAGCGGAGCGGACTCTTTTCGCTCGCGCTGCGCAACACCAACGTGTCCATTCCCGTCATGCGCGAAGTGCGCCGGGTTGCGCTGTCCGGCATCCCTGCGACGATGAAGACCGCCGTTTACCAGCTCGCCGAGCATCACAAGCAGCCGCTTCCGGGTTGGGATGCGCTTGCGCTTCCGGTCCGACCATCGCGGGAATTCGGCATTCCCGCCGCTGCCGCCGCGTTGCGCATCCAGGAGTTGGCCATCGTGCATAGCCGGGAGGTCGGTTCGCACACGCTATTCCTCGGCCGCATCGTTTCTGACGAACATCTGGGGGAAGGCACGCAGCTGCATCACACGGCCGGCTTTCATCAAGCCTGGCGCCGCCGGCAGCGCATGCCGTTCATGGAAGCTTAGGCCGCGCAATCGCGCTGCGAAGCCTCGTCGAGCAAACGCAGATAGAGCGCTTCAAATGCGAGAGCGGTGTGATCAGCGTCCTCGCGGATCGTTCGAGACTGCGCCGTCGCGGCCAGGCGCAGCCGCAGCTCCTCGTCGCCGAGCATCCGCCGGACGGCGTCCGCGAGTGCCGGCGCGGCTCCGACGGGTACGGCCAGCGCTGCCGAAGGCGCCCACTCCACGAAATGTCCGACCGCCGTACCGACCGCAGGCACGCCTGCCACCGCGGCTTCCAGCAGCACCAGCGGGCCGGCCTCGTGCAATGACGACATCACCAGCAGGTCGGCCGACTCCATCAATGGACGCAGTTCGCGCTGCGTCTTGAAGCCGAGAAAGCGTACGCGGGATTCCAGCCCAAGCTGATGCACAAGCTGCTGCATCTCGCCGTGCAGCGTGTCCACGCCGACGATGTCCATCTCGAATTCCAGCCCCGTACCGGCCAGCATCGCCAAGGCGCGCAGCAGGGTCGGCTGATCCTTCACACGATTGAGGCTGGCGACGTGGATCAGCCGCGCAGGTTTCGCGCTGCGCCTGCGCGGTGCGAGCGGCGGCCATGCCTGCAGGTCGACGCCGAGCGGCACGCGCTGCGCCTTGAGGCCGAGCGCCTGCAGCGCATCGATGATCGGCGCACTGGCTGCGGTGATGACATCGGCGCCACGCAGGATCACCGCCTCGCGCAGCCGCCCCTTCCATTTTTGTCGTCCGCCGTAGTCGATCTCGCGCAGCGCGACCAGCTCGCCGCCGGCGACATGCACCAGGCTCGGCAGCCGCAGCAGTTTTGCCGCGGTGACCGCGATCAGGCTGCAGGAGCCGGAGAAGATCGCGTGGATCAGGTCGAACGGCGCACGGCGATGTTCGGTGCGGATCGCCGCGATCGCACGCAGCCGCGTCCAGCGCTCGCCGATGTTGTGGATGGTGGCGCCGGCGAGCTCCCAGCGGCCGGCGACGGCTTCCTGCTGCAACGCGAACACATGCACTTCGTGCGTCCGCGCCAGTCGCTCGATCAGCGCCAGCAGCACCGGGATCACGCGGAACTCGCCGCTGCGATCCACGCCGCCCGGCACCACCAGCGCGAGCTTCACGATCGCCTCCGGCGCCGGCCGTCGTGAACCTGCGCATACGCGGCGGCCCACTGGCGGCCCACGGCGGCGAACGACAACGTGGCGTCGAAATGCGCGCGCACCTGTGCCGGCGATGGTCGATCAACCGCGGCATCGACCAGCGCCTCGGCCAGCCGCACTCCATCGCCGCAAGGCCACAGCCTGCCGATGCGACCGCCGCCGGTCAACGCGCGAAACGAGGGAATGTCGGTGACTACCGGCACCGCGCCGCAGGCCAGCGCCTCCAACAAGGCGTAGCCGGAACCCTCGGCATGGCTGCCGGAGACGAACACATCCGCGGATTGCATCAGGGCCTCGACGCGCGCGTGCTCCACCTTGCCAAGCAGGTGCACGCGCCCCTTGAGTCGCGGATCATGTTCGATGCGGTGCTGCACCTCGTCGAGCAGCGGTGCGCTTCCGAACGCGCACCACAGCTGCAGATCAGGCAGCTGCACTGCCGCACGGGACACGCCGTCGAGCACGCTCAGCGGATCCTTGCCGGCGTTCAGATGCCCCACCCACAGCACGCAGGGATCGCCATGCAGCCCGGTCCCGGCACGCGCCCGATCACGATGGCCCGGCGCGAAGCGGCAGCTGGATTCCGGTATCGCGAACACCTGCGTCAGCGGGTCGAACAGGCGCGCGCGGGTGAACGGTTGCGCCTGCTCGGGCGCAGTGAAGGCCACGCCGGAAATCGCCGCATGCCAGCGCCGCCACTGCGGCCGTCGCCACCAGCGCGGCGGCCGGTCGGCGTGGTCCTGCATGATGATCGGCAGCTGTGGCAGGCATTGCGACACGGCAAACGCCTCCTCGCCGAAGGCCAGGCCGTGCCCATGCAGCACATCGACCTTGAGGTCGCCGAGCAGGCCGGCGAAGCGGCGGGCGCGGTTTCTCGCCACTTCCAGGCCGCGGATATCGATGAAGTGATAATCGATGCCGTGGCGCGTGATCAGGTCCTCGCGCGCCGCCGCCTGGACCACCGATACCCGGGTGCCGGAGCTGGCCACCACTTCGGCGATATCCACCAGCGAAGGCCATCGCTCGAGCACCTGGATCGGCGTGAGACCCTCGGGCGCCGGCAGGAAGTTGAGCTGCGCGACGTGCAGGACCGCCATCGCTACGCGCCCGTGATTTGCGGCGTGCGCAATTGCACGAAGCGATTGGCGATGTTGAGCTCCCACGGATGGTCGTAGCGCCGATGGCGATAGCGCCACGACGCCATCGCGCTCACGCCGCGCTTGGCCCAGTACGGAGCATGCTGGTCCTGCACGGTGGGATAGCGGCAGCGCAGCACGGTGACGAAGTCGTAGATGCGCTGGCGCAGCCTGTCGCTGAGCCAGGGCGCGTCGGCATGGCAGGCGTAGTCCACCCAGCGGCGCTGGGTCCACTCGTCCGGCGTGGAGGGAAACACCACCGGCTCGCCATGAAGATCGAGCAAGGGCGCGGCAGGATGCTTGCCGCGTTCCCTTTCATGCTTGCTGCCCTCCGGCAACGGCGTGTAGATGTAGGTGATGATTTCCGAAGCCGGGTTGATCCGCTTCAATTCGCGGATGAACTCGAACGTCAGTTCGGTTTCCGCTTCGGTGTTCACCGGCGGCGCGAGCATGAAGGAAAACTCCGGGATGACGCCATGGCGCCGGCACAGCTCGGCTACCGCCAGTGTCTGGTCCGGACGCGTGCCCTTGCGGATTTCCTTGAGCATCGCGCCGCTCGGCGACTCGGCGCCGATATAGGCCATGCGCAGTCTGCTCTTGCGCACCAGTTCCCAGGTGCTTTCGGAAAGCTTGAGCAGGGCATCGGCGCGCGCGAAGCACCACCAGGGCATTTCGAGCCTGGCCATGATCTCGAGCATCGGGATCATGTCCTGTTCGCGGTCGAAGAAGTTGTGATCGTAGAAAAGGATGGAGTCGGCACCGAGTCCGTACTTGAGGTAGCTCAGCTCGCGCTCCAGGCGTTCGGTCGGCGGCAGCGACGTCGCGCCGCCGAACATGGCCGCCACGCCGCAGAACGTGCAGCGGAAGCGGCAGCCGATCGAGGCCTGGTGCACGGCCGTACGGCGCCCGAGAAAAGTGCTCGCCAGATATTTGTCCGGATCGCCCAGCTTTTCATAGGGCAACACCAGCGAAGCATCGCCGCGCTGGAAGCTGCGATTGGGGTTGTGCACGATCTCGCCATCGCGGCGCCAGGACAAACCGCCGATCCTGGCCAGCGCATCGTCACCACCGCCGCGGTTCAGCACCGAGACCAGTTCGACCAGGCTTTCCTCGCCCTGCCCGCGCACCGCGTAGTCCACGTAAGGCGCCGCCAGCGTGGTATCGGTGTACAGCGTGGGAAAGTAACCGCCCCAGATGATCGGAAGCGACGGATGACGTTCGCGAATGGCCTTGGACACGGCAATCGCCGGCGCCAGCTGCGGGCCGCCCATGATGCCGATACCGACGGCGTCGTAGTGCCGTTTCCCGGCGGCGGCCAGGGTCACGTCCACCAGATCGCGATCGATGTTGCCGTCCACGATGTGGCTGTCGCCGAAGCGATCCAGCGCCGCGGCCAGGTTCAGCAGCGACAGCGGAAAGCGCGGACGGGTGGTGACGGTCGGGTTGATCAGCAGCGTGTTGGGGCGACAAGTCATGGGACGTCTTCAGGTATGCGTTGATCAGGCCGGGCGCCGCAGCTGGAACACCAGCGCCACCGGCACCTCCAGCGCCGTGCGGTCGAAATGCGCGCCGGCGGCGATGTCGGCCGGATCGAGCATCGGTTCGCGGACCTGCTCGATGCGCAGTCCCAGCGCGGCGCAGGCCGCGTGCCAATGGCTGTACAGGTGCTGCGTATGCCGCACGGCGTAGTGCCGGTCGCCGGATTTGAAATCGCGCAACCAGCCCAGCGCATGTCCGATCGGATGCACGTCGCTGCACAACAGCGTGCCGCCGGGTCGGGTCACTCGATGCAGTTCGGCCAGCGACCGTTGCAGGTTGTCGAGATGCCCGACGACCAGGGCGCAGATCGTCAGGTTCGCCCGCGCATCCGGCACCGGCAGCGCGGCCAGGCTGCCCTGTACCAGATCCACTTCGGCATCCGGTTGAAATGCGGCCAGCTCGGTACCGGCACGCGCGAGCATCTGCGGCGAAAGGTCCACGCCGATCACGCGTGCCGCGCCACGCTGCAGCGCATGCAACATGTAGCGCCCACTGCCGCAGCCGACGTCGAGCACGGCCTGCCCGTGCAGCTCATCGGGCATCAAGGCGAGCATCGCGCGCTGCTCGGCCTGCATCACCGGATTGTGCGCATGCGCCGAATAACTGGACGCCCACAGCGCATAGGCCTCGGCGGGTTCGAGCATCGGCGGGCGCGTCATCAGTAGCATCGCGCTTCGAGGGCGAGATCGCGCTCGCCCTCGTTCCGTTCGACGCTCAGTTCGAGCCCGGGTTCGAGCGCGATCAAGGCGGGATCGGCCAGCGGCCTGGCCAGCAGTTTCGGTTTGCCGTCCAGCGTCACCGGCACGGTGTCCATGCCGGTGGCCGCGAACCATTCGGCAAAATCGGGATCGGCGATCCGGGGAACGCCGTCGCGCACCACCGCGCGGATCTGGCTGCGCTCGATGCCCACCAAGCTGTGAACCTTATCGCCGCCGCGGTCCTCGACTACCAGCAGATCCGCCGACGCGCCGGGTGCGAGGCTGCCGCGCAATGGCAGACGCAGGATGCGGGCAGCGTCGATCGTGGCCAGCCCAAGCAGCTGCGCGGCGCCGAGTTCGCCGCGCGCGGCAATGCCGTGCATTTCTTCAAGCAGATCGCGCGCGCCGCTGAGCCGCGAGTCGCTGCCCAGCGCCAGCCGGCCAGCCGCATGCAGACGCCGAGGGTCGAGCGAACGTCCGAGCAGGGCACGGTTGCTGGTCGGGCACCAGACCACGGCGGCACCACGCTCGATCACCCGATCGATGTCCTGCTCACGCAGCCCCACGCCGTGGATCAGCACGCTGTTCGCCGCCAGGCAGCCCAGCCGGTCGAGCTCGGCCAGCTCCGCCTGCGCGGTGGCATCGGTACCTTCGGCCAGATGGATCAGCCAGGGACGGTCTGGCGGCGTGGCGGCAAAGCTCTGCTGGACGGGCGGCCCATAACCGGGCCAGCCCAGCGCGTAACTCCAGCCGTAATTGCGCAGCAAGGTGACCGGAAAATTCGTCGCGTCCAGCGCCGGATGCCAGGGATCGTGATGCGCCACGCAGGTGGTGCCGGCGAGCAGGTTCTTCAGCGCGCCATGCCACAGCCGCAACGCCTTCGGTACCTGCAGCGCGGCGATGACGGCAGGCTCCTCGAAATGCGCCTGGAAGGCCGCGATCCAGGCGTAGCTGTTGGGAAACGGCGCGCCGGCTTGCAGCGGCGGGACGGTATTGACGTGCAGATGGTCGTGCGCATTGATCAGGCCGGGGAAGATCAGATGGTCGCGCAGATCGACCCGATACGCCCGCGCGGCCAGCGACGAGCCGATCCGCCCTGCCCGTATCGGCAGCGGCGCACGCGAGCTGCCTGCCGCCGTGATCGATACCGCGCGGCACAAGCTGACGTCCATCGCCGCCTGGAGAATGTCCACGGATTCAGCGCCTCCGCATCACGATCAGGAAATGGTCGCCCATGCTGCGCAGCAGCGGCAGCGCGCCCAGGCGGTCGTCGAGCCGGCCCAACCGCTCGCACCAGTGGCGCCGGCGCCGGTAGTAGTCCACCAGGTAGGGCGGCGGCATGAACAGGCTCAGCGCACGATAGCTTTGCAGCGAAAAGTGTTCGGCGAAGGCGCGGTAGAACTCGCGCGGCAGGTAGTAATAAGTCCAGATCGTCTGCTGGTTCATCCCCACCGCCGTCGCGCCGCGCGCCGCGCGCACGCCGGCCCGCTTGAAGCGGCCGCGCAAGGCGTAATGACCCAGCTCCCACGGGCAGATCCGGCCCATCACCGAGAACACCAGGCTGCCGCCGGGATGCAGCAGGCGCGCGCATTCGGCCGCGACGACGCCAAGGTCGGGCGCGCAATTCAACGGACCGAAATTCGAATAGATGCCATCGAAGCCGCCCTCGAGTCGATCGAGCTGCTGCACGCCAAGATGCGCCACCGTGACGCGGGATTGCAGGCCCGCGGCTTCGGCGCGCGCCTGCGTGCGCTCGACCATCCGCGGTGACCAGTCGGTGGCCACCACGTGGAAGCCGCGCCGCGCGAATTCGAGCGCGTCGATGCCGGTGCCGCATCCCAGATCGAGCAGGCGGGCACCGGCCTGAAGCTCGCTGTGCACGGTGTCCCACAAAGTCAGCCGCATGCGCTGGATCAGCTCGTTGTTGCCGCGCGGGCCGTCGTAGTCGGCGGCGACACTGTCGAACGCGCGCTGCGTTTCGAGCAGCTGCGCCTCGTTCAACGGCTCGCTGCGCTGGCGGCGCGGCGGCGCGTTCGGGGCGGCCACGCCCATGTGCACGGCTTCAAGCTTGTGTCGCCCGTTCATGTCGATCTCCATGCCACCGCAAGGCAACCCGTGATCGTCTGGGCCGGCTTCCGGTCGATCCGTGGCATCCGCCTCGGCACTTTCATTCATCTGCTTCGTGAGTGCCGCCATCGGCCGCTTTGGTTGAATGCGTCCGGTCGGCCGCGGCACTACGCGCGCATCCGACGCCGCAAGGCGTCTCGCGCCAGCGCGGTCAACCCGGCCAGGAAGGCGCCGAACAGGATGCCGGCGCCCCATATCAATGCCAGGTTCGGGGACGCCCTCTTGTCGGGAACGTAGACCGATCCCAGCAGCGACGTCTCATACGTGTACGTGGCACTGAGGCGATCGACGAGATCGCTCCTGGACAGCTCCAGGCCACGGATCTCCGCGTTCTTGCTGGTCAGCAACACGCTGGCGAGCAGCGGATCCCGGATGCCCTTGCCGTCCGCGCCATCCTTGCCCGGGGGCGCGACGGCCTGCTGCAGGCGATCCCGCTCGAGCTGCGCATCACGCAGATCGGCCTGGATCTGATCAAGGCGCGCGCGCGCCAGCTTCAGCGGCGTTGCCTCGAGCCGCTGATGAATGGCATGCAGCTGATTGACCGTCGCCAGCGCGAACTGGCGGGCCTGCTGCGCCGAATACGCGCGCAGGCTCATCCGGATCAACGGGCCGGCGTAAGGCAACGGATCCAGCTTGATGCTCTTGCGATAGAGGCCGGCTTCGGGTGAGTCGGGCGAAAAGCCGAGGCTGTTCATCACCTCGTTTTCGAACGGCACCATTTGCAGGCGCTCGAGAACCCGGGCCAGCGACTCGATCTTCAGGTCCTGACCCGAAGGCGCCTGGCCGACCTGCCCGATCTGGATCCAGGCGGTCGCCTCCCACTGGCTCTTTGCCCGATGCGCGAAGGCGTAGGTGCAGATCAGGACCACGACCAGCACGGCCACAAACCATTTCCACTCGCGCGAGAAGATCCGCCAGAGGTCGATCAGATAGATTTCGTCTTGTTCCATGATTCGGTGCTCACTGGAAGGAGGAGGGAGACAGGGTTGGCACGGCCACTGCGGGGATACTTTCCGGCCCGTCGCCGGTCGCTTCCCGCCGCCGCCGGTTCGGCAGCCATGCCACGAGGACCTGCATGACCAGACACAGGCCGATGAAACCGACGTTCGTCCACGTGAATGCCTGCGGCGCGAACGGCGACATCGCGCAGACATAGGAAACGCGCAGGAAAATCAGCAGGGAAAACAGCGGCACGGTACGGCGCAGTCGTCGCACGCTCCACCGCAACAGGCCGTACAGCACGAAGATCGCGGCCACCGCGCCAACCGGGCCCAGCGCCATCAGGAACGGAAAGAACTCCGTGCCCACGTTGATGGTCGGCGCGTCCAGCGGGATATCCGTGCCGGCGGTCACGACGGATCCATGCAGCGGCACCACCTGGTTGATGAGGAAGCTGGTGTTGGAGTAATGCTTGGCCAGGATCGCGCTGAAGTTGTAGGGGCCGGCGCTGCCGTACAGCAGCAGCCACTTGAAGCCCAGCGGCAACGCCCGGTAGATGGCGCCGAAAGGCAGCGTGATGTGATCCAGCGGCCCGGATCGCAGGATGCCGAGCAGGGAGAAAATGCCGCTGCCGGCGAGCCCCAGCAAGCCGACGCTTTTCCACGGCAGCGCTCTTGCCTCGTCCCGTCGCAACACGATGACCAGCGCAAACGAGAACACGCTGGCGAACAGCCGGTTGCGGTCGATCACCAGCACCGGAAACAGGAAGCCGACGACGATGAGCGCGTTGCGCAGCCACTTGCTCCTGGCGCAGAGCAGCCCGATCGGGGGCAGCACCCAGCACATGTCGGAGACGTGGCGGATGTGCTCGCGGCCACCTGTCATCACCGCATACGACGACGGCTTGTCCAGCAGCGGAATCGGGAACAGGGTGAGATCGAGCAGGCAGAACAGGACGATCAGGCCGGCGAAGGCCAGCGCGACGAACGCATCGCGGGTCCCGGCGTATTGACGCGCGCGGAACAACGCAGGCCCGGGAACCCTGACTCCCGTCTGCACGTCGAACCACACGATGGCCGCCGCGCTCGCCGCCAGCAGGCCCAGGCCCGGCAGGTAATTCACGGGGAGATCGTAGGTGAGCCAAGTCAGCCCGCAGGCCAGCAGGATCGGCAGCCCCAGATAGGTCGAGGGAAGACACAGCAGCCGTTTCATGTCGCCCCCGCCGCCGGATGCGCGGAGGGAAGCCGCAGCTTTGCCAGCACCAGCAGCGCCAGATACACCAGCATGTGCAGCGCCAGCGGCCACAACCTCCGCTGCAGGAACGAAATCTTGGCCCCGATGCGGTGCGACTGCGCCAGCAGCAGCGTCCTGTAAGGTTCGTCGAACAGGCAGGCGCGACGCAGCGCGACCTGGCGCGACTCGGCAAGATTGACGACCCGGGTCGCCGTGTGCCGGGTCTTGCTGAGGTTGCCGCCGTGAATGCGGTAAGCGCATACGCCGGCGTCGATGAAGCCCAGCGCATCCTGGGCCGCCAGCCGCAGGAACAGGTCCCAGTCTTCGATGCGCAGACCCTCGCTCCAGCGCTCGACGATGTCCAGCGCGCTCTTGCGGATCAGGGCGACGGGCCCGCCGATGGCCCACTGGCTGATCACCGCGCGACGGATGCCGTCATCGGAGCGATAGAGTTTCTTGTCGGCGCCGTGCAGATCGCACATGCCGCTGTCGTGGATCTTCCTGCCGTCCTGATCGACGACGATCGAATCGCCGAGCACCACGCCCTTGCCCGGATGCGCCAGCAGGTAACGGACCTGCGCATCGAGGCCGCCGGGCAGCAGGTAGTCGTCGCTGGCGCCGGGGCGGAGGAACTCGCCGCTGGCACGCGCCACCAGTTCGTTCAAGGTCGCCGCGATGCCCCGGTTCTCCCGCCGCACGTACTCGATCGGAAGATCCATGCAGTGCGTCGCCACCCAGTCGGCAATGCGTTCGGCGGTCCGATCGGTCGAGCCGTCATCGATGATGATGAGCTCCTTGGCCGGATACGGATCTTCCAGCACGCTGTCCAGGCAGCGCTGCACGAAACGCTCGTGGTTGAACGCGGGGATCAGCACGGAGACCAGCGGCATCGCGGTCGCCTCCATCGGGATCTCGCCAGCCATCGTCACAGCCTCCCCAGGTAACGTCGGGCGACCACCACGTTGAAGGCGAGGTACAGCAGGTAGTTGACCGCGAACGCGTACATCGCGCCGACCAGGCCGAAGTGCGCGGTGAACACATAGACCAGCAGCAGATAGGTGCCGGCAAACACGCACTCGGACAGCACGAACAGCCGCGTCATGGCCTTGGCCAGCATCAGGTACGACAGCACGAAGGAGGCGATCTTGATCACGTCGCCCAGCAGCTGCGGGCCGTACAGCGCATTGGCGGCCGCGAAGCCCGGGGTGAACAGCAGCCATGTCACCCAGCCGCGCAGCAGATACACGGTGGCCGCCAGCACGACCACCGCCGGCAGGATGTAGCGGTAGGCCGTGCGCAACTCGACCAGCAGCGCTTCGCGCGTGTGCGTCGACGCCAGCTTGGGCAGGTAGTAGATGTTGATGGCGGTGGTGAGGAACAGCAGGTAGGCGTCCGACACCTTGCTGACCGCCTGCCAGTAGCCGACCTGCTCCCAGCCGAACTGCAGCGCGAGGTGATCGCGCACCGCGATGTTCACCAGCGGCGGCAGCAGGGCCGAGCTGATCGTCATCACCGAGAATGTCGCCAACCGCAGGCTCATCTCGCGGTCGTAGCGCATGCGCAGCATGCCGCGCCGGAAGTACGAGCTGCGCCACCACGCCGGCAGGCCGACGACCAACCACAGCAGCTGGCTCAGCACCAGCGCCAGCAGCGCGCCATACAGATGCAACCAGCGCGACAGCCACACCATCATCACGATGCCGACGATCGATCCGGTCACCTGGATGAAGGCCAGCCGGCGCACGTCCATGA